>Ga0105048_10010035_pt1 | contig 15017 bp, 14 predicted proteins | sample MAT05_FD_78382 | JGI IMG/M metagenome (GOLD analysis project Ga0105048, IMG submission 78382) | Freshwater microbial communities from Lake Fryxell liftoff mats and glacier meltwater in Antarctica - MAT-05 | ecosystem: Environmental > Aquatic > Freshwater > Ice > Liftoff microbial mat | place... | reverse complement strand
GTGATACAGTATGCCTCGCAGGTAATCTGTCCTTATAATCCAAAACAGATTGTAATTTATTGCGGCGAAAACGATTTGGCCGGCAGCGATACGGTTACTGCAAAAATGGTGCTCGACCGCTTTGTTCAACTTTTCAATATAATACGTAGCAGACTACCCAAAACACCAGTGGCTTATGTATCAATGAAGCCCAGCCCCAGCCGGCAACACCTGAAAGCCAAAATGGAAGCGGGTAATAAATGGATAAAACGATTTTTAACTACTCGAAAGAAGACCAGTTTTATAAATGTGTACCCGGCCATGCTGCAAAACAACGGCAAGCCGAAAGGAGAGATTTTTGTAGCAGATAGTCTGCACATGAACGCCAAAGGATACGCCATCTGGCAAAAAATTATCCAACCCTATCTATTTAAATAAAAACGAAGTTGCAGTCATGAAAAAAAATACAATGTTATTAGCGATTCTACTTGTAACAGTAAGTGTAGCAAATGCCCAGGTGGTTACAAAGCAGGATGTAAAGATGAACACCTTTATAGCTGCACTTATGAAAAAGATGACGCTTGATGAAAAACTGGGCCAGTTAAATCTGCCCGGCTCCGGCGACATTGTTACCGGCCAGGCCTCCAGCAGCGATATTGGTAAAAAAATTAGAGAAGGAAAAGTGGGTGGCTTGTTCAATATAAAATCAGTAGAAAAAATAAAGGCCGTACAGAAAATTGCAGTGGAAGAAAGCCGCCTGAAAATACCCATGCTGTTTGGTATGGACGTAATACATGGTTACGAAACAGTGTTCCCGATACCGCTTGGGTTAAGCTGCACATGGGATATGGGGCTGGTGGAACGAAGTGCCCGTATAGCCGCTACAGAAGCCAGTGCCGATGGCATCAACTGGACTTTTAGCCCCATGGTGGATATTTGCCGCGACCCACGGTGGGGCCGCATAAGCGAAGGCAATGGCGAAGATGCCTACCTCGGTGGCCAGATAGCAAAAGCCATGGTAAAGGGCTACCAGGGAAATGACTACAGCGGTAAAAATACCATTATGAGCTGCGTAAAACATTTTGCCCTGTATGGCGCAGCCGAAGCAGGCCGCGATTATAACACTACGGATATGAGCCGGGTGCGGATGTTCAATGAATATTTACCGCCATACAAAGCAGCAATAGATGCTGGTACGGCAAGTGTAATGGCCTCCTTTAACGAAGTGGACGGCATACCAGCAACCGCCAGCAAGTTTTTAATGACCGATGTGTTGCGGAAGCAGTGGGGTTTTAAAGGCTTTGTGGTAACCGATTATACTGGCATAAACGAAATGGTGGAGCATGGCATTGGCGATTTGCAAGCCGCTTCGGCCCGGGCTTTAATGGCCGGTATAGATATGGATATGGTAGGTGAAGGCTTGCTTACCACCACAAAAAAATCATTGGCCGAAGGCGAAGTAACGCAGCAGCAAATAGACCTTGCCTGCCGCAGAATACTGGAGGCCAAATACAGGCTCGGCTTATTTACCGACCCCTACAAATATTGTAATGAGCAAAGAGCAAAGACCGAAATTTTTACTACCGCTTTTCGCAAAGAAGCAAGGGATATAGCAGCACAAAGTTTTGTGTTATTAAAAAATGACGGTAATATTTTACCCCTTAAAAAAACAGGTACCATTGCGCTGGTTGGGCCACTGGCCGATAATAGAGAAAACATGCCCGGTACCTGGAGCGTAGCCGCCAAACATGCAAACGCCGTTCCGGTACTGGCCGGGTTAAAAGATGCGGTGGGCGACCGGGCAAAAATTTTGTATGCCAAAGGCAGCAACCTTGATGCTGATGCAGCTTATGAAGAACGTGCCACCATGTTTGGCAAAACCCTAAACCGGGATAGCCGTCCGGCTACAGACCTCATAGCCGAGGCCGTTGCCATCGCTGCCCAATCGGATGTGATTGTGGCAGCACTCGGCGAAAGTGCTGAAATGACTGGCGAGGCAAGTAGCCGCAGCAATATAGAAATACCCGAATTGCAACAGGATTTACTGAAGGCTTTGCTAAAAACCGGCAAGCCCGTAGTACTGGTGTTGTTTACCGGCAGGCCGCTAGCTTTAAAATGGGAACAAGAAAATGTACCCGCTATTTTAAATGTATGGTTCGGTGGCAGCGAGGCAGGCTCAGCCATTGCCGATGTGCTGTTTGGCGATGTTAACCCTTCAGGGAAACTGACCACAACTTTTCCACAAAACGTTGGCCAGGTGCCGCTTTACTACAACCATAAAAACACAGGGCGCCCCCTGCCCGATGGCAAATGGTTTCAAAAATTCCGCAGTAATTATTTAGATGTAAGCAACGATCCGCTGTACCCGTTTGGCTTTGGGCTGGGGTACTCGGCGATTAATTATAGCGATGTAAAACTGAGCAGTAATAATTTAAAAGGAAACCAAACCCTTACTGCCAGCATTACCGTTACAAATACCGGTAAATACGACGGCAAAGAAACTGTGCAGCTATACATACGCGATGTGGTGGGTAGCAATACCCGGCCGGTAAAGGAATTAAAGGGGTTTCAGAAAATTGCTTTAAAAGCCGGGGAGAGCAAAACGGTTTCGTTTAGTATTACTACCAGCGATTTAAAATTCTATGCCCAGCAATCGGCCAATGCCAACGCGTTAAAGTACGACTGGGAGGCTGGTGATTTTGAGGTGATGATTGGTGGTAACTCCAGGGATGTAAAAATGGCGAAGGTGAAATGGGCGAAGTGATGTTATGATGGAGCATTAATTTAAACAAACGGATTAATGATGGTTAGTTGGTCATCAATTATTTGTTCGTAGTTCAAGTCTTCTGTAAATGGGGTATCACAATTACATTCTTAAGCGACGGCAATTACCAGGCTATCGTAAAATGAAAACTGGTATTGGTCTGCTATTTGGCAAGCATATAAAATGGTAATTGTTGAGTTTGTAAAGAGATTGAAATTCTGGCAACACTCGTTTAAGGCCTTAACAACATCAGCAAAACTGACTTTAAATTTCCTCGTAATATTATTGGCGAGTTCTTGCAATACCTGCGTTGATATAAACGTGTTCGCATTTGAAATTAAATTACGAGCAATCAACTGTTTTACTGGCTCCGAATTAGAGTAGCTGTAAACAAGAATATTTGTGTCAAAAAAAGAATTAACGCTCATTTGCTTCGTCACGGTTAAATTTAAAGCCTTGGGTGTCAATAGATAATGCTGCGAAGGAAACTTGTTTTATAGCAACTGCACTTGTTTGTAAACCTTTGTTTTTAGTAAAGGCAATTACTTCCGGTTCTCTCCCAACGTAATCTTCCGGTACATTAAAAAAAACTGTTTTCGTTTTAGGTGTAACTGCCGTTCGTACCATTTTAAAAATTTAGCTCTTAATTTTTCTTCTTAGTTTAAATTTATATCATTTAGCAGTTCGGCGAATGGGTTTCAGTGTTAAGCGTTACTTGATTACAAACATGCCAACTCTGTTCTTAAGATTGGCGTTATTTGCTCCGCTGGTTAAATGCAGTTAGCAATGTTTCCACAGTAGTCCATTCCATTGCAGGGTAACGCCTATTGTACAGCTTGTCAATATTCCAACACGCATCTATCAAGTAGTGCATGTATTTTATTACAACAAAAATCTTGTGCTTAAAAAATTTGAATGCTGATCGTTAATGATTTCATTGATCAATTTTTTGTTTTGGTCGTTAAGCTTGGCAGCCACAAGCGACCGAATGGAGAAAGCTCTTAACGCGTCTGATACGCTCAGCGTTCCTTCTGCACTGTCTTTGCGACCGGTAAAGGGGAAAACATCAGGCCCACGCTGGCATTGGCTATTTATGTTTACCCGGCTCACCTGGTTTACAAGTGGGTCCAGCAGGGCGGTTATTTCATCGGCGTTATTGCTAAAAATGCTTACTTGCTGGCCATGTGGCGAGTCAATTAAATACTGAATGGTTTCCTCAATATTACTGAACGGTACTACTGGTATTACGGGGCCAAACTGTTCTTCCCGGTAAAGTTTCATTTGGTCGTTAACAGGGTACATAATTGCAGGATATACAAACGATTCTACTGTGGTTCCGCCATTTTCGTTTATGATTCTGGCGCCATGTATTATGGCATCATCAATGCACTCTTTCAGGTATGCAGGTTTGCTGGGTTCGGGCAAAGGTGTAAGAGCTACGCCTTTTTCCCAGGGCATACCAAAGATCAGTTTACTTACTTCGGTATTTAGTTTTTGTAAAAATTCACCGGCAATACTTTTGTGTACAAAAATAATTTTGAGGGCTGTGCATCGCTGCCCATTGAACGATAATGAGCCCAGCACGGTTTCCTTTACCGCCAAATCCACATCGGCTTTGGAAGTAATAATGGCAGCGTTCTTGGCATCCAGCCCAAGAATAGCCCGCAGCCTGTTTACTTTGGGGTGTTCTTTTTTTAACTGGTTGGCCACTTTGCTGCTGCCAATAAGAGTAAGGCAATTAATTTTACCCGTTTGCATCAGCGGCGTTACAATTACATTTCCGCGACCATAAATAGTGTTTACCGCACCTTTGGGAAAACATTCCTGAAAGGCTTTTAATAAAGGATAGTGCAACAGTGTACCATGTTTCGGGGGCTTAAATAAAATGGTGTTACCCATAATTAAAGCGGGTATCAGCGTAGTAAAAGTTTCGTTGAGCGGATAGTTAAACGGACCCATACAAAGCACCACGCCCAGCGGCGAACGGCGCACTTGTGCTACAATCCCCTGCTCTATTTCAAATTTGGAAGAACTGCGGTCAAGGTCTTTAAGGGCATCAATGGTGGCATTAATATATTCCACGGTACGGTCAAATTCCTTTACCGAATCCGCATGTGATTTTCCAATCTCCCACATAATCAGCTTTACCACAATCTCTTTTTGCTCCAGCATTTTATAGGTAAAGTTTTCAACACATTTAATGCGGTTGGCCACGCTCATGGCAGGCCATTCGCCACGGCCATTGTTATAGGCGGCCACGGCAGCATCCAGCGATTCCATGGCTTCGTTTACAGTGCAAACAGGGTAGGAGCCAATGGTTTTGCGCACCAGCCCTTCGGGTGTATTAATACAAATGGGCGATGTAACGGTATGGCTGGCACCGGCCCATTGTTTCATTTCGCCATTGCTGAGGTATTCTTTTTGGTTAATTTCTGCGGGTAGCCTGAAGGCCTCAGGAATCTCTGTTTCTTTAACAAATTTGCGTTGTATTTCTTCGTGAAAAGTCATTGTTGGGTTATAAGTTTAGATAGGTTGGTCAGGTGTATTTGTAAAATGCATTTTCTCTGGTACAATCGTTTCATCTGCCAAATTTGGCTGGTGTTGGCCTATACAACAGGTAACCGACCTTTCGGTTCGCAAAAAATGTGGATATTATTGTTTGTATAAGGCCGCTGCTGAAAGGTTGCCAACTTTTAAAAAGGTTTGCAAACCTTTTTTGGTAAATCTTTTCAGGCAACTACAAATCGGTAATTGGTTTGTACTTCGGTACCAGGGTTTTCATTACCGTCCAGGCTATAAGGTACGCCACGGCGCAAAAGGCAAACATGATGGTGTAACCGGTTTGCACGTGCCCCAGTGCTTTATAGTGATCGAATAAAGCCCCGCCGGTTTTAGATACAATTACCCCACCTATACCGCCGGCCATACCACCAATACCAACTATAGAACCAACGGCTTTTTTAGGGAACATGTCTGATACAGTAGTGAAAATATTGGCGCTCCATGCCTGATGGGCAGCGGTGCCAATGCCAACGAGAATGACCGGCACCCAAAAACTAATGTAACCGAATGGTTGTGCCAGCAATACCACCAAGGGTATCACAGCTATCATCAACATAGCTTTCATGCGGGCATCGTAAGGCTGTAGCCCCTTTTTAATAAAATAGGTGGGAAACCAACCACCACCTACGCTACCCACCATTGTAATGGTATAGAGCACAGCCAACGGAACAATGATCACAGTGCCCGTCATGCCATATTGTGCTTTTAAATAAGCTGGAAGCCAAAACAGGAAAAACCACCAAACGCCATCTGTCATAAATTTACCAAATACAAACGCCCAGGTTTGTTTATAACCCAGCAATCTTGCCCATGATATTTTCTCTGCGCCGTTAGTAGAAGTGGCTTCGCTTACAATTGGATCTGCTTCTTTATCGCTGGTGATATATGCATATTCAGTAGCTGACAAACGCTTTTGTTTCTCCGGGTTTTCGAATAAGAGCAACCAGAAAATAAGCCATAGAAAACCAATGGCACCAATAATTACAAAGGCAGCTTCCCAACCCCAATGGTCGCCTATCCATGGTACGGTAAGCGGTGCAAGTACAGCACCCACGTTGGCTCCTGAATTAAAAATGCCGGTAGCAAAGGAGCGTTCTTTTTTGGGAAAATATTCGGCTGTTGCCTTGATGGCTGCAGGAAAGTTACCTGCTTCGCCAATGGCCAATACTGCACGGGAAAGCATGAAACCGGCTATGGAAACCGGAACGGCCACAATACCCACCCAGCCAAGTATCGTAGCGGCGCCCTGGCCGATGGGTATAGCCAACGCATGAAGCAATGCACCGATAGACCAGATAATGATAGCCCAGGTATATCCTTTTTTTGTACCCATTTTGTCTATAATGCGGCCAGCAAAAAGCATGGAGATGGCGTACACGAATTGAAACACGGAGGTAATGTTAGCATAGTCGGTGTTAGACCAGTTGTACAATTCGGCCAGCCGTGGCTGCAAAAGACTAAGCACCTGCCTGTCGAGGTAATTAATAGTGGTAGCAAAAAACAGTAGTCCGCATATCGTCCAGCGATATTTTCCTATGGCTTGGTTCATAATAGGGCAATTATTATTTAGATGGTTATTGGGGGTTTAATATTTGAGCGGCTGGGGTAAGCTGGTGAACGTAGTAAAGTTGCTGAACATCTACACCCGATAGAAGCGGAAAGCCCAAGGGCGGCGCAGGTTATATGCTATGCGAAGCTTTGTTGCCGGTTCGCCGCCGATGACTTGTAGCGGATAGCCCCGAAATTAAACGGGGGTAGTCCGGGGCAGGTGCTAAGGCATGCAATTAGCTGGTGTTCCAATATTAAAAATGCCGCTCCGGTAATTAAAGTTTCGTGCCGATTGCTACATCACCTGCCCTCTTAATTCCTGAATAGTCGTTAGTACTTCACGGGTCAGGCTTTCTATTTTGGCATAGTCTTTAGCTTCAAGTAATGCTTTGCTGATGAGTTTGCTACCCATACCTACTGCACAAACGCCGGCTTTGAACCAGGCACCCATATTTTCAGGGGTGGTATCTACACCACCGGTGGGCATAAAAAGTAATTTGGGAAAGAGATCCTTAATGGCACTCATAAAATCGGGGCCAAGTAAATTGCCCGGAAACAGCTTTACAAACTTTGCGCCCAGGGTTTCTGCGGCTATAATTTCAGTCGGGGTCATACAGCCGGGTACCCACAGCATATCGTACTTATCAGCTACGGCGGCAGCGGTAGGCACCAGGCCGGGGCTTATAATGTAGTCGGCTCCGGCATCTATAAACTGCTGCGCCTGTTCGCCATTTTTTATAGTGCCTACACCGAGGTACATGCCCTGTAGTTCAGTTTCGCACAATTGTTTCATGGCCGCAAAGTTTGCAAGGGCGGCTTCACCGCGGTTGGTATATTCCACGGTGCGGATACCTGCGCTGTACAAGGCTTTTAGCACATTAAGGCTTACCTCGGTATCCTTATAAAAATAGAGTGGTAAAATACCCTGATTGGAGATGAGCTGTAGGAGTTCTGATTTTTTATCCATGTAATTATTAATTAGTAATGTGGCGTATGGCTGCGTAAAGTAACCATGTTATTTGTTTACCAAAGCGGAACAATGTTGTTTTATTAGCCCAACAAAAAAAGTATTTATTTAAGCAAACATTGCCGAATTTTTTGCCTTTTTTTTATTGGTGAGCCTATATCTTTAAAAACTTTTTACCGCTTGCCAATATAGCCACAAAAGGCCAATTTCATTTTTTACTTAAAAAAATACCCATTACAATGATGCCTAAAAAAGTAGTGACACTGGGAGAAATTATGCTCCGTTTAAGCACCCCCGATTTTAAACGTTTTGTACAAAGCGACAGCTTTGATGTGACCTACGGTGGCGGCGAAGCAAACGTGGCCGCAGCTATTTGCAACTATGGCGAAAACGGCACCTTCGTAACCAAGGTGCCCAATAACCCAATAGGGCAGGCGGCCATTAACCATCTTCGCCGCTATGGTGTGGATACACAGTTTGTGGCTCGTGGCGGCGACCGTCTTGGTATATATTTTTTAGAAACGGGTGCCAGCATGAGGGCATCGCAGGTGGTGTACGACCGTGCCGGTGCCAGCATTGCGGATGTGGATGCCAGCGAATTTGACTTCGATAAAATATTTGAAGGTGCGGATTGGTTTCATACCACCGGTATTACACCGGCACTTAGCGATAAAGCTGCTGCCCTTACCGAAGCCGCTTTAAAAGCTGCTAAAGCCAAAGGCATAACCACCAGCATAGACCTCAACTTTCGTAAAAAATTATGGAGCAAAGAAAAAGCCCGGGAAGTGATGAGCCGCCTTTGCCAGTACGTGGATGTGTGCATAGGCAACGAAGAAGATGCCGATACAACACTGGGCTTTAAAGCAAAAGATACCGATGTAACAAAAGGCGAACTGAACCTCGATGGCTTTAAGGATGTGTTTCACCAGATGAAAGAAAAATTCAATTTCAAATTCATTGCTTCGAGCTTACGCGAAAGCCATAGTGCCAGCGATAATGGCTGGAGTGCGTTGGTATATAACGGCTCCGATTTTTACCATACTAAACAATACAATGTGCGCATAGTGGACAGGGTGGGCAGCGGCGATAGTTTTGCCAGCGGCCTTATTTATGGATTAGTTACCGGCATGAGCATGGCCGATGCTGCTGAATTTGGCGTGGCGGCAAGTGCATTAAAACATACCATACCCGGCGACCTTAACCACGCCACATTAACCGAAGTAAAAGAACTGGTAAAAGGCGACGGCAGCGGAAGGGTACAGAGGTAAACAATATGCTAATGTGCCAATGTGCTAATGGATCGGTTAGGAGTATTAGTTGATAGGAACAGAGGTGAACAATATGCCAATGTGCCAATGTGCTAATGGATCGTCTCATTTTCTCATTGGCTAATTAGCTAATTAGCACATTAGCATATTATTCTTCATTAGCACATTACTTAAAATATGATTTTAGATACCCTAGCCAATATCGGCAAATACGCAAGCCTGCATCAGCATTTTGCAATGGCATTTAAACACCTGCAAAGCCTTGATTTAGCTACCCTTGAAGTGGGTAAATATGACGTGGATGGTGACAATATCCGTGTGATTGTAAGCGACAAAATAGGTATGACCGCTGCGGAATCCATTGCCAAATTTGAGTGCCACAATAAGCATATAGATATTCAGCTCTGCATTAGTGGCAAAGAAACGATGGGCTATAAACCCCGCAACGATTGTAAAAACCAGCGTGGCGAATACAACCTCGAAAAAGATGTGGTATTTTATAGCGATGCCCCAACTACTTATTTCGATTTAACCGATAACCAGTTCACCATCTTTTGGCCAGAGGATGTACATGCCCCAATGATAGGTGAAGGGCAGATAAAGAAGTTGGTAGTAAAGGTGAAGATTTAAACTGCGGTGGGTTTTGGGGTAATAGCAATTAGTAGGGGCAATAGGTTAGTGTGGTTATTACCAAAAATGCCGTTCTCCATTTGCTTATCCACCCAATGATATGCTAAGTAGCCCTTGCATATACGCCAACCCTTTCCCCCGTGCAAAAGCAATATTTCGTTCCGGAATACTGTATGGGGCAGGAAAATTTTCCAGTGCTGTTGTAATGCTTTCTTCCCTTAAAATATGGAGCATGGGGTAGGGGGAGCGATTTGTATAATTGGCTGCATCGTTAATGTGTTCGCCGGCAAAGCAATACTGCGGATGGAAGCTTGCCAGTTGATAAACTCCTTCATAATCTTCTTTTTCCATCAACTTTTCCGCAATATCCACAAGGTTAAGGTAAGTGGTAAAATCGCCAAAGTTGTTGGGTAAAATAATGAAGGTGGTTTCAATGTCTTCATTTTCGTCCAGGTAATAGAGTTCTTTCACCAATGCTTCCAGTACCGCTTTATTATCTGCCAGTGGCAGCACCACATATTTCACCGTTTTTCTTAATAGTGCCTTAGCGGCAAAGGGACAAAAGTTACAGCCAATCACAACCGATTGAATCCAGTAAATGGTGTGTTCAGTAACGTCGGTATCGGAAACAGGATTGTTGATATGCTATTGCTTTTATGTTTGATGCAGACCTGCGGCCTGAAATATTATTGCATAATGTGCCGCTCTATGTTGCGGTGAAAAACGGTAATCGCCTTGGTATGTAAAAATGGGTACAACACTTTATCCCGAAACCATGAACCGCTTTTATAAATGGTATGGTGGGTAATTTCTGTAAACCCTTCAGGTGTTGCTTTTAGTATTATTTGCTGGCTGCCTGCTGCTTTTCCGTGTGTTAGGTAGCATGTTTCCAAATACTTTTCATCTTCGTTCACGGCGGTTATTTCGTGGCCTACGGCAATGTTAACCAGCCCGCCCAGTAAGGCCAGGTTTATCAGCACTATCTGGCCTTGTTCCGCCCCGTGGTAAGGGTCGTCTAAATAGGTAAGTTCATTTTTGGTTCTTGAATATTGCAATCCAAAGCTTAGCATGCCAGTACCCCAGGCATCTTTAGGGTGCAGGCTTTTGTACAACTGCCACACCGTGGCCAAATCTTTTTTTACCACAAATGTTTTAGTGTGGTGATGGAAATGCGCCATTGCCGGATTGGCCCGTGAAAAGGATTGCAACGATGCAAAATCGGCCAGTGTATGCAGGCCGTGCAGCTTAATAAAAGCACTAATTTTTTTTTGTTTGATACGCCCATAGTCCACATCGTAAAATGGTACAAGGGTTTCGGTGATGGCGGCTTGGATCAATTTATTTTCGTGGTTTTCGCCAAATATAAACAGGTTCCCTTTTATGCCCCGGTGTTTAAGGTATATCTGCGCAAAATTGCAACGATGTCTCCTTTTACAAAGCCATTTTCAACTTCGGCGTTTTTTACAAAACCAAGGCTTTCCAATATTCTCCAGCTTGCTGTATTGCTGCCAACCGTTTCGGCATAAATTATTTTTAATTGCTGGTTCATTTTGGCTTTTGCTAAAAGCAGTTGTACCGCTATTTTAGCCAGTCCTTTACCCCAATAATCTCTGTGCAGCAGGTACCATAGTTCACTTTTGCCTGCGGCAAAATTTATTTGCCGCAGGCCACAGAGGCCAATAATTTTTTCGTTTTGATAAATAGAATAAGGGCCGTATTGCAACTGGCTGCCTTTTTCTATTGCCAGAAATCTCTTCAGAAAAAGACTGAATGATTCCAGGTCATCAAAGGTTTTAAAATTGGTAAATTGTACGTTTTGCGGGTTGCAGAAAATAGCGTAGAGTGCCGCGGCATCGGCGAGGGTAGTTGATTCAAGAATGATAGCAGGCATGATGTTTTTTTTCAAAGATTCAAGGGCTTCAAGTTTTCAAGGTTCAGGCATTTGCCCATCTGTCTATTTGCATATTTGCACATTTGCACATTACCCTTTCTTCCACCCAAAATATTCTTCCGCATTGTTGTAGCAAATATCCTGTATTAGTTTGCCCACCCAGGGTATGTTGTTGGGTAGTTCTCCATTTTCAATTTCTTCGCCAAACAGGTTGCAAAGCAACCGGCGAAAATATTCGTGCCGTGGGTAGCTAAGAAAGCTGCGGCTATCGGTAAGCATGCCTATAAAACGACTCAGCAAGCCCATGTTACTGAGGGTGTTTATTTGTTTGGTCATGCCGTCTTTCTGGTCGAGGAACCACCACGCACTACCCCATTGTACTTTGCCAACCACCGATCCATCGTTAAAGTTGCCAATCATGGCAGCCATCATTTCGTTGTCAGCAGGGTTCAGGTTATAGATTATTGTTTTGGTGAGTTGGTCTGTTGAATCGAGGCGGTTAAGAAATTTTGATAAGGCACGGCTTTGGCTAAAATCGCCGATCGAGTCCCAGCCGGTGTCGGGGCCAAGTTTGGCCAGCATTCTGGCGTTGTTATTCCGCAAGGCGCCGAGGTGGTATTGCTGTATCCAGCCTTTTTCATGGTCCCAAATGGCGAACTGGTACAGCAACGCTGACCTTAGTTTCAGATTTTCTTCGAGGCGTAGGTTATTGCCGCCTCTTAGTTTATCAAAAGCGGCATTTATTTCAACATCGGTATAATTCTCAGCATAGATGTGTTCCAGTCCATGATCGCTAACGCAGCCGCCCATTTCAGCAAAAAAATCGTGACGACTTTTTAATGCTGCGAGGTAGTCGCTATAAGATGAAACGGTGGTATCAGCGGCTGTTTCTACTTTGGCCACATAGGCATTAAAAGCTGCTGCATCATCCACATTCATCGCTTTATCCGGCCGGTAGGCTGGTAGTATATTTATTTCAAACCCGTCGGCTTTTATCTTGCCGTGGTGTTCAAGCGAATCAATGGGGTCGTCAGTAGTACATACTGTTTTTACCTGCATTTTACGCAGTAGATTTTTTACTGAATATTCAGGTGTTTGCAGTTTGGCCGTACAGGCATCGTAAATGTTTCTAGCAGTGGTACTGTCGAGTATATCGTCTATATCAAAATATCGCTGCAACTCCAGGTGGGTCCAGTGGTACAGCGGGTTTCGGAGGGTGTAAGGTACTGTGGCAGCCCAGGCTTCGAACTTTTCAAAGTCGGTAGCATTGCCGGTTATAAAGCGTTCGTTAATACCATTGGCTCGCATGGCCCGCCATTTATAATGGTCGCCATAAAGCCAGGCTTGTGTAAGGTTTTCGAATTGATGATCAGCAGCAATCTGGTCGGGCAATTGGTGGCAGTGATAGTCTATTACGGGCATCGGCTTTGCGTAATGGTGATATAGCAGTTCGGCTGTTTTATTTTGCAGCAAGAAGTTTTCATCGAGAAACTTTTTCATTTACAAATGGCTTTATCAATGTTATTTAGCTGGTAGCCTGGGGGTATTTGCCGGGTGTATTTTACAGGCAGCAACACTACAACTTCATTAGTTTAAAGGCATTAAAATTACGTGGAATATTTATGCAAATGATGCCAGCCCGGCTACCTTTCTTTAAGCCCTTCTATTGAGGAAAGCGTTTTTATGATCCTATACTGGTTCGCTATTTGTTGCAATAAATCGGCACCAGATTTGAGAAATATATACCCCGACTATGAAAATGATTTTCAGAAAAGCGTTTTGGCAAAAGGCCTTCAAAATTTTAAAGGCCACGTTCAGCAGTTTTTCTGATGATAAAGGTTTGAAGCTTAGCTCGTCATTGGCGTACACTACCGTATTTTCCCTTGGGCCTTTGCTGTTGCTGATGATGTCGCTGGCCAGTATTTTTTTTGGTCAGCAAGCCATAGAAGGGCAAATATTTGGGCAATTGAATGGTCTTATCGGGAACGAAGCGGCAAAGCAAGTGCAGGACATTATAAAGAACATACAGTTCTCAGGTAAAACGAATTTTGCGCTAATAGCCAGTATTATCACCCTTTTAGTAGGAGCCACCGGTCTTTTTATAGAAATACAGGATTCGCTCAACACTATTTGGAAAGTGAAACCCAAACCAAAAAAAGGATGGGTACAATTTTTAAAAAACAGGCTTATTTCTTCTTCGCTCATTGTGTCGCTTGGGTTTTTATTGATTGTTTCTTTGGTAATTAATGGCGTGGTGGATGCGTTAAGCAATGTGCTTACGCGGTATTTTTCCAGCCTTACAAGATGGGTTATGAGCGGCATTAATCTAACAATCAGTTTTCTTATTATCAGTTTTCTTTTTGGTATCATTTTTAAAGTGTTGCCCGATGCAAAAATTAAATGGAGAGATGTAAAGACCGGGGCCATTTTTACAGCTGTGCTTTTTATAATTGGCAAGTATCTTATTGGGTTGTACATATCAAAATCCGGCACGGGTTCTACTTACGGTGCAGCAGGTGCTATTATCATTATACTGGTTTGGATTTACTACACCTCGGCCATTTTATATCTCGGCGCAGAGTTTACACAGGTATATAGCGAAGCTTATGGCGGCCGTATAGAGCCTGCAGATTATGCAGTACATGTTGAGCAAAGGGAAATAGAAAAAGATGTGGCCGTTTTACCTACGCAACATCCTGAGGTAAAAAAGTAAGGCTCTTTAAAAACAACGTATCCGTTCTACCAACCCCTTCATTGTTATTGGTTACCTGCGTAGTAATTTTGCGGCAGCAGTTCTTTGATTTTTTTGATAGGGTGGTCTTTGATTTTAGAAAGCACCTCGGTAAACCACTGTAGGGGTTCTATGTTGTGTAATCTACAGGTGGCAAAAAGGCTATACAGCATAGCACTTCTTTGCGCAGCTTCGTGGCTACCTGCAAAGAGCCAGTTTTTTCTGCCGATGGCGATTGGTCGAATGCTGTTTTCTACAAGGTTATTATCGATAGGCAAAAATCCTTCCTGGGTATATACCTGTAGTTTTTGCCAACGGCTTAAGGTGTATTGTATTGCTTTTCCTAATGGGCTATTGGGTAGAGATGTAGTGAGTTGGGTTTTTACTACCAGATGTAAGGCCGCCAATATGGGTACAGATTGCTCCTGACGTTGTTTTTTTATTTGCGCTTCGGTAAAATGATGTTCCCTGCAATGTTTTTCTACGCCATACAGCTGTGCAATAAGTTCAAGCACTTCGCTTGCTTTGGCATTGTCAAAACTTTGTGCATCTATAAACTTGCGGCGTGCATGTGCCCAACAGTTAGATACAATGATATCAGGTGTGTTTTCAAACTGTGTGTACCCACTGTAGCCATCTACATGTATATGCCCTTTATAGCCATTCAACATATCTTT
>Ga0105048_10010034_pt1 | contig 15017 bp, 18 predicted proteins | sample MAT05_FD_78382 | JGI IMG/M metagenome (GOLD analysis project Ga0105048, IMG submission 78382) | Freshwater microbial communities from Lake Fryxell liftoff mats and glacier meltwater in Antarctica - MAT-05 | ecosystem: Environmental > Aquatic > Freshwater > Ice > Liftoff microbial mat | place... | reverse complement strand
TCGGAGGCGATGGCCAGCATTGCCTCGCGCATCTCGGCGAGCGCCCCCGTGGAAGAGGTGGTGGCGAAACAGAATGAGGTCGCCAAGGTGGTCTCGTTGATCAACACCTGGGTGTACCGCAAGGCCAACGCGCGCTTCGCCGAGCGTCACGCCGGTGCGGGCGGCGTGGCGTACACGTATTTGATCACTTGGGGCTCGAAGACCAACGGCTTCGGCGCGACGCACACCATCGACCTGCCGCTGCTCTTCGGCGACGAGCAGACCTGGCGCACCGCGCAGCTGGTCGAAGGCGCCCCGTGGGAAGAAGTGCACCGTCACGCGCAACAGGTTCGCGCGCTGTGGGCTCAGTTCGCGAGCGCTGGCCAGCTCCCAGACGCCGGCGCCATCGAGCCTGACGTGCTGACCTATCGCCGCTCTCGCTCAATCAGCTAGTGCTGCGCGCCCGGCGAGGGACACGGCTAAACCTCGTCGACGCCCACTAACCGAAGTCAAAACGAATTCGAGTCGTGCTCGATAATCTCTCGACCCACAAAGCTGCGGCGCTCAACGAAACCTTTGAGCCGGCCGAAGCGAGGCGAATTCTTCAACGAATCAAATTTCCTACACGCCCAAACACGCGAGTTGGCTGAACATGGTCGAAATCGAAATCGGCGTAATGGTGAAGCAGTGCCTCGACCGAAGAATCTCCGACAAGCAAACCGCTCATCACTGAGTGAGAACCAAGGCGCTGGCACGCCTTCGATTGGTCTTCGCTCAACATCACCGAGATGGCAGGCTGCGCCGCGAATGAAGCTTCTGGTTGCGCTGGCAGTGGTCTTGAGCGGCTCGGTTCTGGCTGCTGACAGCCCGATTCGAATCGCGGTTCAAGGCTTTCAGGGTCTCAACGTGAAGCCCGAGGCGCTCACCTTCTACAGCGAGCATCTCGCCACCAGCCTCCGCATGCCGGGCTTGAGCGTGGTGACCTCGCGCGAGATTCAGACGCTGCTCGGCTTCGAGCGACAGAAGACGCTGCTCGGTTGCAACGAGTCGAGCTCCGAATGCATTGCTGAGCTCGCCAGCGCTCTGGGCGTCGACGCGATCGTCGTCGGCGATGTCGGGCGCTTCGGTGACACCATTCAAGTGACCGTCAAGGCGCTCGGCTCGAAAGATGCGAAGGTGCTGGAGCTTCGCTCGACCCGCGTGCAGGGCGAGGTGGCTTTGCTCGACGCGATCGCCGCGATGGCGCCCGACCTGACCCGCGCAATCTTCGAATCGAAGGGTCGCGCGCTGCCGGCGGCGCTGACGCAAAAAGCGGCCCCGGTCATGCTGCCGAGCGCATCGATTCGGCCTTACGCGCTGATACCGCTCGGCTTCGGCGTCGCACTCGGCGTCAGCGGCGGCGTGCTCGTCGGCCTCGCTGGCGATGATCACGCGGCACTCTCGAGCGCGACCGGTGAGCCGCTGACCGAGTTGCAGGCCAACGAGCTTCGAGCGGGCGGGGCAACGAAACAGACCGTCGGCGCTGTCTTGCTCACGGCCGGTGCGGTCTCGCTCGTCGTCGCGGGCGCCATCGCGCTCTTCGGAGGCCCGAGCGACGCGCCAGTGGTCTCGGTGGTACCAGTTCAGAGCGGCGCGGTGTTCTCGCTGAGCGGGAGGTTGCCATGAAAGCACGAGCACTCAGCATTTTGGCGCTCGGAGCCCTGCTCCTGTGCGGCTGTTTCGATCTCGATGCGGCCTACAAAACGTGCACTACGCCGGGTGGCCGTTGCACCTTCGCATTCTCGACCCAGAAAGACGCCTCGGTCGACGCTGGCATGCGTGATGGGGGCCAGGCGGTCTGCTCCGGGTGCTTTGTGAACGGCGAGTGCATGAGTGGCACCGCTCGGCTTGCCTGCGGTGGTGGTGGCGAGGAGTGCAAAGACTGCGCGCTCCACGAAGTCTGCGGCGGCGCGAGTGGCTGCCAGGTCAGCGCCTCGTGGAGACTGCTGTACACCGCGCCCGGCCGTCAGACGGTGCACGCGGTCGCGCCGATCTCACTCGATGACGCGTGGTTCGGGTCAGCCTTTTTCGGCGTCGAAGGAGTCGATTCTCACTTGATTCAGTATCGCAGCACCGGCTTCACCGAAGTCGCGATGCCAGGTCGCCTGGTCTCGGTCATCGCGGTCGGCGCGCCGGGGAGCGCGAAGGTCTACGTTTTGCGCCTCGGCACGCCTCTGGCTGGCCCGACCATCACCGTCATCTCGGAGCCGTGGGACGGCGGTGCGCAGCCCGAAAATGACGTGGTGGTGCCTTCAGAAATTCGCCTCCTTTCGCTCTTCGCCGCGGGGTCTGAGGTTTTCGGTTGGGCCGAAATCGGGTCGAGCGCATTCAACATCATTCGCATCGACCCGACCGACGCAGGCATCGGTTTGACCGTTGTCACGCCTCCCGGCGACCCTGGCTTCACGCAAATTCATTCGGCCTCGGGCACCAGCGCCGGCGATCTCTGGGTTGCCGGTGGCCGCAACGAAGGGGGTGGTGGCATCGCCACGCTGGCGCATTTTCACGATGGAGGCGTTCGGTCGTTTCCGCTGCTCAGCTATAGCTTCGGGCTCTGGGCGCGAAACCCGAACGCCGCAGTGTACGTCGCGGGCGAGATTCGACTTTTCGCCAGAGTCGACGACGCTGGAGTGCACGAACTGGGACCCATGTATGGCCTGACGGGCGAGACCTGGTCGAGGGTCTGGGGCGTCGATGACCGGGCCGTCTTCGCCGTTGGCTCGACGTTCGCCTGCGATGGAGGCGGTACCGTGCGGAGCTACAACGGGCTCAGCTTGGCGGATACCTGCGTTGGCGATGCGCGCCTGACCTCCGTGGGGGGCACCAGCGCGAGTGATGTGTGGGCTGGCAGCACCGACGGCGGGCTGTACCGGCTCAGCAGCAACTGAAAGCGGCTTCGCCATTTCGACAAACAAAAGGCCCTGACTCCACCTCGGAATCAGGGCCTTCGAACTGTCGGGACGAGAGGATTTGAACCTCCGACCACTTGCACCCCAAGCAAGTGCGCTACCAGGCTGCGCTACGTCCCGAGAACTGCATCTTTGACGACGCGGCCCTTCTGCCAGCCTGACACCCACCCGTCAAGCAGCGCAGCGAGGCTCATTCGTCATCATCGTCGTCGTCGGCCGCGGCACTGTCGGGGCCCTCGTCGTCTTCGGCAGACTTCTCGTTCGGGTCGATGAAGCCGTCGTTGAGGTCGGCCTTGAGCACCTGGCTCGGCACGAACTTCACTACGCGGCGGGCAGTGATCTCAATCGGCTGACCGCTCTGAGGGTTGCGACCCGGGCGCGCGCGCTTGAACCGCGGCTGAAAGTTTCCGAACCCGGAGATCTTCACCTTGTCTCCGCGCTCCAGCGTTTCCTTGAGGGTGTCGAACACGAGCTCCACCAGCTCAGCCGACTCCTTCTTCGAAAAGCCGACCTTCTCGTAGACGCTTTCGATGATGTCCGCTTTGGTCATGGTGCGCGCAGACTAGCGTCCGCTCCCAACATGTCAACATGGCGACATTGCTCATCTTTTCGCGCGTTCATTTTTCGGCACAGCTGGGCCTGTTTTGGGGGCTGAAAACCGGCCTGTTCGGGGCTACTTCGCCTCGAGCAGCGAGCGAAGTCGCGCGGGCTCGGCGCGGGCGCCACCGGGTCAGCCGGGGCCTGCTTGCGAGCGATGGCGGCGGTGGCGGTGTCGTTGCTGGTGGTGCGCTCGGGGGCTTCGCCGAGATCCGTCTCGCGCCGAACGTGCGCCTTCTCGCGCCAATCGGAGGCCACGCGCCGCGCGACCGCGAAGACCCAGGTCTTGACTGAAGAGCGGTGCTCGAACTCGGCGAGCTTGCGGTGGAGCACCACGAAGGTCTCCTGCACCTCGTCTTCGATGTCTCGCTCGGGCACGCCGAGGCGCAGCAGGGTCTTCCACACGAAAGACGCGTGCTCGGTGTACAGCGCTGCGAGGCTCAACAGCGGCGGAGCGCTGGTCGGCTCAGTGCGCTGGGTGACCGCCGGTTGCATGTGCATTTAGGCGCGCAGGCTACCGCCGAGGCGCGAGGTGACCTCGGCCACGATGCGGGCATGCGCTTCGGCCACTTCGGCATCGGTCAGCGTGCGATCGAGCGCCTGATAGCGAAGCGCGTACGCCAGGTTCTTTCGCCCCTCACCGACCTGAGGCCCCGAGTACACGTCGAACACGTCGGCCCGGTCGACCAACGGCTTGCCGACCTCGAGAATCACCTCTCGCACCGCGTCGCTGGCCATCTCAGCCGGCACCACCACGGCGAGATCGCGAAACACCGAGGGGAAGCGGGTCAGCGGCACCGCGTGCGGCACCAGCACCGACGCCTGCACCAGCGCGTCGACGTTCAACTGAAACAGATACACGCCCGCCGGCGCGTCGAGCTTCTTGAGCGCGCGCGGGTGCAGCTCCCCGACCGTGCCCAGAATCGAGTCGCCCTTGCGAACGACCGCACTGGCCCGCGGGTGGTACCAGCCGTTCTCGACCGGCTCGAATGACGTGCCCTCGATGTGCAGGGCGCCCAGCACCGCCTGCACGGCCATCTTCGCGTCGTAGAAATCGTTCACCGAGTCCTTCGCCGACCACCGGCGCGCGCCCTCGCGCATGCCCCAGAGCGCACCCGCCACCTGCGGCGTCTCGTTGGCAGCGGGCGCGTGCTTCTTCGACCCGTCGAAGCTGGCCTGGTAGGTGCGCCCCAACTCGTAGAACCGCACGCCCTGCGCCTGATGCCGCGCCGCGCGAATGACGTTCTGCACCAGCCCCGCGAACATCGTGGTGCGCAACACCGACTGCTCGACCGAGAGCGGGTTGGCCACCACCACCGTACTCTTGTTCTCGCCGAACGCCTCGAGATCATTGGGCGAGACGAACGAGTAGTTCAGCACTTCGTCGACGCCCTGCCCTGCCAACGCCGCTCGCACCTTGCGCTCCACCAGCGCGATCGCGGGCTCTGGCTCGAGCCTGGTCAAGCCGGGCGGCAGCGCGGTGGGTATCGACTCGAAGCCGCGAATGCGCACGATCTCTTCAATCAGGTCTTGCTCAATCGAGACGTCGACGCGCGCGAGCGGCACTTCGAACACCGCCTGTTCATCGTTGCCGCTGATCTTGGCGAAACCGAGCGCATTCAGAATGCGATGACACTCGGCGGCCGGCACGCTCGCGCCGAGCAGCGCCTCGACGTGCGAGGTGATCAGCGTGACCCGCTTCGGAGCGACGGGCTTCGGGTACACGTCGACCCGGCCCTCGAGCACCGTGCCTCCGCCGAGCTGGGCCAGGAGCGCAGCCGCGCGATCGAGCGCCTCAGGAATGACCGACACATCGGTGCCACGTTCGAAGCGATGCGACGATTCGCTGCGCAGCCCGTGACGCTTCGACGATCGGCGCACGGTGGCCGGCTGAAAGTGGGCCGCCTCGAGCAACACGCGAGTGGTCTTCGCAGTCACCTCGCTCGACGCTCCGCCCATCACCCCGGCCAACACCTGGGCGTGATCGCGATCGCAGATCAGCAGGTCTTCGGCAGAGAGCTCGCGATCTTTGCCGTCGAGCGTGGTCAGGTGCTCCCCGGCCTTGGCGCGCCGCACGATGATCTGCGCACCGGCGAGCTGATCGAGGTCGAAGGCGTGCATCGGCTGCCCGTACTCGAGCAGCACGAAGTTGGTGACGTCGACCAGGTTGCTGATGGGCCGAACTCCGCAGGCGCGCAGGCGATCTTGCACCCACTGCGGCGAGGGCTTCACCGTCAACCCTTCGACGACTCGCGCGCCGTAGCGAACGCAGCCGACCGGGTCATCGACCCGAATCGAGATCTTCGAGGCCGCCGAGGTCGAAGCTTCGGCTAACGCGATCGCAGGCTTCTTGATCGGCTGACCGATGAGCGCCGAGAGATCTCGTGCGACTCCGAGGTGCGAGAGCGCGTCAGGCCGGTTGGGCGTGACGTTGAGGGTCAAGATCACGTCCTCGAGGCCGAGCTGCTTCGATACCGGCGTGCCGACCTGCGCCGACGGGTCGAGAATGAGCAGACCTGCGTGCTCATCGTTCATGCCGAGCTCGCGCGAGCTGCAGAGCATGCCGAAGCTGTCGACGCCGCGGAGCGCAGAGGCCTTGATCTCCGTGCCGTTGGGCAGCTTGGTGCCGACGGTGGCCAGCGGCACCTTGTCGCCGACCTTGTAGTTCTTCGCCCCGCAGACGATCTGCAACGGCTCGGCGCCACCCATCGACACTTTGGTGACCGAGAGCTTGTCTGCGTTGGGGTGCTGCTCAGACGAGAGAATCTGCGCCACCACCACGCCCTCGAGCGCCGCACCCTGGCGCTCGATGGCCTCGACCTCGAGATCCGACATCGTCAGCAGGTTCGCCACGCCATCGACACTCGCGGGCAGCTCGACCAGCTCTGCCAACCACTTCATTGAGATTTTCATGTGGTCATCTTTTTTTTAGAACTGCGCCAGAAAGCGCGAGTCGTTCTCGAACATGGTGCGCAGGTCGTCGATGCCGTAGCGCAACATGGCAATGCGCTCGACGCCAAGGCCGAAGGCGAAGCCGGTCACCTGCCCGGGCTCATAGCCGGCGTGGGTGAACACGTTGGGGTGCACCATGCCGCTGCCCAGCACCTCGAGCCACCCGGTGTGCTTGCAGATGCGGCAACCCGAGCCCTTGCAGAACACGCACGACACATCGACCTCGGCGCTCGGCTCGGTGAAGGGGAAGAAGCTGGGCCGAAAGCGGGTCTTCACCTGCGCTCCGAAGAAGGCCTTGTTGAAGGCGTCGAGCGTGCCCTTGAGCTCGGCAAAGGTGACCCGGGTGTCGACGCACAGGCCTTCGACCTGATGAAACATCGGGGTGTGCGTGGCATCGCTGTCTTTGCGGTACACCCGCCCCGGCATCACCGCGCGAATCGGTGGCTTCTGCGCGAGCATGGTGCGCACCTGTACCGGTGAGGTCTGGGTACGCAGCAGGGCCGTGCCCGCGTCTTTCGGCAGCCACTGGCCGTCGACGTAGAAGGTGTCTTGCATGTCGCGCGCGGGGTGATCAGCCGCGACGTTGAGTGCTTCGAAGTTGTACCACTCGAACTCGACCTCGGGCCCGGTCTCGACCCCGAAGCCGAGGCGCGCGAACACGTTGACCACGTCTTCGAGGGTCTGCGACACCGGGTGACGGCGACCGAGGCGCTGGCCGCGGCCGGTCAGGGTGACGTCGAGCTTCGGGCCCTTGAGCTCGGCCTCCATCGCGGCGTCTTCGGCGCGTGCGGTGGCATCGGCCAGCAGCTTCTCGATCTGCGCCTTGACGGTATTGGCGATCTCACCCAGCGCCCGGCGCTCGTCTGGCGCGAGCTTGCCCATGCCGCCGAGCACCTGCGAGAGCTCGCCCTTCTTGCCGACGAATCGAACCCGCAGAGCCTCGACCTGGGCCGAGTCGCGGGCCTGAGCGATGTCACGGTGGGCTGCCTCGGCGAGGGCCTTCAAGCGGTCTTGCATGGGGTCTCCAATAGCTCAGTTGGAAAGCAAAACGGCCCCGAACCCGAAGGTGCGAGGCCGTTGCAGGCTTCAGTGCATCGACCGCTTACGGCTTGTCGTCAGCCTTGGGCGCGTCGGGGGCGGCGGCGGCCGCTTCGGGGCGGTCGACCAGCTCGAGAATCGCGATGTCAGCAGCGTCACCCTTACGAAAGCCGGCTCGCATGATGCGCGTGTAGCCGCCGGCGCGCTTGGCGTAACGGTCTTTGAGCTCACCGAAGACCTTCTTGAGCACGTCACGGTCTTTGACCGACTTCTGGGCCAGGCGAACGTTGGCCAGGCCACCGCGCTTGCCGAGGGTGATCACGTGCTCCGCCATCTTGCGGGCCTCTTTGGCCTTGGGCACGGTGGTGGTGATGCGCTCGTGGCGCAGCAGCGACGTGACCATGTTCTTGAGCATCGCCAGACGGTGGGCCGTCGTTCGTTGAAGCTTTCGACCTGCAACTCGGTGTTCCATGACACTTCTCCATTCAACCAGCCCGGCCGTACAAGGTACCGGGTGGAAATAACCGCCGACGAAATGACGGCGGTTTTTGTGCCCTCCCATCAGAGGGAGGGCGTACCAACTACATGCGAGGGCCAGCGACCGGCGTCGCGCTGGCGACCGGGGCCGCCGCGGGGGCAGCGACCGGCATCGTCTTCGGAGGCCAGTTCTCGAGCTTCATGCCGAGTGACAAGCCCATCTCAGCGAGAATCTCTTTGATCTCTTTGAGAGACTTGCGGCCGAAGTTCTTGGTCTTGAGCATCTCGGTCTCGGTCTTCTGAACGAGATCGCCGATGGTGCGAATGTTCGCCTGCTGCAGGCAGTTCGCCGAGCGAACCGACAGCTCGAGCTCATCGACCGAGCGGAAGAGGTTCTCGTTGAGCTTGGTCTCTTCGCGGGGCGACTCGACCGCGACCGGCTCTTCGGTCTCTTCGAAGTTGATGAACACCGTCAACTGCTCTTTGACAATCTTCGCCGCGAAGGCGATGGCGTCCTGGGGGCTGACCGAACCGTCGGTCCACACCTCGAGGGAGAGCTTGTCGAAGTCGGTCTGCTGACCGACGCGGGCGTTGGTGACCTGGTAGTTCACCTTGGCGATGGGCGAGAAGAGCGAGTCGATGGCGATGGTGCCGATCGGCGCGCCCGGCACCTTGTTGCTCGGGGCGGGCACGTAGCCACGGCCACGGCGGCAGGTCATCTCCATGCGCAGCTTGCCACCTTCGGCGAGCGTGCAGATGTGGTGGCCCGGGTTGAGAACCTCGATCTGGTCATCGGCGATGATGTCGCCGGCCTTCACTTCTTTCGGCCCTTCGGCCTCGATGCGAATCGTCTTGACCTCGTTGGTGTGCATGCGCAGACGCACTTCTTTGAGGTTCAGAATGATATCGGTGACGTCTTCGCTCACCTCGGGCAAGGTGGTGAACTCGTGCTCGGCAGTGCCGTTGTTGCCCTCGATCTTCACCGAGGTGATCGCCGCACCCTGCAGTGACGAGAGCAGCACTCGACGAATCGAGTTACCCATGGTGGTGCCGAAGCCGCGCTCCAGCGGTTCAGCGACGAACTTGCCGTATGAATTGGTGAGGCTCTCTGCATCGACCTCGAGACGGCGAGGTTTGATGAGATCGCGCCAGTTCTTCTGCGTCAGACCGGTTTCGGCCATGGTGTTGCCTCTTTATGACGTGACGAGCCGCCACCAACGTACCCCTCGAATGAGAGGAGGACGGCTCGCAGTAGGTACAGCGGTGAGAGCGGTTGATTATTTCGAGTACAATTCGACGATCAGCTGCTCTTGAATCGGCATCGTGAGATCTTCACGATTCGGGGGCGTCTTCACGGTGCCCTTGAGCAACTTCTTGTCGACCTCGAGCCACTGGGGAATGCCGCGACGGTCGACGGTCTCGATGGCCTCTTGAATGCGGAGGATCTTCTTCGACTTGTCGTGCACTTCAACGCCGTTCCCCGGCTTGAGCGAGTACGAGGGAATGTTGACGCGCTTGCCGTTGACCACGAAGTGGCCGTGGCGCACGAGCTGACGAGCCTCGGCGCGGGTGTCAGCGAAGCCCATGCGAAAGACCACGTTGTCGAGGCGCAGCTCCAACATCTGGAGCAGCATCTCGCCGGTCTTGCCCTTGGTAGCCGCCGCACGCGCGAAATACCCGCGGAATTGGCTCTCGAGCAGCCCGTACATGCGCTTGACCTTCTGCTTCTCGCGCAGCTGGGTGCCGTAGTTCGAGAACTTCACCCGACCCTGGCCGTGCTGGCCAGGGGGGTACGGTCGGCGCTCAATTGCACACTTGTCGGTGTAGCAACGGTCGCCCTTGAGGTACATCTTGAGGTTTTCTCGCCGACAAATGCGGCAGACGCTGGCGGTATATCGAGCCATTGAAGTGTTCTTTCCTGTTCAGACGCGACGGCGCTTGGGTTGACGGCAGCCGTTGTGGGGGATGGGGGTCACGTCTCGAATCAGGGAGATCTTGATTCCAGCCGCTGCAATTGCGCGCAACGCTGATTCACGGCCCGAACCGGGGCCAGTCACCAACACTTGAACGTTCTTCAGGCCGTGCTCCATCGCCTTGGCGGCGGCGTCACCAGCGGCGACTTGAGCGGCGAAGGGCGTCGACTTGCGCGAGCCCTTGAAGCCACGGGCACCGGCCGACGACCACGAGATCACGTTGCCCGAGACATCGGTGATGGTGATCAGGGTGTTGTTGAAGGTCGAGCGAATGTGCACGACGCCGTTGAGAATGTTCTTCTTGTTCTTGCGCTTCTTCTTCGCCTCGCCCGACTCGGGCGTGGCAGCAGCGGCGGCGGCGGCAGGTGCAGTCGTCGTCGTCGCGGGGGCGACAGGCGCTGCGGCTTCTTTGGTTTCTTCAGCCATGGTCTTGAATCGCTCCTGAAAAGGTCATCTCTCTGGCGCCTTTGATCGCCAGAGACGAAAGGTGAAAAGTTACTTCGCGGCGGCCGCAGGCTTCGAGACGACGCGCTGCACGCCACGCTTCGGGCCCTTGCGGGTGCGAGCATTGGTGTGAGTGCGTTGGCCGCGAACTGGCAGACCCTTGCGGTGACGGAGGCCACGGTAGCAACCCAGATCCATCAGGCGCTTGATGTTCATCGTGACTTCTCGGCGCAGGTCGCCTTCGACCTTGTAGCTCTCTTCGATAATCTCGCGAATCTTGCGCGTCTGATCGTCGGTAAGGTCCTTCGTACGCGTGGTCAGGTTGATGCCCGCCTCGGTGACGATGTTGTGGGCCGTCTTTTGGCCGATGCCATAGATGTACTGAAGGCTGATGACGATGCGCTTCTGTACGGGGAGATCGATGCCTGCAATGCGAGCCATTCTTCGCTTCCTGTGTAATGAGATGGTCTGGAGCTGAAGTGCTCAGCCCTGGCGTTGCTTGTGACGGGGGTTGGCGGCGCAAATGACACGGATCGTGCCCTTGCGTCGAATGACTTTGCACTTGTCACAGATCTTTTTGACTGACGGACGAACCTTCATGACAACCTCGAAAGGTAACTACGTGAATTATTTCGCGCGGTACGTGATGCGGCCGCGGGTCAAATCGTAAGGCGACAGCTCTACCTTCACTTTGTCGCCGGGCAGAATTCGAATGAAGTGCATTCGCATTTTGCCGGAGATGTGGGCGAGAACCTCGTGCCCACTGTCGAGCATCACCCGGAACATGGCGTTTGGAAGCGGCTCTTTGACCGTTCCCTCGACTTCAATGGCGTCTTCTTTGGCCAATCAAATACCTTTCACATCGTGAAGCGCGCGGCACTACCAGCTTCCGCATGGCATTGCAAGCTACAGCGCGGAGGGCTGGATCAGGCCCTTGATCGCGGCGAAGACCTGCTCGGTGGTTCGCATGCCATCGACATGCGAAAGGAGCCGACGCTGCTCGTAGAACGGCTTGAGCGTCACTGTCATCGACTCGTATTCTTTCATGCGCTTCTGCACCTTGGCCGGGGCGTCGTCCGGGCGGGTGGTGAGGGCGCTGCTACAGACGTCACAGACCCCTTCGGCTTTCGGAGGGTTGTTTTGCACGTGGTACACCGCCCCGCACTTGGGGCAGGTGCGGCGGCCGGTGATGCGCTCTTCGATGGCCTTGAGGTCGACGTCGAAGAAGATCACCCGGTCGATCTTCTGATCGCTGCGGCCGAGGGTGGCCTCGAGCGCCTCGGCCTGAGGCACCGTGCGGGGGAAGCCGTCGAGTAGAAAGCCGCCCTTGCAGTCGGGCTTCTTGATGCGCTCGTCGACGATGCCGATGACCAGCTCATCGGGCACCAGCTTGCCGTCGTCCATCAAAGGCTTGGCTTGCTTACCCAGCGGGGTGCCGGCGGCAATCGCTTCGCGCAGAATGTCGCCGGTGGAGATCTGGGGAATGCCGTAGGCCGAGAACAGCAGCTTGGCCTGGGTGCCCTTGCCAGCCCCGGGAGGCCCCAGAAAGATGAGATTCATATCGCGTTGACCCCCTGGCTCTTTTGGTACGCCTACGCCGCTTGACCGAGGCGGGTGCGGCCGCGAATGCGGGGGCCGCGGGGGCCAGCAAAGCCTTCGTAGTTGCGGCTGATCAGGTGCTGCTCGACCTGCTGAACGGTGTCGAGTGCCACGCCCACCACGATCAACAGGGCGGTGCCGCCGAACTGAAACGAGACGCCAAGCGAGCTCGAGATGACCGAGGGCACGACGCAGATGGCCGCCAGGTAGATGGCGCCGCCGAAGGTGAGCCGGTTGAGCACGCGCTCGATAAAGTCGGCGGTGTTGCGGCCGGGCCTAATGCCAGGAATGTAGCCGCCCTGCTTCTTGATGTTGTCGGCCACGTCATCGGCTCGGAAGGTGAGCGAGGTGTAGAAGTAGGCGAAGAAGACGATCAGCAGCACGAACAGGCCGTTGTAGACCCAGGCGTTGGCCTGCAGCGCGCGCTGAATGCCCGCCATGCCCGGCACCCAGCTGCCCAGCGTGGTGGGAAATGAGAGCAACGCACCGGCGAAGATGGGAGGAATCACGCCGCTCGCGTTGACCTTGAGCGGAAAGTAGGTGGCCTGGCCGGCGAACATCTGGCGGCCCGCCATGCGCTTGGCGTACTGCACCGGTATGCGGCGCATGCCGCGCTCGATGTAGACCACCGCGGCGATCACGAACACCATGAAGGCCAGCAGGGCGGCGACTGCGCCGATGTTCAAGGTCTCTGCGCCGACCGCGTCGAACAGGGTCGAGCCCGCGGGAGGAATGCGCGCCACGATGCCGGCGAAGATGATCAGCGAGATGCCGTTGCCGATGCCGTTCTCGGTGATGCGCTCGTCAAGCCACATGATGAAGGCAGTGCCGGCGGTGAGGGTCACCACCGTCATGAAAGTGAAGGCCACGTTGCTGAACTGGCCGTTGTCAGGCACCACCACGACCTGGTCGAGCGCACCCTGCCCCGAACCGACGCTGCGGCCGATGGAGTGGAGATAGCGCGAGATGCCAATGCCCTGCACGATGGAGAGCGCAATGGTGCCGTAGCGGGTGTACTGGTTGATCTTCTGCCGGCCGCTCGCGCCCTCTTTCTGCAACCGTTCGAGGCTGGGCACGACCACCGCCAGTAGCTGCATGATGATGCTCGCCGAGACGTACGGCATGATGCCGAGCGCGAAGATTGACATCTGGTCGAGCGCACCGCCCGAGAAGAGGTTGAAGAGGTTGAGCAAGCCGCCCGACTTCCGCTGCTCGTTCATGTACGCGTTCATCGCTGAACGGTCGATGCCGGGGGTGTTGATGAAGATGCCGAGGCGGTAGATGCCCAGCAAAATGATGGTGTAGGCGAGGCGACCGCGGAGCTCTGCGATTCTGAAAATGTTGGTGAACGCACTCATGGCGACTGCACCTCGAGCCTTCGGTATTTCGTGAACTTCTGAACAGCACGACGCCCCTCGACGGGAAACCCGGGGCGAGGGGCGCGAGACACTACCTCATGCGGCAGGAGCCAAGCTTCAGACCTTCGCGGCCTTCGGCGCCTTCTCGACCTTCACGCCTTTACCGGCGTGGGCCTTCGAAGCGGCTTCAGGCTTGTGGGCCATCAACGGAACTTCGTCGATGGTGCCGCCGGCCTTGGTGATGGCCTCACGGGCGCCATCAGAGAACTTGTGCACTTTGACAGTGAGCTTGGTGGTCAGCTCGCCAGTGCCCAGCACCTTGATGCCCGGCCACTGACCTTTGACCAGACCGACGCCGCGAAGCGCCTTCTCGTCGACCACGGTGCCGGCCTTGAACTGGGCCAGGTCGCGCAGGTTGACGATGGCGTACTCGACCCGGTTGGGCGAGTTGAAGCCGAACTTCGGCAACCGGCGCTGCAGCGGCGACTGACCGCCTTCGAAGCCTTCGAACCGCATGTTGCCGGAGCGGGCCTTCTGGCCTTTACCACCGCGACCGGCGGTCTTGCCGGTGCCGGAGCCTTGGCCGCGACCAACGCGCTTCTTGCGGTGGGTCGAACGGTGCGGCGCCTTGAGGGTGTGAAGAGTAACCATGGGTCGATTCCTTACTTGGCGGCCGAGGTCGACTCGGCCTTCGCGCGGGCGGCGTCACGCACGCGAATCTTGCGCGGCTTGCGACGGGTTGAAGGCTTGGGCTCTTCTTTCACCGTTTCGAAGGTGATGAGGTGCTTGACCTTGTTGATCATGCCGCGAACCTGCGGCGTGTCTTTGAGAATGCGCTCCGAGCCGAACTTCTCGAGGCCCAGACCGCGAACGCTCGCGACCTGGCGGGTCGATGCACCGGAGTGGCTCTTGACCAATTTGACTTTGATGCCCATGACTTAAGCCTTCGTCTCGAGCTTGCGCCCGAAGTGAATCTCCTTACCGCGCAGGCGTGACACCTGCTCCGGTGAACGGAGTTGCTTGAGGCCGTCAACGACTGCCTTCAGCACGTTGTGCGGGTTACGCGACCGCTGACACTTGGTCAGAATGTTGCGAATACCGGCTGCTTCGAGAACGGCGCGAACGGCACCGCCGGCGATGACGCCAGTACCTTCGGAGGCGGGCTTCATGAACACCTGGCCCGCGCCGAAGTGACCGATCACCTCGTGGGGTATGGTGCTGCCCATCAGAGGCACCTTAAAGATGTGCTTCTTGGCGTTCTCGCCGCCCTTGCGAATGGCCTCAGGCACTTCGTTGGCCTTGCCGAGACCGATGCCGACATGGCCATTGCCATCGCCCACGACGATCAGCGCCGAGAAGCTGAAGCGACGACCACCTTTGACGACCTTGGCGACGCGATTGATGCCGACGACTTTGTCGGTCAAATCAAGGTCGTTGGGATTAATTGGAGTATTGCTCATGAGTTTGATCCTTTAGAACTGAAGGCCGCCCTCACGAGCGCCATCGGCCAGGGCAGCAACACGCCCGTGGTAGGGGAAACCGTTGCGGTCGAAAACCACCTTTTCGATCTTCGCGACCTTGCACTTCTGAGCCACCAGCGCGCCGACCTGCTTCGCGGCCGCCTTCTTGTCACCCTCGTCGAGCTTGCCCTT
>Ga0105048_10010033_pt1 | contig 15017 bp, 13 predicted proteins | sample MAT05_FD_78382 | JGI IMG/M metagenome (GOLD analysis project Ga0105048, IMG submission 78382) | Freshwater microbial communities from Lake Fryxell liftoff mats and glacier meltwater in Antarctica - MAT-05 | ecosystem: Environmental > Aquatic > Freshwater > Ice > Liftoff microbial mat | place... | reverse complement strand
TGCTACCCCTGTGACGATCCGCCAGTGACGGTCGCGGCGACCCAGATTGTTCCGATCCCGAATTGCTACCCCTGTGACGATCCGCCAGTGACGGTCGCGGCGACTCAGATTGTTCCGATCCCGAATTGCTACCCCTGTGACGATCCGCCGGTGACGCTCGCGGCGACCCAGATTGTTCCGATCCCGAATTGCTACCCCTGTGACGATCCGCCAGTGACGGTCGCGGCGACTCAGATTGTTCCGATCCCGAACTGCTATCCTTGTGACGATCCGCCCGTGATGGTCGCGGCGACTCAGATTGTTCCGATCCCGAATTGCTACCCCTGTGACGATCCGCCGGTGATGGTCGCGACGACACAGATCGTTCCGATCCCGAACTGCTACCCCTGTGACGATCCGCCAGTGACGGTGGCGGCGACTCAGATCGTTCCGATCCCGAACTGCTACCCCTGTGACGATCCGCCAGTGATGGTGGCGGCGGCTCAGATTGTTCCGATCCCGAACTGCTACCCCTGTGACGATCCGCCGGTTATCAACTCCAAAGCGAACCTCGGCAACATGGCTAGCGGCCAGGTCGCGCCATCGCGGATGCTCGCAATTCTTGGGAAAGCGCACAGCGTCTAGTCCAGGCGCTGAACTTCCTGAGCGAAATTGGCGGGATTCGCCGCAGACTACCCCACGCACTGAAAAGGTGGTAGTAGTAATGGTACACTCGGACGAGGAGCCGTGAAGAAAGACACATTTTAGGATGCCAGCCTACCAACAGGTTACCTTTTGGCTGAGTCTTATCACCAGTTTAGGTGCGGGAATTGTTGCGTGGCTCCTCTGGAGTCGCAACTTAATGAATTCCTATCGGGCCTTCTTTTGGTATCTGTGCGCCGAATGCATTTTCGGAATTGCTGCTACGCTCCTTCAATCGTTTGGAAGCAGGAATGCTGTTGCATTGGCATTTCTGATTTCTCAGCCGTTGCTTTGGTTTTTTTACGTCGCCGTAGCCTTGGAGATTTACCGAAAGTGTTTGTCCCGATTTCGAGGGATTGCCCGGGTTGGTCAGCAACTTTTGGTATTTGGCTTGTTTGGGTCGATGATTTTATCAGTGGCCACGGTCCAGCCCGATCTTGAAACGGCACGCCACGCTGCGGCTGTCAACGTTCTTTACGTAACGGCAGCCCATCGAGTGATTACTGGCGGGATCACTTTATTCCTGCTTTTGTTGGCCGTGGTTCTGAATTGGTTTCCCGTTCCCTTGGCTCCCAACACGCTTTTCCACACCGCGGTATCGTTCTTTTTTTTCCTTTCGATGACGGTAGCGCATCTGTATCGGAATTTAACCGGAACGGATGCGACAGACAATACGAACATAGTTGTCATGTTCATGGCTACGGGTTGTCTGATCGCCTGGGGAGTTCGACTACTTCCGATTGGGGAATCGGATGGCGGTTTGCCCACAGGGAATCCCAGAGACGGCAGTTGGCTGTTGGCGCAGATGGAAGCGATTAACCGAGCCTTACTGCGCGTCGCGAAATAGCCCGAACATTCCGTTGGAATAAGGTGCTTTCCGGCATTGCATTCGTCTTCAATTCTCTATAGAATCTCTTTAAGTGCCTGAACGGGAGTGGCCCAACTCAGGATGAGCCGGAAACTGGAGACGCAGTTCTTCAGTCTGATCATCCACCTAGGCAAGAGGTGCATTGAAGATGACGTTGGTCCCGGTTATCGTAGGAATTTTTGGAATTGCGGTGTTCGCTACACTGCTAGCAAGACTGTTTTTGAAGACGGAACGTTCCGCCAAAGCTTCGCAAGGGTTTGACGAACAGTGGTTTGAGGATTTTTCCGCCTTTCGTTACCTTCCGATGCGGCGGCTTCTGAACGGCACCGATGAGGCGTTCGTACAGCGGCAGCAGCAGAAAGGTGCGGGTACGTTGCGCGGGTTCCGCGCCGAACGCCGGATGTTGTTTCGCCTTTATTTGAAGGACTTGCGGTGCGACTTTGCTCGTTTGAGCCTGGGGGCCAAGCGCGCCATTCTGGCTGCGTCGGAGGATCAGTCGGATCAGGTATCTTCCTTGATTCGGTTGGAATGGAATTTCCGGAAAGCCGTCTGGATGGCTCATGGTCAACTTTTCATGCACGCCTGCGGGTTCAGTCCGGCCGATGCGACCGGCTTGATCGACGCGTTGCAACACTTTGAATTTTCGATTCGAGAAACCTATCTCACGCTGGATCGGCCAACGGCTTAAGAAGTCCTGAAAAGGGTTCCCTTTATCCTGAAGCCGGTATACCATAGAGGCCATGCGGCTACTCTTTTTCGTTTCTCTCTCGGCATTTTCGTTGCTACACGGGCAGGCGTCCGCTCCGAGCCATTGCGTCGTGGCTTCGAATGGAGCTCCGGCGCTTCCCGCGAAGCTTCTCACTGGCCAAGGATCCACGCCGTTTACAATCACAACCAGTAGTGAGCAAGCCCAGCAGTTTTTCTCTCAAGGCGTGGCCCAAATGCATTCTTTTTGGGCCAGAGAGGCGGAACGAAGCTTTTTGCAGGCGGCGGCGTTAGATCCCCAAGCGGCGATGCCTTGGTGGGGAGTGGCGATGGTGGCGGCGGGAGATTATCGTCCCCATTTCCAACTGATTCGGGACAAAAACGCTGCGCCTAAAGGCATGACCCCTCCGCTGCAGCGGGCACTTGATGCGGCAAAAAAGGCCGCGGCATTATCGGAGGGGGTCAGCCCCCGTGAACGGCTTTACATTGATGCCATCGTAGCTCGCCGGGCTCATCCACTCGACGACGCGGCGGCCGACGCGGGCTACATCAATGGACTTCGGAAGGTAATCGCGGCTCACCCGAACGAGGTGGAGGCTCGCTCCTACCTGGCGTTGCATTTAATGGATGGCTTTCTCACCCCGAATCGGGAGCCTCGTCCGGGTTCGATGGAGGCGGTTAGTCTGTTGAAAGATCTGGTGATCAAAGCGCCTGACCACGCCGGTGCACACCACTATGTGATCCATGGCTGGGAAGGTTCTTCGTTTGCCAAGGATGCTTGGTCGAGTTGTGAACGCTATACGGCGCTGGTTCCGGAGATTCCGCATGCACTGCACATGCCAGGCCACATTTATTCTCAGACCGGGAAGTTAAAAGAGGCGACCGAGAGTTTTTTGGCGGCTGGCAAATTGGAACGCGCCTTCATGGCGGCCGATTCGGGTTATGGCAATCTGCACCATGGTCACAACATTCACTATTTGGCGGTGGTTCAAGCGGCGGCCGGTCATTATGACGACGCCCTTGTCTCCGCTAACGAATTGTTGGCGCTGAAGGAAACCGAGGCGGAGGCTAAACAATTGGACAACTCTCGGACAGCGTATCGGCAAGGGTGGTTCTCGCTGATGCGGACGCTCGTTTGGGGCGAACGCTGGGATGATATTCTGAACGCTTCGATGCTGCCGACGGTGGCGAAGCCCCGTGAGGTGGCCTGGACGCATTGGGCGCGTGGCTTGGCCTATGTGGCCAAGGGAGATCTGGCACAGGCGCGCAATGAATCCAAAGCGATGCGTGCGGCTTTGCTGGATTTCGAAACCCGGAACAAAGCGAAGTATCCGAAGGAGCTGGGCGTGGCCGAACAAGAGCTTTTTGGGCAGGTGACTTTGGCTTCCGGCAAGACGAGTCGCGGGCTGAAGATTTTGTCCGAAGTATCCTTAGCCGAGCGGTCGCTCCGCTACAATGAGCCGCCCTACTATCCGCGCCCGGTGGCGGTTGGGTGGGGCGATGCGGCGGCAAAAGCGGGCAAGCTGAAGGAAGCGGAGAAGGCTTATCGGATCGCTCTTGAAGAGTTCCCGGGCCTAGATCGAGCTGAACGCGGGCTCAAACAGTTGCTCACCCGTTCGAAGTCCGGTTCGAAGTTGGCCGATGGCGGCCTCGAGTAACGTCCGGATCGTCGGCGGAGGGTTGGCGGGTTGCGCGGCGGCACTGTCGGCATTGCAACACGGCTGCCAACCGACGCTGATTGATCCGTCCCGAAACGCCCGGCATCGCGTTTGTGGGGAGTTTCTGAGTCCGGAAGTGCGCCAATCGCTGGGGCGGTTGGGTGTGTGGGAGGCGGCGGAAGCCTATACACCGGCTCTCATGTACCAGATGAAGGTTCACTTTGGCCGCCGGGTATGCGCCGACCGACTCCCGGAACCGGCCATTGGCCTGAGTCGGCTGCGCCTTGACCATCTGTTGCGCGAGGCGGCTTTGCGGGCGGGAGCTGGATATGTGGCCGAACGCGGTAGCCCCTCTCCCGGGTGCGTGTTCGCTACGGGGCGACAGGCGAGGCCCCCATCCGGAGACCGCATATTCGGTTTTAAAGCCCATTTTTCCGGCCCCCCGGGTGATGCGGTCGAACTCTATTTTGGGGATCGATTCTACGTTGGGGTAAATCCGGTCGAGGATGGCATTACCACTGTTTGTGGTCTGGCACCGGAGTCGTTACTCCGTTCGGTGGACTTCCATTACGAGGCGCTTTTCGGGCTTTCCGACGCCTTGGACGAAAGGACGCGGCCACTCACGCAAGTGATGGCCTGGCTCACGACCGGCCCATTGGTTTACGGCCGAACGAACCCGCCGCGGGACCTTTACGCGGCCGGAGACGCCTTTTCGTTCATTGATCCATTCACTGGCGCGGGGATGCTTAACGCACTCGAAAGCGGCAGCATGGCGGGTAGCGCGGCAGCGCGGCAGGAGTCGCCCGCGGCTTACAGGGCCGCTCTCAGCAACCGGCTCAAGCGCCCGCTCTTTATGGCGTCCGTGTTTCGAGCGGCACTCGCGGCCGGCGTCGGACAGGTGCTGGCACCTTGGATTCCGGGACGTTGGCTGTTTTCACTGACTCGACCATCGGAGTTGTGAATGGCCGGTGAGTACTCGGAGGAAGATACTCACCGGCGGGGCTAGTCGCTTGCCGCAGAGAAGCGGTTTCGGCCAACCAAGTTGCGGTCAGACACGGATTACCCCTATCTAACCTAAGAGTATATTACCCCCAAACCAAGCGGATTGTATAGTACCCCATCATGAAGATTGTGAATAATGAGGCTGTCCAGAGCGTAATCGTGAAGGGCAAGCCGGTTTGGACCGCTGGGGGCATGTGCTTGTAACGAAGGTAAAGGACGGAAACGGCGATGACGGGCAACATGAGCGCCTGGGCGACGCCACCGATCTTCACCATGCGGGTCGGATCGAACTTTAAGAAAAAAAGGCCGACCGGGATGACGAGCAGACAACAGACAAAGCGATTGCGCCATTTGATCCGCGCGGCGTAGTCTCCGCGATCAAAAACTCCGAGTAAGCAAGCCATGTCCGAGTAGACCCGGGAATTTGCCGCCGTTGCGGCGAAGATGGTGCCATAAAGGGTAGCGCAGGCTCCCACGTAGAAGACCCAGAGCGCCCACGACCCTAAGGTTTCTGTATACATTTTCGAAAGCACGGCGATCATCTCGTTGCCTTTGGGGAGCAGGCCCTGGCTGTGGAGGACGCCCGCCCCGAGCAAGTAGAAGGCCAAGGTGGCAATGGTGTAGATCAGCATGGACGCCAGGATATCGGTGTTCATCACCTTCACCCAACCGAGGGCGCGTCCCTTCCACTGGGGGGAATCGTCGCGGGGGCCGGTGTAGCGGGCGTAGCCTTTTTCGACGCACCAATAAGGGTACATAAACAGCTCGGCCGCCCCGACGCCCGTAATGCCGAAGACCGCGACCGCCGTCGCGAGACCCTCGCCAGGGAGCTTAAAGCTGAGCCCTTCGACAATCTGCCGCATGGTGAAGTACTCGGGCTTGCTGACGAGCACCATGGCGCAGAGCAGCGTGATCATCGTAAACAATCCGACTTTAATGGTGGCGAGGTGTTCGACCCGTTCATAGCCCCCGCCGAGCAACAGCCAGAGCGACATGCCGAGCAGGCCGAGGACCCACAGGGACATCGTCACGCCTGGCACCAGCGTATTCAATACCTGCGCCACGCCCGCAAACATCGCGCCGATCTGGAACATCGTCACGAGCACCATCACGGCCCACATCCACACGACCCAACTGACGCCCAGGCGCGGACCGGGGACGAGGTTAAACGAACCGAGGCCGGTTTTGCCCGTCGCGATGGTGAACCGCCCCATCTCGGACTGCAAGGCCGGCTTCAGCACACAGCTGATGATGATGATCCAGAGGGCGACGTAGCCGACCTCGGCCCCGAGCGAAGTAGTCGCGATCAGTTCGCCGCTCCCGACAATGGAAGCCGCCAGGATCATGCCCGGGCCGATGCGGCGCAGAATCTGGCCGAACCGGCGCGGTGGCTCGGCGACGTCTTCATCGTGGTAGGCGTAGGGGTCTTTGATTTCCGGTTTAGACAAGGCGGGTGGATGCATTTTGGTTACTGTATTGCGTTGGCGAGGTATTGCGCGAGCTCTCCTCGCGTCACAGGGCCCACTTTTGCGGGCAGGGCAGGGAACTGGCGGGGGAAGCTTTTGGTTCGCCAATCGGTCCACAGCAGGGGCAGGTCAGCGTGGAACCAGTTTCGATGGTCGACCGCCATCCAGCCCTGTTCCACCGCCAGGGTGATGGCGGCGGGGCGTTCGGCGGGAAGGGCGAATAGGGAAGCGAGGATTTGGGCCGCTTCGCCACGGCTGACGGGGGCGTCGGGCGAGGCATGCAGATCATAGGGACTGACGGGGTAAAGGCCTCGCTGGGCGGTGAGCTGAATGGCGGGGAAGCGGGGATGAGAGGGCGCCAGGTCGTCGAACCAGAAGAGCGGGATGCCGGCGGCGGTCAGTTCGCGATCGAGGGTTTGGGTGGGACCGAGGGTGGCTATGATCGCGGCGGACTCGCCGATGTTCCATTCGATGGGATGGAGCCGATATGCCCCGTTTGCCAGATGGGCGACGCCGATGTTCTTGCCGGCTGGGAGAAAGTTTTCGATCGGGTCTTTCGGCTGGAGGGCGCCAAGCGGGATTTGAAAGGGCCGCGGCATCATCATGCGACCTTTTTCGTTGGCGCCGCAGGGGTGAATATCCACCATGTAGAAGCCGGTACCGACGGAGGCAGGGAAGTGGCGGGCGCGGGGTCCGGGTTGAAATTCGGCGACGATATCCTGCTCGCGAACGGTTTCCCGGGCGACCATGCGGCGGCTTTCGCGGATGTAGGGGTACATAGAGAGCCCGTCGACGGTGCCCATTTGTTCGGGCAGGAGCTTCATTTCCGGGTGGCCGATATCGTAGTGGAGCCAAGCGAGAAAGGCATACGAAGTTCGTTTGGCTTGCTGGAGAATACGGGCTTGGTCGGCGGGCGAGCGGTCGAGGATGGACTCTTCGTGATAGTCCTGGCGGGGCCAGTTCATCAGGGCGATGTTGGGGTTTTTCACTCGTCGCCAGGAGAAGAATGGCCGGGGGGACATGTTGTTGGGCACCGGGGAATCGTCGCCGTACATGGTGTAGAGCACTTCGCCCTTCCAGCCGTATTCGGAGGGGTAATTCATGCGCAGGCTGAAGTTCTGCCGCTTGACGATGTCGGCGTGCTCAGAAAGCTTCGGGCGAGAGTGGTTTTCGCCTGGGCGGGACTCGATGATGAAAGGGTAGGTGAAGCTTTGGACGCAGGCTGGATTAGGCTTCTCCGGAGCGTGGGGTTCGCCGGTTTGCGCTCGGCTCTCGGCTCCGAGGATATAGGGAACTCCGGCCAGCGGCAGCAGGTCGCCCATTTCGGTTGAATCGAGGACGTAGCCGGGCGTGATGCGGACAAACTGTTTGGTATCGAGGTTGACGGCCAGGGCACCGGTGAGACGATTGCCGACGCGGGTGATTTCGACGATTTTGGTGCGGCGGAGGACAGAGATGTTCGACCGGCTAGCCAACATTTCGTCGAGGATCTTGACGGCTACCCTCGGCTCAAAACAGAGGGAGGAGACGTAGCAGGCACCGGGGTTGGCGGTGCCTCCGTAGGCGCCGCGGAGGCGCTGCCGGAATTGCAGGTAGGTGAGCGGCGCGCCGGTAATTTCGATGAATTTGTGTTCGTCGAGCGCGGAGACGCCACCGGCCGTGGCTTGGCCGCCCACCCAGGACGATTCTTCGGTGAGGCACACACTCCGTCCGCGGTCTGCCGCGCGCAGGGCCGCTGCGACGCCGCCCATGCCTGCTCCCGCTATCAGGACGTCACAAGACTGAACACGCGGTTGGGCCGGAGCCTCAACGCGGAAAACAGCGACTTGCGGGTCACCGTCAACCGGGACCCGTTCGACATCAAGAACGGTGAAAATCGTAGCCGCCAGCAGGGAAACAAACACAGCTTCCGATTCTATCGTTATTCGCCGGTGAGGCGATCCACCAGATGGCCGAGATGCTCAATTTGGAAGTCCGGCGGCTCGGCGACAAACGTCTCCGGTTGGAATCCCCAAAGGCAACCGCAAGCTTGGACACCCGCATTGCGGGCCGTGCGGATATCGACCGCGGAATCACCGACCATGATCGTGTTCGCCTTGCTGATCCCGGTTTCGTCGAGCAGCGTCAGAATTCCGATCGGATCGGGCTTCTTCTTCGGTTCAAAGCTGTTGCCACCGTAGATGCGAACGAAATGCTGGGCGAGGCCGAGTTGGGCCATCATGCGCTCGGAAAATCGAACGGGTTTGTTCGTGAGGACCGCGAGCGTATGGCCTTTGGTCCGCAGACGGTCCAGGGCTTCGCGCACCCCATCGTAGAGGACGGTCTTATCGAGCATGTGCGTGCCGTAGTATTCAATGAAGAAGGTGTGGGCGCGCTCGACTTGTTCCCGGGTGGCGGAGTCGCCCAGGGCGCTTTGAATCAGGGCCAAGGCCCCCCGACCGACGTATTTGGCTACCAGTTCCCCGGGGAGCGGAGCCATGTTCATAAAGCCGCGGGTCGCGTTAACGGAATCGATCAAGTCTTGCTTGGAGTCGACGAGCGTGCCGTCGAGGTCGAAAATCAGAAGATGCATAAGGGACTATTCAATGCGGCGGATCTGCTCACGAAACGGATCGAACCAGGCTTTTTTGGCCTTGTCGTAATTTTTCAAAAACTCTTGTTTGAACTCTTTGGGCATTAGGTTCGAAAGGATCTTCGAAGAATCGAGCAGGTAGGGGGCAAGGGTCGAGCGGAGGACCAAACTCGGCGGCTCGCCCGGAAGGAAGGCGTTGGCGGCCATGAGAATGACGATGGCGATGAGGAGTCCGCGCAGGAGTCCGGCGGCACCGCCGAGGGCACGATTGAGCCAGGACAAACCTACCCACTTGAAGAACTTGGTGGCGGCGTGGCCGAGCAGCGCCCCGACGATCAAAACGCCGGCGAAGATCCCGAGGTAGCCCAGGAAATTTGCGACGCCGACCGAACTCGTATATTCGCGCAGCGGACGCCCGGCCTCCGGGTAGTAATACGCGGCGAGCAGAAACGCGAGAATCGTGGCGGCGAGGCCAATGCCAATGCGAGCGAAACCCTTTTGGAACCCGGTGAAGACCGAGATTAATAGGGTTAACCCAAAAACGAGGTCGAGCAGATTCACAGTTTTCTGCCGGTCAGTAAGCGATAGGCTTCGACGTACTTTTCGCGCGTCTTGGCGACAACCTCTTCCGGGAGCTCTGGGCCGGGAGGCTGCTTATTCCAGTCGAGCGTTTCGAGGTAGTCCCGCACGTACTGTTTATCGTAGGAGGGCTGGGGGCCGCCCGGCTTGTAGGTGGCGCGGGGCCAGAAACGGGAACTATCCGAAGTGAGGACTTCATCGGCCACGACCAGCCGCCCATCGACGTAGCCGAATTCGAACTTAGTGTCTGCCAGGATGATGCCGCGAGTTTCGGCGTAGGCGGCGGCGCGATCGTAGATTTTCAGAGTAAGATCGCGGAGCTGGGTAGCGAGTTTGATGCCGACGTTTTCTACAACATGCTCGAAGGGGATGTTTTCATCGTGGCCGGAAGTGGCTTTGGTGGCCGGGGTGAAGATTGGGGACGGAAGCCGGTCTCCATCCCGCAGCCCTGTCGGGAGCGGAATGCCGCAGATGGTGCCCGACTGCTGATACTCCTTCCAACCGGAACCCGATAAGTATCCGCGAGCGACGCATTCGACGTCCACCATCTTTGCCAGATGGATAAACATCGATCGGCCTTCCAGCTGATCCCGGAACTGCTGCAAAGGCTCGGGAAACTCGTCGACATCGGCGGTGATGACGTGGTTCGGGACGACGTCGCGGAGAAAATCAAACCAAAAGAGGGAGAGTTGGGTGAGCACCCGGCCCTTGTCCGGGATGCCGCTTCCGAGAATGACGTCAAAGGCCGACACGCGGTCGGTCGCCACCATCAGAAGCTGATTCGGGGTGATTTCGTACACATCGCGAACTTTACCGCGGCGAAGGAGTTTAACTCCCGGAAGATGGCTTTCAATCAGCAAACTCATAAGCAGTCAGGAATACTTCATTATAGAGGTATGAGTGAACGTCCTCTCGTTACCGACCTCGTCCAAATCAAGCGCCTCGGCGAACTGAAGCGCGACGAGAATTTGCGTTTGCGGCTTCACATGAAGCGCCACGCCATCGTCGAGCGGCGATTGAAAATTATTTCTGACGATATTGAGAAGAAGACCGATTGCCTTTCGTGTGCCAACTGCTGCCGCAGTGCAACGGCGAAGTTGCAGGAACGCGAAATCGAGTCCGTGGCCAAAGGCGCGGGCATGCGGGTGAATGATTTCATGGAGCAGTGCGTCGATGAATCGGCCGACGAAGGTATGATTTTGAAGCGGAACGAAGACGGCAGTTGTGTCTTCCTGCACGGTAATGAATGCTTGATCTATCGGCATCGGCCGACGGCTTGCCGGCACTTTCCGCATCTGACGAGCGGCCCCGGCTCGCTCGCATGGCGCATGTGGGAGATGCCGGATCGAGCCACCTACTGCCCGATCGTTTACAACACCCTGGAGGCGTGGAAGGACGAGACGGATTTCCAGCGTACGGTTTAGGCGTATGCTAACGAGGTGCTGCCTCGTAGAACTCTGCTTGCTTCCGCGCTAATGGGTTCCTGTGCCCGGCGCGGGTTACCCCGGATTGCGGTGGTTCCCAAAGCGACCGCGCATCTTTTCTTCGTCTCGATTCACGGCGGGGTTGATCGCGCCGCCAAGGAGTTCGGGGTGGAAGTGCTGTGGAATGGGCCGAACGAAGAGACAGACCATGCGCGGCAAATCCAGATCGTCGACGCGTTCGTGGCGCAGCGCGTGGATGGCTTAGCCATTTCCGCGACCGATGAGCGAGCGTTGGTCGCTCCGCTTGAACGGGCCATCGCCGCGGGAATACCGGTGAGCGTGTTTGATTCGGCGGTGAATCTGGAAAACTACGTGACGTTTGTGGCGACGGACAATTTTGCGGCTGGATGTTTGGCTGCGCAGGAGATTGGACGGCTGCTTCAGGGGCAGGGAATTGCGGCCATGGTGATGCAGAAGCCAGGCGGCGCGTCGACCGGACTGCGGGAACGTGGCTTTGAGCAGACCCTGGCCAAGGAGTTTTCGGGTGTGCGTCTTGTGGCCCGTCAGTTTGGCATGGGGGACCGCGCCCGCTCGCGCGCCGCGGCGGAGAACATGCTGACGGCGCATTCGGGCTTGCAGGCGATGTTCGGGTCGAGCGAGGCCGCTTCGATCGGAATTCTTCAGGCGGTTGAGAGCCGCGGGTTGGCGGGCAAGGTTAAGGTGGTGACGTTTGATAACAGCGACGTGCATCGGGCGGCATTGAACGCCGGATTCCTCGACGTGATGCTGGTGCAGGACCCGGACCGGATAGGGTATGAGGCGGTTCGCTCGCTGGCGCTGAAGCTGCGGGGGGAGACGCCGGCGCGGCGGTTGGACCTGCCGGTCCGGCGAATCACCCGGGAGAACGCGGGGACACTTTAGTACCCGCTCTGCCCCCCCCCCGTCTTTCAGACGGGCTGCTTTCAGCCACAACAGTCCGGCAAAATACAGGAATGGTTGAAAACCGCAAACGGGCGGTCGCCGGGAGGACGGCAGGATGAATTTCCCGAACGAAGAGAGTGCTATTGGGGGCGCGGTCGACGAAGCGACGATCCGCCAATGCATCGACGACCAGAAGAGGGACGAAGCCTTGAGACCGATCTCATCCAGGAGAGCCGTCAGGCGACGGTGGTTTAGGAGAGAACCGCCGCCATGGCCGCGGCCAGGAGTTCGCGGCCATGGCGGGGGGCGAGGCCGGCGTGGCGAAGGATTTCGCCGGTCGCACCGGGGTCAAAGGGTTGGGCGACGGCTAAGTGCGGCAAGAAGGTTGCCAATCCCGCTAACGCCCGCCATTCTCGCGAGCTGGCGGCCGCCTTGAGCGCCCATTCAAACATAGCTACCGGCACTAACTTGGGCCTGCGGCCTTGCGTACCATACGCGGTGTCCATGATTTCGCCGAAGGTCGGCGCGGCATCCGGGCCGGTGCACAGGTGACGAATCGCTCCGGCTTCAAAATGGCCAGCAATCAGGAGAGCCAGGGCCTGACCAGTCCATTCCGAACTTACTAAGTCGACCGGAACATGAGGCTGACCGGGTAACATCGGGAATTCCGAACTGAAGGGAATCATCCGAAGAACTTGTTCGACGTGTCCGCCGCCGCCGATTACGGAGCTTAGCCGGTGGATCGAAACGGGTAACTTCGTCTCGGCCAGGACGAGTGCTTCGGCTTCGTGTTTGGACTGGGTGTAAGTGTTGAAATAGCCAACGTTGTGGGTAAGTGGTTCCTCCCGAACCCAACCTTCACGCCGGCCGGCAATATAGAGCGTGCTCACGTGGGCGAATCGATCGAGACGAGGGCAACCGTGGGCAAATTCGAGCATCTGACGAGTGCCTTCCAGGTTCGTCGCGCGGACTTCATCGAGCGGCAGGTTGAAGCGGACTTCGGCGGCGCTATGAATAATCACGCGAACTTGGGTCTGTAAAGCGCGCCGATCTTCCGGCGAAAGGCCTAAACCAGGCAATCGAATGTCCGCGGTTGGTCGCCGCAGCAGCCGGATCTCCTCGCCCGGTAGAAGCCGGCCCAGGGCGGGCACCATTTGGCTGCCAACTGTTCCCGTACCACCTGTCACCAAAATCATTTAGAGTGCTCCCGAATCGGCGCGTAGCACCGGGCTAACCAGTCGGGCGATACACCCAACCAATACAGAATCTGTAGAACTGTCCATTGGGCAAACATGCCCAAAAAGTTCCGATGTTCGAAACGACGGCAGGACGTATTTATGACGCAAGACAGGCGCTCGAAGCGTCCGGCTCGACGAAGACGACGCACGAGGTCGACATCCTCAAACAGCGGAAGGGGACGGAAGCCGCCGACCGCTTCGTAAACCTCGCGGCGGACGAATATGCCGGAGTCTCCGTAGCAGAGGCCCAAGGGACGGAGTAGCGGATAGATCCGGCTCAAGGTTCGCGCCGCCGGACCGTGGCCGTCAAAGCGAAGGGTGAAGTTACCGCCCAGCGTCGCCGGGTTCGAGAGTGCCCGGTTGATGGCGGCGACCGCATTAGCGTTCGGCATCGAGTCGGCGTGCAAAAACCAAAGGACTTCGCCGGTAGCCATCGCGGCGCCGGCGCATTGTTGGAGCCCTCGGCCTTTTGCGGTGCTCGCCCAATGATCGGCACTGGTAGAAATGTCGGCGGTTCGATCGCTACTGCCGCCATCGGCCACCACGATTTCGACGGGGTCGTTCATTAGGCGCAAGGCGGCGAGCAGCCGAGGGAGCGCGATCTCTTCATTGAGTGTGGGGATGATGACGGAAACGCGCAATCCAGAACTTCGCAGAATATGTATTATGTCAACTACCGGAAACGAAGGGGCAAGGGAACATCCAGATATCGGTGGGTCACATAACGGGTATGCTTAGCTCGATTGTTCAAGCCTTCTACCTCGACCAGGATTTCCAGGAACTCTGATTTTACACCGCGTGGACCGGTTGGGGGATCGGCCTCGATCCGTAGCTGGAGATTTCGTTGTGCGTCTTCGTCAATCACGAACTGAACGGCGGCTTGGGTCGACCAAGTCTCTCGGCCACTGAGGCTGACGATCCGTTGGCCTTGAGAGGCGGATGGCCAGATGGTGATCCGGGCGAAGGAAAGTTCAGGTTTGCCGGGATCGGGATAGACCAGCGCTTCGCCGGGCAGCGATCGTGGATTCCGGATCGAGCCCGCGCCATAGGGAACAAACTCGAAGGCGTGAGGCAGGCGCAGCGAATCGAGCAGCGTCTGGAAGCGCATCGAAGAGATGATCACCAGATTTTTTCCCGAAAGATCTGTCGGACCCAGGACGTGGGAGTTGGCGACTGTGGTTCTCACATTGAGCGCTTCCAGAAAGCGGCTGACCATTTGCATTCCGGCCGCCTCGCCGATCCCAGTGTAAACGTCTTCCTGCGGGCGAACCGTGGTCTGTAAGAGCTTGCCGATTTGTCCTAAGCGTCCTTGGTTGGCTTCTTCCGGGCGATTGGTATGCACGTCACGAACATACAATCCTTCGTCAGCCAGGAAAAACAGCGGGACTCCATAGCTGACGATCGTCTCGATTCCGGGTCTGAGAAAGGGTGCCCAAAGCACCGTTGCCGCGTAGGGCCGAACCGATTCTCGGCGGAGCAGCGCCATCGAACCCGCACCGGCCAACGCCCCCAAGCCGCCCCAAAGTAACCGCGGGACCAGTTCCCTTCTCGGGATTCCGGTTGGCGACGACGGAGGAGTTATGTCAACTTCCTCCCAGTGTGGGGCGTAACTTCCGCGTGGAATTCGGATTCGGATTCGGACTCCAGGAACGGCTGGCATCGCGGCGTAGTGCGCCTCGAGCTTCTTGCGCAGAATACTGGCTTGAACTCGGACAATCGAGTCCATTCGGGGATCGAAATCGGTACCTCTTTGAAAAACCTCCAGTCCGAGGTGGTACTCCTTGAGCTCTTCGGCGCGCCCGTCCAGCGCCTGCTCTACCAGAAACCGGAGCAACTTTCGCAACTGGAGGGAATTGCGGAGTTCCCTGCCCTCAAGCAGCCGTTTGAGCTCTTCGCGCACGCC
>Ga0105048_10010031_pt1 | contig 15018 bp, 13 predicted proteins | sample MAT05_FD_78382 | JGI IMG/M metagenome (GOLD analysis project Ga0105048, IMG submission 78382) | Freshwater microbial communities from Lake Fryxell liftoff mats and glacier meltwater in Antarctica - MAT-05 | ecosystem: Environmental > Aquatic > Freshwater > Ice > Liftoff microbial mat | place... | reverse complement strand
TGTATACTACTTTGAGGCAAATAGTTTTTTGTAAGATGTAAGAAATGAATTAGATTAAATTTTACAATTTTGGTAATACCCTCTAGAATTATCTTGTGAAAGAAAACGTTTTATATTTATTACTATTTAACTATGAAAATATATATCGGAGCTGACCATGGCGGATTTGCCTTAAAGAATAAGATTATTGAATTCCTAAAACCTTATATGAATGAAGTAATCGATTGTGGAGCTTATCAACTAAGTTCTGTAGATGATTACCCAGAGTTTGCAATACCCCTTGCTCAGAAGGTCGCGGCTGAAACAGGTAGCTTTGGAATTCTAATTTGTAAAAGCGGAATTGGCATGTCTATAGCTGCAAATAAAATTAAAGGAGCATATGCTGCTTTATGTACTAGCATTGAAAGAGGTATTATGGCTAGAGAGCATAATGAAGCAAATATAGTATGTCTTGATGCTGAATTTATAAGCGATGAATTAAATATTCAAATTATGAAAACTTTTATTGATACTCTATTCACTTACGATGATAGACATATTAGACGAATTTCTAAAATTCAAAAATTTGAGAAAGCACAACCCTAAATGACATGAATTTTTGCGCAATATATAATTCAATATTAATAACATGCTATGAACATTTTGGAATCTATAATTTTAGGAGTAGTACAAGGTTTAACAGAATTTATTCCTGTTTCTAGTTCTGGACATTTAGAACTAGTGCCAAAATTCTTTAATTGGTCTGAACCATCTACTTCTTATATAACATTTCTACATTTTGGAACCCTTCTAGCGCTATTACTTTACTATCGAAAAAAATTATTAAAATATGTAATTAGTTTTGTAAAATATTTAAAAAAAGAATCAGGAAAAGAGGAAAAAGCAGATTTAGTAGTTTTAAGAAATATAATAATTGCAACAATTCCTGCTGGAATTTTAGGATTTTTTTTAGGGAGATTTATAGAAAGCATTTATGACAATCCAGAAAACACTCGAATGGCTACGCTGTTTACTGCTGTAGCAATGATTGTAGTTGGTGTAGTATTTTTGTTTTCTAACCGTCTTTTCGCTAACAATAAATTAAATATTGATAAGCTCGGAGCAAACAAAGCATTGTTTATTGGAATTGCTCAAGCACTGGCCTTGTTCAGAGGGACATCTCGTTCAGGCATAACATTACTTGCAGGACAGTTTGCTGGCTTAGATAGAGTGTCAGCAGCTGAATTTGGCTTTTTAATGAGCATACCTGTTACTCTCGCAGCTGCCGCACTAGGCACGATCGATATAATACAAGACGAGGGTGTAAATTTGGTTAATAATTTACCTGTATATTTAGCTGGATTGCTATCGTCATTTATCTTTGGTTATTTGGCTATAACATTTATGATTAGTTTTCTTAAAAAACGAGGTTTGAGAGATTTTGGTATTTATAGAATTATATTTGGATTAATTGTACTTGTAGTATTGCTTTAATAATAACAAAAATACGTCTTGAAGGTTATTGTTATTTAGTTATGAAGCGATGTGTGCGTGGCAAGATAATAAAGATTTGCCTGTAGCCAAATGAAATTTAAACAGCAAGGCTTACTTAATGTTTTAGTATATGCTTAGAGATTATCTAACAAATCTTAGAATCTTGTATTGAATAGTTTTTGTTGGCAAAACTACGTCGATTATTTCTCCAATCTTAGAATTGATAAGTGCTTTACCGATTGGTGAATCACTAGAGATCTTACCGTCAGAAGGATTAGCAGACCGAGTCTCTTCCGAGCCAACTATTAAAACAATTTTCTTTTGATTAGTTTCTACGTTTTGAATTTCAACATTTTCACCAACACCGACGAATTGGTCAGAAATATTTTCTTGAACTATTTGAGCCTTAATTATTACGTCCTCTATTTCGGAAATTCTATTCTCATTAAGTTCTTTCTTTTCCATTGCAACAGTATATGCATGGTTTTCTGACAAATCTCCGAGGTCTCTTGCAACTGCAATGTCTCCAGCTATTTCTTTTCTTAATTTATTTTGCCTATTATCAAGTTCTAGAACTAATTCGCTATATGCATCTTGTGTCATCTTGATTGCATTTTCAATATTGATTGATTTTTTCACTTTCTTGGTTGCTGTAGTGTCAGTTTTTACAACGTCTTTTTTTGTCTTTGCCATAAGTTTTCTAAAAATAATTTAACTTTGAATTATCACATAAACAGTAGACATTAGTAAATACTTTACTGACGGAGTAATTTTACTTTTGCATTACCAAATTTATTACCCTATCTTTATCTAATAAAGAGGTGAAGATTAAACTTTGCCCCTGTAAATTCACAAATGGTTCTGAATCAATTAGTGTGATTAGGCCATCTAGAGTTATTTTATAGTCTAGTGCGGAAGTGCTTCCCTTAACTTTTGCTACTCCCAAGCTTAATGTTTTTTCACCTGCTGAACTTCCCGAATCAAGATCCCAATTGATCTTAATTTCTCTTTCAGTAATTGCTTTTACAACAATACATTTTTCCAATTGAGATTCATTAATTGTGACCCTTTCGGAAGGAATATTAATAACTTTTATTGATGAATTACTTACTCTGGAGGGAATACAAGCAACAATTTCTTGCGATGAACCCAAAAGCGGATATTCTATAGTTGCACTATTAATTAATTTATAATCAGGATTAATTAACACTTCTTTTGCAATATTAAGATCAGGGTATCTTTCAACATTAATAATTTTGTTGTCGTCTATGTTATATCCTATCTTAATGTAAGAATCTGTATTTATTATATCTTCAGAGTCATAATTATTTGCCTTTACGACTTTATTAAATTGCATATTTGGAGTAGAAATTAATACATTCTTACTGTCAATATCTTTACCCAATTCGTTAATTACAGTAGATAAATGTTTTCCTGGCTCACTAAATACTTTATTTAACACATTTGCCAATAGTTGAGCAGTAATTTTATGTTTAAAATCTATTCCTGCATTTAAATCTTGTACACTTGAAAGATTTTGTAAAAAATCTCCTGATGCAAAATTTACATTATTAATATCTACAGCCTCATTTGGATTAAGAATTTTTAGTAAATTATCCAACGAGGAGTAGTTTATTGAAATTACGCCAGATATTTCTCTTGAAAATGTATCTTTAAATATTTCGGACATATAATCTGAATATTGTGAATAATTAACCATACTAGATAGGTCGTTTAGTGTAAGATTTTGGCTTGTTTTTAGTGCAAATTTTGTAGAATTAATTTCTTTTAACTTTTGAGTATTAATTGATGATAAATCAAACTTAGTTTCTTCTGGTGATTTGACAGTAATTTCAATTATACTTCCATTCTTGACTGTGAAGAGCGCATACGCAGACACTTCGCCTCCTATGCTTCTTAATCTAGTATTATCTAAAAGTAAAACTAGGTATGTTTTTGGAGTATAAACACCTGCCATATCATCAAAAAATTCTAAATTCCGCAAAGACGAAATATCATCTTCTATATTAAAGAATAAGGAATTCATATCATTAATATTCTGCTGAACAAATTGGGGAATTAACGTAATATTGGTTTTTCTTAATTCTTTAACAGCTTTAGAATATTTTTGCATTCCAGTCTCTAAATAAGGATATCTATCATGAAAATCTAACAGAACGTTCTCATAGTCAACACCTGTGGTGCTAACTGTAAGGTAACTTTCAGTACTAGTTCTGAGTTGGACATTACCTTCATAACTATTAAAGTATGATTTTAATGGGTCTAGAGCATAATCAATATCATCAACTGCATCTAAGATTTCAGAGTAATTATGCAAAACTAATTTAGTCTCAGTATTCTCTTCACCAAGAGCCAAAAAATTAAATAAAGTATTAAAGTTTTCTAATATCTGAATATTCTCATCAATACTCCTTTTTAACATAGCGAAATCACGACTTTGAGTTAACCATTGGTTTTGGGAAATTGAAGTAACAGTTGCGTTATATTCTGGGACAACTAATATGATATTTCTTACAAATACTAGTACAGGTGATAACAAACCAAAAAATAAAAATACTAAGATAAATGTTGTTGCGGCAATTCCAAAAAACTCTAACGGAGTTTTATTTTTAAATACTGCAAATGTTTTGCCAATATTCAAGAAGTTATCCCATGCCCAGTTGTGAGCTTTCTCACTAAAAGTTCGGGCTTTTTTACGTTTTTTAATTGTTATTGAACCTGATGCCAGTTCAATACTCTCTTGTTTAAGTGTTTCTTGTTTTTTCCTTTCTGCGATTAATCTTGCAATTGGACCATCGTATTCACCTGTATTGACTTTACTTTTTTGTGGAACATTATCGTCTGCTAAGGCAAAAAAGGTTCTTAACTTATTTGAAATCGTGCTTTTATCAGAGCCATTATTCTGACTCTCTAACATGTATATTTTGGCAGATGCTACAGATTGTCTAATAGCCTTATCAAATGGGACTTTTGCGGTCCAACCAATAGTTGATAAATTTGGAGCTGGTTTATAAAGTTTTAAAGAAGGCAAGTTATCTTTTGAATCTACAAAGACTATTTCTTGGGCAGTTGCCTCCTCTTCTTGCAATTTATATCCAATGGCTAAATGCGAAAAGCTATTGTCGTATGATATCGAATAAGTCTTGCCATCAGTGTTTTTCGAAAATTGAGCTTTAATAATTCCATAGGCTGCATCTAAAATATGCACAAGCCATTCACTCTCTAGTCCATCTTTATGCAGTTTTAGGTTTTCACCTCTTGCAGCCTGTAAAACTAATTCTGCGAAAGGAGTATCTAATGAAAAGTCTATTCCATCACCAATAATTTCAGCTAAACGTATAATTCTTGCATCTAATTGATTTTTTTCAATATATTCTAAAACCATACTTTCGGAATATCTTTGTAGTTCTGAATCTGTATATGTTTTATGAGAATCATGATTTAGTATTTTCGAATCTTCGTTATAGGCATTTAATTGATGTGATTTTATAGAGGTTGTTAAAAGAAATTTGGCCTCAAATTTTGTTGCTAGACTCAATATAGTATCTATGTAATTAGAAATCTTCAGAAAATCTTGGGCAGATCTTTTATGTGTTAAATTTATTGATTCATGATTAAAGAAAAAGACATAATCTAATCTTCTGAGTTCTTCATCTAAATGAGGTAATGTCGTGTAGTCTATAAAACTTACCAAGCTATCCTTAGGGAAGGTTCTTAATTTACCTACATTCTCTTCTGAATAAGTATCTACAATAATTACATAACCACCTTGTTCAAGCAGTGAATCTGTAATCTCAAGACCAAGCTTTGAAAGACCTCCAAAAATCAATGAAGTTGGATACTTTACTGTGTTTTTTAATTTTAGTTGTGTTGGAACCATAATTTTACTAATTATTGTTTCTTAGATATTAGTATCTTCTACATTCACTGGCTGTAACATTATTTGCGATTCAATATTTAAATCATATATATCTAATTTATTTCTCTCTTCTTGAGTTGAAGGTAATATCACAAACTCTAAAGATTCATAATTAGATTTAATCAGCTTGATTGTGTGCTGTTTGCTCAAGTCTAGATCTGTAACATAATCATTGAATGATACTTTATCAATTGGCAATGAGTCGAACTGTATGTTGAAATTGTCTACATTTGCATTTATATTTAGCTTAACAGATTTAAGAATATCGGCTTTTTTTGTAGCATAAATAATATGGCCTTCTGAAAATATCTCTTCCGGGCCTAGATTATATGAAATCACAACGTTAGTATTTTGTTCGAATTGTATTAATTTATTAAGACTCCAATATGCATTTGGTACATCACTTTTACGAGTTAATTTTATAAGATGTTCTCCAGGTTCAATTTTATCAACAAAGAATGGAGAATCTTCAGGTGTAACTTCACCCTTTAATTGATTATCAATATATACTTCAAGTACTCCACTTAATGAATATACTTGTAGACCAGCTTGAGGTTGTTGTTGGGCAATACCAAATAAACCTGAGAAATCTATAGAAACTCCTCTCCAAGGCGACCAAAGCCCAATCAGGATTAAGCTTACGATTACTATTATAAAAACTGCAAATCTTTTCATGAAAAGTTAGATATGATGACTAAATTCGATATATCATTCTACACGAAAACGTGTAGGGATTAAACAACTAAACAATTTAAGAATTCGCCCGAAATTACCTCAGAGAGGTACTGGCTCTAAATTAGCAACGCACTCTTTACTGTTGACCTTTAATTAAGTAATGCCTTTTTGATGTGACATTAGAGGTTCAAGATTTTGCACTCACAAATCAAATTATTCAGCCCAAGCTTTTAATAGCTCAATTTGATGCTTTGATCCATCTTTATCATCTAAAGAAGGTGTTTCGAGCATAAAGTCTAGATGCTTTAGTTTTGGATGGTTTAAAAATGCTTTCATAGCAACTTCTCCTATTTTGCCCTCAACGCCAAGATTTTCATGTCTATCCTTGTTTGACGCAAAGTCTGTTTTGGAATCGTTAAAGTGGACTGCAACTACATTTTCTAATCCCAAAATATCCTCTATTTGCCTAACAACCCCATCCAAATCATTAACAATATCGTAGCCTGATGAAAACATATGTTGAGTATCTAGGCAGAATCCTACTTTAGATTGAATATCTTTCGGAAGTGCTTTAAAGATTATTTTTAATTCTTCAAATTTATCACCAACTACTTTTCCGCCTGCGCCTGCTGCACACTCAAGTAGAAACTTTTTGCCAGTCGGCTGTTGTTTAAGATTTTCAAAAATCCAGTTAATTCCATAATTAATTCTTTCATAACCGGCTTCATCAGTAAGTTGATCTTTAAAAGTGCCAGTGTGAAAAATTACTCCATCACCGTTAATATCGTTTAATAAATCCATATGGTTAACTAGCGATATTTTTGAGAGATGAAATTTTTGATTATCTGGGTTTGCTAGATTGACTAAATAAATTCCGTGAAAATATACTTTTTCTACTAAAGTACCTTTTACTTTTTTGTCTAAATACATCTGTACAGTTTCAGGTTTAAAGGGCTGGGAATTCCATTTTTGCGGAGGAGCTGGATGAGTCATAACTGTATTAATATTTAGAAAATCTCCTCGAATTAAAATATTTTGCAAACCACCTGCACAAGAAACATATGCACCCAAGTTACGTTTTGACATAATATCTTAAATAATATTTGAAGTTAATAAAGACTGATTACGCTGGCGAATTATTTTATTGATTTAATTACCAATTCAACTAATAAGCCTTTGCACCTCTTTAAGATTATATACTCTTTTGTAAATCTTTTTTTTTACTTTTGAGTAGGATTTCTCGTCAGCAGTAATTAAGGTGCCACTAATTCGCTATCTTCTTTATTGGCAACTAGTTTTAATATTATACTTGTATCAAAGCGTATTTCATTAATATTTATATAAATTAAAAAATGCATTTCTTCTATAAGAATGCTAACATTTGTTATATTCAACTTGAAGCAATGCTCTCTAATCTTTACAATTTATATTTAGCTCATAAACATTCTAAGCTCACAAATTCAGAGTTCTTTAAGATTTACAATGAAGGTCTTTCTAAAATTACAATTGGATGCTCGTTTAATCCTGAACATTGGGTTTTTGATGCTGTTTCAAAGTCAGAACAAGATAAAGAAAATATCACCTTAGAGTGCGCAAAATTTATTATTGAAGAACTTAAAATTACAAATATTCGTTTATCAATTAGGTGGAGCAAAGTTTATGACGGCAAAAAAATAAACTTCAGTTATTATGAAAAACTCTTTAAATACTTTTTTGGGCAGAATATAGATATCTGCTTAAACCTTGGTCCAATCAAAACAATGCGTTGGCCAGAAGAACAGGTTCCATCAATAGTTTTAGATAATTTAGAAAATATACCTGCACATAAAAAGGTTTTAACCTCGCAAGATGAACTAGTTTCTAAATCAAAGGAGTATTTAATTTTGCTATTAGAGTTTGTTAGCAAACACTTTACACATGAAGAGTTAGAAAAGATTAGCATCGTTCAAGCAAATAATGAGTGCTTTAATAAATTTGGTGAGCATGGTTGGATATTTTCACCAATATTAGAATCAGAATACATCAATACTATTAGAGCTTATTTCCCAGATAAAAAAATACTTTTGAATTCTTCTGGTCGGAATGACATGCAAAGAAATCTTAATTTAATCGAAAAAACTAAAATTCCTTCAAATAAATTTATTCTTGGTTATAACTATTATTATAAAGTTCCTGGCCAAGCTGATAACTTTGTTCTTAAATATTTAGATAACTTAATACTTGCAATGCCTTTGAGCATTGGCACAGCTAAACTAATAAAGCTTGGCCAGAATCAGAATTTTGACATTGAAGTCTCTGAGCTCCAAGGTGAACCTTGGATGCATATAAAGTCTCCGGGCAATTCTGTAAGTGAATTTAGGTTTGCCCTTATTAGATCTATCAACTCGATGTTAAATTTAAACAATAATGAAAGTTCTATTATTCGATATTGGGGAATTGAAGATATAGTTTCAAAGAAAATGCTAAAACAAGAGACTGGAGAGCAAAGTAAAATACTTGAATTAATAAGTAGCATCAACCAATAGATCTTCTTATTTCATCTTCGGCAACTTTAGGGTTAACCTTACCTTTTGATAGTTTCATTACTTGACCAACAAGAAATTTAATCGAATTTGGATTTTTAATAATATCTTCGATTGCTTTAGGATTTTCTGATATAACTTGCTTAACAAAGCCTTTAACTTCAGATGAATCGTTAGATTGAAGTAAGTCTAAAGTTGATATCGCAGTTTCTAAAGTTCCTCCATTATCCAGTATATAAACAATTGCTAATTTTGCGTTCGACCCAGAAATTTCTCTGTCATGCATAAGCTTTACAAGTTTTATAAATTCAGCCTGAGAAATCGTATTCTCTTTGATGGATTTTGACCTCTTTTCTAATTGCCCAGACAATTCACCAACAATCCATTTAGCCATTTCTTTAATTAAAGACTTGTCATTTAATTGATTTAGCAATATATCAAACCAGTCACCTCTTTCTGTATCTTCAACAAAAATATCAGCCTGCTCTGCTTCTAGCCCTAAAGCCATATATTTTTGTTTTCGTTTATGCGGTAGTTCAGGCATTTGAGACTTTATATTTTCTATCCATTCATCATTGATTCTGACTGGAGGAATATCTGGTTCAGGAAAATATCTATAATCGTCGGCCGTTTCCTTCGACCGCTGAAATAAAGTTTCTCCTGTCATCCCTTTTAAGCCTCTTGTTTGGGCTTTAATTTCTTCCCCTGATTTTATCAATTCAGTTTGTCTCTCAACTTCAAAATTTAGAACCTTTTCTAAGACTGAAATTGAACCAATATTCTTAACCTCAATCTTGTAATTTGGTAGTTGACCTTGTGGCATAGTATCAGGTTTTACACTAATATTTAATTCGTATCTCATCTGACCCTTTTGCATCTCAGCATCACTAACGTCTAAATATTTTACAATTTGTCTAAGTCTCTTTGCAAATAAGATAACTTCTTCAGTTGATTCAAAGTCAGGGTAAGTTACTATTTCTAACAATGGAATTCCTGATTTGTTGTAGTCTAGTAAAGTCTCATCGTTTAGCCCATGAATTGATTTGCCTGTATCTTCTTCTAAATGTACTCTTTGGATTCTAATTCTGCGTGAATCACCCCTGTATTCAATTTCTACATAACCCTCCTCGCCAATTGGTTTGTCGTATTGAGATATTTGATATCCCTTTGGTAAGTCTGGGTAGAAGTAGTGTTTTCTATCAAATTTAGTAGTTTGATTAATTCTGCATTCTAAAGCTAGAGCAAGTTTTAAAGATTTTTCAAATGCTATTTTATTTGGCACTGGAAGTGCTCCTGGCAAACCCATACAAACTGGGCATACGTTTAAGTTTGGTTCTTTTGCAAAATAGTCTGCAGAACATCTACAAAACATCTTTGATTTTGTTTTTACTTGTACATGTATTTCTAAACCGACTACAGGAAGGTACATCATAAATTTGTTTAATTAATTATATTTATCAAATTGTAAATACAAAATCTCAAATCTTTGTTTTATTTTTGAGTTTTATATCTTTGATTATACTATCTATCTATTGGTAAAGTGTGAAAATTATTCAGCAATTATCGACGCCTCTTAGCATAGACGAAGCCGAAGACTTTTGTTATAATTAGAGTAATAATTTTTTATTATATTAAATATGTCTGAAACTAACGAAGTTATCGAAAAACCATTAATAACGCCAATGACTGATCGTTTGTATAATGCAATAGCAGAAGTACTATTACAAAAGTATGGTGTCGAAACAATACAAGAAATGATAGATGGAGTAGCTTTAACACCATCAGATGAAGCTGCTGCAAAAATCTTAAGAGCATTAGAGGTTATGATAAAGGAAGCTAATTAATACTAAATATAGGATAGAACAAATCTGCTCTATGTTTATCTCACTTTGCTTTAGGACACAAATAATCTCTGTCAAAAATTGAACGAGTAATTTATTGCCTGCAAATGAATTCTGGCTACAATCTCTTTAACTTTAATCGCCATACGTTTGGCGCCTAGTTAAAAAAACCTCGTAAAATTAGACTATTCTATTGGAACTCTTATAGCAAAACCAATTTCAACTAAGGAAAATGTTTACTGTAAAACTTTAAGCTGATTGTCCTGTAAAGTCAGTTAGGAGCAATAATCTTGTAATATCTACCCAAAAAACACTCCAAATCTAGAAAGTTTTCTAAAGCATTTATCGAACATACACCATTCTCTCTTCTAATAAAAAATCCATCTTCATTATATTTAGGCACAGATTCAATTGGAGCGACAGGATTGTATACATTACTTGTAACATCCCAGATTCCAATAATACCCAAATAAAACGGGAACATAGCAATAATTAAAAACATTATTTTTACAAAGTTTTTAGCTTTAGGCTTAGCCTTTTTTTCAACTGCACTCTGCTCTAAAGGCACTTGTGCCATCATCAAATTACTTATCCACAAAGAAATACCTATCCCAAATATTGAACCAGTCATAAATCTAGTTAAGTTATTACTCAAATAAGGAATAGTTTCAGTTACCATACCGCTAGGACTCAAATTCAACATTGTAAAGATTGTTTGAATACCACCATCTAAAGCAATTGGTATAACAAATGGAATTACCCAATACCATCTAATACCTTTGACCTTGTTCAATTTAAGTAATAAAGCAGCAATAAACATACCCAACCAAATACCTGTATCTCTCGAACACCAAGCAAACTGCAAATCAAATAAATGAAAAGATCTAGTAGCAAATTGGTGACAAAAAAAGCTATAAACAAAATAAATAACTTTGGCAATTGGTGTAAGTCCTAAAGCTAAAGTTATTGGGGCCAATATTGGCAAACTAACTAAGACAGCTAATAATGTTAAGTACCAATTATAAAATTCTGAGAAAAATTCTTTTATTCGTTTCATTAATGAATTAAAGTTCCTGTAAACACCCCGCCATTTATAGTTTCTGTTAAATTACTTAAATTTCTTCCATCAACCATATAGCAATTAATATTATTATTTTTTGCCATACGTGCAGCCATTATATCAAATGGATAATGAGAACCCGGCACAAAATCTACCGGATTTCCAACTATCTCAAAATATTGATCCCATGATAGATCTGGAAAAAATTTTGCATTTGGATTTTCTTTGGGGTCAGAGTCAAACACTCCTTTTGTATTACTTAAATTTATCAAACTTTCTGAACCACATCTTAATGCAAGCTTTACAGCATTCCAATCACTGCTATGGCCTGGATTGCTAGCAGCAGCTACAATTATTTGTTTATCAAAATTTAACGGTTCATTACTATCAAAATCTTTATACCTTAATATGTTTTCCGAGGCTAAATTGCCAAGCACAGCTCTTAAAATCACAGCATTTGTATTTATTACTGATACTCCAACATTGTCGAGTTCAGTATCAGGCAAACCTCTATCTCTCATTAATGATTGGTATTTTCTGCAAATATATCCACCACCCAAAGACAAAACAAACCTATCACCTTTCTCTATAAACGGAATTAGTATTTTTTTTAATTCTTCTGCTCTTGCAAAATCAAATAAGATTTCATCTGAAAGTGAAAATATTGAACCGCCGAGACTAATAATATATGTTTGCATATTTGTTGTTATTTAAGATAGTATTGTGTATAAGCTATTGTAAAAATATAATATCATATTAGCTTTATTTATTTAAATAGTTAATTAATTCTAATGTTAGAAAAATATAAAGAGTTTATGCAAAAGTTCATTTCTTACAAAAGTATCTCAACCGATTCGGAGTACAAAAATGCTTGCAAAGATACTACTCTATTTCTTAAATCAGAATTCGAGCAAAAAGGATTCAAAGTAGAAGTAATTGAAGGGTTTGGCAACCCAATATTTACGTCAGAATACATTTATAATGCTGAACTTAAAACTGTATTAATATATGGACATTACGATGTGCAACCAGCAGATATTTCTGAAGGCTGGGCAAAAGACCCCTTTTCAATTTTTGAAAAAGATGGACGTTTGATTGCTAGAGGAATTGTAGATAACAAAGGACAAATTGGAGTTCATATTGTGACTGTATTTAATTTAATTGAAGAAGGTAAATTAAAATATAATGTCAAATTTATTATAGAAGGCGATGAAGAGACCGGATCTGAACATTTACCAGAATTTTTTAACCAACACGCTCATAAATTAAAAGCTGACTTTGTTTTAATATCTGATGGAGAATTAATGGCGGGACATCCACTTATCGATATTGGTTATCGTGGAATATTTAACTCTACACTTAAAATCAAAACTTCGGAAAAAGACAACCATTCAGGTTTATATGGTGGTTCAATTCCGAATGCAGTTAATGAACTAACTCAGTTGCTATCTAAAATGCACAATGCTAATGGAAGATTAGAAATTCCGGGAATTAATAATAACTACTTGATAGACCCGACTATACTAGCTAATAACAAACAAATTCCTTTTGATGCAAAAAACACTCAGGAAAATACCGGAGCAAAAAAAATTCTTGGAGATGATGTAGATTTTTATACTCTAACAGGATATCTGACTTCAGCTGAAGTAACCGGAATTCAGGGTGGATATATTGCGGAAGGCTACAAAAATGCTATTCCAGGCTCGGCTTTTGCAAAGATTAATTTTAGATTGGCTGGCAATATGAGTGTTGATTCAGCGTCAAAAGCTTTTATAAAATTTATTGAGGATAATAAACCTGAATATATTGATTATGAGTTTATAATAGATCAAGCCAATGAACCTATTGTTCTAGATTATAAAAATGAGTATATTCAAAATACAACAATAATACAAAAAGAGGTATATGGTGTCGACACTCTCTTGCTCTATTGCGGTGCTATTATACCAATTGCTGGATACTTTCAAGCTTACCTAAAAGTACCCGTAATATCTGCAGGTATGGGAAATGAAGATTGCAATATGCACGGAGTAAATGAGAATTTCAAAATTGAAGACCTCAACAAAGGATTAGAATTTTCAAAAAAGTTATTGAGCAATTAACTTGATTAAGCATTTCTAAATAAATCAGCAATAATCTCTTCTAGAGGAACTGATGATATGTCTATATCATCTATTTCATATTTTTGAGTCACTTCTGTCATAAATTTAGATAATGATTCTCTTGGGACTTTAAATCGTAAAGAATTTTTACCTTTTTCTAAAATCTCATATTCTGTATTTAAAAATTCTGTGAATGATTTTTTAAAAATGACTTTAATAAATTTAAATTTACTATATTTTGCAGTTAATTTATCAATTGAGTCATCATAAATCTTTTGGCCGTGATTAATTACGATTACTCTATCACAAACCTCTTCAATATCGTCCATATCGTGACTAGTTAGTAACAGAGTCACATTCTTTTCTATTTGGATTTTTCTTAAAAATTCACGAATTTTTTGTTTGGAGATTATATCTAAACCAATTGTTGGTTCATCTAAAAAAAGAATATCTGGGTTGTGCAGAATTGCACCAATAATTTCCATTTTCATCCTTTCACCTAAAGATAGTTTTCTTACTTGAGTATTTAGAAAATTTTGAGCATCTAAGAGATTTGTCAACTCTTCTATTCGAGAATTAAATTCAAGAGTTGGGATTTTATAAATATGTTTAAGTAATTCAAAACTTTGCACTGATGTTAGATCCCAATTTAGGCCGGCCTTATTACCCATTACTAAACCAATTTTCATTAAATATTCAGCTTTTTTATCAAATGGTTTAAAATTTAAAATATCAATTTCGCCGAAAGTTGGATATATTAACCCTGTGAGCATTTTAATTGTTGTAGTTTTGCCGGCTCCGTTTGGACCTAAAAAGGCAACTGACTCACCCTTATTGATATTAAAAGATATATGCTTAACTGCTTCTATTGTTTCTTTTTTAGGATTAAATAAATCTTTCAAAAGGCTTTGCTTAACAATTCTTTTAAAGCTTTTTGATAAATCTATAACTTTTATTATTTGTGTATTCATAAATGTAAAATATAATTTAAATTAACTACTAGCTGATGTATAGTTTTTCAAACCTAAATTCCAAAGGAATTTTAATATCATAGAAAACGTAATAAAAACAAATATTGATGCTGCTAACATTTCAACAGCATTAGACTTGCCAACGAGTACTGATGTTGAAATACTACTCGAAACTAATGTTGGCAAAAAAAATGTAAAAAATATCTTCAAAATATTTGGATATGCCTCCAATACAAAGTTTGAATGACCTGATAAATCTTCTAATTGATAAAATGCATCACCTATACTTTGACTTTGCCCAAGCCAAAAAACTGGTAGTGAGAAAATAAAATTTATAATTCCTGAAATAAAAGTACCTATTATCATTATTAAAATTCCAAATGCTATATTAGAAAATTCAAGATTTAGATTTGTCCATTTAATTACTACTACTA
>Ga0105048_10010029_pt1 | contig 15019 bp, 8 predicted proteins | sample MAT05_FD_78382 | JGI IMG/M metagenome (GOLD analysis project Ga0105048, IMG submission 78382) | Freshwater microbial communities from Lake Fryxell liftoff mats and glacier meltwater in Antarctica - MAT-05 | ecosystem: Environmental > Aquatic > Freshwater > Ice > Liftoff microbial mat | place... | reverse complement strand
TTATCCGAGAAGGTGAAACCGGCGTGGCGAATTTGAGGAATGCAAGGCATGAAAATTTTCGCACAAAATTCGAGACCCAGTGCAAGCACAATCGCACGGAAGCCGGCATCAATCTTCGTCTGAAGGGAATTTGATGTCCGCGCGGCCCGCGCAAACCCGGCCTCGCCCAAGTCATCCTGGTGCCTGCGCGCCTATCATTAGCTAACTCTTTCTCAGGAAATCTTGGACACCGTTGGTTGAGAGGATAAAGTGCCAGACTGGAATGGCACTTAGTTAAGCCCATCGGGATCGGTAGCGCGGTAGCGATTGCGGTGCGGGATGACGCGCGTTGGTTGGCGCGGTTGGTGAGGAATTGATAGGGCTTGGGGCGTCGTTTCCGCGCGCACGGTTCGTGGGCCGCGGGCGGGACGGGCGTCCCGCAGAACACGCCCGAACGTCTTCACGCGTGGCCACATTCCACGACGTTCGCCGGGTGCTGTGCGGGACGCACAACACTGCAGGCGGGACGCCCCCGCTACCCGAGGCAGATCCGCCACGCCTGAGGCTGGCTCGCACTTGGCCGGAGGGTGGCTCGATCGGGCAAAAAAAGAAACCCCCCAGGCAGGTGTCAGGCGACCTGCGGCGGCTCGAAACCGGCGCGGTACTTGCGCGAGACGATCTCGGCGTTTGCCTTCTCGTGATTCGTGAAGCGGCAGGTCGCGCTGTTCCAGCGCAGTTCTTGTCCGGGATAGCGCGTGGCCTTCACCGCGAGCAACGCGGGCTCGGTGATGCGCCAGCCGATGGTGAGCGGCGTCCACAGCGGCTTGTTTGCGCCGAGGCAATTGTCCGCCCAGTCCTTCCAGTGGTCGCGCGGTTCGACCTTCGGCAGCGGCTCGTTGTCCACGACCTTGCCTTTGCGGAAGATGGTGATTTTCCCGTCGGCCTGGAGCAGCAGCGTGCCCTCCTCGCAGACGACCATGGTGTGATTCGCGCCGACTTTCGTCTCCGGCAATCCGAGCGCGGCGAACGAGGGGAGCAGCGCGTCGTCGTTGTAGTGAATGATGAATTTCTCGCGCGCGAATTTCCCGCCGCCGGGGAATGTGAGGGTGCTCTGGTTGTGCGAGGTGTGCGCGTGGCCGGAGGGCCGGGGCGTGTGCGTGAGCACGGCTTCGGGCGACGGCAGATCGTAGGCGAAGTAGGGCAGATCGAGGAGATGGCAGCCCCAGTCCGCGAGCTGCCCGCCGCCCGTTTCCCAAAACGCGCGCCAGCGCCGCGGCGCGAGGTCTTCGCTGTAGGGCAGCTTCGCGGTCAGCGGGCCGTGCCACAGATCCCAATTCAGCGATTCCGGCACCGGCTTGGCCGGCGTGTAATCACTCCACGGCTCGACAAAGTATGTCCCGCGCGCGACGCCCCCGGTCCAGACGCATGCCTCGACGGGCCGCCCGAGCTGATTGCTCCGCAGGATCTCCACGGCCTGCATGCGGCCTTCCTTGCAAGCGCGCTGATTGCCCATCTGCGTGATGAGCTTCGGTCGCGCGGCGAGTCCGTCGCGGATCATGCGCAGTTCATCGAGTTGCTGCACGAGCGGCTTCTGGCCGTAGAGATGTTTGTGGTGCTTCAGCGCCGTGAGCATCATCGGCGCGTGGTGAAAATCGGGCGTATCGACGATCACTGCGTCGAACTGATCCACGCGATTCGCGAACGCCTCGCGGTAGTCCTGCACCGTCCACGCGCCGGGAAACTCCTTGGTGATTTTGTCCAGCTCCCGCCTGTCCACGTCGCAGAAGCCGGCAAACTCCACCATCGGGTGATCCTTCAACCCTTTGCGCTGCATCGCCGCGACGCCACCGACGCCGATGTGGAAGATGCGCAGCTTGCTGTTCTTGTTCACCTGCGCGCGCGCAGGCCACGACAGTGCTGCGATGCCGGTGGTGATCACAGCGCCGGATTTCAGGAAGGTGCGACGGGTGACGGGGGAGACGGGGAGTGAGGATGGGGTTGATTTCATAGGGGCAGGCGCATGATGCATGGTGAGCGCACCGACTCAATCGCTGCTTTTCAGCGTGCGTCGCTGGCGAGGCTGTGTTGAAACGTCGCTGATGAAGCTCCCCCTGTCTGCAATCCTGTCCGCAATCGTCGCCGCCAGCCTCCTTCCCGCCTTCACCTGCGTTGCCGAAGAGAACGAACTCACGAAGCTCGCGCCGGAAATCCACTTCCACGAGGGCGACCTCAAGGCGCACGGCCATTGCAACAATGGCTGGATCATTTTCGAAGACTACGTGCTCGTGATTGATGGAAATTTTCCCTCGGGCGCAAAGGAGATCATCCCGAAGATCAAAGCCATCACCGACAAGCCGATCCGCTTCGCATTCGACACGCATCACCACGGCGACCATGCGTATGGGAACCAAGTGTGGGTGGAGAATGGCGCGACGCCGGTCGCGCATGTGGGCGTCATCGACGAGATGAAAAAGCACGAGACCGGCCTCTTTGGCGGCAAGCCCGGCCGCTGGGAGGACGCGGCGAAGAACCGCCCGGATGTCGCCGCGAGCAAACTCAAGCCGCCGACGCTGCTCTACCGCAACGAGATGATCTTCGACGACGGGAAGCATCGCGTGGAACTGCTGCACTTCGGCGTCGCCCACACGCATGGCGACGGCTGGGCGTGGCTGCCAAATGAGAAGATCCTTTTCACCGGCGATGCCTGCGTGAACGGGCCCTACAACTACACGGGCGACGGCAGCATCGCGGACTGGATCAGGACGCTCGACGCGGCGAAGAAGCTCGGCGCGAAAACCGTCTGCCCCGGCCACGGGCCCGTCGGCGGCGCGGAGTTGCTGGACGATCAGCAGGCATATTTCATTGCGCTGACCGAGCAGGTCAAAAAACTTTCCGGCAAGGATCCGTCCGAGGTGAAAGCGGCAGTCAGTGAAATCAAGGATGCGCTTCAAAAACAGGAACGCATCGCCCGGTACGTCGGCACCTTTCTGGAGGCGCAGGTCGAGAAAGTTTTCGTCGAGATGGGCGGGAAAACGTTTCTTCCGAAAACGGCGGCTGCGTGCGATCACACGGAGCATGCCATCGCGCACGGTCACGACTTGAAGCTCCGGCCGCGGACTGCCATGCGCTCCAATGCGCCGATCAGCGAGGCGAAGGAATAGCGGACAGCAGTTACAACCCACAATCCAACGCTCTTCTCCCCACACCATGCCCAAGGCCACAGTCATAGTCCTCACCGATCTCGGCGGAGCGCACCTGAACGAGTATTTCAAAGCCCTGTCGGCGACGGAGGAAGTCGAGGCGGTGATCGTCGCGGATCCGAGCGGCGGCAGCGAGGCGGCGGCGAAGCGGACCCTGGGCGCGAAGCTCAAGTCCTTCGAGCGCGACCACGCAAAGGCGCTCGCCGCTCACCAGGCAACGCTGGCGTTGGTGACGATGGAGGCCGTGAACGCACCGCCGGTAATCCACGCGGCGCTGGATGCGAACTGCCACGTGCTCACGGAGAAACCCTCGTGTGTGAAAGCCGGGGACTTTGAGCCGCTCGTGCGATTGGCGGAGATGAAACACCGGAATCTCACGCTCGCATTCGCCAACCGCCTGCGCGGCACGGTGCAGGCCGCGCGCACTCTGATCGAGTCCCGCAAGATCGGCAGAATCTACGGCAGCGAACTGCACATCATCGCCGATCAGACGCGGCTCACGAGCCCGGCTTATCACACGGCTTGGTTCGCCGATCGCGCGCGCTCCGGCGGCGGGCATCTCATCTGGCTCGGCATTCACTGGCTCGACCTCATCATGCACATGACCGGCTCGAAGATCATCGAGGCGGCGGGATTCACCGGCATCGTCGGCGGGCAGCCGTTGAAAATCGAGGACTCCGCCGCGATGGCGCTGCGATTCGACAACGGCAGCTTCGGCACGATCACCAGCGGCTACTATCTCGACCGCGGCTACCACTCGCACCTCAAGGTCTGGGGCTCGGACGGCTGGTTGCATCTCGAACCACACGGCGGCGAACCGCTCCAGTGGTGCAGCACGAAGGACAACCCGGCGCTGGTGAAAAAATACGACGGCCCGCCGGAAGCCGCCAGCTACACACCGTTGGTAAAGGCATGCGTCCGCGCGAGCCTCGATCTCCAGCCGCCGCCGGTCACGGGAGCCGAAAGCCTGCATGTGCTGAAGACCGTCTTCGCCTGCTATCGCGCGGCTGAGACGGGGCAGGCGCAGAAAATTTCTTGAATCCTCGGTTCTCGCGCTCTTGGGAAAAGCCGCGGCACAGTGGGGCAGGCGACGCGCCTGTCTGGTCTCAGTGGGCGACCCGCCCGCTGTTCCGGCGAGTCGCCGGAACAGACTGCCGCAGGCGGAGTCGCCTGCGCCACTGTTCCGCTGCGCCACATTCCTCCCATCAAGTGTGAGAAGTGCGAGTGAACCGTCGGACCGAGGCGCGTCTCAATCCGCACCCAGCTCCGCGAACAGCTCCGGCTCGTCGAAAGCCAGCGCCGCCAGCGCCTGTTCGAGATGCGCCGTGGTGCGCCCGCCGACGAGCACCGAGGCCACGCCCGGCTGATGCAGCGCCCACGCGAGCGCGAGGTGCGTTTGCGTGAGGCCAGTGCGGACGGCGACAGCTTCGAGCCGCGCGAGACGCCGCCATGCTGCTTCGTGGAAATAGACGCCCTGATGTCCCGGGATCACATCGAAGCGCGAACCAGCCTCCACGCCGCGCTGATGTTTTCCCGTGAGAAATCCGGCACCGAGCGGGCTGTAGGTCACGATAGCGATCTCCCGCTCCGCACAGAATTGCCGGAAGTCCGCACTGACATCCCGCACCGCGAGGTTGTGATTGTTCTGCACCACGCGGAACTGCCCGAAGCCATGCCGCTCCTGCAACGCCAGCGCCGTCGCGAGTTGTGCGCGGTTGAAATTGCTCGCGCCCAGCGCCCGCACTTTGCCCGTCTGCACGAGAGCATCGAGTGCAGCCAGCGCTTCCGGTGACTCCGCCGTGGCATCCCAGCGATGGAGATACAGCAGGTCGATCGCCGCGACACCGAGCCGTTGCAGACTTTGCGCAGTCGCCTCCAGGATGCGGGCCGGCTCGTAGGGCGGCCTGATCTTTGTCGCAACAGTCACCGCCCCCGGAGCGGGACGGCGGGATGCCAGCCACTTCCCGACGATGCACTCCGAAGCACCATCCCCGTACGCCGCGGCAGTGTCGAAGAAGACAATCCCCTTCGCGAACGCATGGTCGAGCATCGCAAACGCCGACGCCCCGTCGATCTCCCGGCCGAACGTCACGCAGCCCAGCCCGATGCTGCTCATTCTCAAATCTCCGCTGGGTGTGACCGTAATCTTCATGGCGTGCAGCGAGAGTAGCGGGCACGCCACCAATCGCAATCGCCACGGCATTGTGGCCCGGCGTGATTCAATGAGAGTCCAAAGGCTGTTTGCCGGCCAAAGCCGGGCGGCGCGTGAGTGCCGCGAGGCTTGGGACTGCGGAGGCTTGACCCCGCTTTGGCTTTGCGCAGGAGCGATGGGCGGAATCGCGGAATGCGCGGCGCGGACGAGAGTCGCTGCGTTCGTTTGTCGGGCAACGGTGAATTTGCACATCGGACCCGGGGCGAGGGAAAAGCGGCGTCAAGCCGCGCGCAGTCCAACGGCTGGCGCCACGCCCGACGCCACCATTCTGCTCATCCACTGGATTCACTTTCGATCACACCCACTACGGCACGATCGAATGTTGCCCAGCAGCGCGTTGTCTGTCAGACGACTCTGATGAAGTCTCCCCTCCCCTTCCCGTTCGCCGCCATCACGCTCGCACTTCTCGTCGCACCGCTCCCGGCGCAGGAGTGGACACGATTCCGTGGGCCGAATGGCACCGGCATCAGCCACGCGAAAACGATCCCGACACAGCTCTCGGACGCGGACATCAATTGGAAAATCGAGCTGCCCGGAACGGGACATTCGTCGCCGGTGCTGTGGGGCGACCGGATCTTTCTGACGAGCACCGGTGACGACGCGGGCGGGCTCAATGTCATCTGCCTGAATGCCGCCGATGGAAAGCTGCTGTGGCGGCGCGACTTTCCGCTGCAGCCGTTCACGCGGCACAAATTCAACAGCTTCGCCTCGGCCACACCTGCGGTGACCGCCGATCGGGTTTACGTCGTCTGGAACGAGCCGGAGCATTACTTCCTGGCTGCGCTGGACCACGCCGGCGAGACGATCTGGCAGCGGGATTTCGGTCCCTTCGTCAGCCAGCACGCCTGCGGCATTTCGCCGATCGTGGTCGGGGACAAAGTCATCCTTGGCGGTGAGCAGGACGGCAAGGAATTCGTCCCCAACGGCGACCGCACCGGCAAGAGCTTCATCGCAGCCGTGGACGCAAAGACCGGGACAACGATCTGGGAGACGCCGCGTCGCAGCGTCGTGGTCGCCTACTCGACGCCGTGCGTGCGCGAGTCGAAAGGCGGCGGCAAGTCGCTGATCTTCAACAGCCAGGCGCACGGCATCTATGCGGTGGACCCCGAGACCGGCAAGGTGCTCTGGGAATACGGCCAGGCGTTCGACAAACGCAGCGTGAGTTCTCCCCTCATCGCCGGGGACATTATCTTCGGCTCCTGCGGCAGCGGCGGCGGCGGCAACTCCGTCACCGCGATCAAGGCCGGCGACGCGTCCGCCTCGGGGATGCCGGAGCTGGCCTATCAGATGAAAAAGTCCGCACCGTATGTGCCCACGGGCGTGGTGGCCGGTGACCTCGCCTGGCTGTGGAGCGACGGCGGCATGCTCACCTGCCTGCACGCACCGACGGGCGAAATTCGTTTTCAAGAACGCGTCGGCGGGAACTTCTTCGGCTCGCCCGTGTGGGTGGATGGGCGGCTCTTCTGCGTCTCGACGACCGGGGAACTCGATGTCGTGGAAGCGGGAGAAAAGTTCAATGTGCTCCACCGCTTCCAGCTCGGCGAACTTTGCCACTCCACGCCCGCCGTCGCAGGCGGACGCATGTATGTCCGCACCGAAAAGCATCTCATCAGCCTCGGTGGCGGGAAGGCCCCTCGTCCGTGAAAATCGCCTCGCCACTTTTCTCGCTGGGGAGCGCGCTGATTCTCACCGCATCCGCATTCGCCGCCGATCGCTACGCAGATCTCGACACGGCAAAATACCTCGGCGAGTTGCGCACGGAGACCACCCTGCCGGGAACGAAGAACTTCACCGAAGGCCCCGCAGTGGATGCGGCTGGCAATGTGTTCTTCACGAACACCGGTGAGATCCTGAAATGGGATCCCGCCGCCGCGGTCCTCTCCACCTTTCGCAAACCCAGCAATGGCGCGAACGGAATGGCTTTCGATGCGCAAGGGCGGTTGCTCATGTGCGAAGCGCCGGCGGGCAAGCCCGGCCAGGTCACGCGCACGGACATGAAGACCGGCGGGATCACGGTGCTCTGCGATGGCTTCAATGGCTTCCCGCTTGGCGGACCGAACGACCTCTGCGTGGACGGAGCCGGAAGGATCTACTTCACCTCGCGGCTGCCAAACACCGATCCCACGACGGGCAATGTGAACGCCGTCTATCGCATCGACCCCGGTGGAAAGGTCGCGCGCATTCTCGCAGCGCCGGATATCGACATGCCGAACGGCCTCGCAGTCTCGCCGGACAGCCGGACGTTCTATCTCATCGAATCCGACGGCCGCGAGAACCGCGCACGCTGCATCCGCGCCTACGACCTCGGCGCGGATGGTTCGGTTTCCAATCAGCGCATCATTTACAACTTCCATCCCGGACGCGGCGGCGACGGCATGCGCGTCGATGCCGCGGGCAATCTCTACGTCGCCGCCGGTCTCCACAAGACCCGAGGCACGAGCGAGACCCTCGACACGCTGCCCGGCATCCACGTCTTCACGCCGCAGGGCAAGCTCGTCGCATTCGTACGGACGCCGGAGGACACGATCACCAACTGCGCCTTCGGCGGCGCAGACGGCCGCACGCTCTACGTGACTTGCGGGCGCTTCCTCCTCAGCCTGCGCACGCAGCAGGCGGGCAGCCCGCTGTATCGCGGGCAGAAGTAGGGCGCATCAGCAAGATGGCGCGCGGCTGCAGCCCCGATGCCTTTCGGATGTTCCGCACGCGAAGGGCGGACGCGAAATGTGGCGCCGACGAGTCGTCGGCTGGCGACGTTGCCGGCCACGGCAAGGATGCAGTGTCGCGCGACGTTCGCCGGGCCAGCCCGCCGCCTCCGCCCATCGTGCCAAACCGCCGGGTCGTCGGCGCTACACTGCCCCCCGCCCGCCGCGCTTTTCGGGATCGCATACAGTGCGCAATATCCGAAAGGCATTGGCTATAGCCCAGGGTTGCAAACCTGTTCCACCCCGCCCCGCCCTAGCCCTTCCGCAACTGCCCGAACGCCGCGCTCATCGCATCCTTCAGCATGCTGCTGTCGTTTGAATACACGACGAATCGAGCACCCTGCCGGATCGTGCGGAGCGCTTGCTCCGTTTTTCCAAACCAGCATCCAGCGGGGATGTGGCGCTTGTCGGCGGCATCAATGATGCGCTGGATCATCGCGATGAGGTCCGGGCTGTCGTATTCATTCGGGATGCCCATGTTCGTGGTCATGTCATTCGGGCCGATGAAGAGCGCGCTGATGCCGGGGATGGCGCAGATGGCATCGAGATTCTCCACCGCGCGGACGGATTCAATCATCGGGATGAACATCGTATCGGCGCATTTCTGCTCGGTCACGTAGCGCTGCGTCTTGTCGCTGGGCCATTTGTTTTCCTTGATCACGCGTTCCAGCGCGACGCCCTTCAGCGGGCGAAAGACAGCGGCGGCGGCGAGGCGTTTGATCATTTCCACGTCCTCCGCATACGGAATGACGACGCCGTCAAACGAGTCGCACGCCTTCGCCACATCGTCGGCATCACGGCTGTGCGTGCGCGCGAGACAGGCGATGCCTTTCGCCGCCAAGGCATAGCGCAGCGGCATGAAGTCGGCGATGTCGAGCGCGTTGTGCTCGGCGCTGACGATCACGAAATCAATCGTGTCTTCGGGAATGAAGTCCACGATCGCCGGCACGACCGCATGTTGAACAAGCGTGCCATAGACGGTGTGGCCCTTGAGAAGTTTGTCTTTCAGAATCGCGGCGGGCTTTGGTGTGTTCATGGTTTGGTGGGACGATTTTGAGTTCCAAGTTCCAAGTTCCAAGTTCCAAGTTCCAAGTTCCAAGTTGAACGCCAAATTCCCCGGAAACGGGCACCTGTCCTACAAGCCACCGCGCCTGCGGCGGGCTGAAATTTGAACATCGACCTCGGACCTTGGCACTTGGAACGGCGGGCTGCCCGGAGGGGCGGTTCGGGACCGGGTTTCAATCACGCCCGTCTTACGAAGTGGCGGATCATTTCGACGAAACCCGGAGCGGCACCTGCACGGGGTGCATGAGGTAGGCGATCAAGTCGCGCGCCTGTTCGGGTGAGAGCGCGAGCAGAAGTCCCTCGGGCATCATGGAAACGGGGGACGCCTCTTGTCTGGCGATGTCATTCTTTTCCGCAGTCGTCTCCTCGGCGAGCAGCCGCATCGTGAGCGTGCGCTCCGTCTGCGCGGCGATGATTCCGAGGAGCACGCGGCCGTCCCTGAGCGTAATGATGTTCATGCGGTAGTCGGCGCTCACCACGCCGCCGGGGTCCACGATGTTCTCCAGAAGATAGTCGAGATTGGCGCGACCCGAGCCGGTGAGGTCGGGGCCGATCTTGCCGCCACTGCCGTACATCGTGTGGCATGCGCTGCAGATGGTTTGAAAAGTCGCGCGACCCTGGGCGAGATCAGCTTTGGCGAGCGTCGCGGTGGTGAGTTTGACCTTCATATCGGCGATGAGCTTCTGCTTGTCCGCGGATGAGTCGCGCAGTTCACCCCAGGCTTCGGTGAGGCGTTGCGTGAGTGCGGCGTCATTGAAGGCGCGGATCTGCCGCGCGTGAAATGCCGTGAGATCCGTGCGCGGAATCTTGCCGGCGGCGATTTGGTCGAGCAGCGGCTTTGCGAATGTGGCGCGCGACACGAGCGTCTCGATCACCGCGCCGCGCTCGGTGCCGTGGAAGTTGCGGTAGCTCTTCGCGAGCTGTTCGCCGATGGCGGGATCGTCGAAGCGCGAGAGGCCGCGCACTGCGACGGCATTGAGGAAGCGTGTGCCGAGGAGCGATTCACACACGGCGCGCAGATCGGGCGGATTGCTCTCGATGAGCGTCTGGAGCGCCGCCTTGCGCGCACCGAGTTCCGCCTTTCCGTCGAGCGCGATGCGCTTCACCTCGTCGAGCGCGCGCCCGTCGCCGAAGAGCACGCTGAGTTCGCGCACGCGGGCGTGCAGCGCCTCGTCGCCGGACCTCGCGAGCGAAGCGGCGAGCGCGTCCCACGCCGCGGGCTTCGTCGCCTTGCGCCAGCCGCTCATGCCCTCGGCGAGTCCGGCGAGGATGTCGGATTGGAACGCCGCGCCTTTCGTCCGCGCGGCGGTGAGCAGCGCATTTAAGGGCGCGGGATTCTTCTCGATGTCCTGGACGAGCCGCCGCGCGATGTAGCGGCGCGTCGTCGGCAGTTCGCACGATGCGCCGATGCGCGCGAGCGCCGCCGGATCGGAATCGGCGACGGGGATCAGGCCATACCAGATCATCAGCGGGAGATTTGGATCGTTCGCATCCTCCGCATGCGCGACGAGCGCGGCCGCAAGTGCGGTGCGTTGTGAATCGAGCATCCGCTGCAGCGTCGATGCGAGTCCCAGGCGAACGAGCGCGGAGGAGTCGGACTTTGCCAGTTCTGCAAATGCGGTCAGCAAATCCGGCGAGGGCATGGTGGCGGGTGAGCCGGGCCGTGGTTTTGCAGTCGAAGTCCGTTCATCTGTCATTGGCCGCGTGCTCATGTACGTGTCCAAGGACCAAGAATCCGAGAGCAGGCGGATGGCCCACGTCCGTACATGTTCGTTCGAGTGACGGAGCTGTTTCACGAGGAACGCCTCATCCACCGCGCCGATGCAATGCAAGGTCCACATTGCGCGGAGCTGATGCACGGCGTCCGTGTCCTTCGCGAACATCCCGCGCAGCAGATTTTCCGCATCGCCGGGCATTTTTCCTAATGCTTTGCGGCCTGCGAGTTCGAGCCGCGCCTGCCGGACGAACCACTCGTTCGAGTGCGTATGCAACTCCACGAGTTCGCTTTCATCAACCTTCGCCAGATCGAACGGCTTCGCGTCCTTGCCGTAGCCGCCGACGCGAGGAGGCGGGCTGACTTTTTCCCCGCGCTCCGAGTTCCCCGTTGCGCGCTGGAGTGTGCCCGCCTCCTCACGTCGTCGGCTACCACCATGGGTGATTTTGAAAATGCGCCCGCTGGTTCGGTGGACGCCCGTGCTTTCGTGGCATTCGCCGATGTCGCTCCAGTCGAGAATATAGCCGCTGCCATCCGGTCCGGTGCTGATCTCCAGACCCCGGAACCACCGGTCGCTCGACGGGAAGACATCCGGCTCATGCCGCCCGACATAACCGCTGCCCGAGCGTTCGAGGCGATCCATATTCGTGCGCCTTCCGTGCATGTTCAGGGTGAAAAGTTTGTCCCGGAATTCCGCGGGCCATTGGTCCGCCTGATAGATCATCATTCCGATGTGTGCGTGACCGCCGCCGAGATCACTCGCCTTGCCGCTGCGACTCGCCTGCCATGAACCCTTCTTATCGAAGTGCCAGTGGTCCGCGATCGTATCGAGCCGGCTGTACATGGCGGGATTGAGCGACGGATTTGAATCCACGAGATGTGCGCCGGGAATCAGATGCCAGAGGTGACCGGTGACCGTGTTGATGAAAAATCCCTCGCCGTGCCGATCCCAATCGTGCCCCCACGGATTCGTCGTCCCATGCGTGAGCACCTCCACGACCTTCCGCTCCGGATGGAAACGCCAGATGCCACCGTTGATCGGCACGCGCTGCGCGTCGGGCGTGCCAGGAACGCCGAGCCGTCCCGGACACGAATGCCCGCAGCGCCCATAGAGCCAGCCATCCGGCCCCCAGCGCAGCCCGTTCGCGTAGTTGTGATAGTTGTCCTGCGCCACCGTGAAACCATCGAGCATCACCTCCGCCGGACCATCCGGCACATCATCGCCATCGCGATCGGGGATGAACAGCAACTGCGGCGGGCACATCAGCCACACTCCACCGCGACCGACCTCCACGCTCGTGAGCATCTGCACGTCGTCGGTGAAAACCTTCCGCGACTCCGCATGGCCATCGCCATCCTGATCCTCGAAAATAATCACCCGGTCGCGCAGTCCGAGGTCGAACCTCTTCGGTCGCTCGGAATACGTGTAATTCTCCGCGACCCACATGCGACCCCGGCCATCCCACGCCATCGCGATCGGGTTCTGCACCGCCGGCTCATTGGCAAAAAGCGTCGCATGAAATCCTTCCGGCAACTTCAGCGCCGCCAGCGCCTCCGCCGGTGTCGAGAGTGGCTGGGTGTCCTTTTCGCTGTCGTACGGCACGGGAAAATCCGTGGCGGAAACGAGCGCGGCGAAACAGCAAAGGAGAACGGAAAGATTCATGACGAAACGCAAGCCGACAGGAGTGCCCGCCCCGCGCCGATTCTCAAGCAGAAGTTCGGCGTGACCGAAGTGCCGGGGAGGGGACTCGAACCCCTACGGATTGCTCCACCAGATCCTAAGTCTGGCGCGTCTGCCAATTTCGCCACCCCGGCTGATTCGGAGGCTCCTCCACTCAAGCGATTCAAATGAATCGCCGGTGCAAGATTCGCCGCCATTGAACCCGGCGAGTGTCCGCACGAGCCCGCGCAGGAGTCAAGCGGCGGAGTGAGGCGGACACTCTTGTCCGCCAGAACGGAGCGGCGCGCGCCGTCGCTCGCGGGGCGCTCATGCCTCTGAATAGCTAGGCACTCGCACAAGCGCATTTGAAGAGAGGACGCGGGGCCGCACAAGGCAAACTCCTCAATTCCGACGCGCCCGGAAGAAGCGCCGGGGCTGGCCTTCCGTGGAATAGAAGCGAATGATCACGCCGCCGTTTCCGATGATGTTGGTTTCGATCGTCCCCCACGTCGCAAGATCCGTCGAGGCTTCGATGCGGTAGCTGATTCCTAGCGCAGCGTTGAAGCGATACTCAATCGCTGGAAGCGCGGACGAGAAGGCGTCGGGTGTGCTCGCGGAGGATGTGGGACTGAACCCGGTCAAGACCTCGAATCCGTCCTCGAATCCGTCGCCATCGGTGTCCCGGACGTTCGGATTGGAGTGATAGGTGTTGACCTCTTGCCCGTCGGTCAATCCGTCACCATCAGAATCGGAATTTGTCGGGCTTGTGCCCGTATTCTCGGCAGAGACGAAAACACCGGTTCCAGTCTCGAAGCGATCAAGAATGCCGTCACCGTCTGAGTCCGGGTCTTCGCTCGCCTTGAGTTGCTGGACCTCGGTCGGCGAAAGGGCGCGATTGTAGATACGCACTTCATCGAGCAAGCCGGGATAGAAGCTCGTGCCGTTCACGCCAACCCCGATCAGGAGCGCGCTCAGCCCGGTGTCGAGAACCCCCGCGCTGGTTGTCTGCCGCAATACGCCATCGAGAAAGATGGACAGCACGGCACCGTCATAGGTCAGGCAGACGTGGTGCCACTTTGAGTCCACCAGCACGCCGGAGTTAAGCCCAGGCCCCGTACCGAAGGTCTCTCCCTGCCAAGTGTAAGGAGAGCTTTTGTTCGCAATGCCAAACGCCCTCCCGTTTTGCGCCAGGCCCCACCGCACCAAGCCGACGCTCCGTGCAGGATCGGGCTGCGCCTTCGCCCAAAGGCTCAGCGTGCGCGGCGCATTGCCAACTGGGAGGCTGGGAACTGTAGCCGTGAGCTTATCGTTGATTCCGTCAAAAGCGAAGGCGCGATTTGATCGTCCCAGCCGGTCAGTCGTCAGCAAAGCGCCGCTGACTGTCGCGTGCGCCGCCCCCAGTTCGCGATCCAGCGCATTCCCATCGAAGGGATAATACGCCAATAAGCCCCGCCAGATCCCTGTCGGGGTGCCGTTTATTGCGAGAAGAACCCCATTGCTCGTTGTCGTTCCATTGGCATCCGTAACCAACACCGTGTAGTCGCCAACGTGCCAGGGCTGACTGTTTGGAATGCTGAACGAGCTACCATTCGCTCCGGGAATCGTCACCCCGTCCTTTTTCCACTGGTAACTTAGCGATCCCACGCCCGAACCGATAGCTGTCAGCGTGACACCCGCACCTAAATTGACTGGCGCCGGCTGCTGAACAGAGATTTCCGGGCCGAAGCTGAAAGCTGCAACGGTTTCGACCAACCCCGCCGAACCGTTGTAATTGCCGCCGGCAACTCTGCCACGCGCACGAAGCTGACCGGTTGCGGGAAGGGCTTGACCAACAAGCTCCCAGCCGCCTGCGATTCGGGTACCGGGTCCGAGTAGGATCCAACTCGCTCCATTATTAGTCGAAAGGTCAAACGTTACCTGATCGAGCTCAGGACCCGCTCCGCCGCGGAGCCATTGCAATTGCGTCCTGCTGGGAAGGTCAAAACTCTCCGTGGCTGCGTCGTTTGCAAGTCGCGCGATTTTATTGCGCGTCTGCCCATTGTATGTGGTGAAAGTCCCACCAAGTAACAACTTTCCGTCTGCCTGCATGGTAACACAATAAGTAGTGCCATTGTCCCCGGTGCCGGGATTGAAGGTGGACGTGCTTTCGACAGCGCCGTTTCCGAAAAGCCGAGCTACCCCACCCCTTGCTTGGCTGTTCACGCCGGCAAAGTCCCCACAGAGCAGAATCTTTCCATCCGCCTGAACGACCACTGAATAGACTGTGCCGTTGATGCCCGCACCCGTGCCGACGTTGAAAGTCGCTGTGCTTTCCACGCTTCCGTCCGCGTTAAGCCGCGCGATAGAATAGCGCGGTTGACCGTCGATGCTGGAAAAATACCCCCCAAGCAGAATCCTCCCATCCGGCTGCAGCGCCACGCACCGTACACTATTGCTTCCAGTGCCAGTGTAGAAAGTCGCGGTGTCTTCCACGTTGCCGTTTGGCAG
>Ga0105048_10010028_pt1 | contig 15020 bp, 11 predicted proteins | sample MAT05_FD_78382 | JGI IMG/M metagenome (GOLD analysis project Ga0105048, IMG submission 78382) | Freshwater microbial communities from Lake Fryxell liftoff mats and glacier meltwater in Antarctica - MAT-05 | ecosystem: Environmental > Aquatic > Freshwater > Ice > Liftoff microbial mat | place... | reverse complement strand
TTTGCGGGACGGGTGGCGGGCCCTGCTGTTGGAATTTGGTCTAATGGAATGTTCCAACGAGGATCCTAAAAAATGAGACAGCCAATGAGACAGCCAATGAGACAGTTTTTTGTGAGCGCCATCTGCGCGCTCAGCTTGGCCGGCGCTTGCGCGCAGGGTTTTGTGGTCCCCAACGCCAATTTGTTGGCCGATGGCATACCGCCCATCCCCCAAGCTATTGCTGATAAGGTGGCCCAATACACCGAGTTTCGTGGCCACGGCTTTGTGGGCTGGCACCCGACGGAGCGTTCCATGTTGGTGCGCCACCGCGAAGCGGGCGCCAACATTGCGCAGATCTACTGGTTAAAGGCACCCGGTGGCAAGCTGGAGAAGTTGACCGACTTTCCGGACAACGTGGCCGCTGCAGCGTTTGCCCCACGCCACGGCAAGTATTTGGTTTATGCCCGCGACGCTGGGGGTAACGAAGCCACCCAGGTGTTTCATATGGACTTGGCCACGCGCAAGTCCACACTGTTGTCGGGTGCCGATGAGCGCAGCAGCTTCACCTTGCCGCACCAGAGCGATGCGCTGTTGATTGCATCGGTACCGCTGGACAAGACGGCGCAGGGTGGCACGCGTGCACAGGTCGCCACAAGCCTGACCCTGGTAGACCCCTTGAAGCCCGAGGCCAAGCGCCGCTTGGTCGAACTGCCTGGCGGTGGCTGGGGCAGCTTTAGCTTCAGCCGCGATGACACCACCATTGCCGCGCAGCAGTACCGCACCCCCAACGATTCAGATGTGTACCTGATCGATACCACCAGCGGTAACCGCAAAAAAATATTGCCCCTGGATGGCGCCTCTGCCGCAGGCTATACCGGCTTTGAATGGAGCCAAGACAACCAGCGCCTGTTTTTGACGACCAACCAGGGGGGCGAGTTTTCTGAGTTGTCGGTGTACGACTTGCGCGAGAAATCCCTGACCGTGCTGTCGCGCCATATTCCGTGGGACATTGAATCGTTCAGCCTGTCTGCAGACGGCAAGCGTCTGATGGCCGTGGCCAACAACAATGGCCGTGACGAAGCGCACCTGTTCGACGCGACCACCGGCAAAGAACTGCCGCGTCCCGCAGTGGGTGCTGGTGCCATTGGTGGCGGCGAGTGGCATGGCGTGCAACGCAACACTTTGGCTTATTCGCTGAACTCGCCCCAAAGCCCGGGGGATGTCTACACACTGGATGCAAACTCCGGCAAAACCGAGCGCTGGACGTTGGCTAGCACGGCACCCGGCGTCAAGTTGGAGACCTTCGTGAGCCCCGAGCTGGTACAGATCAAGAGCTTTGACGGGCTGACCGTCAGCGGCTGGTTGTTCTTGCCTGACGCGACCCGGTTCCCCGGCAAACGGCCCGTGCTGGTGAACTTTCACGGTGGGCCCGAAGGGCAATCGACGGTGCGTTTTATGGGCCGCTACAACTACTACCTGAACGAAATGGGTATCGCGGTACTGCTGCCCAACGTGCGTGGCTCTACGGGCTACGGCAAGACCTTTTTGGATCTGGACAATGGTTTTAAACGCAAAGACTCGGTCAAAGACGGTGGCGCCTTTTTGGAGTGGATCGGTACGAACCCGCGCCTGGATGCCAAGCGCATTGGCATCACGGGCGGCAGCTATGGCGGCTATATGAGCCTGGCCACCGCTGTGGATTACAGCGCCCAGATCCGCAGCGCGATTGACGTGGTGGGTATCAGCCACTTCGCCACCTTTTTGAACAATACCGAAAGCTACCGGCGCGACCTGCGCCGTGTCGAATACGGTGACGAGCGCGACCCCGCCATGCGCGCCTTCCACGAAAAAATTGCCCCGCTCAACAACGCCGCAGCCATCACCGTGCCCTTGTTTGTGGTGCAGGGCAAAAACGACCCGCGTGTGCCCTACACCGAGGCGCAGCAAATGGTGTCTGCGGTGCGCAAGAACAATGTGCCGGTCTGGTACCTGCTGGCCGACAACGAGGGGCATGGCTTTAGGCGCAAGGCCAATGCAGACTTCGAGTTCTACGCCACGGTGCGGTTTCTGGAAACTACATTGCTGGAATAAGCGTGCAATCACTCGTGCAAACCCCTGCGCCCGCCATCGTTCTTTGCACCCTGAATGCCAAGTACATCCATGCCTCTTTAGGCCTGCGCTACTTGCTGGCAAACATGGGCGATTTGGCGGCGCAGACCGTACTGCGCGAGTTCACCATTGCCCGCAAACCGCAAGATCTGGCGGACGAGCTGCTGGCGCTGCAGCCCCGCGTGATTGGTTTTGGGGTGTATATCTGGAACGTGACCGAGACCACGGCCCTGATCCGCCTGCTCAAAGCGGCGCGGCCCGATATCAAAATTGTGCTGGGTGGGCCAGAGGTGAGCCATGAGTGGGCCGAGCAAGAGATCGTGCAACTCTCCGACCATTTGATCACCGGTTGGGGTGACATCAGCTTTCCCAAACTGTGCCGTGCACTCGTGCATGGCCCGCAGCCACTGATGAAGGTCATTGCGGGCGAACAGCCGGAGCTGGATGCCATTGCCCTGCCGTACTCCTATTACACCGACGCCGACCTGGCGCACCGCTTGTTGTACGTGGAGGCATCGCGCGGCTGCCCGTTCAAGTGCGAGTTTTGCCTGAGTTCATTGGATAAGACGGCCATCGCCTTTGACCTGGATGCATTCTTGGCCGAGATGGACACCTTGTTCCAGCGCGGCGCGCGCAACTTCAAGTTTGTGGACCGCACCTTTAACCTGAAGATCGATACCTCGGCGCGCATCTTGCAGTTTTTCCTGGACCGCATGTGCGATGAATTGTTTGTGCACTTCGAGGTCATTCCCGACCATTTGCCGGATCGCCTCAAGCTGTTGATGGCGCAGTTTCCGCCCGGTGTGTTGCAGCTAGAGGTGGGCATACAAAGCTTCAACCCCGAGGTACAAAAGCGTATCTCGCGCCGCCAGGACAATGCCAAGACCGAGGCCAATTTGCAATGGCTGGTGCAGCAATCCCCGGCGCATTTGCATACCGACCTGATCTTTGGCCTGCCGGGCGAGACCTGGGAAAGTTTTGCTGCGGGCTTTAACCGCCTGCACGCGCTGCGCCCGCACGAGATACAACTGGGATTGCTCAAGCGCTTGCGCGGCACGCCCATTGCTCGCCACACGCTAGAGCACGGCATGGTCTATGCCACAGAGCCACCCTACGCGGTGCAGCAAACCGGTGTGCTGGATGCGCCAACGGTGCAACGCTTCATCCGCCTGGCGCGCTACTGGGACTTGGTGGCCAACTCCGGGCGGTTTCAGCGCACGCTGGACGCTCTGCTGCAAGGCGACTCGGCCTTTGCAGCGTTTGCTGCCTGGAGCGATTGGTTGTGGCACACCACCCATAAAACCCATGGGCTGACACCCGAGAATCTGGTGGACGCGCTGTTTGATTACATGACATCACAACGCGGTTTGCCGGTGGAAACCGTGCGCCAGATGTTGCTGGCCGACTACCAGCGCAGCGGCGCCCACGCCCGCCCGGACTGTCTGCGCGAGGTGCTGCCGCGTCCACAGGCCCCCCAGCACGGTATCCATGCCAAACAGTTGGCGCTGCGCCAGGCGCAGCACGGGCGTTCTGCCCATACGCCGGTCGACATGTGAGTGTGCCGACGGTACTGTCAAGTTGTCGCACACTGGGATGTCATTGTCAGACATGGCTTACTGCGACAGTACCGTTGGAAAAACGCCCGCCGTTCAAGACCATACCGCGTTGGACAAGGCTCTAAGTTGCACTTAACAGTGAGTCTGTGATAACGTCACTGCAACAAAGCGTTAATTGATTGAGGTGCCATGGTCAACACAACAGGAGTTCTGCTATTTGCGGCTGTTGCAATCGCATGTTTTTTTGGTTGGCAAATGCGCATTCTCAAAAGCAGACTCGCGACAATGGTCGATGCGGATGACGCTAAGGCTGAGGCGCAGCGATTGTTGGAGGAATTGGACGCGCTTCAACAAGAGCGGCGGGAACTACGCGGCTCTTCTGAAAGTGAGCGCGTTGAGATGCAAGCACAGATGGTGCGTCTACAGCAAGACGCGCATCCGGGGGCGCTTGAGCAACTCGAAAGAAGCCAACGTGCAGGTGCGACCGCGCTGGACAACAGCAAAGCCTTGTCTGGAGAAATTGTCGCACTGCTCGATTTGGTAAAAACCTTTGAGCGCTGGCATGCCGACATGAATGAGCTGGTCATTCACAATCGAGCGATGCACGAAAAAAATGACGAATTCGCCTCCATCGTCAAATACATGATCATTGTTACCCTCAACGCCTCGATCGAAGCGGCGCGGGCTGGCGCATCAGGTAGGGGCTTTGCAGTGGTTGCAGATGAGATGCGCAATCTGGCAGCACGTGCGGAAAGTCTGTCCGAAGGGTATCGAAATAGCCTTCACCAAAATGACCTGATTACCACCACCACTTTTCAGGACTTGCAGGCTGGCGGAAAGATGATTATTGGGTCTTTGGCAGGGCTTAATTTGATCAACAACAAGATCAAAGACGAGCTGACTTCTTGAGTTGAAACCAAATGATCAGTAATCGAGCACAAAGCAGTTTTGACCAAATGCTCACGCTGGGAATCAAGGCCAGTATGGGAGGCAGTACACCAGAGAACTGCGAAGTGGAAGTCGTTGCAAACCTCAAGGACATTCGTGAAACCAATGTGGTCATGCTGACGGTGGCCTCGTTTCTCTTCAGAATATCTGTGTTAATTTATTTCTCGTCTGATGATGCGACCCGGGGACACTTTGCCCGCGTCAACAACGTTGACCCGTTAGAAATGAATGACCAGGCCTTTTTCGACGCCATCCGGGAATGCGGCAACATTTGCTGTGGCACTTTGAACCGCGAATTGGCACGTGTATACCCGCATGTAGCCATGTCCACCCCCAACATTATTGAACGTGAGTGTGTCAATCACCTGGAGTCTTTGAACGTCGGGCACCTCCAACATTTTCGAGCCACAACGGACAGTGACAAGCCATTCTATGTGACCCTGTGTGTGCGTGACTATGCAGATATTGATTTCGAATGGGCGGTGGCCGAGGACACCACTGCCGCCGGCGAGATGGAGTTTTTCTAAACGAAGATTGCATTTTCGAAAGGGATAGAAATGACCGAACAGGCACAAATAGTTAGCAAGGTTTTGGTCCTGGACAGCGATGCAGATTGTTTTGACCGAATCAAGGCTTTTTGCGATACCAATGGTCTGATCGGGCTCAAGGTGCAACCTGACAATGTCATGGCTGTGCTGCGGTCCAATCTGGATCTGGGTGCAATATTGCTCTCTGAAAAGTATGCTGACAACGCGCAGGGCGGCACAGGGCTGGCACGTAAAATTCACGCCGTACGTCCTGAATTGCCAATTTTTTTGCGCCGGGAAATAGCAGGCAGTCTGGATGATATTGTCCAGCGTGATCGCTTGTTGTTCAGCGCGGCCTACACCATTGACACTATTTCAAAGCTGCAAACCTCCATTGAAGAGTTCATCTTTAGCCGGTCCTATCCGAATGCGTTGGTTCGTGGCATCACTGAAATTGCGATCCCTGCGCTTGAGAGCCAATTCAAGGCTATGAAAGTAGAAGTCGAGGCGCCGTATCTGGTGCGAGATCGTCTGATTTTCGGTGAGATTTTTACATTAATCCCCTTAGAAAGCAGCTGGTGCAGGGGCTATATGATGTTGCAGACGGAGGAAGATGCCCTGATGCATCTGGTGAAAGCAGGACGCACCTTCGTCGACTCCAAGGATGCCTACGATTTTCGCAATCTCAATGGATTGCTTGGTGAAATCACCAACCTGATTTGGGGTGCGATCAAGAACCGGTATCTGTCCAGCGTGCGTGAGGATGTCTACCTGTCCCAGGTACCGATCATCATCAACAATTTGCACCGCTACATTTCATTTGGATCTGACAACCCGCAACTGTGTTTCAAATACACCATTTCTGATGCAAATGACGCGTCGTTTCGATCGTTGGTAATCCAGCAGAAATTCGTTTTTAACTTGAGTTGGTCGCCTGAAGATTTTTCAGAAAACGTTGTATCGGTTGACGAGTTGGTTTCTTCGGGTGAGTTGGAGTTTTTCTAAAACGAAAAGGGTCTTTTATGGCGCAAATATTGGTAGTCGATGATTCAAGCACCGTTCGCAATGAAGTGGGCGATTTTTTGCAAAAAAATGGACTGACTGTGGCACTGGCAGTCGATGGCCGCGATGGGTTGGTCAAACTCAAGGCAGACCCTGGTATCAAGTTGATTGTGTGTGACGTCAACATGCCCAATATGGACGGTCTCACAATGGCTGAAAAGGTGCGAAGTGAACTCAATAACAGCACGGTTAGCATTGTCATGCTCACTACAGAAAACTCACCGGTCATGAAGGAGCGTGGTAAGGCGGCGGGCATCAAAGGATGGATAGTTAAACCCTTCAAGGGCGATGCAGTTCTGCCATCCTTCAAAAAGCTAGTGGGTGTGTGAAAGCTCCGACTGCGATCTGGAAACGATAGCTGCTTGGAGGTGCGTAGGACTCTCGCCGCCAATGCAGCATCGGCAATGCACCATCATAATCGCAGGTCACATCTTCTCGGGCTGAGAAGGCTTGGTTGCGGATTGTTCGCTTTTCAATGGCACTCACGTTGTAGCGACAGCGATGAAGAGGGTTAGCCAATTGGTCATGCACCTATACGAATTGCTGCAGTTGACGCGCCGATTTGAAACGGCTCATGACGTTCTCGCCTAACCGTGCTGACGGTGCTGAAAACGTAGGCCAATATCTTTGTCGGCTGCCGCGTAGCTTTTGAGCTTGTCGATGACCGAAACACCAGGGCCGACGCCGCACTTTCTGAGCAGTCTTCGCATGAACCTTTGCGCCTAAAGCCGGACGCGTCTGCTTTGCACCAAGACGTTCCGTACGATACTAAAGTGATCCTCGGCACGCCACATCCAATGTTTCTTCCTGTCGATGTTGATGGCCACTTTTTCCAGATGCCATTTGCCGTCCAACGTCGACCGTCTTGCACGTATTCGCCGAGCCGCTTGTTGACCAGAGATAGCCAGCATATGGAGATGGCTGTGTTGTTGTCGATCTGTTGCGCTTTGGCGTTCGGCCCCCAATGGGCACCCGCTGGCGCCCTCCGTATGGGTGAAAAAATGAGCACAAGGGCATAAAATCCGGCTATCCTGACGGTGTCGCATTGTCCACTTTAGGAATCGAATGATGGAACCCGATCCAACAGAACACTCTCAGGCCGCATTGTCCGATTCGCGAACAGAAGTTTGGCAACCTCCCAAGAATCCGCCCCCCAGAGCGCAGGGTGGCATGGCCCAGGCGATTCGAGAACCCGCTGGTTCACAGGGCGATGGCATGTCGGTGCGCGCTAGTCTGGGGCTGGCTTTTGCCTGCGTTGTGACGGGTGCCCTGGTGATTGGCGTGTTCTCCCTGTTCCAGATGGGTCGGCTGAATGCTTCCACCGGCGTCATCTACAACCAGGAATACACCGCAGGTCAAGCCGCCGAGCAGGTGCGCAGCAATGTGTTGCGTGCCGCCCGCGCCCAAACCCAGTTGTTGACCTCCAGCACTGTGGCAGAACGCGACGCCTTGGCCAAAGACATCGAGACCAGTTTGGCCGATGTGGACAAAAAAATCGCACTCATTCAGGGCTTGTCTACCAGCGAACAGTCTGTCGCAACTGCCAAACAGTTGATTGAAGCCCTTGCCAAGTGGACCAAGCGCCTGCGCGAATACGTGAAGCTCGTCAAGGAGCAGCCGTTGTCCTTCATGGAGCTAAGCCCTGACGTCACGAGCGAAGACGCAGGCATGCTCAACGAAACCCGCAAGGTCGAGAAAATCGTAGACAGTCTGGTGGCCCAACGGGGCCAGTCTGCCCAGGCCACCATGCTGCACACAGGCGAGATTTACAAGACCTCTGTGATCTGGGTGATTGGTATCGTCTTGTTGCTCGTGGTTATGTCAATCGGTGTGGGCACTTGGGTAATCTGGCGCCTGACGCGTCAGCTCGGTGGCGAACCCGCCTATGCCAAGGCTATCGCCAAGCGCATTGCCGACGGTGATTTGACGATGGAGATCAAACTGGCCGAAAACGATACGCAGAGCCTGTTGTACTCCCTGCATGAAATGCAGGCCCGCCTGGCAGAGCGCACAGAACAGCTCCGCCAGAAAACTAACGACATCAACGCCATGCTGCAGAATATGCCGCAGGGCGTGCTTACGGTGGTCCAAGGTGGGAGCATCCACCCCGAGTATTCCGCTTACATGGCCACTATTTTTGAGACCAAAGATATCGCTGATCGGCCGGTGATGGAGCTGGTGTTCAGCCGCTCCAACCTTGGCGCTGATGTGCTGTCGCAAATCGATACATCCATCAGCTCTGTGATCGGCGAAGACGAGATGCAGTACGACTTCAACTCGCACTTGCTCGTTACCGAGTTCGACATGACGATGCCTGATGGGCGCCTGAAATCGATCGGGCTTAGCTGGTCGCCGATTAGCGATGACAGCGGCATCGTCGATAAGCTCATGCTGTGCGTACGCGACGTGACCGAGCTCAAGGCCTTGGCCGCCGAAGCCGGTCAGCAAAAACGCGAGCTTGACATCATTGGCCAGATTTTGGCGATCAGCCAAGAGAAGTTCTCGGGCTTTATTGACGGCTCAGTCGAATTTTTGGCTGAAAACAAGAAAATTATCGATGACGTGGGCGCCAATCCCAAGGGTGGCCTTGACCCCGAGACGGTAACCCAGTTGTTTCGCAACATGCATACCATCAAAGGCAATGCGCGTACCTTTGGCTTGCTGCATCTGACAAACTTGGTTCACGAGGCTGAGCAGAGCTACGAAGAACTGCGCAAAAACGCAGATCCCGTGTGGGACCAAGAAAAGCTGCTCGGCGAGCTGACCAGCGCATCGGCTGCCGTTGAAGAATACGCACATATCAACAAAGTCAAATTGGGCAGAACCGGACCGGGGCGTCGCGCGGGTGTTGAGAAATACCTCATGGTGCAAAAGCAAGACATTCAAGACGCCTTGGAACTGATGGACGACTCTGTGCGTGGGAATGACCTGGAATTGATGCGGTCCGCACAGCTGCGGCTGCAAAACATGTTGAAGATGCTGGGCACCGTGCGTGTTAAGGAGGCTTTGGAGGGCATTGTGGAATCTCTTCCCTCGCTTGCCAAAGAGTTGTCCAAAGAGCCACCCAACGTCAGCATCGACGACCACAATATTGTGATTCGCACACAGATTGCCGATTTGTTGAAGAACGTTTTCATGCACCTGTACCGCAACTCCATCGATCACGGTATTGAGACGCCAGAAAAACGCTTAGCCAAGGGCAAGCCCGCGGCGGGGCAGATCAACTTGGATGTGTCCTTGGCAGACGGGCGCGTTGTGCTGAAGCTTGGCGACGATGGGTCTGGTCTGGCAGTTGCCTTGATACGTCAGAGGGCCATTGAAAAGGGCCTCTTGGGGGCCGATCAGCAACCCAGCCCCGAAGAAATTGCACAACTCATTTTTGCTCCGGGCTTCTCTACTGCGGCAGTGGTGACAGAGGTGTCGGGCAGAGGTGTTGGCATGGACGCAGTGAAGAGTTTTGTCGAGCGCGAAGAGGGAACCATCGAATTGGTGTTTCGCAGTTCCGATACCGGCAGCAGCTATCGTGCCTTTGATACGGTGATCAGCATGCCTGGCAAGTTTGCCGTTCAGTCGTTGGGTTAGGCCAGGTTCAATCCGCTTGATCGTCCCGAACATGGCGAGCGCAAACAGTTATCTGACCGCACCACTGCGGGACCTTGACGCCTGGACCCGCTACTTTCGCGATGCGCAAATCCCCGTGTTGGCCAAAACTTCTGAGGCATTGGAAGCCCTGCGTGCCGATGAAGACAATGTGGACCCCAACATGCTGGGCACCACCATAGAGTGCGACCCTCTGATGTCGATCAAGCTGCTGGCCCACGTGGCCAGCAAGCGCAGGGCTGACAACGCGACCGAGACCGAGAGCATCACTACCTCTCTGGTGATGACCGGAATATCCCCATTTTTTAGAAATTTTGGCCTGCAACCTACGGTAGAGGACCATTTGCACGACCAAGCCCTGGCGCTAGAGGGTTTGCGTGCGCTGATGCACCGGGCTGACCGTGCGGCGCTTTTTGCCACTGGCTTTGCCGTACACCGGGGTGATACGGATGTGGGCGTGATACGGCTTGCCGCCTTTTTGCATGACTTTGCCGAGATGCTGATGTGGTGCCATGGCCCCACCCTGCAACTGCGCATAGCGGACGCCCAGAGGGCAGACCCCACATTGCGCAGCGCGACCGTGCAGCGGGAGGTACTGAACATGGAGCTGGACGACTTGCGCCAGGCCTTGATGAAGCTATGGCGCTTGCCCGAGCTGCTGGTACGTATCAGTGATGACCGCCATGCCGACAAGCCCATTGTGCGCAACGTGTTGCTGGCCGTGCGCCTGGCCCGGCATACTGCGCAGGGCTGGGACAACCCGGGCGTGCCAGACGATATTGACGACATCGCCAAGCTGCTGAATGCAGCGCCCCGCGTTGCTCTGGCCTACGTGCAACGCATTGAGCGCGGGGCCTAGGGTCAGTCCACCACGCCCAACAAACGCAGTGTGGGCAAGCGTTTGTTGACGAATTCGATGGCCTGCACCGTCAGCTCATCGATGTTGTCCTGTGCAAGGTTCATGGGTTGGCCGTCTTTTAACAAACGTTGTCCTTGCGCCAGCAGGGTAGCCCAGGCAAACGCTGCCAACGCAGCGGGCTCGGGTTTGGCCAGTGGCGTTTTGCCTTCGAGCATGGCTAACAAAAAAAGCTGCTGAAAGCGGGTGACGGTTACACCCGCGCCGCTGACCGGACTGGCCACGCAGTTGATGTCTGCATGGTTGCGTGCCATGTCCAGCAAGTGCCGGTTCAGCTTCTGCGTTTGGGGCTTGGCCTTTTGCACCGCTGCTGCGTCTTGCACGGCGACCACGTCGCCGGTGCCGGCCAGTAGCAAGATGGCCTCGGTTAGCTGGGCAAAACTGATGGCCGACTTGCTGGCACCCGTTTGCAGCTGTTGCCATACCTCGCCAATACTGTGCACTTGGTGGTCTGCCAGTGCGGCCACTACCGGCCCGTAAATAGCCGGTGTTAGCGTGGCCTCGCCAACCGGTGCTTTGACCTTCGTGGAGACGTCGGCGGGCGCGTGGGCCAGGATGACCCGTTGGTCGCGCAGCGCCCGGGCCTGGTCGGCAGGCGCCAGTTTGCGCGGGCCTTTGATCCAGTAATCGCGCCTGAATTGCTGGTTGACCAGAAAGTCGCGCACGGTCTCGCGGAACATGGCATCGGGCTGCTCTTGCAACAGAGCGTTTTGCGCCGGGTTGAAGTTCAGTGCCGGCAGGTGGTCCAAGTAATGGGCCGAGCAGCCATAACCCAACTTAGCGGAAGACATCCAACGCGCCATGCTGGTAAACGACATGGGTTGCCAGTCGTGGTTGAAGTATTCGTGGGCCAGGTAATTTCGGTTTGCGCTCTGCAGGCGCTTGAGTCGCGCGGCAATCTGGGGGTTGGCCTGGGCGTAGTGGCAGTTACTGTCCATCAGACGGTCTGCAAAGGCCAGTGCGGCGTCTATGCGGCCGGTCATGCCTTTGCCGGGCGCGCCCATGACCTGAGCATGCTCGGCCAACAGGTCACGCATGGGCGCCATGGCTGCCCAGCCTGGCTGGGTGTTGTAGCTGATGTACAGCACGCCGCCCACACGCAGTTTGCGCCGCACAAAATCAACAATCACCGCACGGTTGGCATCCGAGATCCAGCTCCATATGCCATGCACGCCAATGAAGCTGAAGTCCGGCAGATCCGTGCGCTGGCAAAAATCGGCAAACGCTTCGTCGAACAACCGGGTGCCTTGCGTATCGACACCGCTGACTCCAGCCAGCTCCTGCGCAAAAGCTGTCTGCGAGGGGTTGAAATCGGTGCCGTACCAGGTGTTGCCCGAGGCCGCTGCGTGCACGTTGACGCTGACGCCTTGGCCCATGCCCAGCTCACAGGCCGGCCCATCGGACAACATGGCGGGGGCGGCCCAACCCGCAGCCAACAATGCCAGGCGCGCCCGCAAGGGGTTGAGCTCGGTGTAGTAGCCATAGGTATAGCCAATGTCGGTGATGTAGCCTTCGTTCCAGTCAGACATGGGTTACCTTCCTTTTTAGCGCACCAATTGGTTGAGCTGGATGATGGGCAGCAGCACAGCCAGCACAATCAGCATGACGACCAGGCCCATCGCCACAATCAGCAGCGGCTCCAGCAGCGTGGCCAGTTGCATGGCGCGGCGTTGTACCTCTGTGCTGAGCTGTTTGGCAGCCCGCTCCAGCATCACGGGCAGTTGCCCGGTTTGCTCACCCAATCGGGCGAACATGCTCAAGATACCTGGAAAGCGTTTCTTTTGCGCCAACGCTGAGGCCAGTGGCGCGCCTTCTCGCACCAGCACCAAGGCGTCCAGCGCATCGGTGCGCATAGCCCGATTGGACAGGGTATCGGCCGCCGCCTGCAAGGCTTTCAGAATGGGCACGCCGGCAGCGGCCAGCATGGACAAGGTACCGGCAAAACGCGCCGCGTTATAGCCCCGTGACAACTTGCCCAGAATAGGCAGTGTCAGCCACATGGCATCGAACCTTTCACGAAATGAGGCGCTAGCCCACGCCAATCTTGAACAACCTACTATAAAAATAATAGCAATCAGCATGAGCCAGCCTTGGTTCCGCACAAAATTGCCGATGCCCAGCATGATGACGGTTAGCAATGGCAACGCGCGCTTGCTGCCCGCAAACACCTCGGCCACCTGAGGCACCACATAGCCCAGCAAAAACATCACGATGGTGATGGCCACCAAGGTCACGATGGCGGGGTACAGCGCTGCGCCTATCAGCTGGGATTTGAGCGCCTGGCTTTGTTCCAGGTCGTCGGCCAGACGTTCCAGCACCAGACCCAAGTTGCCGCTGTGCTCACCAGCGCCAACTACCGCGCAGTAGGTCGGCGCAAATTCGCGTGGGTGCTGTGCCAGCGCGGTGGCGAATGCGGTGCCGCCGTTCACCTCGGCCCGTATGGCGGCCACCAGGTGGCGTTGGCGTTCGTCGTCAGCTTCTTCTGACAAGGCGGTCAGCGCCCGCTCCAGCGGTAGGCCAGAAGACACCAGCCCGGCGATCTGGCGCGTCCAGATGGCCAGTGCCGTAGCGTTGAACACCCGTGACGACCAGAGCGTGGTGCCTTGGCTACTGGCGTTGTTGGTGCCATCGCCTTGTGCGCCCGGCCCCACTGGCTCCACCGCCATGGGCACCAGCAGCTGCGCACGCAAAAGGCCGCGTGCGGCCTTGGCGGTGTCGGCTTCAATCACGCCCTTGCGGGCACTGCCATTGGCATCGAGGGCTTCAAAGGAATAGGCGGGCATGGGGTGATGTTATCCGTAGGCCGCAGAGCTTCGAGTCTAGGTTGGGCGGGCACTGCTTTGTCGGTGCTGCGCAACAAAACGGGTGTTTACCGGGATATTCGGGTAAACCCTTGATATGGATCAGGGGGTCCATTTTTGGAAGTTGTTCAATGGGTTTGGGAATATCCCCTTATGAAGAGAGTCCATCATGAAAAAGCAAGTCATCGCCGCCGCCGTTCTCTGTTCCCTGGTGTCAGGAGCAGCCTTCGCAGAGCAGGTCAAGGACGGCCCGTGGATGGTGCGCGTGCGCGCCGTGTCATTGAACAGTGTCAATACTGACAGCACCGGACTGGGTCTGTCCGTCAACAACAAATGGATTCCTGAGGTCGATGTCAGCTACTTCTTCAGCAAGAACATTGCGGCAGAGTTGATCCTCACTGTCCCCCAACAGCACACGCTGACCTCGACCACCTTGGGTAAGGACATCGGTACCGTCGAACACCTGCCGCCAACGCTGCTGGTGCAGTACCACTTTGACAGCAAGGGTGGTGTCAAGCCTTATGTGGGTGCTGGCGTCAACTACACGCGCTTTACCCGCTCCGATATTCTGGGTGGCGCAGCGACCTTGGACAAGGACAGTTGGGGTGGTGCATTGCAATTGGGTGTCGATATTCCCCTAAGTGGGAACATGGTTCTCAACCTGGACGTCAAAAAGGTTTACCTTAAAACAGGCGTCTACGTAGGCACTGCCTATGCGGGTGAATTCCGGGTCGATCCGGTTTTGTTTGGCATGGGATTGGGCTGGCGCTTCTAGGCACAAAAGCCCCGTTCCACAGACAGGTTTCTCAGCGGTTGACCCTGGTGCGCCATTGGCGCGCCAGGGTCTTTTTTTTCGGCTCTGGCGACCGGAGAACTTGGATTTCCACGTCATCCGGGTTTACGTGCATGACAAAAAAAATCCTGCGTTCTAACATCGCGAAAAATGCACGACCGTGCTTTTTTGATTCAGACCCGCTGACACAAACAACGGGTACCGGGTCAGCCAGCGACAGCGCCCCCACCCCAGAGGTCGCACTGCCTTCTCAGACGGATTCCTTTCAACCCCTTGGGCTATTGGCCCTACTGGAGAGTATTTTGAAAAAGACCTTGATGACTCGGTTGGGTGCCTGCATGTTGGCCCTGTCCCTCTTGCCCGTATCCGCCTTTGCTGCGGGCTATACCCAGACGAAATATCCCATTGTGCTGGTGCACGGGCTGTTCGGCTTTGACAATATCGGACCGGTGGAATACTGGTATGGCATTCCTTCCGCGCTGCGGGCTGATGGCGCCAAGGTCTATGTGCCCCAAGTGTCTGCCGCCAACAGCACAGAGGTACGTGGCGAGCAACTGCTCACCCAGGTCAAGCAGATTCTGGCTGCTACTGGCGCCACCAAGGTCAACCTGATTGGCCACAGCCATGGCGGTCCAACCATTCGCTACGTAGCCTCGGTGCGCCCTGATCTGATCGCCTCGGCCACCTCGATTGGCGGCGTCAACAAGGGCTCTGCCGTAGCGGATGTGT
>Ga0105048_10010027_pt1 | contig 15020 bp, 4 predicted proteins | sample MAT05_FD_78382 | JGI IMG/M metagenome (GOLD analysis project Ga0105048, IMG submission 78382) | Freshwater microbial communities from Lake Fryxell liftoff mats and glacier meltwater in Antarctica - MAT-05 | ecosystem: Environmental > Aquatic > Freshwater > Ice > Liftoff microbial mat | place... | reverse complement strand
TTCCCCCGCGTCTACTCCGTTGCCGTTGCCGGCGGCGGCTTCAAGCGTGGTCTCGTCTATGGCTCGTCGAACTCGACCGCCAGCGAACCGGAAGACAACCCGGTCCGTATGGAAGACCTGCTGACCACCGTGTATCACCAGATGGGCATCAATGCCGACAAAGAATTGATGGCCCCGGGCGGCCGGCCGATCGAAATCATCGACGGCGGCGACGTGGTGAAAGACCTGGTCGGCTAATTCCCGCCGAATATTTTCGTGGGCAGTCTCGGGCGAGCGTCGAGGCGTCTGCCCGGCGTGCTACCTGAAACACGTCGGGCCGCTGTCTCGATTCTCGCCCCTGCCTTTGGCATTCATGTGCTATCATGAGAGGCGCTCGCCCGCTTCCGCAGCCTGGAGTTTCCCATGCGACATCTTCTACGGTTTTCTCTCTGGGCTATTCTCGTTTGCTCCGGCTTCTCGCTGACGACGGACGACGCCGCGGCTGGCACGCCGAAGCTGGCGAAGATCCTGCCGCCCGCCGGTCAGCGTGGGACCACGGCCACCGTTTATCTCACTGGGCGCTATCTGGAACTGCCGAAGGAAGTGCTCCTTTACGAGCCCGGTATCACCGTCGAGTCGGTTGAACCTTCGGAAGGGCCGATCGATTACAACGGCACCAAGATCAATGCCGAAGTCGGCACGCGCGTGAAGGTGAAACTGAAGATCGCCTACGAGTGCCCGCTCGGAGCGCATGGCCTGCGTCTCCGCACCAGTACGGGCCTCACGGAATATCACCGGTTCTTCGTCAGCCCGTACCCCGTGGTGGAAGAAGAAGAGACTACCTTGAAGCGGAACGACAAGCGCGAGAACGCCAAGGTCATCACCGCGAACTCGACCGTGATCGGCCGCATTCAAGAGGCGACCGACACGGATCTCTATCGGCTCGACGTCAAGAAGGGCCAACGCGTTTCCGCCGAGATTGAAGCGGCCCGCATCGGCGTCGATCGCGGCATCCCCGATCTGCACTTGGCCATTCTTGACGAAGAAGGCAAGAAACTCGCCGCGGCCGACGACTCCGCTCTCTTCGTCCAGGATCCCGTTTTGTCGATCGTCGCTCCCCGCGATGGGGCCTACTTTGTCGAAGTGCGGCACTGTATGTTCAACGGCGCTAACGAAGCTTACAACTTGCATGTCGGCACCTTCACCCGGCCGACGGGGATCTATCCCGCCGGCGGACCCGTCGGCGCCGAGTTGAAAGTACAAATCCTCGGCGATCCGCGCGGCCTGTGGAATCAGACGGTTCGCCTCCCCGCGACGCCTGGCGACTTTGCCTTCACGGCCATCGATCCGGACACGAATGTCCCGTCGTCGTCGCCGAACCGGTTGCGCGTTTCGCCGTTCCCCAACGTGCTCGAAACCGAACCGAACGACTCGGCCGAGGCGATGACCAACGCCCCGATCGCCGATCTGCCGGCGGCGTTCAACGGCATCATCAGCAAGCCGGGCGACGTCGATTGCTTCCGCTTCAAGGCGAAGAAGGGCGAGCAGTTTAAGTTCCACGCCTTGGCCAAGGCTTTGGGTTCGCCGGTCGACCCGATGATCTGGATAAAGCAAGTGGGCGGAAAAGTGAATGCCGCGCCGTTGCGAGCCGCGGACGCTCGGCCCAACCAGCTCGGCAATCCGCCGGCGGGCGGCCTCAATCGCGACATGCTGGATGCCATTCTCGAATTCACCGTCCCGGCCGATGGCGAGTATGTGCTCGGCATCGAAGACGAACGCGGCGAAGGCGGCAGCGATTATGTTTACCGCATCGAAGCTCAGCCGGAGCAGAACGCGGTCTACACCTACATCGCCCCGGAACCGGAGAACCAGAACGCCCCGCAGTTGCGGCAGTCGATCGTCATCCCGGCCGGCAACCGGTTCACCGCCCAGATCGCGATCTTCAACACAAACAAGCCCTTCAACGGCGAACTCGAAATCGTCGCGCTCAACCTGCCCAAGGGCGTGACCATGCATGCTCCGAAACTGACGACCGGGATGACCAAGGTGCCCGTCGTGTTCGAAGCGTCCGCCGATGCCGAGGCGGCGGGTGCCCTGATTGATCTTCAGGTCCGGCCGGTTAGCAGTTCCGAGACGCTCATCAGCGGCTACCGCCAGGTCATCATGATGAATCAATACGGCAATAACGATTACTACCTGCACGCGACGATCGATAAACTCGCGTTGGCCGTGGCCGAGACGTCGCCCTTCATCGTCCGCGTCGTGGAGCCCAAATCGGCTCTCGTGCAGAATGGCGAGATGTCGCTCAAGTTCACCGTCGAACGCGAGAAGGGTTACGATGGCCCCGTGACGGTTCAGATGGACTGGAAGCCGACGGGCATCAGCACGGCCACGCCAGTCACGGTCCCCGCAGGTAAATCCGAAGGGGTTTACCTGCTCGGGGCGTCGCGGAACGCGACCGCCGGCAACCATCAAGTCGCCCTCACCGCGATGAGCGGCACGGGACGCAAAGGTTACTCCGACGGCACCGATCGCACCTACACGGCATCGCAACCGTTCAAGCTCACGGTGGCCGAACCGCATGTGGAAGCGAAGATCGCCCGCACCTCGATCGAACGCGGCAAGACCACGACGTTGGTCTGCAAACTGACGCACCTGCAAGCATTTGAAGGGAAGGCTCAAGCCACGCTGGCCCGCCTGCCGCGTGGCGTCGAACTCGTCGAACCGATGAAAGAGATCACTTCCGCTGATAAGGAAGTGTCCTTCTCCTTGCGGGCGACACCGGAGGCTTTGCTCGGCAACTTCCAGGGAATCGTCCTCGACCTCACGGTCATCGACAACGGTCAGGCGGTCCGCCAACTGAGCGGGGCAGGCCTGCTCCGCGTTGACGCCGAACGCGGTGTCCAGCCCAAGAGCAAATAATTGAAATTGTTCACCGCGACTCGGAGGGTTTCCGGAGAGTCGCGTGTCAGGATCACATAAAAGGTGACAGCCATGCTTTTTCGAACTTTCTGCCTGACGATCGGCCTCTCTCTCGTTGCGTTGGTCTCCGCTCGCGCGGATTCGCCCGCGGGTTTGAAAGTCTTCCCGTCCACCGTGGAACTGGATGGTCAGGACGATCGACAGGGGCTGATCATTCAATCCGTTGACAGCCAGGGCGTAACCAAGGACGTCACCACCACGGCCAAGTTGAAGCTCGTCGATCCCGCCCTTGTGGCGATCACGGGTCAGACGCTTGCCCCGAAAAAAGACGGCAGCACGAAGTTGCTCGTCGAGCATGCCGGACTGAAAGTCGAAGTGCCGATTATCGTGAAAGATGCGACCCAATCACGCGCGATCAGCTTCCGGCTCGATGTCATGCCGATCTTCATGAAACATGGTTGCAACAACGGCAGTTGCCACGGCGCCGCCCGCGGCAAGGATGGCTTCATGCTGTCTCTCTTCGGTTACGATCCCGCCGGCGACTACTACCGTCTGACTCGGGCCATCGTCGGCCGCCGGGTTGACCTCGCCGTTCCCGAAAAGAGCCTGATGCTGGAGAAGACCACGGGCCAGGTGTCCCACACCGGAGGCAAGCTCTTCGACACCAATCACGACGATTACAAGACAATCCTGCGTTGGCTGAAGGCCGGCGCTCCGGATGACGGCGCCGACTCACCGGTGCCGGTCGGCGTCGAATTGCTGCCTTCCAAGATCGTGTTTGCCGACAAGGGGGCCATGCAGCAGACGGTCGTTCTGGCCAAGTATTCGGACGGTTCGGTTCGCGACGTCACCCGGTTGGCTCTCTACATGACCAACAACGAAGCGATCGCGGCCATCGGCAAGGAGGGCGTCGTGAAGGGCGGCGGTCGCGGCGGCGCCTACGTCTTCGCTCGCTTCAGCAAGTACACGGTCGGCACGGAAGTGATCGTGCTGCCGACCAACGACAAGTTCACCTGGCCGAACGCTCCGGAAAGCAACTACATCGATACGCTTGTCTTCGACAAACTCAAGAAACTGCACATGGCCCCCTCGGAACTCTGTACCGACGAGGCATTTCTCCGCCGGGTCTACTTCGATCTCATCGGCCTGCCGCCGACCCGTGAAGAGTACGAGCGTTTCCTGGCTGACAAGAGCGTGAACAAACGAGCCAAGTTGATCGATGAATTGCTCGAGCGTCCCGAGTTCGTCGACATGTGGTCGATGAAGTGGGGCGAGATGCTTCGCATCCGGGCTTACAACCAGCAGCCGGCCTACGGCCGCGATGCCAAGGCGATGTTCTCCTATGCAGCCTGGGTCAAGGAACAGATGACGATGAACCGGCCGCTCAATGAGCTCGTCGCCGAGTTGATCGTCGGGGTGGGCAGCAATATCAAGTCGCCGACCGCCAACCTTTACACGGCGATCGAACGGCTTACCCCGCAAAAGACGGGCGAAGACATCGCTCAGGTGTTTCTCGGCACGCGCATCCAGTGTGCCCAGTGCCATAACCACCCGTTCGATCGCTGGACGCTGGACGATTATTACGGGTTCGCCGCCTTCTTCGCGGGCGTTAATCTCAAGCGCGGCACCGAAGGCCGTGAGATGATCGTCGTCAACAACAACGCTGCCAACACGGTTGACCATCCCATCGACGGCCGGCGCATGAAGCCGAAGGTTCTCGGCGGACCCGCCCCTGACGTTGAAGGACAAGATCCCCGCAAGGCCCTTTCCGTCTGGCTTGCCTCGGGCGAAAACACTGCCTTCCGCGAGACCATGTCCAATATCATCTGGTCCCACTTCTTCGGCCGCGGCATCGTCGAGCCGGTCGACGACGTTCGTATCAGCAATCCCCCGAGCAACAAGGAATTGCTGGAAGAACTGGGCAAGAAGCTGGCGAGTTACGGATTCGACAAGCGCAAACTGATGCGTGACATTTGCAACTCGCGGACCTACCAACTCTCCGCGACGTCGAACGCCACCAACGAACTCGACGAGGTGAATTTCTCGCACGGCTATGTCCGCCGCTTGCGGGCCGAGGTGCTGCTCGACACCATCAGCCGAGTGACTGGTACGGAAGACCGCTTCCCGCTGTCGCCCCCCGGCACCCGTGCCGTGCAGATCCACACGGGTGAGATTTCCACCTACTTCCTGACGACCTTCGGCCGGGCCCCGCGCGAGACAGCTTGCTCGTGCGAAGTCAACCGTGAGGCCAACCTGTCGCAGGCGCTGCACTTGGTCAATGGCGACACCGTCACCCTGAAGATTGCCAACGGCAAGCTCATCGCTGGTCTGCTGGCGGACAAGAAGACGCCTGAGCAGGTCATTGAAGAGTTGTATTTGCGAACGTTCTGCCGCAAGCCGACCGCCGCTGAAACGAAGAATCTCACGGAGATCATTCAGCGTGAGACGACCGACCCGGTTCGAATGCAAGAACTCGCTAAGCAACAGGCGAACAACGACCCGAATCACAAGATCCGCGAAGCCCGCATGATCAAGCTCAAGGACGATTTGAGCAAACTGCCAAAGGGCAGCAAAGAAGCCCCGAGCATCGAGAAGCAGCTCAAGACGGTCGAAACGCAACATGCCGACGCGATTAAAAGATTCGATTCCATCGCGATTCAGATGATCTACGGCGACATCCTGTGGGGCTTGTTCAACTCCACGGAGTTCGCGTTCAACCACTAAAAGTCTTGTTCTTGGCGAGCGTCGAGGCGTAAGCCCGACGTGGAAGTTTTAAAACACGTCGGGCTTACGCCTCGACGCTCGCCAAGAAGGATCCTCCTTGCTCATTCTCTGCCGGGACCAACTTCATGTTCACGCGCATCATCTACACCCTGCTGTTCGTTGTCCCGATGTCGGCCGCCGCACAGGCGCCCAAGACCCCTCCCGCGACGACGTACAAAGATCACGTGCTGCCGATTTTGCAGAAGCACTGCCTGAATTGCCATAATGCCGACAAATCAAGTTCGGATCTGAACATCGCCACTTATGCGGCCCTAATGACGGGCGGCGCCAGTGGCGAGTCGGTCAAGCCGGGTTCGTCCGATCAGAGCCTGCTCTACAAGGTCGTGACGCACCAGGCCGAGCCGCACATGCCGCCCAAGGGGCCGAAGATCCCCGATACCGATCTGGCAACGATCAAGAAGTGGATCGATGCCGGTGCGCCCGAAACCGCCGTCGGCGCCGCCAAGACCGCCGCTCGCAAGGTCGACATCGACCCCGTGGGCGTTACGACGAATAAACCCGATGGCCCGCCGCCGATGCCGGCCAACCTGCCGGCCGTCACGTTGCCCAAGACGGAACGACCCCATCCGGTAACCGCCCTTGCTGCCAGCCCGTGGGCGCCGCTGCTGGCTGTCGCTGGTCATGAACGCGTTCTGCTTTACAACAGTGACACCTTGAAACTTATCGGAACGCTGCCATTCCCGGAACGCATACCCTATGTCCTCAAGTTCAGCCGCAACGGCAAATGGCTCCTGGCCGCGGGTGGTCGCGGCGCGCAGGCAGGGAAGGTCGTCATCTGGGATGTGACAACCGGCAAACGGGTTACCGAAATCGGCGACGAGGCTGACAGTATCTTGGCAGCCGACATCAGCCCCAATCACAAGTACGTGGCCCTGGGTGGTCCCGGCAAACTCGTCAAAATCTATGACACCGCGACGGGTGAACTTCGGCAGAAGATCAAGAAGCACACCGACTGGATCACCGCGATGGAATTCAGCCCGGACGGCGAGATGCTCGCCACCGGCGACCGCAACGGCGGCGTCTACGTCTGGGAAGCGGACACCGGCGGCATCGTCTTTACTCTGGGCGATCACAAGGACGCCATTACCGCCCTGAGCTGGCGTCGCGATTCGCAGATGCTGGCGTCATCCAGCGAAGATGGCCGCGTCATCCTCTGGTACGCGGAAGACGGCTTCCCCACCCGTTCGATCAACGCCCAGGCCGAAAGCGGTGGTCCCGCTCGTCCCACGGCGATGGCCCTGCGCAACAAGGTCCCCGGCGTCATGTCGGTCCAGTACGGCCGCGAAGGCCAGATTCTCACTTGCGGGCGTGACAACACGGCCCGTATCTGGAAGCCCGACGGCAGCCAGGCGATGAAGATGGAAGGGTTCACCGACCTCCCCTCGCGCGTCACGTTCTCCCACGACAGCGAGCGAGCCTTCGTCGGCGACTATACCGGCAAGGTCCGTGTCTGGAACATGAAGGACAAGCAACTCTTGGGCGAATTGTCGACGAATCCAGATTGAAACCGGTTAGTGATTCTCGAGGAACGATGATTCGTTGATAGCGCCTGTGCGGCGGGCCCATCACCGCGGCAAAACGCAGTGGTAAAATAGAAGATTCAATCTGAGCGATTGACGACGTAAACCTTCGCTGGTCAAGCCCCAGGCAATCGTCCTGGGCTTCCCTGTTTGAAGTGATTTTGGGAAGCGCGAATATCGACGAAAGAATCCAATCTTTTCGCTGAATTTGCTCGTAGTCAAAACCACCGACACCAGGTTTTTGTCGAAAAGTGAAGCTAATAACCTTGCATTCGAAATATCCCGAAGATACATTAGAGCCCTGATATGCCTTGGTTGATTGATGTGTTGATGTTGACGTGAAAATGAGATACATCTCTCCAAATATCTCTTTCACATCAAGACCCAGTTTTGGCACATCGTTGACGACGGTATCGGCCCTGTAACGTGAATTGAGATACATCTCTCCTATTATCTCTCTCACTAACTTGATGGGTTGGAACTCAGACTCACTCCATGGACTGATGGTCGTTACTCGCTTGTTTAAACTGTTCACCGAGAATCACTTACGGCAATCAAGATCTAAATAGCCGATCGCTATTTAGCACCCGATTTGTTGTAGCTGATGCTCCGTATCACCTCGTTGAACAGTGCCGCGCGAATGACTCGACCAGACCCCGTGGATGCTCTGATCCTATTTGCCTGGAGATGTTGGATGATGCACTTCCGCTACCTTGCGCGCGTTCTTTTTTACTTCATCGCCATGTTCGTGCACACGAGCGTATCTCGAACTGCGAAGTTTTTGATTCGGCTCGGCGGACGTGTTACGCAACTCCGCTCGACAAACTTGCCAGCGTTTCGTTTTCAGCTCATAACACTTTCAGTCTTGGCGAGTGTGCTGATCGCGGGGCTGCCCCAAGCAGCGCAGGCCGCCGACGTCTACTGGGATAGCGACGGCAACGCGGCCAATAACCGAATCTTGAGCGGTGCCGGCCTGGGAGGCGCGGGCACGTGGAATACTTCTAGCGCACTATGGTGGGTAAACGGAGCGGTCTCGGACACGAATTGGAACAATGGCAATCTTGATACCGCCGTATTCTGGGGCACGGCCAACACGGTGACACTTAGCACCAACGTCGCCGTTGGCGGCCTCAAGTTCAACACGACGGCCTACACGATCTCGACCGGCCTCAATGCGATCAACTTTGGCGGGGCGAACAGCAACATCACGCTCAACAACGTTGCCGCCGCGACCATCACGGGCGCGGTCGCGGGTTCCGGAAACTTGATCCTCGACGGCGGTGTCTTGGGCGGAAGCATCGCCGGAACATTGACGCTGAACGGAACCTCCGCCAGTGGTTGGTCGGGTTCGACCACTCTGAGCAATGGGATGACGCTGTCGCTCGCCGCCAACAACCAGGCATTGGTGAATACCGCGGCGATCAACCTGAACGGCGGTAGACTCACACTCACCAACACGACTGCCGCCGAAGCCTTGTTGGATCGAGTCAATAACAACGCAACAGTGACAGTGAACAGCGGTGCCATCACGTATACAAACACGGCCGGTAATACCTACGCTGAAACACTCGGCGCGGTCAACTTGCTCTCTGGGCAATTGAACGTTGTGTTGGCGGCCAATATGACGACCGGCGGTCAAACGCTCACGCTCGGCGGACTAACGCAAACAGGCACGGCGACGGCGGCCTTTTCCGCCCTTACCACTGCACCGAACGCCACCACGAACAGGATCGTCGTCACGGGAGCGACGCAGACGACCGTCGGCAACATCATCGGCCCCTGGGCCACCACTGGCTCCGCCGCGGCGCTGCAAACCGACTACGCCGTATATGATTCGGCCAGCCGCATCATTCCGGCCGGCATAGCAGCGACCACCAGTGATTCCACATGGTCGACCGCGCACGCCGCGTCGAGCAACGTCAATCTCAGCGTAGCGACCTCGCTGACGCAAAACCGCGTTCTCAATACTTTGCGGTACACCGGTGCCGCGGGCACGCTCGCCCTCGGAACGAACAATCTGAACACCTACGGAATTCTCAGCGGTGGATCGGGTATATTGACAATCTCGGGCACTGGCGCCGTCAGCACGCCTTCGGGAGGCGGCAATCTATTTATTACAGGCAATGGCACTGCCGCGGGTGGTGTCACGATTAGCGCTCCGATTGTCAACAACGGCGGCGCAGTCGGCTTAGTGATCGGCGGTGGCGCCATCGTCATCCTGTCAGGCACTAATAGCTTCAGCGGCGGAATCGTGGTCAATTCCGGCAACTTCACCGCTTTTAGCGACGCGTCTCTCGGAGAAACGGGGTCGACGATTACGTTCGACGGTTCCGCGCAATTCAATATCGGCAACGGCACAATCAATGTCACTTACAACTTGAATCGATCGATCGTCCTCAACAACGGCTCCCTTGCGAACATTATTACCAACAACATCCTTAGTGCGAGCTCAGTCGTCGTCAACTTAAGCGGAGCGGTCACTGGCACCGGCGGCATCGTCTATGGTGGCACGACAAACAACATCCTCCATCTGAACTCGCTGAACAATACCTTCACCGGCGTCATCAACATGATTACGGCTTCGACGGCGCCCAACGTCGGGGTCGCCGTTGCCAGTTTGGCCGACAACTCGATCGCCAACGGCAGCATTCGTTTTGTGCCCGGCACCACCGGATCGCCGGTGTTCTTTCTCAATGCCGCGGCGACGCAATCGCTCACGCTCAACAATCGACAACTCGAATTGGCCGCACCCGTGCCTGCGGCTGTTGGCGGCGGTTCGCTCAGCAACATCAATGCCAATGCCAATATCACGCTCACCGTGAATACCGACTTGTTAGTTAGCGCTACCTCCGGGCAAATTCTCTCGCTTATCGGTACCAACACGGGTGCGAACACCTTTGCCGGTCGAATTAGCGATGGCTCGATAAGTGGTAGTCCGATAGTTGTGGGCTTGGCGAAGGCCGGCACTGGCACCTGGACCGTCAGTGGCGCCAATACGTTTACGAGCACGACTTCCATTCAGAATGGAACGTTAATCGTCTCCTCCCTCAACTCAGTAGTTGGCGGCTCCGCCACCAGCAATTTGGGGGCGCCGATCACCGTGGCCAACGGCACGATCGGAATCGGCCTCTCCGCGGCGGCCACAATGCTTTACGTTGGCTCGGGTGAAACAACCGACCGCGTGATCAACCTAGCGGGCACCACAGTCGGTGTCACCATTGATCAGTCGGGGAGCGGCTTGCTCAATTTCACCTCCGCCTTCACGGCGACCGGGCTCGGCGCCAAAACTCTCACGTTGCAAGGTTCATCGGTGGGCAACGGGCAGATTTCTGGTGCGATCGTCAATAATTCCGCGGTCAACACGACAGGCCTCACCAAAGCGGGTTCCGGCACCTGGACGTTGACCGGCATCAATGCGTACACCGGCACGACGACCGTCAACGGCGGAACTTTGGTGCTCGACGCATCGACGACTGGCTCCAGCACCGCCACGATCGCTGCGACAAGCCCTCTGACCCTTGGCGGAGGCACGTTCATTTTCAAGGGGAATGCCACCGGCACTGGACAAACTTTCGGCGCGGTGACATTGGCCACCGGCGGCGGATCGCAGATTCAAGTAGTGGGTGGCGCTTTAGGCAACGCCTTGACTCTCGGCGCCATTACGAATACGGCCAATGGAGGCGTGCTCAACATCAGCGTAAGCGGCGCCAGCCCGATTGTGAACAACGCCTCGACATTGACGAGCGGCCTCATCACTACTACCGCTACGGGCCGCGGTGGCTCGATCACCTTTACCAGTGGCGGCACGACCAGTTTCGCGACCATCAGCGCGGGCCAGATTACGGGCTTGGCAATCGCGACTGCGTTGCCGACAACTGCTGGAACGAGCACGGTCAACTACATCTTAACTACTGGTCAAACTCAATCGGGCGTCACGGTCGGGAACGTATTGCAAATCTCCGGCTCTTCGGGTGGCACGCTGGCTTTGGGCGGCAATACCCTCACGCTGTCCATGGGCGGCATCTTATACACCGGAACGGGCGGCTATACCATCAGCAGTTCCACGGGGTCGTTAAGGAGCGCGACTGCTACCGCGTCTGATTTAATGATTCACAATTTCGGCACCGGCGGATTGACGATCAGTTCCATTATTGCCAACGGCACTGGTGTTTCGGTGGTCACCCTTGATGGAACAGGAACCACAACTCTTTCAGGCTTGAACACCTACACTGGCGTGACTGTTGCCGGCGGCGGGACAACTGTCAGCATTGGCGCCAACTCAGGATTAGGCGCCGTGGCTACCGCTGCGGCGTTGACGTTGAATAATGCGACGCTGCAAACGACTGCCACCTTTGGCCTTTTCAATGGCGCCATTGGCGCCAACGACCGACCGATCACTTTGGGTTCAGCTGGCGGCACATTCGACGTAGCGAGTTCAACCAATCTCACGGTCTCGGGTGTCATTAGCGGCACGGGCATTCTGACCAAGATTAACACGGGTACTCTTACTCTTGCAGGCGTGAACACGTACACCGGCCTATTCACCAACATTCAAAACGGCACAGTGGTGATTGGAACAAGGTCGGGCGCCACTGTTGGCGCACTTCCTTCCACGACAATTGTCACGCTGGGAAGCGGCAGCGACTCGGGAACTCTGCAACTCGGTGATTCCAGCAATGCCGTGTCACAAGTCGTCGCGGGTCTGTTCACCTCCGGCAGCGGCACAGCCAACGCGGTTGTTGGCGGCAATGCGAGCAACTCGACGTTGACATACGGCGGCAATGTCCTCCTCCCCTCGACATTCGCCGGCGCCTTGGGCGGGGCCGCTACCAATCAAAACAACCTGGCCTTGATCATTCAGTCGGGCACATTGACTCTAACAGGCGCTAACACATATGTTGGCGGAACAACGCTTACGAATGGCACATTGAACGTCAATAGCACGACAGCACTTGGAACCGGCACGCTGACGATCAGCGGCGGTACGATCGACAACACGACGACTTCCGCTCTAACTGTATCCAGTATCAGCGCTATCACCCTGGCAGGAACCAACGGTTTCAAGTTCGGCGGCACCAAAGACCTGACTCTCGGGTCAGGTCCTGTTACAGTGTCCTCCGCCACCCTGTTTCTCACACTCGGCGGCAGCGGAAGCACCCTGACCATGAGCTCGGCCACGAACGCTTCCGGCGGCACACAAACGTTTACAGTGAACGGCGCCGGCAGGACACTCTCGTTGGGCGGCTACACCATCAGCAATGATGCCAACACCAGGGCATTGGTCTTTGCCGGCTCGGGCAACGTGGTCATCACCGGAGCAGTGGTAAATGGCGGCACGGCTCCTTCGGGAACCCTTTCCTACAGTGGAACGGGCACGTTGCGTTTGAGTGGGACGAACACCTATTCGGGCGCGACGACAGTGAACTCAGGCGTGATACTTTTTGACAGCACCGACGCCATCGGCGGCAGCGGGGCCTCGGTCACAATCAATAATGGCGGCGTTGGATCAGCTGGCTATGCGATCGACCAGACTTTTTTGAATCGCATCGCTTCCACGTCTGCTGGGACGGTGGCCTTGAATGTAGGCAGTTCCAACAACTTGGATTTCAGCAGCGGCGGAGCGAATTTGACCGCGGCCTCCTTGGGTGCGACGAGTGCGGCTACCTATAGCGGGACATTGACGCCAAATTCCTCGGCGTACCGTGTTGGCGGCGGCACCGCCACGCTGACTATCAGCAGTATCCTGGTGGACAGTGGTGGGGCGACTTCGCTAACGAAGGTGGGCGCGGACACAGTAATCCTGTCCAATGCCAATACTTTCACCGGCATGACCACAATTAACGCGGGCGCCTTGCAGCTTAATAACGCCAGCGCGTTGCAGTCCAGCACCGTCAGCCTCGGCGTTTCCAATGGCCTCACTTTCGGTTCAGGGGTTGGCACGTTCGTCGTTGGCGGGTTGTCAGGAGTCAACAATCTCTTTTTGGGGGACGCTACCAACGCGGCTGTCACGCTAAACGTGGGCGGCAACAATAGCTCGACATCGTTTAGCGGCATCCTTAATGGCGCGGGTACACTTGTGAAAGCAGGTACAGGCACGCTCACCTTGAGCGGGGCCAACACGTTCACGGGCGGCTTCTCGATTTTGGCGGGCACGGTCGCCGTCTCGACCACGGTCAACGCCTTGGGGGCCAGCACCAACGTGCTTAACTTGGGCAACACGTCCGGTTCAAACGCGGCCACGTTCCAAGTGAATACCACGGGCCTGAACTTTGCCAATCCGATCGTCTTGGCGACCAATGCCATCACGACGCTGACGATTACCCATAACAACGTCCTGCTCTCGACCTTCAGCGGAGGAATCACCGGCACACACGACCTGAGCATCGTCAACACGGCGGGCGGCCTCAATGTGATGACGTTTTCAACAAACCAGATCAATATAGCGGGTGTTGTCACCGTATCAGGAACGAGCACCGGCGCCACGAACTTCACCGGCGGCATCGGCTCGAATGTGACGGGCATCACGAGTGGTAGCGGCAGCACATCGCCGATCACCATCAGCACAAATGCGTTGACGGTTGCCAGCGGCGGGACGACGCTGACCAACAATAACAACACGCTGTTCACGGTATCGGGCGGCGTGGCGGGCTCGGGAAACCTGAGCCTTGTCAACGCGGGGACGAGCGGGACGTTCACCTTGTCGACCAACTCAATCAACAACGCCGGAGCAATCGCACTGTCGGGCGCATCGACGGGGTTGACGACGCTCAGCGCGGCGATCACGGCGGGTTCGGGTGCGGTGACCGCGATCAGCAATAGCGGCAGCGGGGCGTTGACGGTGAGCGGGGCGATTACATTGCAGGGCGGCGGAACTTTGACGATCACCTCCACGACGAGCACGCTGACGACGGTGGGAGCGGGCGCCATCACGGGGACGGGCAACGTGGTGTTCAATGCCAACAGCACCGGCAATTTCACAGTCTCGGCGACGTCGGCGACGGGCAACGTCGGCACGATCACAAACTCGGGAAATGGGACGAACACGGTAACGTATAGCGGCATCATCGGTACGAACGTGACCGGTGTCATCCAGAACAGTGGGAGTTCGATTCTTGCACTCAACGGCGTGAATACTTTCAACAGCGGTCTGACCATTCTTCAGGGAACTGTCGCTGCCAGCCTGTCAAGCAATGCTCTCGGGGCCAATACGAACATCGTGACACTTGGCGCCCCGAGTGGATCGAACGCCGCGACGTTGACTTCTGGATCGACGGGGCTCATCTTTGCTCAGCCTATTGTGTTGGGTGCATCAACGGGCACTCTGACCATCGCGGCGGGCTCCGGGATAACTGCTACCACCTATAGCGGAGGTGTTACCGGAGCTAATAATGTCACATTGTCGAACAATGCAAACGCTAGCGGAGCTTTGACGTTCTCAACCAACGCACTGAACAACGCGGGGACGATTACGGCCCAGGGCATTTCAACTGGCGCAACGACAATCAGCGGTGGAATTGGCTCGAATGTGACGGCGATTACCCTGGCCAGCGGAAGCAGTACGCCTCTATCAATCAGCACGAGTCTCTTGAATATCAACTCCGCCGGCACGACACTGACCAACAACAGCAACCTGCTATTCACGGTTTCTGGCGGCGTGGCAGGCACGGGCAACTTGAGCATCGCCAACGCCGGCACAAGTGGAACGATCACGGTATCGACGACTTCCATCAACAACACAGGTTCGATCGCCACCTCCGGTACTTCGACAGGATTGATCACACTCAGCGCGCCGATCGGCAGCAATGTGACAAGCAT
>Ga0105048_10010026_pt1 | contig 15020 bp, 15 predicted proteins | sample MAT05_FD_78382 | JGI IMG/M metagenome (GOLD analysis project Ga0105048, IMG submission 78382) | Freshwater microbial communities from Lake Fryxell liftoff mats and glacier meltwater in Antarctica - MAT-05 | ecosystem: Environmental > Aquatic > Freshwater > Ice > Liftoff microbial mat | place... | reverse complement strand
TTGAGGTTTCGAAGTGACCCCTTCAGATCCGGCGGCAATTCAGCGAAATCCTCCAATCTGTGAGGTGGGTTCCCAGATTGCGCTCCGAGGTTCCCAGGTTGCGCCTCGGGGTTCCCAGACAACGGCGGCAGGTTCCCAGATTGTCGATCTGTTTCTAGGCTGGCGTCAGGCCCCTTACCCTGCCAGGGCGAGAGCAACTTTTCCGTGGGAAGGTAGTAGGTCTGGGCACCCTTACCTTTTTGCTGAAGAAGGCCATTCTGCCGGAGCCGCCGAAGATGCTGACTGGCGGTGAGTACGTCCACGTGGTTGATGGCACGAAAAGCGGCATTGGTAATGGCTCCAGCTTCCCGGACAAAAACGAGAGCGCGGGCGTCTTCATTGGCAAGCTGGAGGTCCTGAAATTGTCGGAGCCATTCCCAGTCCTCGGGTGAGAGAAAGTGGTGGAAGAGGAGAGTCACCACGAACTGGTTCCGTTCGCGGTCGGATTCGAACGTGGGAGGAGTGAGGCCCACATCGTCCATCAATTGGCGCATGACGCGAATACCGCTGCCTTTGGTTTCGGCAAGATTCGTGTCGTGAAGAATCGCGGCAATAACAGGGTTGCGTGTTTCCGAACCAGGCTCACCCAGGCGTTCCTCTGAGACCAGCGAGTGACCGGGATTGCGAATCTCCAACCTGTTCGCGTAACGGATGATCTGGATTGCTCCCTGCACGCGATAGCTGCGGTGCATGATGGCATTTACGACGGCCTCGCGAATCACCCGATCCGGTACAAGCGGGATATCGCGCCGGTGAAGTTGGCCGGGAGGTAAGGAAAAGGCTTTGGGCAAGTCGTCGAGAATGGCAGCCCGCGAGCGCCGGATGAGGGAAACGAGTGGGGCTCGCATTTCGACGGTCTCGAACCGGCGTTCTGGATCGGGCACCCATTCGCGACCGGGCACGCGGATGTAGTCCACTCGCATCATGGGAAACCAGCGGCGAAGCGCCTGGGGCGTGCCGAAGAGCAAAAGCCCGGCGATGGTCGGACGAAGCATGCCATTTTCCCGGGTTACGCACCGGAGGGCATCGAGCATTTCCTCGTCGTTCCAGCGGAGTTCCTCGGCAGAGGGGTTCGCCTCGCCACGTAGTTTTCGGTATTCGGCGATGACGACAGGATCGAGGGCGGAAAGGTCGGCATCGCGGAGAACGGTGCCATCGAAAGAATCTCCACGACGCTCCTGATAAAAAACCGCGAGATCGTCGTCCGTGCAGTGAACATCCGACGAACCAATCCGTCGCATCGCTGCCGCGGGAAGCGGGCGATTCTGAAAAAAGATCGGCTTCTCCGAAGGCTGGGCTTCAGGAACAAAGACCGAAAGCATAGTCTTTCCATTGACCTGACCTGCCTCGATTTGAACTCGCACAGGACGATTGAAACTCGTTCCGCACTGACTTCCGAGGTCGAGAGTCACCTTGTCCGGATCCGGCAGACCTGTGGCGGAATATTGGCGAAAGAGCGCATCTTCATCGAGCGTCGCCCCGAGAAGAAGCCAGCCCCCTCCCAAGCCGGGCTCATTGGCAAAGGCGCAGACGGTTTCGAGCGCAGACTTGCCGACCTCGCTCGATGCCTTTGCTTCGATGCGGGAATGCTCGTCGAGTTGATTGAGCTGTTCCAGCAATTCACGCGGGCTCATGCGGTGACCTCCTTGAGCAGATCGAGTATTTCCCCTTCCAACACCTTGATGTCCTTTTCAATCACTTCCAGCGGGCGAGGCGGCTCGTAGCGGTAGAAGTGGCGATTAAGGGGGATCTCGTAACCGATTTTGGTTTTGGTGGTGTCAATCCAGGCGTCGGGAACGTGGGGCAGGACCTCTCGCTTGAAGTAGGCGTCGATGCTTTCCTTGAGCGGGACCGTCTCGGTATCCCGCAGGTCCGTATCGGGTTCGGGCTGGCCTTCGCGGTCGCGGCAGATTTCGGCGGTTTCATCACGTTCGCCGAGAGCGGCAATCACGGCCTTGAGTTCAGGGGCGCTCAGGCGCACACCATGAGCCCGGTCCAGATCACGAAGCTCGGTGAGGAACGCTTTGCGGTCCTTGAAGATTTTATCCCCGGTGGCCTTGCCAAAGGCAATGAGAAGGGCACGAAGTGCCTCCTGTCGCTGCTGGCCAGCCTCGATTTCCGTCTGGCGTGCGGCAGGATCTTTTTTCGCGCTGGTGGCCAGGTTTTTGAAACCGCTCAGTTCATCGAGGAGGGCGATGCGCTCGGCGCTGGCCTGGAAGTTCAGCTTCAGCGGCCGCTCGACGGTGATCTTGTGGTAGCCAAAATCTTCGTTGTCGAAAACCTTGCTCACGACGCGCTGGCGTTTCACTTGCTGGTGGGTGATCGGATCCTCCTCGAAAAATGTGCGTGTCTGACCATCGCGGAACTCACCGAAGATTTTGGTGAGCTCGCCGATGTGGTCGGGGTCTTTTTCCTTGTCGGAGGGGTCACCGATGCGGCGTCGTTTGTTGCCGAGGCTTTTTTCCATTTGCACCCAAAAGGGGCGGGCGTCAATGAGTTGCACCTTGGCTTTCCGGGGCTTTTCCTTCCGGTTCGTGAGGACCCAGAGGTAGGTGGAAATGCCGGTATTGTAGAAGAGTTGCTCGGGGAGGGCGACGATGGCCTCCAGCCAGTCGTTCTCGATGATCCAGCGGCGGATTTCGCTTTCTCCGCCGCCAGCGTCGCCAGTAAAGAGAGGCGAGCCGTTGAAAACGATGGCGAGGCGGCTGCCACCGTCCTGCGGCGAGCGCATCTTGGCCAGCATGTGCTGGAGGAAGAGGAGAGCGCCATCATTCACGCGGGGTGTGCCCGCGCCGAAGCGTCCACTGAAACCAAGGGTGTCGCGTTCGTTATCGATATAACGCTGCTGCTGCTTCCACTCCACGCCGAATGGCGGGTTCGCGAGCATGTAGTCGAAGGTCCACTTCTTGCCATCGGATGTCCGGTCAAAGCCGTCCTTAGTAAATGTGTCGCCCATGACGATGTTGTCCGCGTCCTCGCCCTTGATGAGCATGTCGGATTTGCAGACGGCCCAGGCTTCGTCGTTCCAGTCCTGACCGAAAAGCTTGGGCTGGGCGTCGGCGTTGAGCGTGCGGATGTATTTCTCAGCGACGGACAGCATTCCGCCCGTGCCGCAGGTGGGATCGTAAATGGTCTTAACCACGTGGCTGCGGGCCAGGTCCTTCTCCGGGGACAGGAGCAGATTCACCATGAGCTTGATGACCTCCCGCGGAGTGAAGTGTTCCCCGGCCTCCTCGTTCGATTGTTCCGCGCCGATCCGAATCAGCTCCTCGAAGACGTAGCCCATTTGCATGGGATCCACCCGTTCGGGCGAGAGGTCGATGGCCGCGAACTTCTTGACGACGAGGAAGAGCAGGTCCTTCTCGGCCATCTTGGCGATTTGCACGTCAAATGCGAATCGCTCCATGATGGCCCGGACGTTGGGCGAAAATCCGTTGATGTAGCTGTTGAGATTCGGGGCGAGCTGGTTGGGGTCGTCGAGAAGACCATTGAGCCCGCTTCCGGCTTCGGGCGTTCCGATCACGAATTTGGAGAGGTTGTAGAAGGGCACCTTTGTGATCTGCGCAAGCCGGTGACGGATGATGTTTTCGCCTTTGGCCTTGATCGCGGAGTGTTCCGCAAGGACGGCAGCCTTCGTCGGCGCGAGGATGCAATCGAAGCGCCGGAGGACGGTGAGTGGGAGGATGACCTTTCGATATTCGTTCCGTTTGTAGGGGCCACGGAGCAGATTGCAGATGCTCCAAATGAAGCCGGCGATTTGGGAATGGGTTTCGGAGGACATTGAAAATCAACAAATTGAGCTCCCCCTTGGGACGGTCGGCGCCCGGAGTGCGGACCGCTGGCCAGGAAAGAAGGGGTAGGAACTAGCAGGATTACTGGTTGCGGTCACGCGAAACCCATGGCCATCCGGTTGGCTGACGCATTTCCGCGAAGTGCGATGAGGCTGGATCAATCCCCCCAAAATGGGGAGTAGATCTTTCGGGAAAAGATTGGTAATCTGACGATTGGCTATGAAATTTCTCCTTCTCGCCATGCTGATGGCGTTTCTTTCCGGATGTGCGACGAAAAACACTTCGTATTGGTCTGCAACCCGGGACGGACAGGGAGCCGCGCAACTCCCTCACGAAAAAGATAAAAATTTTTTCAAACGATTGAGGGTCATTGAGTTCGATGAGCAGGGCGACTATTGGAACCCAAAGCAGGTCCGCGCAGCCCAGGACATGATCGACCAGTGCGAGCGACCCTTGGTAGTCACCTACATTCACGGCTGGCAAAATAACGGAAGGCCGACGAATGGAGACCTCGAAAGCTTTAACAAATTCCTTCAGAAACTCGAGGGGGAGGGCATCGGCAAGAAGCGGCAGGTTTGCGGAGTCTTCATCGCTTGGCGCGGAGAAGGGGTGGAACCATTTTTAGCGCCTGTAAACATCCCGAGGCACCTGACATTCTGGTCGCGGAAATCAGCGACCGACCGGGTGGCGAGCATTCCGCTTTCGCGAACCTTGACACTCTTATGCGAGGAGACTCACCGAAACAACGGTAACATCATCCTCATGGGCCACTCATTCGGTGGCCGCGTCCTCGAGCGCACATTCGGGCAATGGCTGGCTGTCGAGGGGACTCGAAAAAAGGAAGTTGAGTCGATTGCTGATCTCGTCGTCCTGATCAATCCGGCCAGCGAATCGCTATACGCCTACAAGTTGAAGCAATCTCTGCATAAGATGCCAGAGAATGCGCGGCCTGTTATTGTATCGATCACCTCTAAGAGCGATACAGCGACGAAAAACCGATGGGCAGAGGCGGCAAACATACGAGCCTTCTTGAAGGGCGGTAATGAGTTCAGACCATATTATCGCACGAAGAAGCACGTTCAGGAGGATCAACAAACCTTCGTGAACCAAACTGCGGGGCACGATGATCGGCAGTGGACCCATTGGCTAAAAGAAGTGCCGCTCCGCGAGTACCTCAGACCGCGCAGCATGTTCTCTTGGAACGTCTCTCACGCAACGAAGGAATATTTTTTCATTCGAACCAAAAATGGCGGGCACAAGGCATATGCCCTTGTTCCGATTCCCAGGGACGCGGGGCCGGCAAAGGTCTGGCAAACGTCGGTCGGTGGATACTGGGTCTTCCAAGTGGAAGACGACGTTCTGCACGAACATGGCGGGATCACAGACACCGGTGGCTTGTTCAACCCCCAGATGGTTGATTTGCTCGGAGCGGTCGTTTCGATGACAAAAGCGAAAGATGCCGCCAGTCCGCCGACAATCTCGCTGGCCCCCGTCGATTCCGTGGCTCCGCTCGGGCGGTGATCTACAGGCGGTGGGCTGGCGAAATTCGCCCCCGACCTGCGTGCGAGAGAATGAATTTGCTGCCGGTATGGAATGAGATAGATGTTTGGGATGAGGTCTGCGCCTCCAGGAGAATTTTTAACTCAAATCGACATTCGTATTCGATCCCTCACGGTCGCTATCGCGGCCTTTGCGGTGGTGGTAACTGCAATTTTAGGTTTTTTCAATTATCAAGCTGAACAAAGATCTCAGGGTGATCGCCGGGATGCCGAAGAGCGCGACCGACAGAGGGAGCAGTTCGCGCTAAAGTCTCAGGCACTTCGGGAACTTTCTGACGCCTACGGTCGGTTTTTCGCCACCGCTCAGAGTCAGCACGCAGCCTATCTGGATTTTATAGTCGCGCAGGCCACCTCGAGCGTGCTTTTGGAACTTGAAATTGTGGCCTCACAAAATAACGCTGGTGAACAGGTGGCATTCAAAACGGCATCGGCGGAATTGTTGCATGCAAGCGTGAATTTTCGGTCCGCCGTGTTGGCTTGTTCACTCGCTTTTGGACTTGAGCCTCCCGATCCCAAATTCTTGCCAAAAGCCGACGTGCTTGGTGTCTCCATTGAAATATTCGCTCGGCATATGAAAATGATTCAAGATGCCATCCGGCCAGGCTTGGCAAAGGGAATCAAGGAGACGCAAAAAACGGGGAAAATTGGAAACCCAATAGACCCAATGCCGATGCTCAAGGACGTCTATCCGCGGATATGGACTGAGCTGACGGTACAAGACGAGAAGGTGGAGGCTGTCTTTGTGCCTCTTTTTGAGAAATGCTGGGCATCGCTCCGAAAATCTGGAACCAGCTCCACCGATTCTTCGATAAATAAGGCGAGCCAACAGTCGCCCTCTCCGTTGCCTCGCAGGGGCAACAAAAAATAATTCGGCTGGCGTCCTGGATTCAGGATCCGTGTGTGAATTTTTTTCAGTTGGCCTCACAGTTTTTCCGCCTGAGCCTCAGCGATAGTCTCGGGCACGGTCTCAACGAGACGGTTGAACTCATCTTCAGCGCGTTCGACGGCTGCCCGCTGCATGGATGGCTGAGGCGGCGGGTAGCGCGCCGTCCGATGGCGCGCGGGAGTCAGGGCCGAGACCGAGGGTTTTTAGGGCTTGGAAGCGATCTTCATGGCTGTCGAAGTAGAAATGGACATCAATCGGAATAATTTCTCCCGTATCTTCCTCAAGCACCACGTTGTCGGGCTTCACGTCGATCACATTGATTGGACCAGCCTGCTCATCGTGGAGGATGAAAACGCCAGTGTTTCCGGTTGGTGATTCGCTTTCGAGTCCCCGCTTTTCGAGTCTTTCCTTGAGAACGGGAACCTCGGGGTGCGTGCCATCCACCCAAGGCTGGGATAAGACGATGTGAAGAGCGTCTTTGTATTCGTAAAAACCGAGAATCTGCAAATCGTCTCCAAAGAAGAAATTCGAGAGTTCCAGATCGGTGAGGTAGTCAAAAATGGATTCCGTCGCGATGGCACGGGTAAGGGGCCGTGATGTCACGAACTGGAGGTTAGCCCCGCCAAGGTTGACAATTCCTTCAAAGCGGTTTCCGATATCAAAGACCTCGTTGGAGAGGAGCAGGGAGGCAAAGTATTCCTGCGTTCCCCCTTTGGCCCCCAAAGTGAAGTCCCCGATCAGGTCGTCGTGAGTCAGTTTGACTACCCGACCAGTCCGCTCGTCCGAGTAAATAGAGTGTTCAGCCCCCGCCTCGGCAAACTCCGTATTGGCGTTCGCGATGCGCTTGAAGAAGGGGGCAGGGATTCGAAGCCCGTTCTTATCGACGAAATCTAAGAGTCGAGCAAATCCTCTGGCCCTCGACTCGTTCGCTTGCCCTGCGCTTTTACTTCCTCCAGCGTCATCCGGGGCATCTGCGACATCTTCCGCAACGACTCGGAGTTCCTCTCTCGCATTTTTACGAGCTTCAGGAGATCGGGGTGCGGTTGTTTAGAGGAAAGGGATTTCTTCATGGCTGGCATTGGTCTCCAGGGTACGGTTGATTTGCGAATCGTCAATCGGGGTTCGGAGGCGGCGGGGCGAGTTTGTTGTTCGCCGAATACGACTTTCTGCAAATCACGGCGAAACGCCCGCCAGTCGGTGACGAGTTGTGCTTCCGTGTAACCCGGCACGCCACGCAGGGAATCCGCCAAGACATCGGAACGACCGATCCAGAAGGCGGGATCAACCATCGCGCTGGCGAAGATATTGGCGGCCACTTCCTGAATGGCGTCGGGGCCATACTTCTGTTCAGAGCTGCGCACCGCGTGGTCGAGAAGAGCCGGAGCGGTGTATTTTTCCATGACCACCGCGATTCTTGCGGCGGCATCGCCATCCTCGTGCCTTATGCTGTGCCACAACTCATGGGCCAAGCGGCCGCGGCGCTGTCTCACCGTCCTGCGCATTAAAGAAAATGTAACCCGGCTGGCTGGTGCGGAAGATTGCCCCGGGCGAAAGGGGCCCCTGGGGGAGGAACTCTATGGTTCGCCGTAGCCAGGGAGCAGCGAGAGATCGAGCGATTCGCCCTCCTGCGTCAAGATGTGATCTTTCGGCGGCAGCAGTCGCGATGCCGCCAAAGCTTTCTGAATTGGCCCCATTTCGCGCGGCGCGCTGGAAGGCTCGGAAAGCGTTTTGGTCGGACTCGGAGTATTCATCACTGCCCTTGAGAATACTCTCCAGCGCGGCGGCGTCAACTTTTACAACTGTTCGGGCGGAGGCAGCGGGGAGTATGCCCGCTTTGCCCTGCTCCGTGTCGGCATCGGCCATGAATTGATCAAACGCGGTCTGAATTACCGGATTACCAGCGGGATCACTTTGTTTTGCCAACTCGCTGGCAGCGTCTTTGGTGCGCCTCTCGACATAGAAACGTGCGATGTCCTCCAAGGGATACCCGGATCGGTGCCCAATGCTGAGTGGCGTTTTACCCGTGCCATCGGAATTGATGGAAGGGGATCCCATCGCTTTCCTCAGGGACCCCTTGCGAGCCAAGTCGGCGAACTCTTGAATCGAAATATCGTTGGCACGCGCGACGGTGCTGGGCCATGCAGCCGTCGTGTTGGAAGCGGGTTGCGCGGTCTGACCAGAATCAAAGAACATCGGCGCGGTCACGTCGCCGGAGAACCAAACATCAATCGGCACCATGTCCCCATCCACCTCAATGAAGTTGTCGGCTGCGGCGTCGGCCATTTCCACTCCGCTGGTGTGCTCCCACGCAAACTTTCCAACTTCGTCCAAGCCGTGATCTTGCAGCCACGTGTTGAGGGCTTCAACGGTGGGTTGCGTGCCTTGAATCTCGGCCATGCTGGCGACGATGCGCGGTGCTTTGCCTTTCGGCAGAGCTCCCTCCACGCGGATGTCGAGTTGCGGCACTGCAGCTTGCAACCGGCCAATGCGCATGAGGTATTCCAGCGGATCACCGCCAAGGGAATATCCCTTTCCGGGCTGGAGTACCTTCCAGATGCGGCCATCGCGGCGATAAACAAAATGCTCCTCGCCGCCGAGGTCCTCACTGGATGCCTGGAGATCCTTAATTGTGGAAGGCGGCAGAACGCGGCCCGTCTCGGTGGCAAACGCGAGGAACGTCCGCTCGGGGTCGGTTAGCCTTCGAGCTTCGGACGCGCTTTTTTGTCCAAGCCACGCGACATACGCATCAATTTCACGTTGTGGGCCATTTGCTGCGCCTTCTCCTGCTCGGTCATCAACGCCGCCTTGGCCTTCGAGCGAGTTATCGCCCGATCCCACACTTGCTGAACGGTCTTTGGCTGCGGCTGCATTAGCGGGTAGCATATCGCCCTGGGAGGGAACGTCAACCCTGCGCGCAGCGGAAGCAGCCGGCGCGACGGCGGCGATTTACTGACCGTTCATGGCGATGGCCGGCCTTGTTCGATCACGCGCGATATCACCTTTTCGTCAGGGATGAAGAGCCGCGACGTGTTTGTCCCCGCGATGCGAGCGGGACGGCCCTTGTAGATTATTACGGAGATCGTGAAACTACATGATAGCGATTGAGTAAAATATTTCCGGGGCTATGCTGTCGCAGATGGTTGGAAAAAATGGCAGGTGGGTGTCACAGAAGCGGCCAGATCACTTCAACTTCAGCGCAGATTCAAAAAACATGGCCAAACCAACTTCGAGCCGTAGCCGGAAAGTGATCCCGAAGAATCGGAATGAACGGCATTCCACGAAATCCCGCCTTCCATCAGTGAGGGTCGATTCCCCCAAGAGGGGCCGGCCCACAGTTTATAGCCAGGGTCTGGCACACAAAATCTGTTGGGCCTTGGTGGAAGGGAACAGTTTAAGATCAATTTGCGTGTCGCCGGATATGCCGGATGTGATGACAGTCATGGGGTGGGCAATGAACGCGAGCCACGATTTTTACCTACAATACAAGGAGGCCCGAATCAAACAGGCGGAATTGAAGGTGGATGACCTCGATGACCTCGCGAAATCCGCCATTTCATATGTGAAATCGACGCCGCTCGGTGACGTTGTGGATCCCGGAGCGGTTGCCGCAATCAAGCTCTTGATCGACACGCGAAAATGGGCGGCATCGAAAGTTTTTCCGAAGGTTTACGGCGACCGCCTTGAGATCGAGGAAAGGCAGCAATTTATACCGCTGGATGAATTGGCTGCCCTTATAGCCGGCGAGCCGGATGACGAGTAAAAGGGCTTGAGGCAGGCGCTCAGTTCTGTGGATCTACGAATGGAGCATGGTTACTTCCCCTCGTATGCTCATCGTAGGTGGAAGTCCCGGAGATGGCTTTTTTGAGAAAATTTAGGTCTGCCTGCTGACGTTTGAACGCGTCGTGCATACTCTCTCTTGTCATCCTTTCTGGGATGAAAGCGAAAAAATTACGATCTCCCTTCGATTTGACGATCTGCGCGGTAACCGACTTGGAAACGTTCCTCTTGACGCCGGTCACTCACATGCTTTCGATCTGGGACACGGACTCGCGAGATTCCACGGAAACCATTCGGTTCGCGAAACTCTGTCGGCCTGAGCTTGAGGTTTTGGAATGCCAATTTGACGATCCACTTGGATACTCCGGTTCGGGAAAAGTCGCCACGGCGAAGGACATTCGGAAAATTTTGCAGTTCGTGAAGCCGTGTGGAGAACATCAGCGGCTTTTGGTCCATCATCGTGCCGGAGTTGCCCGCTCGCCTGCAGTCGCCTACGCGGCGCTATGCCAAGCCGTTGGCTCCGGTGGCGAGTATACATGCCTGCGGCACATTTTCGAACTGCGGCACATTGCAGAGCCCGACCGCGAAATCAACAGGATCGCCGACCGATTGCTTTAAAGGGGCGGGGCGATGGTGGACGCTTGTGAGCAATGGATGCGAAAGCGTCCTGCCTGAGTCTTCCAGTGGAATTGTGGGGGAACCGTCTCCCGAGGATTTTCTCCATCGATTGGCGTCCTCAAGCCATTTCATCTGCGCCGCAATGATTCGGACAGGCCTGGGGGAAAAAGCTCGATGAGCGGACATTTGAGGGCGCGTGCCAGGAAAACGAGTTCCGAATCCGCTACCCATCTGGACCGTCCCTCAATTTTGGCGACAGCGTCGCGACCGATGTCCCAGCCCAGGCGCTGACAGATGCCGGCCAGGGCGGGCTGCGACAATTTGGCGTCGCAGCGCAAACGGCGCACCTGCGGACCGACCAAATTACGTGGCTGCGTGTTCATCGTGCTGAATCCAGCACTTGACGCTAAGGGATCATCAAATCACGATTGTGCCGTATTCAGCACGGTTTCAAGTCATCCGAACAAAAATGCGGCCCACCTGTTGACGAAAAAAACCGTCTTCATACTCTATAACGTGAACGCTGAACTTTTTTCGAAATCGTCGGGAACATCTGTCGCACCAAGCCCTTTACCATTTTGCAGTCCAGCTACAGAGAATCCCCTGCAAACAATAGTTTCCGGGGGCCAGACTGGAGCGGATCGCGCGGCCTTGGATGTCGCGATTCGATTCGGGTTCCCGAGTAACGCGCACACCGTAGCGATTCGCAAAAAAAACCCGATATGAGCCGAACTTTTACCAACGTCGATGACAACGTACTTTGCGAGGTCATCGCACAAGCCCGCCAACGACTGGTTTTTGTCGCTCCAGGGATTCGTCCTCAGGTGGCGAATGCGCTCGCTTCCGCCATGCCGCTCGTTCCAGCCTCCGCCATCCATCTCGTGCTTGATGTGGATGCCGAGGTCTGCCGCCTTGGCTACGGTGACAAGGATTTCAAGGGGATGGAGCTTTTGCAGGCAGCGGCCTCCCTGCACAACCTCACAGTCAATCATCACCCCGGCATCCGCATCGGTCTGCTCATTGCCGATGACACGACCCTCATCTACAGCCCAACCCCCGAGTTGATCGAAGCGGAGTCGCACCAACCGGACAAACCCAATGCGATCATCCTCGTCAATGCGCTTCCGCCTCAGCTCGCGAATGCATGTGCTGTCGGCGGCGAGGGATTCGCGACGGTCGAAATAGGAAAGGACGCGATTGACGCTAAGACGGTCGAGGCGGTGAAAACTGCTTTGCAGGATCGCCCACCCAAGCCTTTCAACGTCGCACGCATCGAGCGCGTTTTCAGCTCCATGCTGCAATATGTGGAATTGAAAATTGAAGATTACAAACTCACTAGCCGGTCGCTGCGGCTTGATGCGCAATTGTTCGGTGTCAACGACAAGGAGTTGGTGCGGCGGCTAACCAACCGCTATCACCTGTTTTCCGAAACTGATGCTCTCACCGTCGAAATTCCGCATGTCGGCGACGACGCCATGCCCGACGCCAGCAAACCCAAGGAAAAGTTTGGCCCACTGAGCATCGACAAAGAACGCAACCGCATAAAAGAGCGGTTTGTGATCAAAGCAGATCGATTTGGCACGCTCATTCTTCGGCGCGATGTCCCCGAATTTGAAAAGAAAATCAAAGTGCTTGAGGCCAAAATTGACGCATATCGGCTGGCCGTGCAGAAGCAAATTGCGATCCGAATTGAAGAGATCGTGAAGGAACTACTGGGTGCCTTGCTCGAACGATTGAAGGCCGCACCGCCGGAACGCTGGCAGTCTCGCTTTCTCGGCAAGAATCTCACAAATGAGGAAATTGAGCGCCTCTTCCTTGAAGATGTTCAGAACGAGGTCAAACGTGTCAAAACTGATTTCGATCCGAAAGTAATGACCTCCTACAAGGAAGTTACTTACCAGACTTTCAAAGATAAATCTTTTCGGAGCCTGATGGAGAAGCGCTTCGGAAAAAAAGCCATCGACCAGATCTTCAATGAGCACGACGCGGCACCAGAGCAAGGTTTGTGCGAGCCGCAAAAGGAACCAATCAAATGAACCTATCACCAAGATTCGACCAAGCCCTGCAATACGCCGTGCTCATCCATGCGGGCCAGATTCGCAAGGGCGCAAACATCCCCTACATCTCCCATTTACTCGGAGTCGCCAGCATTGCCCTGGAATATGGTGCCGATGAAGACGAAACCATCGGTGCGCTCTTGCACGATGCTGGCGAAGATGCAGGCGGAGAGGGCCGCATCGAAGACATTCGCCTTCGATTTGGAGACGCAGTGGCGGATATTGTGCGGGGCTGTACAGATGCAGTCATAATTCCCAAGCCAGCATGGCAGAAGCGGAAAGAAGATTACATCGCGCACGTTCCCGGCGCGTCACCATCTGTGAGGCTGGTGTCTGCGGCTGATAAATTGCACAATGCGAGGGCTATTCTTCGAGACCTCCGCATCCATGGAGACACTGTCTGGCAACGTTTTAAGGGCGGAAAGGACGGAACGCTCTGGTACTATCGAGAGCTGATCACGGCTTTTCGTCAGGCAAACAACAGCGAACTGATCGAAGAGCTTGATCGTGTCGTGATTGAAATTGAGCGCCTTGCTGCCAAAGACTGAGGACTCAAAGCCATGAACGCCGAATTGCGTGATGGGTTGAAGATTGTCATCGGCCTCGTCCTGATCGGTGTAGGCTTCGGCACCGTCCGCTCCTGCACGGATTCCCAAAACTTCTTCAGGGTGCAGAAAAATTATGCTGAACCTGGTGAGAAAATTGATCTCAATCGCGCCAGTTCAAAGGAACTTCGCCGACTTCCTGGCATTGGCCCTGTGTATGCAGATCGAATCATACAGAATCGCCCGTACCGGTCCAAAGAGGAGGTGATGCGCAAGGTTCCGGAATTTGGCCGGGATCGTTGGCTTCAAATAGCTGACTTCGTGAAGCCGTTTCAGGCTCAGGAATATCGGTCGCCTGTTGTGCCGACGCGGTGGCCTCCCACCGTCACAATTAAGAATGGAACCTCCAGGAAACTTCGTTTCCTTTTTATGAATGCCAACACAGGAGCATTGATACTCGAACTTCAACTCTCGCCTTGGGAAAAAATCGAACAGGAACCAATTCAACAGCCAACCGCTAGGATTTCAGTCATGGATCGAAATACGGAAATTTGCTCTGGAGACTACACGTCCGCCTCGATGGGATTTACAATCAATGAGATCAATGGGAAAGTATATTGCAACGATTACTGAGCCGTACTTGCGCTCGGAAGCAGCTCCAATATGGCTCCCGGCTGTGGCCTACTTAGGCATTCGTCACTCGCGGCAAATTCGCTCCACAGCCTCTTCGGCATACTTGATCCCTGAAAATCGGGGTTCCTCCGCTGGCTGAATGGAAACGCTGTCCCCAAAGTCGAGATACCGGTCGAAACCCTCCGCCGCGTCTGTTAAATTTTTGCTTTGGCCTCGCTCCTATCTCAAAGACTTCTCGATCAATTTTTTCGCGGTCGTGAGGGCCTCGGCGTAGGTCCCTTAGGCTCCGGTGGAGTCCACATCAGATTCGTCGTAGGGGTGAACTTTGTCACTGGTGATCACGCGATATCACGGCAGGACTTTATCCGGCTCTGCCCGTGGGGGCTCCTCGAAATCCCAAAGCATATCGGCGATCACGAAGGAATGGGCGAGGCAGCCCCACTCCTCCCGGAGATCCTCTTTTCGTTCGTCCGAAATACCGGGTTCTTCAAGGTCGGCCTTAATCAGGGAAATCGTGCGTTTGACTGATTCTTCCCACTCCAAATGCTCTGGTGTTTTTTCCATACTTTCTATTTCTCCCTATAAAGATACCGGCGCTGAGCCCATCGTCATGAGGCTTTTTCGGGTTTTTTCATCACCGGTCGGAAAAGTTGCCGACCACCGGCGCACGGTGTCCGTAATCTGAAATTCCTCGATTCATTCGGTTTACTCCGGCACAAATCGTGAGACGCAGAGATTGTCCTCGCCGGATTGTGTAGCGGCCGAAGAATGTCGGCGGACTATCCGACGGGTAGCTCGTTTCGGGAATCGCATCGAGACTGAGCAACCTGTAGTGTGCCGCTCTTCACAATTTCCCTCGTGTCGGCAAGGACTACCTAGCAAAGCGAAGATGAGACAATCATAGCCGTGCACAAATTAAGACATTCTAGGAAAATGGCTCACCTTTGTCGCACTACACTCCGGCTACTTAACCAGTAAGTTGTAAGTCATTGATTATGAAGCATAAAGCGGGTGAAGGGAATCGAACCCTCGTGTCCAGCTTGGGAAGCTGGCGTTCTGCCATTGAACTACACCCGCGGGGAATTTGTCAGTCCCAGGAAGTTACGGCGCGGCGC
>Ga0105048_10010025_pt1 | contig 15022 bp, 13 predicted proteins | sample MAT05_FD_78382 | JGI IMG/M metagenome (GOLD analysis project Ga0105048, IMG submission 78382) | Freshwater microbial communities from Lake Fryxell liftoff mats and glacier meltwater in Antarctica - MAT-05 | ecosystem: Environmental > Aquatic > Freshwater > Ice > Liftoff microbial mat | place... | reverse complement strand
TTATCGCGGGTGAGCCGTTGGTCAATCAGGTTGATTTTCAGCGAGGATATTAGTGGCTGGTGGTTGGTTGCTGGTGGTTGGTGGTTGGTTGCTGGTTGCTAGTCTTTATAACCAGCAACCAGCAACCAATCACCAGCCACTAGCGACAACTTTTAGCTTCATGAAACTATCTGTAGTCATGCCGGTATACAACGAGGTGGACACGATTGCCGAGATTTTGCGTCGTGTGTCTGCCGTGCCGATTGAGAAGGAAATTATTCTGGTGGATGACTTCTCGCACGATGGCACGGCCGAGGTGTTGAAGCAGGTGCGTGTGCCGGATCTGCGTGTGTTCACTCATGCGCAAAATGGCGGCAAGGGCGCGGCCATTCAGACTGCGCTTCAGCATGTCACCGGCGACATTGTCATTATTCAGGATGCCGATCTGGAATATGACCCCAACGATTATCTTAAATTGGTTGAACCCATTGTTAGCGGCCGGGCCAAAGTGGTTTATGGGGTGCGTGATCTGGGCACTCAAAAATGGTATATGGCCGCGGGCAACCGGTTTTTGACCGCATTGACCAACACGATGTATGGCTTGCAGCTGCATGATATGGAAACGTGCTACAAAACCATGACGCGCGAGGTGGTGGCGGGATTGCAACTGGAGAGCCGGCGCTTTGATGTGGAAGTGGAACTGACGGCCAAGATCGCCCGGCGCGGCTATCCCATTGTGGAAGTGCCGATTGCCTATCACGCCCGGCATGAAGAGAAAAAGCTGTCGCCTTTGGATGGTTGGCCGGCGGTGCGAGCCCTGTTCAAGTATCGTTTTGGCCGGGTCTAGATGGCCTTTACTCAATCCAGCGCGCGATAAAAAGTTCTGATTCTTGGACAGGATTAACAGGATTAACGGGACGGAAACCGATCACATCCTGTAAATCCCGTTAATCCTGTCCAAAAATGTAATGTGGGCTCACTTCTGAGACGGCAAAAACTTTGGCTAGATTGACTCAATCCATATCCTCGGCCCGACTCATATCCCCGGCCCGACCCGCGATTCTCGCCATCTGCGCGGCGCTGTTGCTGGCCGGCCATTTGCTGCCGTGGGCGTTACATCAAACGGTCGCACTCACGCTGTCGGCCAATGATCTGGCGTTTTTCACCCACTTCACACCCGGGGCCGGCATTTTCAAAAACGAGTGGTTTTATCTGCCCATCTGGATGGCGGCATTGCTGCTGGGGATCCTGGCTGCGCGTTTGCCGGGGCTGGGCCGTGGGCTGGTGATTGCATTGGGGTGGGGCGTGGCAGGGCTTGGGTTGCCGCGCTATGAGCAATGGGCCAGGCTCATCAGCGGTGCCGTCTCGCTGCGGCAATTGGAGTTTGGGTTGCAACTGCTGGTGTCGCTGCTGGTGATGGGATTGGTGTTGGCATTGGCACTCGGTTTGGCGTGGGCAGTGGTTCATCGGCCACGTGTTGCCGTCTGGCTGAACGCATGGGTTGGGGTTGGGGCGGGTCTGGGGTGCGCGATTCCACTGGTCGGCTACCTGATCATTCGGCCGGCACTGGATGCGCTGATCGGTGACGCGCTGGGGTTGGGTTTAGGGTGGTGGCTAACGCTAGGCGCAGTTTTAGCGTTATGGGCAGCGTCGTTTGTTAAAATTGAGCCTGCTCGTGCCGTGTCAGGCGGATGATTGCACGCTCAACGCAGTTCAACGCAGATTCAATACGGTGTAAAAGCCGTGTTCCAGCTTCACTGTAGCTTCAAGCTACTTCGATCATCCGTGCAGCCGCTGCAAGTAAAAGAATTGCCGATAGCATTGCACTTGTGCAGCAATATCGCATACGCAGTCTGGTTTATGGGCTGCTTGTGCAGAAAACAATTAGAAGAAGTTCAGGAGAAATCTATGCAACGTCTGCCCCGTTCCGTGCCAAATGATGAGACACACCCGGCGCACCCAACTGGGATGCCCATCGTGCCCCAACGCACTCGCGTTACGCGCTCCAGGGCCGTGGCGATTCCACGACCCCTTGCACCACCCATAAACAGATCGCTGGCCTGGCTGGCACTGCTGATGGTGTTCGCGTTGTTGCTGGCCGGTTGCGGTGCGGCTGAAGTCGCGCCCAGCGCTGCCATCACCGAGCCCACTCAGAACGCGACTTTCAAGGTGGGTGACTCCATCACCATCAAAGGCAAGGCGGGCGGAACGGCACTCAAGGCCGTCGATTTGTATGTGAACAGCACGTTGCTGGCCCGCTCGAACCAACCCGTGGCCGAGAACGAGTTTGAGATGCAGGTGAACTGGACCCCCGATATCAACGGCCCGGTGATTCTGGTCATCAAGGGTGTCAATGACAAGGATGAGGCGATCATCTCGTCGGACCCGGTTTTCATCACCATCGAAGGTGATGCGGCCGCGCCTGCTGTTGCAGAGCCGACTGTGGATGCGGCTGCAACGCCAGATCCAGCGGCCGCGTTGCCGACTGCGGCCCCGCAACCCACGCTCGATCCCAACCAGCCATTGGCCACCAGTGACCCGGCTATTGTCGCCACTGTTGCCACCACCGCGACCACCTCGGATCCGGCAGCCACTGCGCCGGCCGCTACAACGGCTCCCGTTGCCAGCTCCGGTGGTACTACGGTGTCGCCGATTGCGGACTTCTCCAACGTGCGCAAAGGCCCTGGCCTGACCTATGACATCGTTGGCACGTTGGCAGCCGGCCAGAGCGCGACCGTCAAAGGCCGCAATGCAGACAGCACCTGGTACCAGATCAACTTTGCTGCCGGCGACAACAGCACTGGGTGGATTTTTGGTGAAGTGGTGACCGTGACGGGTTCCACCAGCGGGTTGCCGGTGGGCGAGGCACCGCCGTTGCCCACGGCCGCGCCAACCTCGAATGCACCCGCGCCGACCGCGCCGCCAGCCGATGTGCCTGTGGTGCCGATCGTGCCGGTTGCGCCTGCCGAGCCCACGGCTGGCGTGCCTCCTGCCGCCGCCCTGCCCTATGACCAGGGTCCGGGATTGCTGTTCGAGCCGCGCAATGGTTTGGACTACGACGCACTGCGCTCGGGCGAGCAGACTGAAGCCGTGTGGAGCATCAAAGGTGCGACTTCGGCTCAGATGGATATCGTGGGCGCAACCCCGCCGGATATCTATGATTGCCCAGCTGGCAACACCGCTGACATCTCGGTGCAGGGTCGCCAGAGTTTGACATTGCCCGATGGTCGGCTTGGATTCAACATCAAAGTGAAAGGCTACTACGTGGTCACGATCTACGTGGCGAAGGCCGACGGCTCCAACACAACCATCCCGCGTGGCATTGTGGTGGACTGCTACAAGAAGCCGGGTCGATAACCGGGTCGATAAATCGTTACCGAGCTTAAGGTGAATTTCATATCACCCACACAAGGGGCGCACACGCCGGCGTTGCTGGCGCAGGGTGTGCCCCTGTGCTGTTTTCGCTGCTGTTTAGACAGAATTAACAAAACTTCTGCACAAAGTCAGGACGTCCTACACTATTCAGAATCAGTAGGACGATAAAACTTTGTTCTCTGCCTTGACCCATCAAAATTATTACCCTCAATTGATTCAGCATTTACAAGACCAACAAACAAAATGATCTACGTCGTAGGCCACCGAAACCCTGATACTGATACCATTGCCTCGGCGCTGGGCTATGCCTGGTTGCTCCACGAACGCGACGGCGACGATACCGTGGCGGCCCGAGTGGGCACTCCTAATGCGCAGACCAAGTTTGCGCTGAATTATTTTGATGTGGAAGAGCCGGTGTTGCTCGAAGATGCATCACCGCGTTTTGAGGCGATTTGTAACAAGGCGCAGCCGTTGCCGCCCGAGACGCCGTTGGCCGAAGCGTGGCGCATGCACGCCCAAACCAAGCGGCCCGCTCCTGTGGTGGATCGGTTTCGCAATCCGGTCGGCATGGTCACCGGCCAGTCGGTGTTCGAATACCTGTCGCAGCGGCTCGATATGGCCGATGCGCCGTTCAGCCAGCTCATTGGCGTGCCGAGCGGCGATGCATGCGATTTGAACGTGCCCAAGTTTCTGGCCACGGACCGCATCAGCGACTACCGCGACAGTGTGCTGCGCGCCGAGCGTGATGACTTCTGGGTGGTCAGTTCCAACGGCAAATACATTGGCACCTGCACGCGGGCCGACATGATCCGGCCGCCCAAAATGCAACTGGTGCTGGTGGATCACAACGAGGCCAACCAGGCCGTGGGCGGGCTGAATGAAGCCGAGGTGCTGGAAGTGCTGGATCACCACCGCATCGGCACGATTAACACCACAATCCCGATTGCGTTTCACGTGGACACGGTGGGTTCGTGCAGCACGCTGGTGTCGGAGCGCATGCGCATGGCGCGGCTCTCGCCACCGCCGGGAATTGCCGGCATGTTGTTGTCGGGGCTGGTATCGGACACATTGGGATTCCGGTCGCCGACCACGACCCCGCGCGACCGTGCCTCGGCGACGTGGCTAGCATGGCACTCGTTTGGCGTGGACGATGCCGACAGCAAGCTGAAGAAATATGCCGACGAGTTGCTGCGCGCCGGCGCGGATCTATCCGACCGCTCGGCCCAGGATATGGTGTCCACGGACTTCAAGGCCTACGAGGCCGGCAGCATTAAATTCGGCGTGGCACAGGTTGAGGTGACCACGTTTAACGAGATTTCCGAGCGGCTGGACGAAGTGCGCGCGGCGCTGCGGGCATTGACCGAGCAGCGCAGCCTTGGTTTTGCGGCGTTGATGATTACCGATATTGTGGAGAGCAATAGCTTGTTGGTGTGCGCGGGTGAGCCGCGCTATTACGAGCGCTTGCCATTCTCGCGCAAAGGTGATGGCTTGTGGGATATGCCGGGGGTGGTGAGCCGCAAGAAGCAGCTGTTGCCGACGCTGCTGGGCATGCTGCAAGGTTAATCCGACATCGCAAGTTTATACAGGCTTATTGCAAACTTATAGTAGACTTATTGCGTGGTTGCAAACAAGATGGGGACACAGCAATTGCAGAAACAATGGCCGCGTTGGGCACATCTACTGGCCGTTTGGCTGGTGGTGGCTGGCGTGTTGGTTGAGGCCGGCCTGACTGCGCAACCCGCCCAGGCACTGATCGAACCGTTTAACCCCGTCTTTATCATTACAGACGAGGAATTCAACGATGCGTCTGCGATGAGCTGCGATCAGATTCAGGCCTTCCTCAACGAGCGCTCCGGCATCTTGAAAAGCTATGTAGACCCCTCGAACGGCAAAAGGGCCGCGCAGATTGTGTGTGAAGAAGCGGCTACATTCAACCTCAACCCGCGCCTGATTCTGGTGATGATTCAGAAAGAGATGCGGCTGTTGACTGAGACTGAGCCCGATGAGCGGCAGATTGCATGGGCGGCTGGCTGTGGGCCGGGTTGGGATAGCACGGCCGGTTTTGCCACTCAGGTTGAATGTCTGGCGCGCACCTTGCGCAAGCGGTTTGACAACGCGAAATTGGGCGAGAGCGTGGATGGGGTGGCCCCATTTAACCGTGCCACGATGGCGCTGTATCGCTACACCACCCATGTGGACGGCAACGAAGACTTGTGGAAAATTTGGACGCGCTACTTTGCCGGCAGCTCGGGCACTGCGCCGGCCTGGGTGAGTGCGTCACCGCCCCCGGCCCCCATCGTGGTTGCGCCAGTGGTTGCGGTGCAAAGTAATGTCGGGGGGGCCGTGGCCTCGGTCTCGGCCATTCTGGTCGATAGTCAGGCCCTGGAGACCACGCCGCCCCTGACCGCAAACAGCACCTGCCGCAGTGGCTGGGCCGTAGGCGCAAAAGGCATGGGCGGCCATCATCTAGTAACCCCGAACGTGGCGAACCAAGCCGATAGCACCAACGCAGCCACCTGGCGGCCAACGATTGCTGTGGCCGGGGCGTATCGCGTGCAGGTGTTTGTGCCAAACCGCGCCAAAATTGATTGGGCGTGTGGTGCTATTGCGGCCAAATACGACACAACCCATGCCGTGTATGTGATTACGCATCGCGATGGCGTCGCGACCTATGCGGTGAATCAGGAGCCGTTGCACGACGCCTGGGTGGATATCGGCACCTATTACTTTGACGCCAGCAACGCCGGCAGTGTGAGCCTCAGCGACAACACCGGCGAGCCGGCCAACAGCCGTTGGGTCAGTTTTGACGAAGCGAAGTTTGAATGGGTACAACCCTGATTCGCCCTCAACTACTTTGAGCGATTTTGCCCCGCCGTTTTGATCCTCGACCCGCTGGGTCAGCCTCGCATGTTTACTACGTTGTGCTACTGCCAAAGAATGAGACCGGGATACGCCATTAGAGTCCTAACACAATCGCAAGATTTAGCCACAATATAGAAACATCACCAAATCATCGAAACATCAACTTCACATCTTCGATACAACGTTAATACATCGCGAATACATCATCAAATTGAGCGGGGATAATACGGGGATCAAGCTGTGCTGCTAATGTCGCCGAGTCAGAACTGCTTAGAATGAGTATTGCAGCCGCATTGTTTTTATCACTTCTATAACAAGGACTCCATGAAAGTTGTCATTCTGGCCGGTGGGCTGGGCACGCGCCTGGCCGAAGAAACTACAGTTCGCCCCAAGCCGATGGTCGAGATCGGCGGCCGCCCCATTTTGGATCACATCATGCGCTGGTATGCCTCATTCGGACACACCGAGTTTGTGGTCGCTCTAGGCTATAAAGGTGAGCAAATCAAGAGCTATTTTTTGAACTACTACTCGCTCAATAGCGACATCAGCGTGTCTTTGAAAGACGGCAGCTTCACTGCCCGTGAGACGCACCGCGACGACTGGCTGGTGCACCTGGCCGAGACCGGCCACGCCACCATGACGGGCGGCCGGCTCAAGCGTTTGCGCCGTTGGCTGACCGATGACACCTTCATGATGACCTATGGCGACGGCCTGTCCAATGTTGATATTGGCAAATTGCTCGCCTTTCATCAATCGCATGGCAAACTGGTCACGGTCACTGCCGCGCGCCCGCCCGCCCGGTTTGGGGGGCTGGTGTTCGATGGCGATCGCATCGCCCAGTTTCAAGAGAAGCCGCAAACCGGCGAGGGCTGGATCAATGGCGGATTCTTCGTGCTGAATAAAAAAGTGCTGGACTATATCGAGAACGACGATACGTTTTGGGAGCGCGAGCCGATGGAGCGACTGGCGGCCGAAGGCGAGTTGATGGCCTACCGGCACGATGGCTTCTGGCAGCCGATGGACACGCTGCGCGAGAAGCAACTGTTGGAAGAGCTGTGGCAAAGTGGTGATGCGCCGTGGCGGGTGCAACCATGAGCAATGTGAGCAACTTCTGGCAGGATCGGCCGGTGTTTGTGACCGGCGCAACGGGCCTGGTCGGCGGCTGGCTGGTGAAGCGCTTGCTAGCGGCCAAAGCGGAAGTGGTGTGCCTGGTGCGAGACTGGGTGCCGCAGTGCGAGCTGGTTCGCTTGGGCGATATTGAACGAGTAAAAGTGGTGCGCGGCGACATCACCGATCAGGCCCTCATGGAGCGCGCGTTGGGTGAGCACGAGATTGTCACAGTGATGCATCTGGCCGCCCAAACCATTGTCGGCATCGCCAACAAAAATCCCATCTCCACGTTTGAGGCGAATATCAAAGGAACGTGGGTGTTGCTGGAGGCCTGCCGGCGCAGCCCCGGTGTCAAACAAATTGTGGTCGCCTCATCCGACAAGGCGTATGGTGATCAGGAAATTTTGCCCTACGACGAGACCACGCCGCTACAGGGCCAGCATCCCTACGACGTGAGCAAATCGTGCGCCGACCTGATCTCGCACACCTACGCCGAGAGCTATGGGTTGCCGGTGACGATTACACGTTGCGGCAACTTTTACGGCGGTGGCGATCTGAACTGGAACCGGATTGTGCCGGGCACCATTCGCTCGGTGTTGCGCGGCCAGCGACCCGTCATTCGCAGCGATGGCCTGTTTGTGCGTGATTACTTCTATGTCGAGGATGGCGCAGCGGCGTATATGTCACTGGCCGAGCAGATGGCCGCGCGGCCCGAACTGCGCGGCGAGGCCTTCAACTTCTCCAACGAAATTCAGGTGACCGTGCTGGATCTAGTTCAGCGCATCCTGACTTTGATGGATTCGGATTTGGAGCCGGAGATTCGCAACGAAGCCTCCAATGAAATCCGACACCAGTATTTGAGCGCGCGGAAAGCTCGCGAGATGCTGGACTGGTCGCCTTTATTCAGCCTGGACAGCGCGTTATCGACCACAATTGACTGGTATCGCGAGTTTTTGAAATGAGCACGAGTGATCACAACTCCCACTTTCGTTGCCGCTCGTGCGGCGGCGCGCACACCCAACTGGTGCTGTCGTTAGGCAGCACGCCGCTGGCCAATTCATTGCTGACTGAAGCGCAGTTGAACGAGCCGGAGCCGCGCTACCCGTTGGACCTGGTGTTCTGCCCCGATTGCGGCATGGTCCAGATCACCGAGACGGTGCCGCCGGAAACGTTGTTTCGCGACTACGTGTATTTCTCGTCGTTCTCGGACACGGCTTTGCAAAATGCCGAGGCGATTGCCACTCGCCTGATACGCGAGCGTGGGTTGAACAGCGCCAGCCTGGCGGCCGAGGTGGCCAGTAATGACGGCTACCTGTTGCAGTATTACCAGCAGGCCGGCATTCCCGTGCTGGGTATCGAACCGGCGCTCAACATTGCTCAGGTGGCCGAGGCCAAGGGCGTTCGCACCATCAGCGAGTTTTTTGGGTTGGAGCTGGCCCAGCAACTGGCGGCGCAGGGTTTGTGCGCCGATGTCATCCACGCCAATAACGTGCTGGCGCATGTGGCCGACACGAACGGCGTGGTGGCGGGGTTTGCGGCGCTACTTAAGGACGACGGCATGGTGGTGGTGGAAGCGCCGTATGTCAAAGACACAATTGACCACGTCGAGTTCGACCAGATTTACCACGAGCATTTGTGCTACTTCTCGGTCACTTCGCTCGATCATCTTTTCAAGCGGCATGGTCTGATCATCGTGGCGGCTGAATGTATTCCCATACACGGCGGCTCGCTGCGCATCTTTGCCCAGCGCGAGGCTGGGGCTGTGCGGCAACCTTCGGTGTTGCAGATGTTGGAAGCAGAATCGCGCTGGGCGATGGACCCGGCCTTTTACCAAACCTTCGGCAACAAGGTCGCCAGATTGCGCACCGATTTACTGGCACTGTTGCAAGACTTAAAGGGGCAGGGCAAGCGGATTGCGGTCTATGGCGCATCGGCCAAGGGTAGCACTCTGCTGAATTACTTTGGGATTGGCCACGAGACGCTGGACTATGTGGTGGACCGCAGCACGGTGAAACAGGGTAAATACACGCCCGGCACGCACCTGCCCATTTTGCCGCCGGCCAAATTGCTGGAAGATATGCCCGATGATGTGCTGCTGCTGACCTGGAACTTTGCCGATGAGATTCTGGCACAACAGGCCGAGTATCGCGCGCGAGGCGGCAAGTTCATCATCCCCATTCCCGAGTTGAGGGTCGCGTGATCTTTCAGGAGACCCAATTGGCCGGCGCGTTCATCGTCGAGCTCAAACGGCTGGAGGATGAGCGCGGCTTCTTTGCGCGCAGCTTTTGCCAGGACGAGTTTGAAGCGCATGGGCTGAACCCGTGTGTGGTCCAGTGCAATGTGTCGTTCAACAAGCAGGCCGGCACCTTGCGCGGGATGCACTTTCAGGTGGCACCGCACGCCGAGGCCAAGCTGGTGCGCTGCACCATGGGTGCGGTGTATGACGTGATCATCGACTTGCGGCCCGAGTCTCCGACATTCAAACAGTGGGTTGGGGTGGAGTTGACGGCCGACAACCGCCGTGCCATTTATATTTCCGAAGGATTTGCCCACGGCGCGCAAACCCTGGCCGACAACACCGAGCTGTTTTACCAAATGAGCGCGCCCTATCACGGCCCCTCGGCCAGCGGCGTACGCTGGGACGATCCAGCCTTTGGAATCGCATGGCCCGAGCTGCCTTCAACACAATCAAGTGGCCGCATCATCGTCGAGCGAGACCGTAATTGGCCGGATTTTCAAGCATGAAGCGCGTGTTGTTGACCGGTGCCACCGGCTTTATTGGCCGGCATGCAATTCAGCCGCTTCTGGCGCGTGGATACGAGGTGCATGCAGTGGGCCGTCAACCTATAGCGCACGATGTTGATCGTGCTGTAATCTGGCACACGGCTAACTTGCTGGAGCCGTCGCAGGTTGAAGCCGTTGTCAATGCCGTCCAACCCACCCATTTGCTGCACTTTGCGTGGTATGTGACGCATGGCAAATTCTGGGCCGCGCCTGAAAACCTGGATTGGGTCAGCGCCAGTCTGAAGTTGTTGCGCACATTTGCACAGGCTGGTGGCCAGCGCGTGGTCATGTCCGGCACCTGCGCCGAGTATGACTGGACGACGGGTGATGGGGTGTGCCGCGAGATGAGCAGCGGGTTGAAGCCGGCGACGCTGTATGGTGCTAGTAAATATGCTTTGCATCAGATGCTGGCATCATTTGCGACGCAGCAAAAACTCAGTGCGGCCTGGGGTCGCATTTTCTTTTTGTATGGGCCGGATGAAGCGCCACAACGGTTTGTGTCTTCTATCATTCGAGCCTTGTTGAGCGGGCAACCGGCACGCATGTCTCACGGCAACCAGGTGCGCGATTTTTTGCACGTGGCCGATGTGGCCGAGGCATTTGTGGCGCTGCTGGATAGCGAGGTGCAGGGGCCGGTGAATATCGCATCGGGCCAACCTGTGGCCTTGAAGGACGTGGCGTTGATGCTGGGTGACGCCTTGAATCAACGTGAGCGCATTGAATTGGGCGCACTGCCGGCTGCATCGAATGACCCGCCAAAGCTGGTGGCCGATGTGGGCCGCATGCACAACGAAGTGAATTGGCGGCCGAGATTTAACCTGGCGGATGGCCTGGCCGACGCCGTGACGTGGTGGAAAGAACATGAAGATCACAATTGATACTGACGCAAAAACATTGACGGTTTTGAACGGCAACCACGAAAGTGAGACGTTGCCGCTGTACTCGGATCACGCATTCGAATTGATTTCGCAGCAGTGGCTGAAAGTGGGTTGGAACCAGAAATACCCGTATGCCTTCAGCTGGTTTGGCCGGCCGATCATTCAAATCCCTGAAGATATCGTTCGCACCCAGGAAGTGATTTATCGCGTCAAGCCGGATGTGGTGATCGAAACTGGAATTGCGCACGGCGGCTCACTCATCTTCTACGCCAGCCTGTTCAAGGCGATGGAGAAAGGCCGGGTGGTCGGCGTCGACATTGAGATTCGGCCGCACAACCGAAAGGCAATCGAGGCCCATGAGTTATTCTCATATCTCACATTGATCGAGGGCAGTTCCACGGCACCGGAAATTGTGAGCCAGGTGAAAGCGTTGGTGAAGCCGGGTGAAACCGTGATGGTGATATTGGATTCCAATCACACCAAGCAGCATGTTGCAAATGAACTGGAAGCCTACTGCGACCTCATCACACCAGGATCGTATATTGTGGCCACCGACGGCAGCCAGAAAGATATGCACGATGTGCCGCGTGGGAAGCCGGATTGGACCTGGGATCACCCCATGGCTGCGGCTGAGGAGTTTGCGGCCGGGCATCCCGAGTTTGTGATTGAGCAACCGGCGTGGCCGTTTAATGAAAGCCAACTCACCGAAAATATTACCCATTGGCCGAGTGCCTGGTTGCGTCGCACATCAGCTTAACCTTTCATGCGCGACATTTTGAAGCGGCTGTCGAAGATGGTGGTGGGCTATGGTGCCATTCAATGGGCCGGCCCATTACTTTCTTTTTTGTTATTCCCAATCATCACGCGCATTTTAGATGTCAGCGATTATGGGACTGCCGATGTCATTTTGGCTTTGGCCGCAGGAATGGCAATGTTGGCAACGTTCGCACAGCCGAACGCCTTATCCACGCATTTTAATGATCAACCAAATATAAATTGGAAGCGCCAGGTGGTCGGCGGCTCACTATTAATTTCGCTTACTATTAGCGTGTTGTTGGGTGCCAGCCTAGTAGTCGTTGCGCCTACCTTGGCGCAGGTTTATCTTAAAAAGCCAGAATATACGTGGTTGTTACAAGTTATAGGTGCATCACTGGTATGTGGTGCATGTGCTTCGGTGGTGACAGCCACGGCACAGGCACAGCTGCGAGTGCGTTGGGGCATGGCGCTTAGTCTGACAACTGTACTGACCACTGTAGCCGGTAATGTATTGTTGGTATTGGTATTACGGCTAGGTGGACCGGGCTTGGTTCTCACTTCGGTTTTGACTGCATGTTCTGTCAGTGTTGTTGGGCTGATTTTGGTAAGGAAACAGATCGCCTGGCCCAATCCCGCCATCATTCGAATATTGTTTATCTCTGGATTAACCATTTTGCCAGCCTTCATATCCAGTTGGGCATTACAACTGGCTGATCGCTTTTTTTTACTGCATTATCTGAGTGGTGATGTATTGACCTCCATGGGTTACTACGCCACGGCAAATAGAATTGCCTCATTGCTGGGAGTTGCTATGGCACCACTGTATGCCGCCTGGACCCCATTGGCACTTGCGATGCAACACGAGGCAGATGCAAAACAACGTCATGCTGATATGTCTCGCTACCTCATCGCAATTGTTCTAGTGGCCGCCTTGGGATTAGGCTTATTCTCGACTGAGATTCTATTGGTATTGGCCCGCCCCACTTATCTTCCCGCCGCGCCATATGTGGGATTTCTGGCTTATGTGCAGGTCTTCAGCGCATTTGGTACTGTGTTGGCCACCGGCGCATTAGCAGCTAAGCAGCTGACATCGTGGAGTGGTGCCGTGATCATTGGAGCAATTGTCAATTTATTTCTGAACTATTTGTTGATTCCCATATATGGCGTATGGGGGGCGACGATTTCAACGGTCGTAAGCTACGGTGTGCCACAAGTTTTTCTATATTTTTGGCTACGCAACCGTTACCCTGTACCGTATCCAGTCGGGCGCTTGTTGAGTGCCTTGGGTGTTCAGATTCTTCTGCTCACTATTGGCATTCTGCTTCCCCCACTTAATTTCCCTATTCGTATCCTGATTAAACTGTTATTGATGGCATCATTAGTGTTCGCCCTGTTTAGGGTGGAACTCATTACAAAATTTGAGGCCCAACAAGGTTGGTTATTCATTCGTAACCAGTGGCATTTACGATTTGGTTAAGCGAAAATTGACTCAAGACGAACGTGGTATGCATTCCAACTAGAGGCTAACTTATAAATCGACATGGTAACTACGCCGGACACACCGTTGATCAGTATTGTGATCCCCACATATAACCGTGCAGATATGTTGCGCGAAGCGTTGCACAGCGCTTTGAATCAGACCTATCCCAACTTTGAAATCGTTGTTTCAGATAATGCCTCAACAGATCACACGGCCGAAGTGGTTGGCAGTTTCAATGACTTGCGGATTCGCTATTTTCGGCAGACTGAGAATATAGGTGTTACACCGAATTGGAAGTATGGAGTGTCGCAGGCGTCGGCGGATTGGATTACGCTCTTGGCTGATGATGATCACTATTTGCCAGATCATTTGGAATTTGGCATGTCTGTTCTGCGTCGACATCCCACAGTGACCTATCATGTCTGCCGGGCCGAATACTTTGGGGGGATGTCTGGGATAAACTATCAAGATGGAATTGTAGACACGACAACGCCAGAGCTTTACTTTGCTCCCAGGCAGGCTGTGGATTTTTTAGGGATTGACCACCCTGGCCTTATTAGTACGATATTATGCAGGAAAGCGGATCTTATGGACGTATTTTGGGGGCCTCCAGGTTTCGTTCCTCTAGATCTCCTGGTTCTGCCGCAGCTAATGGTTCGAGGCGGATTTGTATTCTCAAATCATGTTACGGTGCATTACCGGGTGCACTCGGCAATGGCATCCCTAGTTGGAAGTAGTAATGTTGCCAAGTCACTGAAATTCAATCTCATGGTTTGGTATGGTGTTCGTTATCTGGCCCAATTTCTGCTGGATCAATCCGTGTGTAATTACGAAGATATCAAGCAACACGGTTTACAAGCGAAGGTATCTCGCCACGTGGTGCCATTAGTATTAGGTCTTGCCTCGTTCGACGCCTCTCCGACACTGCGACAGGTGGCAAAGCGTATCTTTGCTGCACGCAGAGATATGGACGTGCACTCATCTCGCTTTCGGCTTGCACGTCGCATGGGTTTTTGGATATTGCCCCTTCTGGAAAGATGGTCCCAGACCCGGCTGGGATGGCGGCCAATGACTTCCTAAAAAATATGCATCTATTGTTCATTGCTCCCAATCCGCCAAGCGTAGGTCGTGCTGGTGGCACTACGATCCTGTATAACTATCTCAAGAATCTCGCGACACGGCATCGTGCTGATCTAGTCACTTTTCAAAGAGCAGATGAAACTGTGCCGGCTGAAATTGAGCAGTTACTGAATCGTGTGATAAGTTTCAAGGATCCTGCAAGACACACAAACGCTTTAAACAGCTTAAAAGGATTGATTCTTGGCTCACCACTTGCAGTTTCGCATTACACTTCTCGGGAAGTTCAAAATGGAGTGTTTAATAGGATTTCGCACACGGCTTATGATGCTGTGATATGTCAGTTGACATCAACAATTCAATTTTTGCCCAGACCTATATCTTGTGCGACAGTGCTTATGATCGAAGACCCACAGTCGGTGAAATTTCGCAATACTCCTCCCTGGCCTCAACATCTTTTGGGACACGCGATGACTAATTTTGAGATTAGTCGAATTGAGCAGTATGAACGCCGATTCTGGAAAGATTTTGACCGCGTTGTAATGTTAAACCCCCTGGATATACAAATGTGCCAGAAGTTGTATCCTCAGGTTCAATTTAGTTGGCTACCATATGGCATAGATGCAGATTACTTTGCTCCACGTGCTGATGTCACCTATGAAAGAGATAGTATTATTTTCAGCGGCCAGATGAATCATCCTCCAAATGTGGAAGCGATTAT
>Ga0105048_10010022_pt1 | contig 15024 bp, 15 predicted proteins | sample MAT05_FD_78382 | JGI IMG/M metagenome (GOLD analysis project Ga0105048, IMG submission 78382) | Freshwater microbial communities from Lake Fryxell liftoff mats and glacier meltwater in Antarctica - MAT-05 | ecosystem: Environmental > Aquatic > Freshwater > Ice > Liftoff microbial mat | place... | reverse complement strand
TGGGTGGCCGCGGCCTGCTGGGTCTGCATCCAGCGCGCCAGCTGTTCGGGCACCAGGTAGTCGGCGCTGGCCTCTTCGGTCGAGTTGATCGCCAGCCAGACGGCGCCAGCGGCTGCGGCTTCTTTCTGGGTGCCCTGCATGTTGGCGCTGCCATAGTGCTTGCGCACATAGGGGCAACCGGGATTGACCCATTCCAGCACCACATGCTTGCCCCGGAATGCGGACAGGCTGACCGGTTTGCCGGTAGTGTCTGGCAGGCTGAACTCGGGTGCCTTCTGGCCCACCGACGGTGCAGCGAAACTGGTACCGGTCCAGCCGAGGCCGGCCAGGGCGGCAGAACTGATCAGGGTGCGGCGCAACATGGGCAATCTCCTGTAAAAAAAGGTTTCAACAAGGACAAGAAGGCAACCGGCACATCACAAACGCGACAGAGCGGCGCGCATGTCCGACACGCTCAGGATCTCCGACATCAGCACCGGCGCGCGGCCAGCCTGGTACAACACATAGACCGGCACGCCGTTACGGCCAAGTTGCTGCAGCGCCGCCGTGATGGCCGGATCGCGCCGGGTCCAGTCGGCGCGCAGCAGCACCACCTGCTTGGCTGCGATATCGGCCAGCACCGCCGGGTCGCTGAGCGTGGTTTTCTTGTTGTATTGGCAGGTGACGCACCAGGCGGCGGTGAAATCGACGAACACCGGGCGGCCCGAGGCCACGATCTGGTCGACCCGTCCCGGCGCCCAGGCCTGCCAGGGCCCGTCATCGCCCTGGCGTGCGACGGCAGCCGGCTCGGTCACATAAGGCCCGACTCCCCAGGCCAGGCCCAGCAGGACCGCGAGCGCGACGCTCCCGGCCAAGACCCGGCCGCGGCCTGCCAGCGTGAGCGTCCATGCCACGAAGGCCACGGCGACCAGCAGTGCCAGCAAGGCACCGGCGCCGTCAATGCCACTTTGTTGCCCCAGAACCCAGACCAGCCAGGCGACCGTGGCGAACATGGGAAACGCCATGAACTTCTTCAGGCTGTCCATCCAGGCGCCGGGTCGGGGCAAGGCGCGTGCGACCGCCGGCACCATGCTCGCGACCAGATACGGCAGGGCCAGGCCCAGGCCCAGCGTGGCGAATATGGCGATCGCCTGCAGCGGTGGCAAAGCGACCGCCAGCCCCAGCGAGGCGCCCATGAACGGCGCGGTGCAGGGTGACGCAATCGCCACCGCCAGCACGCCAGTGAGGAACGCGTCGGCCACCGGATGGCGCGGCTGGAAACCGGCCAGGCTGGACGGCACGATCTGCGCAAACTGGAACACACCAGCCAGATTCAGCCCGATCAGCGTGAACAACAGCGCCAGGCCGGCGACGACAGCCGGGTTCTGCAACTGGAAGCCCCAGCCCAGGCTCTCGCCGGCACTGCGCAACGCCAGCAACAACATGCCCAGCGCGACGAAACTGACCAGCACGCCGGCGGTGTAGGCGATGCCGTTGATGCGATGCGCCCTGCGATCGTCGGCGTGGCGCGCGAAACCCAGCACCTTGATCGCCAGAATCGGGAATACGCAGGGCATCAGGTTCAGGATCAGGCCGCCGATCAGCGCGCCGGCGAGCGCGGCCCAGAAACCGATGGTCGCGCCGGACGATCCGCCGAACAACGCCGATCCGCCGCCGGCCTTGGCGTCCAACGCAGCCCGCAAGGCGGTGGACTCGGGCGCTGGGCCGCCCGCTGCAGGCCATGTGCCGATGACCGGCATCTCCACGCGCCGGCCCTGGCCATCGAGCGCCAGCACCACCGGCATCATCGCCGGACTGTTGCTGCGCTGCGGCGATAGCGGTACCTGCGCGGTCCAGATAGAACCGTTCCAGGATTGGCCCCATTCGGCAGCGGTCGCGATGACCTCAGGTATCTCCGGGAAGAACGCCAGCGTGCGACCCTGCCAACCGGTCGGCAGACCGTGCACCGTGAGCCGGATCGTCTGGCCGTCGATGGCCAACCGGTTGTCCGGTGCCTGCGGCAACGCGGTCGGGGCGCTGCGCCAGGCCGCGTCGAACGCGGCGCCATGGCCGGCGGTGGAACTCTTGAGCGGAACCTGCAGCGTGAACTGGCCTTCTTCCGGAATGCATTCGGTCTTGCAGACCAGCCATGCTGCCGACAGTTTGATGGTCAGGTTGTCGGACAGCAACGGCGCCTGGAACTGCGGACCGATGGTCAGCGGAACCGGCAACAACACCGTGCCTTCGTAACCGTAGTTGGCCAGCGTGCCGATCGGTATCTTCTTGGGTAGCGGCCACTCGATGTCGCCGGCCGTCACGCCCTCGGGCAGGGTCCATTGCAGCTGCGTTGGCAGTCCGGAATCCCCGGCGTTTTTCCAGTAGGTGTGCCATTCGGGCTTGTGTGTCAGTTGCAGGCCGACCCAGACCGTCTTGCCCGGCCCGACGCCGTCGGGTGCCTGGGCGACGAGTTCGGCCCGCACCTGTGGGGTGGTGACGACAGCACCAGCGCCCGTGCCGCCGAGTTGCGCTGTGGCAGGCACGGGGGCCAGGGAGGCACTTGCCAGGGTCAGCAGGGCCAGCAGGCGGGATAAGAACGGTGGAAGGATCATGGACACGGTGTGAGACACGCTGGTGGACAAAGTTCCGGTGACGACCAGCATGTTGCCGTCCCGGGCGAGGAACCGGTTGTTGTCGTCGAGTTGGTTCGTGGACGCTGCCGTAGGCGCCTGGCCGCCGTTCAGCCCGCGAAACCCAGCACCACACGCCGTGTGGTCGCGCTTTTTTTCTCGATCCTGGTCACCTGCACGGCACCGATCTCGGCAGTATTGGCCACATGGGTGCCGCCGCAAGGTTGCAGGTCGATCGGGTCAGCGAACCCGATACGCACGGTGCGGATGCTGCCGCTGCCGCGTGGCGGCTGTACGCTCATGCTCTTGACCAAGGCCGGATTCGCGTCGAGTTCGGCGTCGCTGATGGCGCCGATTGTCACCGGGTGGCCAGCCGCAACCAGTGCCGCAATGCCGGCGGTCAGCAGATCCTTGTCCAGCGGATCGGTCATGTTGAAGTCCAGCCGCGCATAGTCGGACGTGATCGAGCAGCCATTGACCAGCTGCGGCACCAGGTGGCACAGCAGGTGGGTGGTGGTGTGAAAGCGCATCAGCCGGTGCCGGCGTTGCCAGTCGATACGCGCGCTCACGGTGTCGCCAACCGCCAGCGGTGGCGCGCCGGCAGCGTCGAGCGGCGTGGCCGGCAGATGGCAGATGTCGCTGGTGTATCGGCCCTCGGCGTCCTTGCCCTTGCGGGTGTCGGATACCGCGATGTCGCGACCGGCCCCAGATCCCCGCGTGATGATCAGCGTGCCCGCGTCGCCGGCCTGCCCGCCACTCATCGGATAGAACAGCGTGCGGTCCAGCACGATACCCTGCGGCCCGATGGCGGTGACCGTCGCGCTGCATTCGGTCAGGTAAGAATCGGCGCGAAAAAGTTCCTGAGTCATGGCGGCCAATAATAGCGACATGTTTTGTCCATCGCCCACCGCGCCGGCGGTGATCCTGTGCACGCTCAATGCGAAGTACATCCACGCCTCGCTCGGCCTGCGTTACCTGCTGGCCAACATGGGCGATCTGCGGGGTGCCACCGTGCTGCGCGAGTTCACGATCGCACGGGATCCGGTCGAGCTGGCGCAGGAACTGCTGCAGACGCTGGGGCCCTGCCCGCAGCAGGCGCAGGTCATCGGATTCGGGGTCTACATCTGGAACGTGACCCAGACCTGCGCGCTGGTGCAGGTGTTGCGCGAGCTGCGCCCGGCGCTGAAGATCGTGCTCGGCGGGCCGGAGGTCAGCCATGAAACCGAGCAGCAGGAGATCGTGGCCCTGGCCGACCATGTCATCACCGGCTGGGGCGATATCAGTTTTCCAAAATTGTGCCGGGCCCTGCTGCATGGCCCGCGGCCTCTGATGAAAGTGCTCGCTGGTGAGCAGCCGCCGCTCGACGCGATCGCGCTGCCCTACGCCGAATACACTGCCGACGACCTGGCGCACCGGTTGCTCTACGTGGAGGCGTCGCGCGGCTGCCCGTTCCAGTGCGCGTTTTGCTTGAGCGCGCTGGACAAGACCGCCTGGGCTTTTGATGCGGACCGGTTCCTGGGTGCTCTCGACCACTTGGTCCGGCGCGGCGCACGCAACTTCAAGTTCGTCGATCGCACCTTCAACCTGAAGATTGCCGCCGCACTGCGCATCCTGCAGTTTTTTCTGGACCGGCTGCCGGGCGAAGACGAGCCGCCACTGTCTGTCCATTTCGAGGTCATACCGGACCATCTGCCAACGCCGCTCAAGGCCATGATCGCGCGGTTCCCACCAGGCGTGTTGCAGTTCGAGGTCGGCGTGCAGAGTTTCAGCGTGCCGGTGCAGCAGTTGATTGCCCGGCGCCAGGACAACACGCGCACCGCGGACAACCTGCGCTGGCTGGTCACGGCGTCCCCCGCGCACCTGCACGCGGATCTGATTTTCGGCCTGCCGGGCGAGGATATGGCCAGTTTCGGTGCCGGCTTCGACCGGCTGCTGGCGCTGGGTCCGCATGAAATACAGCTCGGTGTGCTCAAGCGTCTGCGTGGCACGCCGATCACCCGGCTCGGTCCGGAGCATGGCATGGTCTACGACCCGTTGCCGCCTTACATGGTACGTCAGACCGCCAGCGTGACAGCAGCCGACCTGCAGCGGTTTGTCCGTCTGGCGCGGTATTGGGACCTGCTGGCCAACTCCGGGCGTTTTCAACGCAGTCTGCGGTTGTTGCTGGACCTGCCTACGTCCGACGGCCGGACCGGCCAAGGCCAGAATGCGTCTACGGCCGCCGACCGGCACTCGCCCTTTGCCAGCTTGCTCGATTTCAGTGACTGGTTGTGGGCCCGCACCGCCATGACCCACGGCCTGACGCCCGAAATGCTGGTCGACCGGTTGCTGGAGTACCTGCATGGCGAGCGCGGCATGGATGCCGAAACCTGCCGCCGCAGTTTGCTGGCGGACTACCTGCACAGCGGCGCGCGGGCCCGTCCCGCGGCCCTGCGCGATCTGCTGCCACGCGGCCGCAATCCGAACCCGCGCCGGGCCGGCGCGCTACAGGCGCGGCAGGCACAGCACCGCGAGGGTCGCGCTGCTGTCGCCCCGGTGCCGGCCGATCTGGAGCCTCAATCAGCCGACAGGGTATAACCCGGCATCCTTTTTTCCGGCACGCACCATGGACCACACGAACGCCAAACCCGAAACCATTGCCGCCCAGGGCCTGGGCTGGATCGACGAAAAGACCCGCGCCATCACGCCGCCGATCCATGTCTCGTCGACGTATCTGCGCGACGAGGACAACCAGTACCGTTCCGGGCGGATCTATGCACGCGCCGACAACCCGTCGTTCGACCAGGCCGAGGCGGTCATCACCGAGCTCGAGCATGGCGCCGCCAGCTTGCTGTTCGCCTCCGGCATGGCGGCGGCGACAGCGGTTTTCCAGGCGCTGGCACCGGGCGACCAGGTACTGGCGCCCAAGGTCATGTACTGGTCGCTGCGCAACTGGTTGCTGAACTTCGCGACACACTGGGGCCTGCAGGTCGAGCTGGTCGACATGACCGATCCGGCTGCGGTGCAGGCGGCCATCGTCCCTGGCAAGACCCGGCTGGTGTGGATCGAGACACCGGCCAATCCGCTGTGGACGATCACCGACATCCAGGCCACCGCGGCAATCGCCCACGCCGCCGGCGCGGTGCTGGCCGTCGACTCCACCGTAGCCAGCCCGGTGCTGACGCGCCCGCTGGACCTGGGCGCCGACATCGTCATGCATGCGGCCACGAAATATCTCAACGGCCACTCCGACCTGATCGCCGGTGTGCTGGTGACACGCGAAGACAACGCCATGTGGCAACGCATACGGACCGTGCGCGCCCAGGTCGGCGGCACGCTGGGTTCGTTCGAGTCCTGGATGCTGCTGCGCGGCATGCGCACCTTGTACCTGCGGGTGCGCGCGGCCAGCGCGTCGGCCATGCAGATCGCGCAACATTTCCACGGCCATGCGCTGGTGCGCGAGGTCCTGTACCCCGGCTTGCCCGGCGCCCAGGGACACGGCGTGGCGGCGCGTCAGATGATGGGCGGATTTGGTGGCATGTTGTCGATCCGGGTCCAGGGCGGCGAGGCTGCGGCCGTGGCGACAGCTGCCAGGGTCGCGCTGTGGAAACGTGCGACTTCCCTCGGTGGCACCGAAAGCCTGATCGAGCACCGCGCCAGCGTCGAAGGCGCGGGCTCACCGGTGCCGCCCGATCTGCTGCGCCTGTCGGTCGGTATCGAGCATGTACAGGATTTGATCGACGATCTCGAGCAGGCATTGCGCCAGGCGCAGCCGGTCGCGCGCGCCTGAACAGGCCGCGGCGGGTCGCGATCGGGGTCTTTTGGCAGGGGCTTGTGACTGCCCGCGGATCGGACTATGCGTAAGCCGATAAAATAGAATCTCGTCAGGAGAGATACGTCTGGCCGATTTTTGGCCGGTGAGCCGTGTTCCGTGCAGGGCTTGGGCCCTGTTGGGCCGCTTGGCTTGTCTTCTGTCGTAGTCAAGAAAAAGACGGCACCAGCCGGTGAATTGGATTGCGATTCGCCTGGCCCAAGTCGCGATGGCTGGCCCGAATTCCTGTTGACTGCCTGAGCACCACGTGTCGCATCCATGATCATTTCATCCATCACCACATCACAAGGGGCGCACCATGGCCAAAGCTGAGGCGAAGACCGCCGTCAAGGCCAATGGCCTGCGTTACAAGTCCAAGGCATCGGGCTCGCCCTTTGCGGCGGCCGCGTCGTTTGGTGGCGCCACCATGTCCTGCTTCATGTGCGGCAAGCACCGTCCGCGTTCGCTGATGGGCACGCGCAAGGTGGCGGGCAAGTCGCAGACGGTGTGTGCGCCTTCCTGCAAGGAACTGGACGCGCAGCTGAGCGGCAACTCCTCCTGAGGCAGATACCACGGGCCATGATGGTTCGGTAGCCGCAAGCCCAACCCCCGCGCGACAGCCGAAGACTGGCGCTGCCTGTCCCGGCACGCTGAGCTCGCTTTCACCTGGGGCGGCAGCGCCTGTCAGTCGTCGGTGCTCCGGGTCGCTTGGCAGGGCGAAGGTGCCATACCGAGTACCGCGATCGATCGACCCAGGTTGGCCCGGGCCTGGGCCTCGCGCGTTTCACGAAAAAATGCCGTATGGTAGATGCGCGGCCGGTCCAGGAAACCTTGCAGGATGCGTCTGCGGTTGGCACGAAACGCAGCCGGCGCTACAGCCTGGTACTCGCGACCGATCTGCTGTTCGTAGCCGTCGAACACGACTGCCGTCGCGCCAAGAATGGCCAGATCCACGTCGAGAAGAATCTGTTGGTCCGCTGTGTCGGGCGCCTGGTCGTGCCGGGTCACCATGATGGCTGCATGCACACGCTCGGCGGCCTCCTGCTCGCCGCCGCATTCCAGCACCGCCGCCTGCGCCCAGTCGGCGCTGCGCTGCTCGTTGTCACTGGCACCGGTATCGTAGATGGCGTCATGGAACCACAAAGCGAGTGCAACCTCGTGCGGCCGTTGTGCCAGAGCATGCAGTCCAGACAGGTGGCGCAGGCAGGCATCCAGATGTTGCAGCGTGTGATAGTGGCGGTGGGGCTCCTGGTAACGCCGGGTCAACGCAGCCAAAAGGTCAGGGGCCGGCGCGCATGGCGCCAGCGCCTGCCAGCTGGCGTGCCAGTGCGCCTGGTGGCGGAGGATGAAGTCGTCGATCTGCATGCCCGTGCGTTTGGTTGTTGCTCGATGCTAACCGAGCGCCCGCATCTGCAAACGCGATTGCACGGGCACGCGCTAGCGCACCGGGTCAGCGCGTGCGATGCGCCAGCCAGTGGTCCAGCGACAACCAGCCCGGGCCCTTGGCCATCAGGAACAGCAGTACCGCGGCCCAGACACCATGAACCGGATAGGCGGACGGATACACGAACAGCTGGATCGTCAGCGTCATCACCAGCAATGCAAACGCAGACAGCCGGGTCGCCAGACCGATCAGGATCAGGATCGGAAACAGATGTTCAGCACTGGCCGCGGCCAGCGCGGCCAGTTCGGGCGGCAATAGCGGCAGCTTGTATTCCTCCTGGAACAGGAACAAGGCGGAGTCCGACAACTTTGGCCAGCCAAGCACGTACTCGCCGCCCACGAGGTCGAGGGCGAAGCCCTCGATCTTGGTCTGACCGGATTTCCAGAACACGGCGGCGATCGAAAACCGCGCCACGACTGCGATCAGTGTGTCCGGAATACGCGAGAACCCATCGTGGACCCTGTGTATCGGCCTCCAGATGGATCCACGGGATCGATTGGCGGGCAAGGTGTTCGAGGCGATGTGCGTCATGGCAATGGCTCCAACTGGCAGACAAGGGGATGGCGCAGCAGCAATGCCATGCTGCCGGCCAGGTCGAAATCGTCCTGCGCGGCGGTGTCTGCCGCCGCCTCGGCCGCCTGGGCCAGCGTGTCGCCTGCTTGTAGTCTGGCCAGGAAACTGCGTGTGCCGGCACTGATCGGCAATGCGTGCACATCGAGTCCGTCGCGAAACAGCAGCACCTGCTCGGGTAGCAGCGGATCGACGGTGCCGATGTCGTGCGCGCCCTGGTGGGCAGCCCACAGTGAAAAGATCGCGAACGGCGACGACAGCAGGTGTACCGAGGGATGCAGTGCCATTCGCATGTTCACGAGTTGTTGCGGATCGGCCATGGCGCGGCCGATGGTCTCGCCCGTCAGAGCCTGGGCATCGGCCGCATGGCAGGTCTCGATTCGGCCCATCTCCAGCCGGGCCAGGTCGGCCAGGTAAGGGACCGATGCCGCTGGCGGAAAAGTGGCAATGAAGTCGGGAAACGGCACGCCGAGAAATGCGACGATACGCGTGCGGGGCGGCTGCTGCTGGATGAAGACTTGCGCCATGGCGCGGAAGAATTCCGGCCCGACCAGTTCCAGCGTGACAGGGAACTGCTCGGCCAGCGCATCCACCAGCGACACCACGATGTTGTTGCGGTGAACCGCAAACCGGGGCGTGGGGTCAGACCCGTTCCAGCTGCGCAGGTCGGACGGGCAGGCCTGGTCCGGACCGAGCAGTGCCGCGACGAACCCGGCCTGGCTGTCCAAGGGACTGCCCGGGTCGCACGGCTCTTCTGCGCCGATCCGCGCGGTGGCTGTCATCCTGCGGCAACCCCATGGGGTGTGGCAGACCGCTGCGCCCCGCGCCGCCCCGGCATCCTGCAACAGCCGGTCGGCCTGTCGGGCCTCCGCCAGCAACACCGCCAGCGGCGGCACCGCGTTGTCCCGTTCCAGCAGTGTGGCCGTCGGGCCGATCAACGACAACGCAAACTGGTACAGATCCCAGACCACCGGCGCGATCGGCGCGCCGTGGTTGTCGATCAGCAGCGTCGCGCCGACTGCATCCTGTTGCCGGGCAAAACCGGCCAGGTGGATTTCACCAACCGCGTCCAGCGGCAGGGCCTGCAGCAGGGCGCGCGCATCGGCCCCGTGGTTGGTGCAACTCACGAACACGTTGTTGACGTCGAGCAGCAGACCGCAACCGGTGCGCTCGACCACCCGGCGCATGAAGGCGGATTCGTCCATCGTGGATGCCGCAAACGCCACATAGGTGGCAGGGTTCTCGAGCAGCATGCGCCGACCGAGCCTAGCCTGCACCTGATCGACATGGTCGCACACGCGCTGCAATGTCTGCGCGTTGTAGGGCAACGGAAGCAGGTCACTCAGGTACACACCGCCGTGGGTCGACCAGGCCAGGTGTTCGGAGAAACTTTGCGGCTGGTAACGCGCGATCAGGGCCGCCAGTCGCCCCAGATGGTCCTGGTCGAGCTTGGAGTCGGCGCCAATCGACAGGGCCACGCCGTGCAGCGACAGGGCATAGTGCTCACGGACCTGATCGAGCCAATGGTGCAGCGGTCCACCCGGCACCATGAAATTTTCGGCATGGACCTCGAAGAAGCCGGCATCCGGTCGTTCCTCGAGCACCTGCCGCATGTGACTGGCCTTCAGGCCGATGCCACACCGCAGCGGCAACCGGAGCAGGTCGCCGCCGAGGTTCGGCTGGGTGCCGTCGGCAAGGGGTCGTGTGCCGGTGCCGCGCATGGACACTGGGACTCAGGCTTTCTTTTCCTCGAACGCCTTGAGCTGTCCGTTGCCGGTGGGTGAGGTCTTGGACATGGTCTTGTCGCAGCTGCCCTTGGCGACCAGCTTCCACGCATTGCCCTGGTAATCGACCTTGGATGTCCCGGCGCAGGTCGTGCCCGCGCCGGCAGCGCAATCGTTCTTGCCCGTGAGGGAAACGCCGAAGCATTTCTCCTTGTCGGCTGACTGGGCCAGTACTGGCGCGGACGCCAGGCTCATTGCAGCGCCGAAGGCGAGCGCGAGTGCCGCGCCGGATGCATAACGGGAAGTCTTGGATGGGGTCATTGTCATCTCCTTGAAAAAACTGACGGGGTTTAACGAAACGTCCAGGGGCACCGACGGGTCCAGAGTGGTCGTGTGCTGCTGGTTGGTCGTCGCGAGCGTGCCGTTCTTACGAAGATTCCAAGGCCAAGGCCAAGGCCAGGGCCATGGACGATCGGGGTGGGTTCACGGCGCCGGCAGGACGTCCGCCCATCGGTGGAACGCGAGCCTGGCGAACCAATACGCCATCGTGCCCAGCCACGGCCACCGTGTTGCAGTGGATCAGCGCTGTGCGCCGGACTGGCGCCGTGTGCTGCGCAACATAAACAGGTACAAGGACTCCACCTTTTCGCGCGCCCAGGGCGTCTTGCGCAGGAATTTCATGCTCGACGCAATGCTGGGTTCGTGCGTAAAGCAGCGCACAGGGACACGCTGGCCCAGGCCAGGCCAGCCATATGTTTCGACCAGCGCCAGCAAGATCTTCTCCAGGGTCATGCCGTGCAGGGGATTACCCGGTTGCGCGGCCGAATCGTGGGTCATGGGGTCACACGGGGGTAGTCAATATCATGCTGCGCGTTGACCCATTGCGCGCTGCGACGCCAGAGTTCTGCTGCCAGTGCCGCGTCGCGAGCCAAGACGCTTGGCGTGCGGGGCTGGCACTTGTCGTAGTACAGGCCGGTTTCACCCGCCACGTCGCCAGCGGTGGCGCAATGCAGCGTGGTCAGCGCGCCTTGCTCGACCGAGATCATGCCCAGCTTCATCAGCTGGCGGATCGGCCACGGCAGGGCGCGCCAGATGTCCGAGGCCACGACGCCGGGATGCAACGCATGGCTGCTGACGCCGGTGCCCGCGAGTTGGCGCCCGAGCTCGGCGCTGAACAACACATTGGCCAGCTTGGAGTTGCTGTACTCGTCGAGCGCAGTGCGGGTGCGCGTGGTCTGGCGCAGCGCGTCCCAGTCCAGACCGGTGGCCCGGTAATGCGCCCGGCTGGCCACGGTGACGATCCGCGCTGGCGCCGATGCCATCAAGCGCTCGCGCAGCAACCATGTGAACAGGAAAGGCCCCATGTGGTTGACGCCAAAGGCCAGCTCGAAACCTGATGCGGTCAGGCCGCGCTGGCCTGCCAGCCCGGCGTTGTTGACCAGCAGGTGCAGTGGCAGGTCGCGTCCCAGGAAGGTTTGCGCGCAGCGCTGCACCGAGGTGAAGTCACCCAGGTCCATTTCAAGCGCTTCCACTTGCTGATTACCGCTGGCGCTGCGGATCTGCTCCTGCGCCTTGTGCGACGTGGCCGCATCGCGGCAGGTGATGAAGAGGTGTGCGCCGCGGCGCGCCAGTTCGCACGCGCAGACCAAACCAATGCCGGTGTTGGCGCCGGTGATCAGCGCGACACGACCGGACAGTGGCTTGTCAGCGTGGGAGGCAAGGGCCATGTCGGCTGCGCGCCGAGAGAGTCAAACCGCGGGCAAGGGCTCGCGCTGCGCGACCCGTTGCGCCCAGCGTGCCTTCGACTCAGGATAGATGGTCGTCTCCTCCAGCGCAATGTGATCGATGCACAACTGCGCGAACACGTCGACGCCACGCTGCAACTCGACTGGATCGATCCAGCCCTCGCCCTTGGCGATCGCGCGCATCTGTGGCCCCAGCAGCGCCCAGTTGCGCTCCATCCAGCCATGGTCCTGGCGCAGGCTCAGCACGGCCTGGACCAGTTCGGCATCGCCGCTGGCGAGCAGCGCGGGGAACACCGTATTCTCCTCTTCCTCGTGGTGCAGGGGAGAGGTCACCGAAAAGAAACGGTCGATCTGGCTGGCTTGTTGTCGTACCGCGGTGTCCAGTGCGTCGTCTTCCAGTGCCTGACTGACCTTCGTCAACTCCCGCAACAGTGCCACCGTCTTGCGGTGGCACGCATCGAGTGCGTCGTAGTCTGCCATGTCGATGTGGTGAACCATGATGGACTCCTGAAGTGTTCAACCCATTCTAGGCATCGTGGTCTGGCGCGGCCTTTTCAGCGCCCCCTCAGGGGTAATTGGGCTCGACGGCTTGGACTCAGGTGTAGGTTACCCAGTCCCGGTACAGTGCATCATCCAGGTGCGGCACAGTGTTATAGGTCAGCAGCACGTGGCGCTTCGGGTTGAACGCGAACTCGGTCACCGCGCTGTTGCGGATACGCATGTTGAGCTCGATCGTCGTCTCGGGCGCGCAGCCCAGCACCTGGCCCACGGCAGTGGCAATCGGCCCACCGCTGGAGACCAGCAGCACATGGCCGTCATGGTTCATGCGCACATCGTCGAGCACCTGGCGGATGCCGGCGCGGAAGTCGTCATAGGTTGGCATGCCGCGCGGGCTTGCGACACCGTTCATCCATTGAGTCAGGCCGCCGCGCAACAGCCGGAAGTAGTGGCGGTACCTTTCAGGTGTGTCGGGCTTCTCGAGCCGGTGGGGATGTACCGTCTCGATCACCGCCGCACTGTCGTACTCGTTGAGTGCGGCGATTTCTTGCGCCGCAAGCACGAGTCCCGCCCCCTCGCGAATGCCGTCCCAGGTCTGTCGCTGCCGCCGCAGGGTGCCTGTGATCGCAGCGTCGAGCCGAACGCCGCGCTGCGCCAGGTATTGACCCAGCCGCACGCTCTGGCGCACGCCCAGCGCGCTGAGTTGGTCATAGTCGTCGGCGCCAAACGAAGCCTGGCCGTGGCGTACGAGGTAAAGGGTGCCCATGGCCGGATTGTGCGCGGGGCAGTGCGCCTGCATCGTCAAATCGAAAATGATTGGATGGCCACGTGCATGCAGCGAGAATCGCCGTATGTCCACTGCCGACCACTGACCCGCCATGACCACGACTTTCAGCCTGGTGTTTGCCCACCTGCCGCCGTATCCCGGCGATCTGATCCTGCGTCTGATGCAGACCTTCCAGGCCGGCATACGAGCCGACAAGGTCAGTTGCGGTATCGGGGTGTACTTCGACCACCCAGGCCGCCTGCCCATATTGCCTTCGGCGCGCCGTGCCGAATCCGCTGGGTCGGCCAACCATGACCCGCGGCCGTACCGACCGATCGAGCGCGCGGCTGCCTACCACGGCGCGGTGCGCAAGCTGCTGCTGGGCGACCAACACGAGGCCGTGGCCGGCGGCGGTGCCGGCAGGAGGCAGGCGCGGGTGGCCCGTGCGACGGCCGCCGTGACGGAGTGATGACCATGCAGGCGCAACCCCCCGAAAGTTCATCGACTGCGCAGATCGTGCAGGACGAGAAAGCCCAGCTCGACTTCAGTCGCTCGATGAGTTATGGCGACTACCTGCAGCTCGACCAGATCCTGAATGCGCAAAAGCCGTTGTCGCAGGCCCACGATGAGATGTTGTTCATCGTGCAGCACCAGACCAGCGAATTGTGGATGAAGCTGATGCTGCACGAACTGCGCGCCGCGATGCGCTGCGTGGCCGCCGACGAACTGCCCAGCGCGTTCAAGATGCTGGCGCGGGTCTCGCGCATCATGGAGCAGCTGGTTCACGCCTGGGATGTGCTGGCCACGATGACGCCGCCCGAATACTCGGCCATGCGGCCCTCGCTCGGGCAGTCGAGCGGATTCCAGAGCTATCAGTACCGTTGCATCGAATTCGCGCTCGGCAACAAGAACGCCGCCATGCTCAAGCCGCACGCGCATCGGCCTGAGTTGATCGCGCTGGTGCGTGCTGCGCATGAGGCGCCGTCTTTGTACGACGAAGCGTTGCGCCTGCTGGCGCGTCGCGGCATTGCAGTGCCGGCCAGTCACCTGGAGCGCGACTGGACACTGCCCTATGTGGAGAGCGAAGCGGTCACGCGTGCCTGGTCCATCGTCTACCGCGATCCGTCGGCCTATTGGGACCTGTACCAGCTGGCCGAGGAACTGGTCGATCTGGAGGACGCGTTCCGGCTCTGGCGTTTCCGTCACGTGACGACCGTCGAGCGCATCATCGGCTTCAAGCGCGGCACCGGAGGCACCGGTGGTGTCAGTTACCTGCGCAAGATGCTGGATGTGGTGTTGTTTCCCGAGCTGTGGCGGGTGCGTACCGAACTGTGATGCCGGATTCAGTCGACTTTGGCGCCGATCTGTCACTGGCGCAACGCGAACAAGCGTATTCGCCGAGTTCCTGCATTGGCGGCGACTATCGACCTTTCGTGCGCGAGTACGCGACCCGCAGCGCCGCAGCGCTGCAGTCGAACGCAGCGCGGCGCAACCTGGCCTATGGTGCGTTGGCGTCGAACACGCTGGACCTGTTTCTGCCAGCCAGCAACAGCGCGGCAGGGTCGGACTTGCCGGCGTTGCTGGTGTTCATCCATGGCGGCTACTGGCAAGAGCTGTCGAAGAACGAATCGTTGTTTGCAGCAAACGACTGCATCGCCGCCGGCGCTGCGTTTGCCGCGCTCGACTACACGCTGGCGCCGCAGGCGACGGTGGAGCAGATGGTGCTGGAATGCCGCGCGGCCTTGCGCTGGTTGCACGCGCATGCCGATGCATTGGGATTCGACGCACGGCGCATCATCGTGGCGGGTAGTTCTGCTGGCGCTCATCGGGCGGCGATGTGTTGCCTGCGCGGCTGGCCTGCCGATGCCCACTTGCCTGCGC
>Ga0105048_10010020_pt1 | contig 15025 bp, 16 predicted proteins | sample MAT05_FD_78382 | JGI IMG/M metagenome (GOLD analysis project Ga0105048, IMG submission 78382) | Freshwater microbial communities from Lake Fryxell liftoff mats and glacier meltwater in Antarctica - MAT-05 | ecosystem: Environmental > Aquatic > Freshwater > Ice > Liftoff microbial mat | place... | reverse complement strand
TACCTCCTTTTGCATTCAAATTCAATCGATTACGCCCGTGACTTCGCCGTCATGGCGCCAAAGTAAGTGCCATTCGCGTTAGCGCCACTACGGACGCTTCCACAATTCATTACACCGTTCGGGCTGAGCTTGTCGAAGCTTGTATCAGCCGCGACCTATCAGGAGTGATTTCTCATGGACATGCAAGCCAGCCGCCAACTCGGCGTTACCCAGCAACAGGCCTGGGACGCGCTGAACGACCCCGAGGTGCTGAAAGTCAGCATCCCGGGCTGCGACAAGATCGAGGCGACCGGGCCCTTGCAATACGCCGTGGGTGTGTCGCTCAAGATTGGCCCGGTGTCGGCCAGGTTCGCTGGCAAGATCAAGTTGTCCGACATGAATCCGCCTACCAGTTACACGCTGAGCTTCGACGGGCAGGGCGGTGCGGCTGGCTTTGGCAAGGGCACTGCCAAAGTGGAACTCGCGCCCAACGACGCGGGTTGCCTGCTCAGCTACACGGTGCATGCGCAGGTGGGCGGCAAAGTGGCGCAATTGGGGCAGCGGCTGGTGGATGGTGCGGCCAAGAGCATGTCGGAGGACTTTTTCAAGCGCTTTGACAACGAGATGCAGCGGCGCTTCCCGGCACCGACCGCGGCGGTTGAAGCTGCAGTGGTGGCGGAAAGGTCGCCACGCAGTGCGATTCCTTTGTGGGTCTGGCCCGCTGCGCTGGTTGTGGCAGGGTTGGCCTGGTGGTTGCTGCGCTGAGGAGCACAGGCGATGGAGAACCTCGATGTTCTGGTGCTGCGCACCCTGCGCGATTGGCGCTTGGCGGGCCACCGGGCGATGCTGGTCACCGTGGTACGCACCTGGGGATCGTCACCGCGACCGGTCGGCTCCATCATGGCGCTACGCGACGACGGCGCGGTGGCCGGTTCGGTGTCCGGCGGCTGTATTGAAGACGATCTGATCTACCGCCACACCCAGGCACATTTGCCGCAAGGCAAGACCGACGAGCAACGTGGTATTCCGTCGGGCGCGCCGAGCCTGGTCAAGTACGGCATTACCGCCGACGAAGCGCACCGCTTCGGCTTGCCCTGCGGCGGCACGCTGGAGCTGCTGCTGGAGTACGACCCCGATGCGCAGAGCCTGGTGGAACTGGTGCAGGCGCTGGACGGCGGTGCGTTGACGCAGCGCACGGTGCGGCTGCACGATGGGCAGGTACGCCTTGCTCCGGCCGAGGTTCCGCAGGAGCTGGTGATCAGCACTACCGAGCTTACCAATACCTTCGGCCCCGAATACCGCATGTTGCTGATCGGCGCGGGCCAATTGACCGAGTACCTGGCCACCATGGCGCTGTTCAGCGGTTTTGCCGTGACGGTGTGTGATCCGCGCGCCGAATACCGGGGCACCTGGTCGGTGAGCGGGGCCAAGCTGGTCAGCGACATGCCCGACGACGTGGTGACCGCGTTCAAGCCGGACCGGCGCAGTTGTGTGGTGGCGCTCACGCATGACCCCAAGCTGGACGACCTGGCATTGCTGGAGGCGCTCAAAACCGATGCTTTCTACGTCGGTGCCATTGGCTCGCGGCGCAACAACACAGCGCGACGCGAGCGCATGGTGGAGCACTTTGATCAGCCACCCGAAGCGCTACAACGCCTGCGCGGCCCGATCGGCATCTACATTGGCAGCAAGACGCCACCGGAGATTGCGGTGAGCGTGATGGCCGAAATCCTCGCCGTGAAAAACGGCGTTCCACTGCCACGCGAAATGGAAGTCGCGTGGGCCAAGACATCCCAACCTGAAGTGATGCCTCTGTAATGCGATTGTTCCAAGCTTTTCCCATCCGGGTGCTCGGTGTCTATCCCTATCACTTCTGGATGCGTTCAATGGACAAGACCAAGCGCACCGCGGACACGCAGCACCTGCACCACAAAAGCCAGACCTACTGCGATGCGGTACGCCGCAAGCATGGCGCCTATCACCGCCACATCCAACTCGGCCTCATCGCCCAGGGCATCCTTCAGTATCTGGCTGTCACCTATCCACAATTGGTCTGGAACTCTTTTGGCTCCTGGCTGCGCACCGTACGACCTGGTATTCCCCCCTCAGAGTTCGTCGCCTCCATCGCATTGGCCAATTCACTGACGCAATTTCTTGCACATCGTCAATCGGAGTCATTGTTCAAGAAATTCCTGCGCAAAAACCTCGACACAGGGAGATCTGAGGCGTGGCGGCTCACCGGATAGGGGAGAACTCGGGACTCTCAAGTTTGATGATGTCCTCGCAGCACCCCGCAGCATGAAAGTTATTTCACGTCAAGCCATCGGGCAAGCGGCGACGACACCAGCGCTGCTTCAAGGTTTGATGTAGGCGTAGTTCTCGCGGCTTTGCAAGCGGCCGATCCGCACCACGCCCGAAGGCGTGAAGCTCGCATCAAAGCTGAACGGCTCTTTTTTCAGCCGGCGGTTGGCCAGGGTGATCTCACACACTTCGAAGGCCACCCCGCGCGCCTTGAGCGCGCTCACCAGTGAACCGTAGTCGATGTTGGCGTCCTTGGCATCTTTCGCGCCTTCGAACAGGAAGTCGACACCGTTCGCGTGCGTCACCACGATGATCTTCGTATCCGGCGCCACATCGAGGTGGTTGCGGATATTGCGCAGCCCCTTGGTGGCCTGGCTGGCGGCGTCATCAATGTGGTAGACCACCTTGTCCTGGGCCAGCGCAGTGGCACACAACAAGGCGGATGTGGCGAGCGCCAGCAAGAATCGGGAAAAGCGGTGCATGGCGGTTTCTTTCTTTGCGATGTTGGCGGTATTGAACTACGTCCCCCAGTTATTGACGGACAAATTGTCAGCGCTGCAGCCATTTCATGGTCAGTGCGCAGCCGAGCACGATGCCTGCGACCGCGATGAAGGAACCGATGGCAAGGGTCGAGACCCCCGACAGGCCCTGGCCAATCGTGCAGCCGATTGCGGTGACACCACCGAAACCCATCAACACCGCGCCAGCCAGGTTCTGCCGCAGGTCCTGCAGCGACGCAAAACCTTCCCAACGGAATGTTCTACTGGCTTTCGCGGCCACGAACGACCCCAGTACAACGCCGAGTACCGATGCGATACCAAAGGTCATGCGCAGCGACTTGTCGGTCCACAACATCAGCATCTCCAGGCTGTAGGCGCTTGGCGCCACAAAACTGAGCGACTCCAGCGTGCGGCTGTTGGTGGCGAAGAACACGGTTTCCAGGGTTTCCGGGTTCTCGCCGTAACCAAGGTACCCGGTGACGTACCAGCCGACCGCGATCAGCAGGCCCAGCACAATGCCACTGCCAACCTGTACCGGCTCGCTGCGAAACTCGCGGTCCTTGAACACAAAGACCAGCAGCACCAAGGCCAGGCACAGGGTGCTGGCGAGCAGGGCGGTCGGCGCGGCCAGGCCAGTGAACTGCGACAGCACGGCCGGAACACTTTGCTGTTGCAGCCCCCAGGCGGAAAAGTCTATGGCCACCGGATCGAGATAACTGACCCGCCATTGCGCAAACAGCCCCTTCAGCGTCATGTACGACGCGATCGCCAGAAACACCAGCACCACCAGCGAACGCAGGCTTCCGGCGCCCAGGCGCACCAGGTTCTTGTTCGGGCAGCCGCCGGCGATGGTCATGCCGACGCCAAACAGCGTGCCACCCAGCAGCAGCGACAGCCATGGCATGACAGGGCGGTGGTAGAGCGACTTGCCAAGGTCGATCCAGCCCGCCAGGTACAGCAGGTTGCTGCCCAGCATTGCAATCGCGACCGCCAGCAGCCACAGCCGCATGCGTCCCCAGTGTTGTATGTTCACTGCGTCTGACACCGCTCCCATGATGCAGAAGTTGCTGCGGCCGGCCACCGCACCAAAAACGAAGGCGAGCAAAAAACCGCCCAACACCACAGTTGCGGCCGGACCAAAGTCGACGCCCATAGGCTGCCTCCCGGGAAAACGATGTCGATCGTCCGGACTCGCCGCGTTCGCGCAGGCCAAGAGCCGGTGAAGCACGCATTTTCCCAGAAGACAGGCGGCGACCGCCGGGCGGAGTGTGGCGGGTTTGGGGCAATGCAGTTGGTGCGTGTTCAGCCGATGCGGGTAAACCCTGGGCTGCTTGCGCGTATGGCTTGTTATATTTGTGTATTCGAATATGCTGACTTACAGAACAATACAGCCGCGCAGCTGCCCAGCTGCCCAGCTGCCCAGCCGCCCAGCCGCCCAGCCGCTTGCCGCCAGCCGCTTGCCGGTTGCCGCCAGCCGCCAGCCGCCAGAGCCGCCAGCCGCTTACCGCCAGAGCCGCCTGCCGCTTGCCGCTTGCCGCTTGCCGCTTGCCGCCAGCCGCTTGCCGCCAGCCGCCAGAGCCGCCAGCCGCCAGCCGCTTGCCGCTTGCCGCCGATACCGGGCAAGTTGCCAGCGCAGTCAGGCACTATCGCCATGCGTGATGGCGTGATCGGGCGCCTGCGCCCGGCGCCAGAAGGGTTTCTGCAGCCCGCAGGAGTGCAGACGGTGGTGGCCCAGGCACGCGCCGGGCGACGCGATTTCCTGCGCAATGCGTTTGCCGCCGCTGCAGCCGGCCTGGCAGTGCCGACGCTGGTGGCGCAGACCGGCCCGGCAGTGCCGGGCGCGGGCGAGGCAGCAATTCTGGAACTGCCCGAGCACAGCCGCGGTCTTGGCCAGGGTGTTGCCACCGACGGTTACGGCCGCCCCTCGCAACACGAGGCCAATGTCCAGCGCAGGCCCAGTCCCGGCCTGACCCAGACAAGCCAGTCGTCGGTGTCATTTGCGCCGCTGCAATCGATGTTCGGCATCGTCACTCCCAGTGGCTTGCATTTCGAGCGTCACCACCAGGGTTGGTGGGACATTGACCCAACCAGGCACCGGCTGCTGCTCAACGGCTCGGAGCCAGCAATGCTGCGCCGCCCTATGGTGTTCACTCTGGACGCCCTGATGCGGCTGCCGTCGGTATCGCGTTTTCACTTCATCGAATGCGGCGCCAATACCGGCATGGAGTGGGGCAACGTGGCCGTGCCGACCGCGCAATACACCCATGGCATGTTGTCGTGCAGCGAGTTCACCGGTGTGCCGCTGATCACGCTGCTGGAGATGGCGGGCGCCAACCTGCAGCGCGGGAAGTTCGTGCTGGCCGAAGGCGCCGATGGCTCGTCCCTGACGCGCACGATCCCGATGCAGGCCATCCGCTCCGGCGAGGTGCTGGTCGCTTACGGCCAGAACGGCGAAATGCTGCGACCGGAGAACGGCTATCCCCTGCGTCTGGTCGTGCCCGGCGTGCAGGGTGTGAGTTGGGTGAAGTACCTGCGGCGCATCGAACTGGGTGACAAACCGTATGCGACCAAGGACGAGGCGATTCACTATATCGATCTGATGCCAGACGGTAGGCACCGCCAGTACACCAGCATTCAGGAGTGCAAAAGCGTGGTGACCACGCCCTCGGGCGGTCAGGTGTTGCTGGATCGGGGCTTTTTCAGCATCAGTGGCCTGGCATGGTCGGGTCGCGGCAGGGTGAAGCGCGTCGATGTTTCGGTGGACGGTGGTCGCAATTGGCGGGTGGCCCGGCTGCAGACCCCGGTGCTGGACAAGTGCCTGACCCGTTTTTCGCTGGACTGGGTATGGGATGGCAAGCCCGCCATTGTGCAGAGCCGCGCGATCGACGACACCGGCTACGTGCAGCCTGGTTACCGGCAGAGCCGCGCTGTGCGCGGTACCCGCTCGATTTACCACAACAACTCGATCCAGTCGTGGCTGGTGCAGGAGAACGGCGAGGTGAAGAATGTCCAGGTTGCCTGACCAGTCTGGTTGGCGTCTTGTGTTTCTGTTGGGTCTGTTGGGTCTGCTGGTGGTTTTCGGCGCCACCGCGGCGACCGCCAGCGACCGATTTCCCGGTGTAGGACGCGCCGCCACTCCCGCCGAGCTTGCCGCCTGGGACACCGATGTGCGACCGGATTTTCGGGGTCTTCCGCCCGGGTCTGGATCGGTCGCGCAGGGGCAGGACGTCTGGGAGGCCAAATGTGCATCCTGCCACGGCATATTCGGCGAATCGAACCAGGTATTCAATCCGGTTATCGGTGGCACCAGCGCGGACGATGTGAAGTCCGGACGCGTCGCACGCCTGACCGACCAGGGGTATCCGGGGCGCACCACCTTGATGAAAGTCCCGACCCTGTCGACCCTGTGGGACTATATCTACCGCGCCATGCCGTGGAACCAGCCCAAGTCGCTGACGCCAGACGAGGTTTACGCGGTAACCGCCTTCATGCTGCATCTCGGAAACGTGGTACCGCAGGAGTTCGTGTTGTCCAACCGCAACATGCAAGAGGCGCAGGCGCGATTGCCCAATCGCGACGGCATGACCACACAACACGCCCTGTGGCCGGGCACTGAGTTCGGCGGCACCGATCGGGCCGACGTGCGCGCGCGCGCCTGCATGCAAAACTGCCCGGACGCCGGGCGCGTGACGTCCACCCTGCCCGACTATGCGCGCAACCAGCACGGCAACCTGGCCGAGCAGAACCGTCTGGTGGGCGCGCAGCGTGGCGCCGATACCAGCCGCGCCGAGGTGGTCGCATTCGCGCCCGCCGTCCCGGTATCGGCGGCAACGCCGCTGGCTGCCGTGGTGGCCAAAGCCGACTCAGCGGCAAGCAACTCCAAACTCGCGTTGGCCCTGTCTGCCAAATACGCCTGCACCGCGTGCCATGGGGTCGCACAGAAGATCGTTGGCCCTGGTTTTTCCGAGATCGCCCGCAAACATCCGGGCAAGGTGGACTATCTTGCAGGCAAAATACGCTCTGGAAGTGCTGGCGTGTGGGGAGTTGTCCCGATGCCGGCGCAAAACCTGCCTGAAGCAGATGCGAGAATCATTGCGGCGTGGCTGGCAGCGGGGGCTGCAAAGTGATGCCACTTGCGCTCTGGGCAAGCGGGGCGAAACCAGTTTCCGGCGGCGCGGCTGTCGGCTCGCGTCGCATCCTGCTCCTCGCCGCGTTGTAGTGAAAGTTGTTGTAAAAGGAGATCACCATGCCAACCCGTCGCAAGGCACTGCAGCACAGCGCCACCGTTGCCAGTCTGCTGGCCGTCACCGGGCTGTTCCCGGGCATCGCGCTAGCGTTCAATGCCAAGGCGTTCGAGGCCAAGAACCTCGGTGATGCGCTCAAGGCACTGGGAGCCGGTGCTCCTGTCGAGAGCAAGGACGTTACTGTCACCGGTCCGGATATTGCAGAAAATGGCGCCGTCGTGCCGCTGGGCGCAAGTACCACCCTGGCAGGTGTCAAGCAGTTGCTGATCCTGGTGGAGAAAAATCCGAATGCGCTGGTTGCCATGTTCAATGTGACGGACAGCGTCGACGCCAACATCGCGACACGGGCCAAGATGGGCCAGTCCTCCGATGTCTACGCGGTGGCGGTGCTGGCCGATGGACGCGCCTTGTTCGCCAGGAAGGAAGTCAAGGTCACGCTGGGCGGTTGTGGCGGTTGATCCGCAAGCCCGGCTGTTTTCATTCAGAACTGATCAAGGAGTTCACCATGGGAGATCCAATGCGCATTCGCGCCCAGGCCGCAGGCAGCAACGCCACCGTGCGGGTTTTGATGGCCCATGAAATGGAGACTGGCCAGCGCAAAGACGCCGCCGGCAAGACCATTCCGGCCTGGCACATCACCAATGTGAGCGCCACCCACAACGGCAAGCCTGTATTGAGCGCAGAGTGGGGCCCAGCGGTTGCGAAGAACCCTTTCCTGCAGTTCACCGTCAAGGGTGCCAAGGCCGGCGACAAGATTGCGGTGAGCTGGAAAGACAACAAGGGCGATACCCGAACCGACGAGGCGACGGTGACCTGAGCCGCGCTGCCCGGGGTGGCGGCAAGGTCCGCGCCACGATGCATTCGACGAGGAGACAAAGAATGACACAACACAGAGTGCTGCTGGCAGCGCTACTGACGGCCTGCGCCACTGGCACGGTCTGGGCACAAAAGTCCACCGCCGAGGGTATTGCAGAGTACCGCGCGATGCTCGCCGATGGCAATCCGTCGGACCTGTTCGAGGCCAAGGGAGAGGGCCTGTGGCAGCAAAAACGCGGGCCGAAGAATGCATCGCTGGAGCAATGCGACCTCGGCAAGGGTCCGGGTGTGGTCAAGGGCGCGTTCGTTGAACTGCCGCGCTACTTCGCCGACACCCAGCGCGTGCAGGACATGGAGTCGCGGCTGTTGACCTGCATGGAGACGCTGCAGGGCTTTAACGCCGCAGAGATTGCCAGGACACCGTTTGGCCGTGCCGAACAGGTCAACATGACGGCGCTCGCCGCCTTTGTTTCGGCCGGGTCGCGTGGCATGAAATTCAACCTGCCGAACAACACCGTGCAGGAGAAAACCATGTACGAAGTCGGCAAACGCGTCTTCTTTGCGCGCAGTGGAACCCACGACTTTTCCTGCGCATCCTGCCACGCAGAAGACAACAAGCGCATACGCCTGCAGGACCTGCCCAACCTGACGAAAAACCCGGGTGCCGGCAACGGCTTCGGGGCCTGGCCCGCCTACCGCGTGTCGAACGGACAGATGTGGGGCATGCAACTCCGCCTGAACGACTGCTACCGGCAGCAGCGCTTTCCATACCCGCTGTTTGGCAGCGATGCCACGATTGCCCTGGGGCTGTACCTGGGTGTGAACGGCAAGGGCGGCGAGTCGATCGCGCCCGCCATCAAACGCTGAGGGCAGATGACCATGCACCACACCCTGCGGGTACTCGCACCGCTGTTTTTCCTGCTGCTCACCAGCTGCGCCAGCGGGCCAACCAGCGCCGATCTGGACAAACTTGCGGCCAGCATCATCAAGTCCTCGTTTCGCAGCGAAGGTCCGGTCGGCATGGACCGCCTGCTGCAAGACGATACCAATCGCGAATGCAGCGCCGCCGACGTCGCGGGCAAACCGATTGACGAGAAAATCGCGCAGGCGATCGAGCAGGCCAACATGAAAGTGATGGTCTGGCCCTCCGATGGCAGGTTCATCGGCGACTGGCGCGAAGGCGAACGCATCGCCCAGAGCGGGCGCGGCCTGACCTGGACCGACGACGCCGCACAGGCGAATGGCGGCAACTGTTACAACTGCCACCAGATCGACAAGAAGGAAGTCTCCTTTGGCACGATCGGTCCCAGCCTGTACAACTACGGCAAGTTGCGTGGCGTGACGGATCCCACCAGTGCCGCCGCCAAACCCATCGTGGAGTACACCTGGGGCAAGATCTGGAACGCCAAGGCCTACAACGCCTGCTCCAACATGCCGCGTGTGGGCCATTCCGGCATCCTGACCGAAGCGCAGGTCCGGCATGTGGTGGGCTTGTTGCTCGATCCGAAATCCCCGGTAAACGAGTGAACCTGGACAAGCGGGAGTTCCTGCAACTGCTCGGCGCTGGCGCGGTAGCTGGCCTGGGGCTGTCGCAACACGCCGAAGTCGACGCGGCGTCTGCACAGAACACGCTGTACGAGATCCCACGTTTTGGCAATGTGTCTTTTCTGCACATGACGGATTGCCACGCGCAGCTGAGGCCGGTGTACTTCCGCGAACCCAGTGTGAACCTTGGCTTTGGCAGCATGCAGGGCCGGTTGCCGCATCTGGTGGGTGAACATTTGTTGCGCGCGGCGGGTGTGCGCCCGGGCACGGCGCAAGCCCATGCGCTGACCTACCTGAACTTCGAAAAAGCAGCCCGCCAGTACGGCAAGGTGGGCGGCTTTGCGCACCTCGCGACATTGGTCAAACGCATGAAAGCCAGCCGTCCGGGCGCGTTGCTGCTCGATGGCGGCGACACCTGGCAGGGCTCGGCCACTGCCTTGTGGACCAATGGCCAGGACATGGTCGACGCGGCAAAACTGCTCGGCGTGGACCTGATGACCGGGCATTGGGAGTTCACGCTGGGGATGGAGCGTGTCAAACAGATTGTCGAGCGGGATTTTGCCGGCAGCATCGAATTCATCGCGCAGAACATCAAGACCAACGACTTCGGTGATCCGGTCTTCAAGGCTTATGTGCAGCGCCAGATCAACGGCGTGCCATGCGCCATCATCGGCCAGGCGTTTCCGTACACACCGATTGCGAACCCGCGTTACCTGATGGCCGACTGGGGCTTTGGTATCCAGGAGGAGGGCATGCAAAAGGCGGTGGACGAGGCGCGCGCCAACGGGGCGCAACTGGTGGTGCTGCTGTCACACAACGGTATGGACGTGGACCTGAAGCTGGCCAGCCGGGTCAGCGGCATCGACGCCATCCTGGGCGGCCACACCCACGACGGCGTGCCGGTGGCCAGCATTGTCGGCAACCGCTCGGGCAAGACCATCGTCACCAACGCCGGCTCGAACGGCAAGTTCCTGGGCGTGCTCGACGTCGACGTGCGCGGTGGCAAGGTCGCCGATTTTCGCTACAAGTTGTTGCCGGTGTTTGCCAACCTGCTGCCACCCGACCCGGCGATGGACGCCCTCATCACGCGGGTGCGTGCGCCGTTCGAGGCGCGCTTGTCGGAAACACTGGCGCGCAACGACGGCCTGCTGTACCGCAGGGGCAACTTCAATGGCACCGGAGACCAGTTGCTGCTCGACGCCTTGATGGAGGTGCAGGGTGCCGAGATTGCCTTCTCGCCGGGTTTTCGCTGGGGCACCACGCTGTTGCCGGGTCAGGCCATCACGCGCGAGTGGCTGATGGACATGACCGCCATCACCTACCCTTACACCACCCTCACGGAGATGAGCGGGAGCACGATCAAGACGATTCTGGAGGACGTGGCCGACAACCTGTTCAACCCGGACCCGTATTACCAGCAGGGCGGCGACATGGTGCGGGTCGGTGGCCTGCAATACCGATGCGATCCGCGCCAGGGCATGGGCCAACGCATTGACAACCTGCGCTTGCGCGGCAAGCCCATCGACGCGGACCGCAAGTACAAGGTCGCCGGTTGGGCACCCGTGTCCGAAGAAGCCAGGACGTCTGGCAACAAACCCGTCTGGGATGTGGTCGAACCCTGGCTCAAGGCCAGGGGCACGGTGTCAGCGCGCAGGCCGAATCTGCCGACGCTGGTGGGAATGCAGGGTAACCCTGGCGCAGCGTGACGTTTCTGCCAGGCCGGGCATGGCCCTGCGTTGCCCGACCGGCGCTGTCGTGTGGTGCGCGCTGCCCGAAGAATGGATCGGCGCTGGCCGCGGCCAGCGCTGGCGCGAACGGGCGGGTAATGCCCGCCTGCCGGGTACGCGGCGCGGTTGGCGTCAGACGCGGTGGTCGTAGACAAAACGCCGCACCTTGGTCGCGACGACCCGCGCGCTGTCCGGGTGGCCTGGATTGACGAGAACGTTGTCCTCCTCGCTGATGATCACCGAAGGAACGGCCAGCAAGGCAGTCCGCCCGGATTTCAACCACGCGGATCCTTCATCGCGCGAGACCATTCCTTCGGGAATCGCGTCCCAGCCGACCGGCGGTGGCCGACGCAGGATCTCGCGTGCGCTCCAGACGTCGTCCGGGATATCGATCCGCACCAGAAACCGGTTCCATGGCAACGCGCCGCCGTGGCTGAAGTGCGCCCGTGTCTCCCAGGCTGCCAGAGAAATCGACGTGGCGGCGTAAGTTACGCGTTCGCCGGCGTGGTTCCAGCGCGCCCCTTTGCTGGAGGCGCCCTTGCCGTCCATGTCGTCGGCGGTCCAGCTCGGCGTGTCCGGGGCGACACGCCACAGCGCGACCGTCAAGCAGGAAGCCCTCCGCGCATCCGCTCCAGCAACTGCTCGATGGCGCGCTGGCCTTCCGGATTGCGCAGCATCTCCGCCGGTGTCTTGCCGCCCAACTCAGGCAAGCGCTCGCGCATCCATTGGGCAAGCCAGGTTTCAAGATCAAATGTGGCCAATTGTTCCTGGTCGCCACTCTCCAGCAGAAGACGCCGCAGAGTGGCCATTACGCGCAAGAACCCCATGACCCGATGGCCCGCCGCATCGGGCAATGGTTCATGCGCTTCGTCCTTGCGCCGAAAGGTCGTCTGGGATACACCAATCATGTCCATCACGCGTGTTGCCGCTTCCCCCGTGGCGCCAGCAATCAGATCGACCATGCGGGTTGGCACCCCCGACTCCACGGCGTCGAACAAGACCACGCCGGCGGACTCCATTACGCGCGCCACCAACATCTGCAAGCCACGCCGCTGGGACTGCGCGCTGGGGTTGTTGCGTTGTGCGTCGACGACCCAGAACTGTTTTGGGTCGGGCAGGGCGCCCTTCTCGCGGACGGGTCGCGAGGAGTCCTCTTGTATTGGCTTGTATAGAGTGGGCGTGTTGGACATGGATATGGCCATTTGGTTAAATAAATTTAGCCAAATGGTACACCGCGTTGGCCGATCGGTAAAGTGCCAGAGCCGGTTACTGAGTGGCAATGGGGAGCAGTAATGCTCCACGGGAACCGCAACAACTACTATGGCGCCGTCGGCCCCGTCCGCTCAACAATCATCCCGTAGTGTTCAATGCGCCGGTGCAAGGCCATGTTAAACGTCGTCTCCCGGTACGAACGCCCCAGATCCAGGTCACACCGCGCCACGATCACCTCGTCCCCTGCGCTGCTCGCGCGGGCGACGATTTCGCCGGTGGGCGCGATGATGCAGCTGCCCGCGATCATGTCCACACCCTCTTCCAGGCCGGCCTTGGCGATACCGATTACCCAAGCGCTGTTCTGGTACGCGCCCGACTGCATGGACAACTCGTTGTGGAATTGTCCCAGCCGGTCATGGTCCGGCGCTGCCGGGTGGTGCACCGGCGTGTTGTAGCCGCAGAAAATCAGGTCCACGCCCTGCAAGCCGAGCACCCGGTAGGACTCCGGCCAGCGCCGGTCGTTGCAGATGATCATGCCGGCCACGCCGCCCCAGGCGCGCCAGGCGCCAAAACCCAAGTCGCCGACCTCGAAGTAACGCTTCTCCAAGTTCTGGAACGGTGTTTGCGGCCTGTGGTCGGCATGCCCGGGGAGATGGATCTTGCGGTACTTGCCGATGATGTTGCCGTTGGCGTCGACCAGGATGGACGTATTAAAGCGCCGCTTGCGCCCAGTGGAAAGATCGAGCTCGCAGTAACCGAGGTGAAAGCCGATCCCGAGACGGCGCGCTTCGTCGAACAGGGGCTGCGTCTGCGGCCCCGGCATGGCACGCTCGAACCAGGCATCGACCTCTTCCTCGTCCGCAGTGAACCAGTGCGGGAAGAAGGCGGTAAGGGTCGCCTCCGGATAGGCCACCACCTCGGCGCCCATAGCCTTGGCCTGGCGCATCAGCTCGATCAGGCGGCGCACGACGCTCTGGCGGTTTTCGCTGCGGGCAATCGGGCCCATCTGGGCCGCGGCAATGGTCAGGTAACGTGTCACGAATGCCTCCGGTTACAGGGTCGGTCAGGATCAGGGGGCGGCTGCCAAACTGGCACGGGATCACCGGTTGGCACTGACGCCGCTGCCGTTTCGGCTGTGGTCACGCGACGTCGGTCGCCAGGTGCGCCACGCAGTCACCCCGTTCGACCCGGCCGAAGTGGCGCTGGCAGACCACCATGCCATCGCGGCGGAAGTAACACGGCACCGGCGCGCGTGCCGGGTTGTCGACGAAGTGGATCAGTCCGGCCAGGTCGCCCTTCTTGATTTCCGCTCCCAGATCAACCGCCGGTTCGAGCAACCCGGCCTCGGTCGCGTACACATAGTGGGCCTGGCTCGACACCGCCATGAAACGGATGTCGGTGGTCGGCGCGGCCGGTGTGGCGCCCGGCAAGACACCGGCGAAATGCAGGAAGTTGTGCACGCCGCGGTCCAGCATGGCCAGGCTGGTGCGGTTGACGTCGCCGCCACCACCGAATTCGCCGCCCAGGGAGACCAGGCCGCGGCGCGCAGCAGCGGCGCCGGCCAGGCGGTTTTCGGGAACGTAGGACCAGATCAGGCTCAGCGGCGCGCCGAAGGCCTTGAGTGCCGCCATCGAGCGTGCGTCCAGTGCAGCCTCGCCACTCTGGCGCATGGAGCAGAACGGCACGTACTTCAGCGACGAGCCGCCAGAATGCAGATCGTGGTGGAAGTCGGCCATCGGGTACAGAACGCTGTCGATGTAATGCGCAATGGCCCAGGTTGGTGTGCCGTGTGCATCGCCTGGGAAGGCGCGGTTGAGGTTGCCCTGGTCGATCGGCGAGACGCGCGCCCCGGCCATGGCGGCCGGCAGGTTGGCTGCGGGCATGATGATGATGCGGCCGCGGACGTGTTCGGGTTCCAGTTCACGGATCAGCTTGGCCAGCACGATCTGGCCTTCGTATTCGTCGCCGTGGTTGCCTGCCATCAGGAACACGGTCGGCCCGGGGCCGTTGCGGATCACTGCCAGCGGAATCGAGATCGCGCCATAAGCCGAACGGGTGACCGAATGCGGCAAATTGAGCCAGTCCACCTGTTTGCCCTCGCGCTCAAAGTCGATGTCGGTGAAGACCATGGTCGGATTGGACATGTTGTTCCTCGGTTGATTTGGATGTTCAGAGCCACCAGCGGCCTTCAAGTACCAGGCCGCGTGCGACAAAACGTTTGTCGGTAGTGATCACTTCTCCGAGCACGTCCTTGTGTTCGGTGGATTGGTTCAGTATCTCGAAGACGCTGGCCTCACCCACCGCACCCACTTGCAGCGTGCCCAGTTCCGGGCGGCGGATGGCGCGCGCGGCGTTGACCGTGCCGCAGGCTACCACTTCGGGCAGCGTCATCCCCAGGGCGTGGAACTTGGCCAGCGTCTGCAACAGGTCGAACGCCGGCCCGTTGATCGACAGGATGTGGACGTCCGACGAAATCACATCGGGCTTGAAACCGGCGGCCAGCATGGCACGGCTGGTTCCGAAGCCGCAGGAGCCGGCGCCGTGCCCGATGTCAAAAATCACACCGCGCGCGCGGGCCGCCAGTACCTCCGGCCGCACGCCGCCATCCGGGTGTGCCGGCGCATTCGGAAATGGCCGAAAGCAGTGCGTCAGGATGTCGCCCTTGCGCAGGCGCGACATCACGTCCAGGCGCGACGGCGGT
>Ga0105048_10010019_pt1 | contig 15026 bp, 14 predicted proteins | sample MAT05_FD_78382 | JGI IMG/M metagenome (GOLD analysis project Ga0105048, IMG submission 78382) | Freshwater microbial communities from Lake Fryxell liftoff mats and glacier meltwater in Antarctica - MAT-05 | ecosystem: Environmental > Aquatic > Freshwater > Ice > Liftoff microbial mat | place... | reverse complement strand
GAAACGCATCACTAAGGGTCTGAAACTTCTATCATCTTGCAAATCAAGGAGCATGACTATGACAGGCGATATCGCAGAAATGGGAAAATACATCGGCGCTGGTCTGGCCGCTTTCGGTCTTGGCTGGGCGGCCATCGGTGTGGGTAACATCGTGGCCAACTTCCTTGCAGGCGCCCTGCGCAACCCGTCGGCGGCCCCGGGCCAGACCGCAAACCTGTTCGTCGGCATCGCGTTTGCCGAAGCTTTGGGCATCTTTTCATTCCTGATCGCGATCCTGCTGTTGTTCGCAGTCTGATGTCTGCGACCTGAGACGACCGATCGAAGGCCCCGCCTTCGGTCGGGTTTTCCAAGGATCGCGAAAGGACGGCAAGATGGCCACGGAAGCAACCTCAGTTGCCGGAGACGCCGCCGAAAAGGCGGGCATGCCGCAACTCGAACTCTCGACCTTTCCCAACCAGATCTTCTGGTTGCTGGTCACACTGGTCGTGATCTATCTGGTGCTGTCGCGGGTTGCCCTGCCGCGCATCGGCGCGATCCTTGCACACCGCAAAAGCCTGATCGAAAACGATCTTTTGGCAGCCGAGCAGTTGCGGCAACAGGTCGTCGCCGCCGAGAAATCCTATAACGACGCGCTGGTCCGGGCCCGCACCGAAGCGGCCAGGATCGTGGCTGCGGCCAAACTTGACATCCAGAAAGACCTCGACGTGGCGATTGCCAGCGCCGACGCCGAGATTGCCGCGAAATCCGCCGACTCCGAACGACGCATCGCCGAAATCCGCGATGGCGCCGCAGCGGCGGTGTCCGAAGTGGCAATGGCGACGGCGGGCGAACTGGTGGCGGCGCTGGGTGGGCAGGCCGACGCGGGCAGCATAAATGCGGCTGTGGCCGCCCGGTTGAAAGGGTAAGCGATGAAACGTCTTGTGACCGCGCTGACCCTGTTTGCCTCGCCCGCGCTGGCGGCGACCGGCCCGTTCTTCTCGCTTGGCAACTCTGATTTCGTGGTGCTGCTCGCGTTCACCGCCTTTGTCGGCGTGCTGATCTACATGAAGGTGCCGGGCAAGATCGCTGGTCTGCTCGACGCCCGCGCCGTGCAGATCAAATCCGATCTGGCCGAGGCCAAGGCCCTGCGCGACGAGGCGCAGGCGCTGCTCGCGTCTTACGAGGCCCGGCAGCAAGAGGTCGCGGTGCAGTCGGAACGTATCGTGACGCAAGCCCGCGACGAAGCCATGCAAGCGGCACGTCTGGCCAAGGAGGACCTGGCCAAGTCGATCGACCGCCGTCTTGCCGCCGCAACCGACCAGATCGCCTCGGCCGAAGCTGGTGCCGTCGCACAGGTGCGTCAGGCAGCCGTCAGCGTCGCAATCGCTGCCGCGCGGGACGTTCTGGCGAGGCAAATGACGGCGCAGGGCACATCGGCCTCGATCGACGCCGCGATTTCGCAGGTCGAAGCCAAGCTGCACTAAGCGGCGGAATTCCACAGCAAACCCCGGCCCGCGACGGCCGGGGATGTGCTATGACCGCGCCTGTTCGTGCTGCAGCCGTTGCCGGGCGACGGTTTCGTTCTGCGCGGCACGCAACTGTTCGGTCAGCGATTGCGCGACGTAATCCATATGCACCGCCACCGCCGCCCGTGCCTGCACCGCATCGCGCAGCAGGATGCCGTTCAGAATGGCGCGGTGCTGATCGAGCAAATGGTCGCGGGTCATGCGGTTTCTGAACATCACCTGCCGATTGTAGAACACCCCCTGCCGCAGCAGGTCATACATCGACCGCATCATGTGCAGCATCACCACGTTGTGGCTGGCCTCGATGATCGCCATGTGAAACTCGGCGTCCAGTTTGGCCTCGTCGCTGGGATCGCGTTTCTGGTGGGCGGCTTCCATCCTGGCAAAGATCGCGGAGATCACGGCCAGATCGGTGTCCGACCCCAGCTTTGCCGCGCGTTCTGCCGCAAGCCCCTCCATATCGCGGCGAAACGAGATATAGTCGAAAACGGCTTCGTCATGGCTGGCAAACATCCGCACCAGCGCTTCGGAGAACGCCGATCCCAGAACATCGGCCACATAAATGCCCGCGCCGGGGCGGGCGACCAGCAGACCGCGCTCTTGCAGTTCGGCAATCGCATCGCGCAGCGACGGGCGCGAAACGCCCATCTTGTCAGACAGTTCGCGTTCGGCGGGCAATCTCTCGGCCGGGCGCAGGATGCCGCGCAGGATCAGCAGTTCGATCTGCCGCACCACGGCGTTTGACAACTTTTCCGACTGGACTTTGTGAAACGGCATGTGGCCTCCGCGATTGGTCGGAACATATGACCACTTTGCGGGGCTGCCAATGAAAAAGACCGGGCCCTGCGGCCCGGCCTTGACGCGAAGGTCAGGCGATCAGATGGTCGGGCGGATGATGATCTCGACCCGGCGGTTCTGCGCGCGGCCTTCGGGCGACAGGTTGGAGGCAATCGGCGCATCCTCGCCACGGCCATAGGCGGTCAGCCGGCTGTTCGGAACGCCGGTTTCGCGCAGGACGTTGGCGACCGACACCGAGCGGCGCTGCGACAGGTCCTGGTTGTAGGCGGCCGACCCGGTGTTGTCGGTGTGCCCGATGACTTCGATCCGGCTGTTGGGGTATTTGAGCAGGTTCGAGGCGACAGCCTTGATGTCGCGGGTCAGGTCAGAGCGCAGGGTCGCACTGTCGGTGGCGAACAGCAGGTCCTGCGGCATGTTGACGATCAGATACTCGCCGGTATTGGTGACGGTGATCCCCGAATTGCCGATCGAGCCGCGCAGGTCAGCGGCCTGCGCATCCAGCGAATTGCCGATCGCCCCGCCGACCACGCCGCCGACCAGCGCGCCGATGGCGGCATTCTTGACCTTGTCGTCGTCATCGCGGCTGGCGCCGACCACGGCCCCGATCAGTGCCCCGGTGAGCGCGCCGCTCTTGGCACGGGCGTTCGGGTCATCGGGGTAGGCGTTCGGGTCCACCGCGCAGGCCGACAGGGCCAGAACGCCAATGGTGGACAGGATAAGCGGGGTTTTCATGATCATGGGACTGCTGCCTATATTGAACCAGGCCACTGCGGGCCTTGACCGCATTTTATACCGGCAGGCAGGCGGGGGAAAGGTGCGGCATCTTGGCAGCGATTTTCCGCTCAGGTGGTCCGCATCATGCCGCATCGGCCCGGGCGGCCTCCCACGCCAGGATCGCGCGCTTGACCGGCAGGCCCCAGTGATAGCCGCCAAGCCCGCCCGATTTGCGCAGCGCGCGGTGGCAGGGGATCAGAAAACTGATCGGATTGCGCCCTACGGCGGTGCCCACCGCGCGCATCGCCCTGGGCAGGCCCACCGCTCCGGACAGTTCGGAATAGGTGGTGACGTGACCCGACGGGATGCGCAACAGGGCCTCCCACACCTTGATCTGCAGCGGCGCGCCGATCAGATACAGCGGCACCGGCCCGGGGTCGGCCTGACCAAAGGCCGACTGCACCCAAGGCTGCAACGGGGTCGCATCCTCGACGAACTGCGCCAGCGGCCAGCGGCTGCGCAGGTCGGCCATCGCGGCGGCCTCGCCCGTCTCGGCAGCAAATCCGATTCCGCAGAGGCCCCGGTCGGTGCCCATGACCAAAGCCGGACCGAAGGGGCTGTCGAACCAGCCCCATCGGATCATCAGACCGGCCCCGCCGCGCGCATAGTCGCCCGGGCTCATCGCCTCCCACGTCAGAAACAGATCGTGCAACCGCCCACCCCCCGACAACCCGGCGGTCAACGCGGTGTCGAGCACGGTAAACCGGTCCGCCAGCAGGTGGCGCGCATGGTCCAGCGTCAGGTATTGCTGATACCGCTTTGGCGAGACGCCGACCCAGGCCGAGAACAACCGCTGAAAATGCGACGGGCTCATTCCCATGCGTGCGGACAGGGCATCAAGCGTCAGGGCAGGCCCTTCGGCGTCGATCACGGACAGCGCGCGGGCGATCACGCCATAGTGGTAGGGGGTATCGGTCATAGAGGCCTCCGTTGCTGGCCAACCTAGAGCCGGTGGCGGCGCGAAGCGACCCGGAATCTGCGCCTTTTGCTTGTCGGGGCGGGCGGGCTGGGGCATATCCGGGCCATGAGCCCGCAATTGCCTTATGCCGAGATCAGCGCCATCTTTGCCCGGTTTCGCGACGGCGAACCCGAGCCGAAGGGCGAACTGGACCATCTCAACGCCTATACGCTGCTGGTGGCCGTGGCGCTGTCGGCGCAGTCCACCGATGTTGGGGTGAACAAGGCGACCAAGGCGCTGTTTGCGGTTGCCGATACCCCCGCCGCCATGCTGGCCGTGGGCGAAGAGGCGCTGATCGCCCATATCAAGACCATCGGGTTGTTCCGCAACAAGGCGCGGAACGTGATCCGTCTCAGCCAGAAGCTGATCGACGACTATGGCGGCGAGGTGCCGTCAAGCCGCGCCGCGCTGCAATCGCTGCCCGGGGTGGGGCGCAAGACGGCGAATGTCGTGCTGAGCATGTGGTTCGGCCATCCGGCGCAGGCGGTCGACACCCATGTGTTCCGCGTCGGCAACCGCACCGGCATTGCGCCGGGGCGCGACGAGATTGCGGTCGAGCGCGCCATCGAAGACCACGTGCCCGTCGAGTTTCAGCGCCACGCTCATCACTGGCTGATCCTGCATGGCCGCTACATCTGCACCGCCCGCAGCCCGAAATGCGGCATCTGCCCGGTTTATGACCACTGCCTCCATCAGGAAAAAACAGCATGAAATCCTACCATGTCGCCGGGATCGGCAACGCCATTGTCGATGTCTTTGCCAGTGCCGATGACACGTTTCTGGACCTGATGGGCATCGAAAAGGGCATCATGCAACTGGTCGAGCGTGACCGGGGCGAGGTGCTGTATGGCGCCATGACAGACCGGGTGCAGGCGCCGGGCGGGTCGGTCGCCAACACGCTGGCCGGTCTGGGAAATCTGGGGTTGAACACGGCGTTCATCGGTCGGGTGCATGACGATGCCCTGGGCCGGTTCTATGCGCGGTCGATGGCCGAGGGCGGCACCGATTTTGTCAACGCGCCGGTGGCGGGGGGCGATCTGCCGACCTCGCGGTCGATGATCTTTGTCAGCCCGGACGGCGAGCGGTCGATGAACACCTATCTGGGGATATCGTCGGAACTGGGGCCAGACGATGTGTCTGACGAGGTGGCGGGCGGTGCCGGTATCCTGTTCCTCGAAGGCTATCTTTATGACAAGCCGAAGGGGAAACAGGCGTTCGCGCGCGCGGTGTCGCTGTGCCATGCCAAGGGCGGCCGGGCGGGCATCGCCCTGTCGGACCCGTTCTGCGTCGATCGTCACCGCGGCGACTTTCGCCGTCTGGTCCGCGATCTGGATTATGTGATCGGCAACGAACACGAATGGTCGTCGCTGTATCAGACCGACCTGTCGGCGGCGTTGAAGCAGGCGGCGGCGGACTCGGGGCTGGTGGTCTGCACCCGGTCGGGGCATGATGTGATCGTGCTGCACGGCGACGAGCAGGCGGTGGTGCCGGTGCAGCGTGTGGTGCCGGTAGATGCCACCGGGGCGGGCGATCTGTTTGCGGCGGGCTTTCTTTACGGGCTGGCCACCGGGCATGTCCTGTCGGTCTGCGGGCGGATGGGCTGCGTTGCGGCGGCCGAAGTCATCAGCCATTTCGGCGCGCGCCCCGAAGCCGATCTGAAAGAGTTGTTCCGCCGCGAAGGCCTGATCTAGGAGCCGAAGATGACCAATCCGCTGCTGACCCCCTGGGACACCGCGTTTGCCCTGCCACCGTTTGCCGCCATCAGCGACGCCGATTTCGCGCCGGCGTTCGAGGCCGGACTGACCGAGGCGCGCGCCAACATAGCGGCGATTGCCGGCAACCCCGATGCGCCGACCTTTGCCAACACCATCGACGCGATGGAGTTGGCCGAGCAGACGCTGGACCGGGTCGGCGGCGTGTTCTTCAACCTTGCCGGTGCCGACAGCACCGAAGCGCGCGAGGCCCTGCAGACCGAGCTTGCGCCCAAGCTTTCGGCATTTTCGTCTGAAATCTTCAACAACCAGCCGCTGTTCCTCCGCATCGAGACGCTGTGGCGGGGGCGCGATGATCCGGGTCTGACGGACGAACAGCTGCGCGTCCTGACCCTGTATCGTCAGATGTTCATCCGGGCGGGAGCGCAGCTTTCGGGCGATGCGGCAGCCCGGTTGACGGCGGTGAAATCGCGGCTGGCGGTTCTGGGAACGCAGTTCAGCCAGAACCTGCTGGCGGACGAGCGCGAATGGTTCATGGACCTGACCGAGGCCGATCTTGACGGACTGCCCGAGTTCGGTGTGGTTTCGGCCCGTGCGGCGGGCGAGGAAAAGGGCGCGGTCGGCCCGGTGGTGACGCTCAGCCGGTCGCTGATCGTGCCGTTCCTGCAATTCGCCACCAACCGTGCCCTGCGCCAGAAGGCGTATGAGGCCTGGGGCCTGCGCGGCGCCAACGGCAATGCGGCCGACAACCGGGCGATTGCCGCCGAAACGCTGGCCCTGCGGCAGGAACGGGCGGCGCTGCTGGGGTATGACAGTTTCGCAGCCTACAAGCTTGAGCCGGAAATGGCCAAGACTCCGGCGGCGGTCCGCGATCTGCTGATGCAGGTGTGGGAGCCCGCGAAACGCGCCGCCACCGCGGATGCCGGGGTGCTGGAGGCGATGATGCACGCCGACGGCATCAACGGCGATCTGGAGCCCTGGGACTGGCGCTATTACGCGGAAAAGCGGCGGCGCGCCGAGCATGATCTGGATGAGTCGATCCTGAAGCCTTACCTGTCGCTCGACGCGATGCTGGGCGCGCAGTTCGACTGTGCCAACCGGTTGTTCGGGCTGGAATTCTTCCCGCTGGATGTCGACCTGTATCACCCCGACGCGATGGCGTGGGAGGTCAGGCGCGGCGACCGGCACATTGCGGTGTTCATCGGCGACTACTTTGCGCGCGGGTCCAAACGGTCGGGGGCCTGGTGTTCGGCCCTGCGGTCGCAGCGCAAGCTGGGCGGCGATCAGCGGCCGGTGGTGATCAACGTCTGCAACTTTGCCAAGGGCGACCCGGCGCTGCTGTCGTACGACGACGCCCGCACGCTGTTTCACGAATTCGGCCATGCCCTGCACCAGATGCTGTCGGACGTGACCTATGGCTTCATCTCGGGCACCAGCGTTGCCCGCGACTTTGTCGAGTTGCCGAGCCAGTTGTATGAACATTGGCTGGAGGTGCCCGCAGTGCTGGAAAAACACGCGCGGCATCATGCCACCGGCGCGCCGATGCCGGCTGACATGCTGAAACGGCTGCTGGCGGCCGGCACCTATGACCAGGGCTTTGCGACTGTCGAATTCCTGTCGTCGGCGCTGGTCGATCTGGCGTTCCACGAAGGGGCTGCCCCCGCCGACCCGATGCAGATGCAGGCGCAGGTGCTGGCCGATCTGGGCATGCCGCGCGCCATCCGCATGCGCCATGCGACCCCGCATTTCGCGCATGTGTTCTCGGGCGACGGCTATTCCAGCGGCTACTACAGCTATATGTGGTCCGAAGTGATGGACGCCGATGCGTTTGCGGCATTCGAGGAGGCGGGCGATCCCTTTGATCCCGCCACCGCGGCGCTGCTGGAAAAGCACATCCTGGCTGCCGGCGGGTCGCAGGACCCCGTGGCGCTGTATACGGCGTTCCGCGGCCGGATGCCGGGAGTGGAGCCGCTGTTGAAGGGCCGGGGCCTGCAGGAAACCGTCTAGCGCAGCTGGCTGGGCGCGATGCCGAACCGCGTGCGGAATGCCCGTGACAACGACGAGGCGGATGAAAACCCGCAGCGCAACGCCACGTCTGCCAAGGAGTGCCGGGTATCGGTGATCATCCGCCGCGCGGCCGACAGCCGCAGCGTCAGGGCATAGGCGCCCGGCGTCATGCCGACATTGGCGCGAAACAGGGTTTCCATGCGACGGGGCGACAGGCCGATGGCCGCCGCCGCATGCACTGTCGTCTCCGGTGCATCCAGCCGTGCCTCCATCCGGGCGATGGCTGCGGCCACGCGGGGGTCCAGCCGGGGGTCGGGGGCGGCATCGCTGATCTGCGGCTCATGGCCGTCGCGGGCGGTGGTGATGAAGGATGCGGCCACCTGCAACGCCAGCGCCGGGCCATGGCGCGCCCGGATCAGATGCAACATCAGATCGGTGGCGGGGGCAGCCCCCCCTGCGGTGAACCGGCTGCGGTCGATGACAAAGCGGTTCGGAACCACGTCGATATCGGGATGGGCGGCGGCGAGATCCTCCAGATCCTCCCAATGCACCGTGGCGCGGTGGCCGTTCAGCAGCCCGGCGCGGGCCAGCACCCAGGACCCCGCGTCGATGCCGCCGATGGCGGCAAACCGCGGGGCCATCCGGGCCAGATCGCGGATCAGCGGGGCGGTCGCCACCTGCGATTGGCGAAACCCCGCGATGACCACCAGCGCATCTGTCCCCGCCGCTGCCGACAGCGGCCCGAGCGAAGGCAGTTCGATGCCGCAGGTCAGCGGCGCGGGACGGCCATCCGGCGTCACCACCCGCCACCGATAGGTCTCTTGCCCCAGAGGACGGTTGGCCGACCGCAGCGGGTCCAGCACCGAGGCCACCTCAAGGATCGACGCCTGAGGCAGCACCAGCGCGGCCAGTGTCAGCGGGTCAGAAGAGGGCGCAAAGATCGTTGCGGTTTTTGCCATCCATGCTTCGTAATTCGTCACGCGAGCCCTCACAACCCCGCTATGCTGAAGCCAAATCAGGAGAACCCGATGCCCTTGGCCATGAACCGCGACGTTTTCATTACCTGTGCCGTAACCGGGGCGGGCGGCACGCAAGACCGGTCGCCCCATGTTCCGCGCTCGCCCGGGCAGATCGCCGACAGTGCCATCGCGGCGGCCAAGGCGGGGGCAGCCATCGTGCATTGCCATGTGCGCGACCCCGAGACCGGCAAACCGTCGCGCGACCCGGCGCTTTACCGCGAAGTGACCGAGCGGATTCGCGATTCCGCCACCGACGTCGTGCTGAACCTGACGGCGGGGATGGGCGGCGATCTGCTGTTCGACGGCACCGAGACCATGACCTCCTCGGCACGGTCCGACATGGCCGGCGCTGCCGAACGGGTAGCGCATCTCGTCGACTGCCGCCCCGAGATCTGCACGCTCGACTGCGGCACGATGAATTTCAACGAGGCCGACTATGTGATGGTCAACACCCCGGGCATGCTGCGCGACATGGGGGTGCGGATGCGCGAGTCCGGTGTGCGGGTCGAGATCGAGGCCTTTGACACCGGGCATCTGTGGTTCGCCAAGGAACTGGTTCGCGACGGCGTCATTCCTTCCCCGGTTCTGGTGCAACTGTGCATGGGTGTGCCGTGGGGCGCGCCGGATGATCTGAACACCTTCATGGCCATGGTCAACAACGTGCCCGCCGACTGGGTCTGGAGCGCGTTTGCCATCGGCCGCAACCAGATGCCCTATGTCGCCGCATCGGTGCTGGCGGGCGGCAACGTGCGGGTCGGGCTGGAGGACAATCTTTGGCTCGACAAGGGCGTGCTGGCCACCAACGCGCAACTCGTCGAACGGGCGGTGACCATCATCTCGAACCTCGGCGCGCGGGTGATCACCCCTGCGGAAGTGCGCGTCAAACTGAAGCTGGAAAAGAGGGCACCGAAATGATCCGCAAGGCAGCACTCATTGGGGGTGGTGTTATCGGTGGCGGCTGGGCCGCGCGGTTTTTGCTGAACGGCTGGAACGTGTCGGTGTTCGACCCCGACCCCGAGGCCGAACGCAAGATATCCGAAGTCCTGCGCAACGCCCGCGCCGCCCTGCCCGCGCTGTCGGATGTGCCGATGCCCGCCGAGGGGGTGCTGTCGTTTGCCGCCTCGATCACCGAGGCGGTGGAAGGCGCGGACTACATTCAGGAATCGGTGTCGGAACGGCTGGACCTGAAACACCGGGTGTTTGCACAGATTCAGCAGTCGTCGCATGGCGTGCCCATCGGATCGTCCACCAGCGGGTTCAAGCCGTCAGACCTGCAGCAAGGGGCGGCTGACCCGAGCGTGATCTTCGTCGCCCATCCGTTCAACCCGGTTTACCTGCTGCCTCTGGCCGAGATTGTGCCCTCTGTCAAAACCGATCCGGCGCTGATCGAACGGGTCAAGGAAACCTTGCGCGAACTGGGCATGTTCCCCCTGCATGTCCGCAAGGAAATCGACGCGCATATTGCCGACCGGTTCCTCGAGGCGGTCTGGCGCGAGGCGCTGTGGCTGGTGAAGGACGGCATCGCCACCACCGAGGAAATCGACGAGGCGATCCGCATGGGCTTTGGTCTGCGCTGGGGCCAGATGGGGCTGTTCGAAACCTACCGTGTGGCCGGGGGCGAGGCGGGGATGAAGCATTTCATGGCGCAGTTCGGGCCGTGCCTGACCTCGCCATGGACAAGGCTGACCGACGTGCCCGAATTCAACGACGCATTGGTCGACCTGATCGCGGGGCAGTCTGACGCGCAATCGGGGCACCACACCATCCGCGAGTTGGAGCGTATTCGCGACAGCAACCTGATCGGCTTTCTGCGCGCGCTGAAGGACCGCAACTGGGGCGCGGGCAAGGTGCTGCTGGAGCATGACGCGCGCCGTCGGGTGGAAATCCACGCCACGCCGCAGGGCGCGCCGATGGTGATGGCGCGGCTGGCGGTGTTGCCGGGCTGGATCGACTATAACGGCCATATGACCGAAAGCCGCTATTTGTTCGCCGGGTCGGAAACCTGCGACGCCTTCCTGCGGCTGATCGGGGCGGATATGGATTATGTGAAGGGCGGGCACAGCTATTACACGGCGGAAAGCCATGTAATGCACCTGGGCGAGGCCAAGCTGGGCGATGCTTTGACCGGCACCCTGCAGGTCCTGCACGCCGACGAGAAACGCCTGCACCTGTGGCTGTCGATCGAACGCGATGGCGTGGCGGTGGCGACGATCGAACAGATGCTGCTGCATGTCGATATGGCGGCGGGCAAGGCGTCGCCCGCGCCCGCGGCGATCCTCGACCGGCTGATGCCGATTGCCATTGCCCATGCCTCGCTGCCCCGCCCGTTGGCGGCGGGCCGCTCCACTGGCCAGCGGAGGGCATGAGATGCACCTTGGCCTGACGCCCGAACAGGACATGATCGTCTCGACCGTCCGCAGCTTCGTCGAGAACGAGATCTATCCGCATGAAAAGCTGGTGGATACGACCGGTTTCGTGCCCCACGACCTTGCCGAACAGATCAAGCGAAAGACGATCGACCTTGGGTTTTACGCCTGCAACTTTCCGCAAGGCGCGGGTGGTCCGGGTCTCAGCCACGTCGAATTCGCGCTGGTGGAGCGCGAGCTTGGGCGCGGCTCGATGGCGTTGACTCATTTTTTCGGGCGGCCCCAGAACATCCTGATGGCCTGCCGGGGCGAACAGATCGACCGCTATCTCAAACCGGCGGTGCGCGGAGAGCGCATGGACGCGCTGGCGATGACAGAACCCGATGCGGGCTCGGACATCCGCGGCATGAAAACCCAGGCGCGGCGCGACGGCGGCGACTGGGTGATCAACGGCACCAAGCATTTCATCAGCGGCGCGGAGCATGCCGATTTCGTCATCGTCTTTGTGTCGACCGGCGAAGAACAGGTGGGCGGGCTGACCAAGAAGAAGATCACCACCTTTCTGGTCGACCGCGGCACGCCGGGCTTTACCATCCGCGAAGGCTACAAGTCGGTCAGCCACCGCGGCTACAAGAACATGATCCTCGAATTCGACGATTGCCGGGTGCCCGACGCCCAGGTTCTGGGGCAGGTCGACGGCGGCTTTGCGGTGATGAACGAATGGCTCTACGCGACCCGGATCACCGTCGCGACCATGGCCGTGGGCCGGGCGCGGCGGGTGTTCGACATGATGCTGGCCTACGCCGCCGAGCGCAAGCAGTTCGGCCAGCCGATTGGCCGGTTTCAGGGTGTCGGGTTCCAGCTGGCAGATTCGGTGACAGAGATCGACGCCGCCGATTACCTGACCCTTGCCTCCGCCTGGCGGCTGGATCAGGGCCTGCCGGCCAACCGAGAGATCGCCTCGGCCAAGCTTTATGCCACCGAAATGCTGGCCCGCGTCACCGACCGCGCCATCCAGGTGCATGGCGGTATGGGGCTGATGGACGACCTGCCGCTGGAACGGTTCTGGCGCGATGCTCGGGTGGAGCGCATCTGGGACGGCACCTCCGAAATCCAGCGCCACATCATCAGTCGAGACCTGCTGCGACCATTGGGAGCATAAACTTATGGTGCCTCCGGCGGGGATATTTAGGAACAGAAGAAACGGAAAGTTAATCTTGATATGCGATTCTAGGAGCACGGTACAGGCGGGGACGCCGATGACCGTAACAGGAGAAGATTCCCTGCTTCCTTGGATGGGAGCAGGGCGTCTTCTGCGTTTCTTCTGTTTGGAAGTATCCCGGGGTCCGGGGCAGCGCCCCGGCGCTCTCGGCAAGACCGGACACCGCCGTTGAAAGACCTCAATCGCCTTCTCCGCCCCCGGTCCATTGCCGTTCTCGGATCGGGTTGGGCTGAAAATGTCATCGAGCAATGTCACAAGATGGGCTTTGCGGGCCCCATCTGGCCAGTGCATCCAAAACGCGAAATGGTCGGCGGTCTGCCGGCCTATGCCTGTCCTGCCGACCTGCCGGGTGTGCCGGATGCGGTGTTCCTCGGGATCAACCGTCATGCGACGGTCGATGTCGTGCGCGATTTGTCGGCGATGGGCGCGGGCGGGGCGATCTGTTTCGCCTCCGGATGGACCGAGGCGGGCGAGGCGGGGCTGCAGGCAGATCTCGTGGCGGCGGCGGGCGACATGCCGATCCTGGGGCCGAACTGCTATGGCGTGATCAACTATCTGGACGGCGCGTTGCTGTGGCCCGACCAGCATGGCGGGGAGCGGGTTGACCGGGGGGTGGCCCTGCTGTCGCAATCCTCCAATATCGTGATCAACTTGACCATGCAGGCGCGGGGCCTGCCGGTGGCCTATGTCGCCTGTCTGGGTAACGCGGCGCAGGTGGGGCTGGCGGAACTGGCGGGTGCTCTGCTGGCGGATGAGAGGGTGACGGCGCTTGGCATGTATGTCGAAGGCATCGACGATGCCCCGGCGCTGGCACAACTTGCGGCCATCGCGCGGGCGGCGGGCAAGGGCATTGTCTGCGTGAAATCCGGCAAGACGGAATTGTCGCGCACGGCAGCGGCCTCGCATACGGCGTCGCTGGCGGGCGAAGGGGTGGTCTCGCAGGCGTTTCTGCGGCAGGCGGGAATTGCCGAGGTCGACACCCTTTCGGAACTGCTGGAAACGCTGAAGATCTTTCATGCCGTCGGGCCGGGACTGGGTCCAAGCGTCTGCTCGCTGTCGTGTTCGGGTGGCGAGGCGGGGCTGGTGGCTGATCTGGCGGCGACGGTCGGCGTGACCTTTGCGCCGCCGAGCGATGCGCAAACCCGGCGGCTGGCCGAGATTCTGGGTCCGATCGTTACCATCGCCAATCCGCTGGATTATCATACCTTCATCTGGGGCGACGGGCCACGCACCACCGATGTTTTCGCGACCATGCTGGCGGGCTACGATGCCGGCCTCTTCATCATCGACCCGCCGCGACCGGACCGCTGCGACCCGTCGTCCTATCAACCAGCGCTCGACTCGATCGTCGCCGCGCACCGGCAGACCGGCAAGCCGGCCTTTGCCGTGGCGTCGCTGCCCGAAAACCTGACCGAGCCGTTGGCCGCCGACCTGATGCGGCAGGGGGTGGTGCCGCTGATGGGGCTGGACTCGGCGCTGGGGGCGATTGCGGCGGTTCAGCGGATCGGGGCGGCTACCGACTGGTCGCCGCTGCCGGCCCGGCCCAGGTGCGATGCGGTGCTGATGGCCGAGGATACGGCCAAGGCGGTGCTGCGGGCATCGGGCATTGCCGTGCCGGACGGAATGGCTGCCCCGACGCTTTCCGACCTGCAGCGGCAGGCCAAAGGCATGACGGGGCCGCTGGTTCTGAAGGGCATCGGGTTTGCGCACAAGACCGAGGCGGGTGCAGTGCGGCTCAATCTCGACACGCTGGACGGTCAGGCCGAGATGGCGGGCGCGCAGGGTTATCTCGTGGAACAGATGCAGCGGGGGGCGGTGGCCGAGGTGCTGGTCGGTCTGCGCCGCGACCCGATTTACGGGGTGACGCTGACCATCGGCATGGGCGGGGTCGAGGCTGAACTGCTGGCCGATACTGCAACGCTGGTCTTGCCCATTGCCCGGGCCGACGTCATTGCGGCGCTGCGGCGCCTGCGGTTGTTCCCGTTGCTGGACGGCTATCGCGGGCGGCCGAAAGCCGGGTTGCAGCACATCGCCGATCTGGTCGCCCGATTGTGCGATCTGATGCAGGCGGACGACAGGCTTGAGGAAATCGAACTGAACCCCGTGCTGGTCTGGCCTGACAGGGCCATCCCGGTGGACGCCATGATCTGGAGATCGACATGATGGAGATGCTGACGAGCGGTCCGATCCGCACCCGGCGCGAGGGGGCCATTCTGGAGGTCACGCTGGACCGCCCCAAGGCCAACGCGATTGATCTGGCGACAAGCCGGATCATGGGGCTGGCCTTCCGCGCCTTCCGCGACGATGACAGCCTGCGCGTGGCCATCCTGCGGGCCGAGGGAGAGAAATTCTTTTGCCCCGGCTGGGATCTGAAGGCGGCGGCGGCGGGCGACGCGGTGGATGGCGATTATGGCGTCGGCGGCTTTGGCGGGTTGCAGGAACTGCCCAACCTGAACAAGCCGGTGATCGCGGCGGTGAACGGCATCTGCTGCGGCGGCGGGCTTGAACTCGCGCTGTCCTGCGATCTGATCCTGGCGTCGCGGACCGCGACCTTTGCCTTGCCGGAAATCAGGTCGGGCACGGTGGCGGATGCGGCGTCGATCAAATTGCCCAAGCGCATTCCCTATCACGTCGCGATGGACCTGTTGCTGACGGGGCGCTGGTT
>Ga0105048_10010018_pt1 | contig 15026 bp, 5 predicted proteins | sample MAT05_FD_78382 | JGI IMG/M metagenome (GOLD analysis project Ga0105048, IMG submission 78382) | Freshwater microbial communities from Lake Fryxell liftoff mats and glacier meltwater in Antarctica - MAT-05 | ecosystem: Environmental > Aquatic > Freshwater > Ice > Liftoff microbial mat | place... | reverse complement strand
TTCCACCAGTTGATTTGGGTTGAGCGCCACAAAGCCTCGGCGCATTTGTTTTAGTTCCCAAAAAATCCAGGCAATGACGGTGCCTACTAGCGCCGCGGTGAGCAGCGGATTTTTTGCAAGAAAGTTAATGAAATCAGACATGCGGGCAGCTTGCTCGAAAGGTCGCGAAGTATGTCCGAGCTGCGCGCGCTTTCCAAGCGTATTTTTCCTGTATGCATCGGCTGCTTAGATTTTTGTCACCTGAAATAAGTCTAAATATTTCATTTGGCCTTCCGTTTTTGATATCCCAAGTTGGTTTAGAGATGAATTTTTTGAGGCTAGGCCGTCAAGGCCAGAGAAAACGCTCCAAAGATGGCCTGATTATTTTTTATAGATACGTGAATGTGGCAGCGCGATGCCATCCTTGATTGCTCTGGTCATCCAGCGACGCAAAGCCGCATCGTTTTGTCGGCCTGCCAATTGTTGGATTTTGGGCGCTGAGTATAGAAAATAACAACGCACGTCCCGGCATTCAGGGCTATTACGGCGGTGCGTTTGACCACAAGCGCGTAAGGCTTTGCGTCAGCGGCGCGGGTTCAAATGAGGCTTGCGAGTAGATTAGGAACGACGGGGTGTTGATACCTTCCTCACCACCCCGTCCCACCCAAACTACCGCGCAATTCCTGCTTTTCTTCCTCACTAATCGCGCCGGCACTTAGCTTTTCTTTCAACACCTGCACGCGCCCAGCTTTGGCGCGTTCGTTGAGCTTATTTATAGCGGCTAAAAAATCGCTTTTTTGATGCTCAGTTTCGCCAGGAATTTGTGCGGCTAATAGTTTGAGCAGCGCTGGATATTCGTCTTGGCCGTCAAACATCTCGACTAAGCTGGACGCATTTGCCTCCGGGCGCTCGCGCGCTAATTCGATCAACGCCACCAGCAAGGAAATGCCGGGTAAGTCTAGCGCGGCAAAAGGATAGGGTGGCTCGGCGGAACTGGCAACTTCTGGCGCGCCGAGCAAAAGGGTTATCGCTTGGCGCACCAAAGTGCGGCGGCCTAGATCGGTGGCGGCGCTGCCGTCGCCTTGCTCACGCTTTTGGAAGCTTTGAATGCGCGGGCGCTCACGGGGGGCGGTCGAATTGGTGGAATTGCTTTGGCTGACTCCGGTCAGCCGTGATAGCTCTGCCTGCATCAATTCGGCGAATGCACCGTCTGGGATTTGCGCCAACAGCGGGCGGGCCTTTTCGGCTAGGCGTGCGCGGCCGTCAATGCTGGAGAGGTTGCTATCTTTCGCCAATTCGTCGAACAAATATTTTGACAGCGGCAGCGCGGTTTCGTAGCGCGCGTGAAAGCCATCCATGCCTTCTTTGCGCACAATCGAATCTGGATCTTCGCCGTCAGGTAAAAATAGAAAATGCGCCTGTCGGCCTTCGCGCATACGCGGCAACACATTATTGAGTGCGCGCCATGCGGCGGCGCGGCCAGCGCGGTCGCCATCGAAGCAAAACACCACATCTTCGGCGTTGCGAAACAATAGTTCAGCATGTTCGCGGCTGGTCGCGGTGCCTAAGGTTGCAACGGCTTCGGTGACACCAAATTGCGCTAGGCTGAGCACGTCCATATAGCCCTCAACGACGACTAAACGCGTGTGCTTGAACTGGCGCGCGAAATAAAGCCCATATAATTCCTGGGATTTTTTGAATAGCGCGGTCTCGGGTGAGTTCAGATATTTCGGCTCGCCCGCGCCAATAATGCGGCCGCCAAACGCAATCGTGCGGCCGCGTTTGTCCAAGATCGGGAACATCACGCGCTCCCGAAACTTGGCGTAATCGCCGGTATTGCCCGTGCCGGTTAAGCCGGCCATTTCTAGCGCTTTTTTGCGATCTGGCGTGGTGCCTAGCGATTGCATCAGCTTATTGCCGTTCGCCGGTGCCCAGCCAAGCTGGAAGCGTTCGCTGGCGGCGCGATCTACGCCGCGCTTTTCTAAATATTCCTTGGCTTCTGGGCACGATTCTAATTCGCGCCGGAAAAACTGTGTGGCATCGGCAAGGACCGGAAATAATGCGTCAGAACCATCGACGCGTTTATAGCCGCCGCCTTCAAACGGTACGGTCAGGCCGACGTCCGCCGCAAGCGCTTCCACCGCGTCGGAGAAGTCCATATTTTCGTAATTCATCAAAAACCCGACCGCCGAACCATGCACGCCACAGCCGAAGCAGTGATAAAACTGCTTTTGCGGGCTGACCGTGAACGAGGCCGAGCGCTCATCATGAAAAGGGCAGCGCGCCTGAAATTCACGCCCTGCACGTTTCAGCGGCACACGCTTGCCAATCACATCGACGATGTCGATGCGTTGCAAAAGGTCATCAATGAAACTTTCTGGAATACGCGCCATGGGCGTGCGCTTTGGCCCTTTTAAGTTCGATGGCAGCGCATGGTAGCGAATTGCTTGCGCTGGTGCTTAAAGTGCGTGGTTATGCGTGGTTGTGCTTGCGCTGTATTAATCTGCTAAGGCACCGACGCACAATCAATTGTCAAGAAATTTGCCGTTGATACAAGTCGTCACATTCCAAGCAACTATCGACGCATGCAAAATCTTAGGGGTCGTTGTGCCGTGCTTCTAAACCCACTGCTAAGAACCCTTGTGGAATAACAAATGCGCCCAAAGAGATCGATCTTCGCCGCGCAATGATCCTTCTTCCCTAAGAGTACAACCTTCTAATTTCGGCTAAGTGAAGCAAGACAAATTGACATTGAGGTTTAGTTCAAAGACGTAATCGAGTCATAGACTTCCGATTCATTTTTAACGAAGACGGAGTGCTTATGCGAGCATCATGGGTTGCCTTACGGCAATGGGTTTTCTTTGCGAGTTTACTGGCGCTGATTCCAGCAGCTTATGCGCAGCAGACTTTCAGCAAAGCCCTGATCGGGTCTGCCGGGCCATATCAGACGGGTGAAAGCGTGACCTATCGTCTGCAGGGCTCATGCAACAACCTGATCAGCGGATGCGGCGCGCTGTCGATCAGTGATTCTTTGCCCCCAGAATTAGTGTTGGCAAGTTGCCCAACCTCAAGCTTTTTTGGTGGTGGTAACGGTTCGATTAGCTGCGGTGCTGGCACGATTACGCTAGTGCGCAATGTCTATGCTGGCGGCGACACGTTTTCGCTGGACATTATAGTGCGGGTCAACCCAGCGATCGCCGTGGCTGCCAGCAATATTATCAATACTGCGACCGCAACGATCACGGGCTTTGTTAACCCCTCAAATGCCGCACCGATTTCGGTTGCAACGCCGACACCACAGTATGTGGTGCGCAAGCAACGGACGGATCCCAGCGCCGGCCTGGCAATAGCCCCCGGTACTGCCGTGACCTACCGCGTGCAACTCTGTCCCAACTCGACTATTGGCAATATGCCACTGACTAGCGCTGTGCTGACCGACACGCTGCCAGCCACAACACCCGCACTTACTGCGGCCAGTATAGAAGTGCCAAACGGCGGCACCATCGCTTTTCCAAATATTAGTTGGAATCTGGACGACACCACCCCACCACCGACGGGTTTGCTTGGGCTAAACAATGGCTCCACGTGCGCGGAACGCACCTTTGTTGTGCGTTACCCAGCCGGCATCGCAGTCGGTACGGTAGTGACCAACACCATCAACGGGACGGTAGTGCCAGTTGCCGGGCCGGCACCGGTGATCGGGCCAGTTGGCCGCACCGACACCATTGGTGGCGCAGCAGCTGCCGGTAGTTCTAGCAAGTCCGCCCCTGACGTTGCGCCAGGTACGGGTGACATCGTCTTTAGCATTACCGCCAACACCAATGGCTCCAACACACGCGTGCCAGCGTTTGAAGTCGTGGATCGTTTGCCTAACACGCCATTACCAACGGGCTTGACCTTTGCCTCGGTCAGCAGCGGTCGATGGAGTTCGCCAACCGATGGCAACGTCAGCAGCGATGTCCGTGCCACTATTCAATACACGACTGCCGCACCTATTGCAGGCGTTTGTGATTTTACCGGTGCCACCGCGATTGCCACCAACATCGTAAGCCCAGGCGTAGCAGCTGTGTTTCTTGTGCCAGCCAGCATTCCCGCGAACGCAACCTGTATTCGCTGGCAGTTTAGCGATTTCGGTGCGGGCGGGCCAAGCATCCCGCGAAATTGGTCCTTCACGACCGCGCCTCAGGTTCGTTACAGCGTGAATGCGGGCACCGTTATAGCGCCCTCGACGCTGCAAAACTGCACCAATACCAATTTCACCGGAGCCCCGTTACCACGCTCGGAAGTTTGTGTGAATGCGCGCGTTGAACAGGCAACGCCGTCTGTGCGACCCGCAAAAAGCTTCACTCCAGGCAGCACTAGCCCGGGCAATACTTTCAATATCACCATGAGTGCGAATCACGTTGCTGGCGACAGTACGGCGCCGCTGACCGGCATCGTTTTGTCTGATTGGCTACCTGTGCAGCTTGAGTATGTCGGCTTTGTGAGCTCCGCGCCCGGTGGGCAAGTCGTGCAAGTGACGCCAAATTACGGCAGTCCTGGACGCACTTTAGTGCGGGTAAGCTATCCAACGTTGAGCGTGCCGCTCGGTTCCACCGGACCGTCCGTCACATTCCAAGTGCGTGTGCGGGAGGGTGTATTGAGCAACCCAGCCTATGTTAACGATCTGGCCGTGTTCCTTTCGCCGGGTGCATTTACATGCCCGAACAACGCCGCGCCGATTATTGATACGAACGATTTGAACAACAATGGCAGTAACACGGATTTGTATTGCTCGACGACCGCAAACTTTGGCGTGACAGATTCTTTTGTGCTGGGCGGCGAAAAATGGATTGAAGGCGATGCCACCTTGCCGAATGTGGATGATCCAACTTTGGCTCCGGTGGTAGCAGACAACACGAACTGCCCGGATTACGACAGCAATTTTGGTGGCCCCGTATCCAACTTTACGCGCCTGCCTTGCGTTGCTCAGACCACACATGGTGGCGCTTTTCGCTATCGCTTGCGCTTGGCGAATGCCGGAAATCGTTTGCTGGAAGAATATGTCGCCTATGACGCGCTGCCGTCTATTGGTGATGTCGGCGTTGGGCAGCCACTTTCTACGCAAACCCGTGACACGCGCTGGGTGCCAACGTTAAATGGCCCAATCACTGCAACCGTTGTGGTGCCGCCACTGATTCAATTAATCAATCCGCAGCCCGCATCCTACGCAACAGATGCGCGTGTGCAAATTGAATACACCACCAACGGTAACTTTTGCCGAGGTGAAGTTCGCACCGCTGATTTTGCGCCCGCTGCTGTGGGCACTGCCGCACTGATTAATTCCTATCCCGCAGGCTGTGACGCATCTGCGGTGTTTAGCACGACGCCACCGTCGCCGATAAGCCTGACGCGCGGTTTTCGTATTCGCGCGTTCTCGACTTTAACTGCGCCTGCCAGCAGCATCGATTGGGTGCCGGGCACCTATATTGAAGTGGATATGCCGATGCTGGCTCCAGCCACAGGCGCGCCGCCAAGCTTTGTCGGTGGCACAGTTCCCAATGTTGTCGCCAATGCAAGCTTTTTCAACCCAGCTTGGAACAGCTTCGCGCACCGCGTATTCCGCGCTGGCGCGGCGGCCAATACTGATCTTTTACCCACGGCTGAGCCGCCGAAAGTAGGTATCGTGTTGCCTGAGCTGTATCGCCTAGGTAATTTGGTCTGGTTGGACAATGGCAACGCGGCGCAGCGCAATAACGGCTTAGCGGACAGCGGCGAGCCTGGAATTAATGGCGTCAATGTGCGGCTATGCCGGGATACTGATGGCACCCTTGGCGCTTCCGCTGGCGATACGGTTATTGGCAATACACTAACTGCCAATATTGCTGGGCAAGACGGCAAATATGCATTCGGCAGTTTGCCGCCGGGCGCTAACTATTACTTGGCTGTTACAGATGTCGCGAATCAGTCGCCGTTAGTTGGCCGCCGGTCCACATTTAATGACGAGTTACTTCCCAACAATGATGTCGATAATAATGACAACGGCATTGGCATTAATGGCGCTGGCCTTGTTAGTGCCTGCGGTGCAGGTGCGAGCGGCTCAATTGTTTCTGGACTGGTTGCTTTAGGCCCTGTTAGCGCTTCAGCGGTATTGCCAGAACCGAATAACGAAGTGCTGCGTATCGGTGGCGTGGATGATGACAATGACAGTTTCCCTGATCCAGCGTCGAACTTCAGCGTGGACTTTGGCTTTATCGAGCCGGTTGATTTGGGCGATTTACCAGATACCGGCGCAGGCGTAAGCAGCAATAACTATGAAACGCTGCTAGCGAACAATGGCGCTGTGCATCCATTACTTAATGCAACGCGATTGGGTGCGAGCGTGGACGCAGAAACCAATGGGCAACCGAGTGCTACGGCAGACTTAGACGATACGACCGGCGTGCCAGATGATGAAGACGGCGTAGTCGTCGCCGATCTCACTCAGTTTGAAACGATATCGGCGCCCGTGCGCGTGAATTATAACGCCACCGCTGCAAGTCGAATCTGCGGCTTTATTGACTACAACAATGACGGCATCTTCACCGGCGTGGAACTAGCGCAAGCTGACGTTGCGGTTGGCGCTGGCGTTGCGACGTTGACTTTCGGGCCAGTGCCCGCTGCGAGCGCGGGAAATCGCTATGCCCGTTTCCGCATCAGTTCCGGCGCAACGGCGTGTAGCGCAACCGGTTCCGCAGTTGATGGCGAAGTCGAAGACTATGTCGTACAGGTGTTGAACGCAGCTGATTTTGGCGACTTGCCAGATGCCGCCCTGGGCGTTGGTCCAGGCAATTACAACACCGTGCGTGTTGATGGCGGCGCTGGTCACGTATTGCGTGATGGCTTGCGCTTAGGTGCCTGCAATGATGCAGAAACCGATGGTCAACCGATTAATACGGCGAGTGGTGATGACACGGGCGCAGGCGTTTTGACCCAAGGCGTTTGTGCCGTTGCAAACGACGATGAAGACGGCGTAACCGTCACCGATTTGGCGGTAAGCGTTGGAAATCCAGCAGTCGTGCGGGTCAACGCCACCAATACTGTCGGTACGCCTGCGCAAATTTGCGGCTTCTTTGACTTCAATGGCGACGGTGATTTCGCCGACCCAGGTGAGAGCGCCGCGCCGGTTGCAGTACCGACTGGTAGCAATGGCGTGATCTTTAACGTCAGCTTTGGCATCGTGCCGATTACCGCAGTTTCCAACAGCTTTGCGCGCTTTCGACTGTCCACAATTTTGGCCGCGTGCTCAGCCAGCGGGCTGCTGACCGACGGCGAAGTGGAAGACTATGATACTGGCCTGAACATCAACGACCGTGGGGATTTGCCAGACACCGGCCCAGGCTTTGGCATTGGAAACTACCGAACCACCATCGCTGACGGTGGACCGTTCCACCCAATCGTCGCGGGCTTGTTCATGGGTACGACTAACGATGGCGAGCTTGACGGCCAGCCGAGTGCAACCGCGGTCGGTGATGACGTTGCAGGTGTCGACGACGAAGATGGCGTTGACGTGAGCACGCTGCAATTTGTCGTCGGCCAGCCGCGTGCAGTCACAGTGCGCGTCACTAATACGACCGGTGCGGATGCGCGACTGTGCGGTTTTGTTGATTTCAACGGCGACGGGCAATTTGACGCAGGCGTAGAAACACAGCAAGCGATTGTTCCGACGGGCAGCCTAAACGCGGCGATTTCCCTGAACTACACAAAGCCACTTAGCTCACCATCGGGAAATACTTATGCACGATTCCGTATTAGCTCCGATCTAGCGGGTGCGTGTGCCGATAGTGGCGCGGCAAGCAACGGTGAAGTTGAAGACTATGTGGTTGGCTTGCGCCGTATTGATTTAGGCGACTTGCCAGATACGGCTGCGGGCACTGGGCCGGTCAACTACAACACCTTGATCGCTGATAATGGTGCGCAGCATGAAATCATCACGGGCCTGTTTATGGGCGCATTGGTTGATAACGAAGCCGATGGCCAACCGAACGCTACGGCTGATGGTGACGATACCGCTGGCACAACTGATGATGAAGATGGCATCAACGTAGCGGACTTGACCATCAATGTCGGTAATAACTCGACTGTGCCGGTGACCGCGACCAATACCACTGCAGCAGTCGCTCAACTCTGCGGATTCATCGACTTTAACGCCGATGGCGATTTCTTAGATGCAGGCGAAACTGCGCCAGCAGTCAATGTTCCAGCGGGTAGCAATGGCGTCGTGTTGCCACTCAATTTCGGGATCGTGTCTGCCACAGCAGCAACTGTGAGCTATGCGCGTTTCCGTATCTCAAACACCATCGCAGCCTGCGCTGCAGTGGGCGCGCAATTGTCGGGCGAAGTTGAAGACTATCGTGTGACCATCAACAGTAGTGATCGCGGTGACTTGCCTGACACCGGAGCGGGTGTGGGCGCAGGTAATTATCGCACGCTGCTTGCTGATGGCGGACCGTCGCATCCAATCGTTGCTGGCCTGCGTTTGGGCTTGTTAAACGATGGCGAAGGCAATGGTCAGGCAGCTATCAATGCCGATGGCGACGATTTGACCGGACTAGATGACGAAGACGGCGTCGATGTTGCGACGTTGGACTTTACCATCGGGCAACCGCGGGCCGTCACAGTGCGTGCTACCAATACCACGGGAGCGGCCGCAACGATTTGCGGATTGATCGACTTCAATGCCGACGGTCAATTTGATACCGGCTCGGAAATCCAACAGGTATCCGTACCTGCAGGCAGCAATAACGTTGCGTTTAGTTTGAACTTCACCAAACCGTTGAGCTCACCTGCAGGGCGTACATATGCGCGCTTGCGCATCAGCACCGACACGTCCCCTTGTAGTGATGGTGGCGTGGCGACTAATGGTGAAGTGGAGGATTACGTCGTCGGCTTACGCCGAGTTGATTTAGGCGACTTGCCAGATACGGGCGCTGCTATCGGTGCTGGCAACTATCGCACTTTGCTCGCGGATGGTGGTCCGCAACACGAGATCGTTACCGGCTTATTTATGGGCGCATTGGTTGACAATGAAGCCGATGGTCAACCCAATGCCGCAGCGAACCTTGACGACACCACCGGTTCGGTTGATGACGAAGACGGCGTGAATGTCGCTGACTTGACGTTGATTCCGGCCGCAGCGGTAACGAATGTTCGAGTGACCGCAACGAACTTGACCACATCAGCCGCAAAAGTGTGTGGCTTCCTGGACTTTAATGCAGACGGTGACTTTATGGACGCCGGTGAAGTCGCGCAAGCGGCCGTGCCAATTGCCAGCAATGCTTTGCTGGTGACGCTAGCTTTTGGTGCACGCACACCTGCTAGCGCATTAAACTCATACGCACGTTTCCGCCTATCCACTTCGACAGCAGCTTGCAGCAGTGATGGCGTGCTGCTCGATGGTGAAGTAGAAGATTACGCGGTCAGCTTCCAGCCCTATGATCTGGGTGATTTGCCAGACACAGGCGCTGGTACTGGCGTTGGCAACTATCAAACCCGCGTCACCGATCTCGGTGCCCTGCACGGCATCATCAGTGGTTTGCGTCTGGGTGCTTGTATTGACGCAGAAGCAGATGGACAACCGCTGGGCACAGCACAAGGCGACGACACAGGCGCTGGAACATTTACAAGCGGCACCTGTGCTGCAGCAAATGACGATGAAGACGGCGTAACACTCAGGACGGAGTACAACTCTGGAAGTCCAAGCACGACGCCTGCGATTGTGACCAACCAAACGGCGAGCGCCGCTACGCTTTGCGGTTTTATCGACTGGAATGGTGATGGCGACTTCGCGGATTTGCGTGAAACGGCGCAAGTGAATGTGCCAGCGGGCAGCAATAATCTGTCGGTGTTGCTTGACTTTGGCGTCGTGCCGTCACCAGCAGCGGCGAATACCTTTGGGCGCTTTCGGATCTCAACGGTTGCCGGTTGCTCAGCCACCGGCCTGGTGGTGAATGGTGAAGTTGAGGACTATGCCGTGGTCGTGGGTATTGGTGCGATGAGTTTGGGCAATTTGGTGTGGGAAGACCTCAACAACAATGGCGTGGTCAACCCAGGCGAGCCGGGAATTCCGGGGGTGCCTGTGCGTCTATTCTTGGACGCAAATAATGATGGTAGTCCTGATGGTGCGGCGCTTTTGCAGCAAAATACCGATGCCAATGGCAACTATCTATTTGTTGATTTGCAGCCGAATCACTACATCGTGGAAATTACGCCACCAAGCCGATACACGGTTTCAACCGGTACTGGTCGACGTTGGTTAGCAACAGGCCCTTACGAACCTGCGCCAGATCCTGACAATGACATCAATAACGATGACAACGGCACCATCAATGCAGTGGTTAATTATCGTTCGGCCAGTATTACGCTGAGCGCGAAAGGGGAGCCGATCAATGATGGTGACAATGATGTCAATTCCAATTTAACGGTTGATTTTGGCTTGCTAACGAATTTTGACTTGGCAATTCGCAAGACGCTTGCTGTCGGTCAAGGCGCAACAGTCACGTTAGGGGATTCGGTACGCTTCAGCATTACTGTGTTCAATCAAGGAACAATTGATGCGCGCAATATAGTGGTCAGTGACTACATTCCGTTTGGAATGGCGCTCAATGATCCAAACTGGACAGCGGTTTCGCCGACGCTTGCGACTAGAACTATACCCGGCCCATTGCTGCCAGGAACCAGTACCAGCGTTGACATCGTTTTACGGGTTACGACGTCTAGCGATGTGTTGACCAATACGGCAGAAATTTCCGTCGTCACAGACGGCAATGGCAATCCAATTCGGGATAAGGACTCTGATCCAGACGGCAATCCTGGAAACGATGGCAGCCCGATCGATGATGAAACTGGTAACGTTGGCGGTGATGAAGATGACGCTGACTTTGCAACTGTTTCAGTCATGACGCAGATTCCAACTAATAATGCGTTCGGACTGTTGCTGATGATTGTGATGCTGGGGTTGTTGGGCAGTCGACGACTGCGCAGTTAAGGCAGGTCAGCAATTAGCGCTGGTATGAAAAAAAGCCGCAGCAGAGATGCTGCGGCTTTTTCGCATCTGTCCCCACGCGGATCATTTTCCTGCAGTCGTGTCATTGAGCCACAAAATTGAAAAGCGCCCAGAATATACTTGTCGAAAATCAACCGGGTACCTAATTAAATGGCGTCGAAAGCGGTATGGATTACACAAGCGTTGGCGCTAATTTGTTTGAGTTTGCTCATCGCCGCGTGTCACTTTCGCGGCGGCGAACCCAGTGTCGCCGATTTATCGGCCGCTTTGCGCGCAGAGCTTGACCGGACGAACGCGGCTGGCACGGATACCCTGACGGTAACAGCGACCGGCAAGACGCTGCTGGTCGAAACGAAGTTGGATAAGTTGGAAAAGCTCAGCTGTGCGGGCAAAGATTTGGTTTATGTGTGCGAAGTTAAAGCGTGGATGCGCTATCCATTGCAAGAAATTGAGGAAACGCACAAGCTCAAATTGACTGTTTTTGACGGGCCTAAAGGCTGGCAATTTGTCGAGGGCCAACTGTTGGAGCGCCTGGAATGGTCGAAATAGTCCTTTTTTACTCGTACTTTGAAGCTCTTTTATTTCGCTTTGGTTGATATAAACCCGATGAAAAAATTCAAAATTAAGATTGCTGCGCTCGCTATCGCAACACTCACATTTAATGCTGCCCTGCTGGCGGAGTCGTTTTTGGTTCAAGACAGCACCAAAGTCAAAAAAGTATTACAGCCAATGCTGCCGTCCGGCGTGCAAATCGACTCAGTCACGCCTCGGGATCAGCGCTCTGTAATCAGCGGCACGGCGGCGTCGAACGCCGATGTTTCTAACTTTATGCGCAAGATCGACAGCTCGTTGGTATTTACCAAACTTGAGCTGGAAAGCATTAAACAAGAAGCGGGCCGGGTTCAATATGTATTAAGTGCGCAACTGCATTGCCCCACCGATCCCAGCGCGGCAAATAATGCGTGTAAACCGAGTGCGGCAAAAACACAGTCGGTTTATAAGTGTGTCGTCAATGGCAGCACGGTTTTTCAGAGTAAACCCTGTAAGGGATAATGCGTTAATGTTGAACTTGTGACATTACTTCTTCACCTTCGCCTGATCCCCAGCTAGCACGAAGCCCCAGGATTCGGGTGCGATCGTCTTTTTGATGTAGCTGTTTACTTGCGCCAAAGTTGCCGCCGCTATTTGACTTTCGACGTTGGCAGAAAACGCCATCGTGCGTTGATATTGTGTTTGCGCAGTCAGTACGCCCACAAGTCGTGCGTCATCAGCCCAGGCGACGCGTTTGCTTTTGATAATTCCGGCCTTTGCTTTGGCAAGTTCTTCGTTGGTGATGCCCTGTTCTTGAAAACGCTTGAGTTCTTCGAGCACCGCCTTTTCGCTGGGCAGTAAATTTTCCGGCGCCGCGATCGCATAGGCTTGCCATAAAGACGCGCTGGAGCGGCTGCTAACGCTTAAACCCGTGCCGCCGCCGTAGGAAACGCCATCCTTTTGGCGCAAACGGTCCATCACTCGGCTGTCTAAGCCGCTGCCGCCGAATATATAGTTGGCAATGGTGGCGAGCGCGAAATCGGGGTCGGTATCTTGCAGTGAAATCGGCAAAGCAGCGATCAGCATGCCGTTCGCCTGGTCGGGCGTATTGATCCAGGTGTGCTTGGGCGCAGCGCGGTTCGGTAACTCCGGAAACTCGACATACGCGGATGGCGCGCGCCATGATTCGAATCGCGTTTTGATCGCGTCAATGGTCGCCGTTTCGTCGAATTCACCGACCACCGTGGCGCTGAAATTCGCAGCACCGATAAAATCCGCATGCGCCTTTTGTACGTCCTCCAACGTTAATGCGCTGATCGCAGCATGCGTTTTCGCAAAACTTTCCGCTGCCGCCGGGTGGCCGCTTGGGTAGGGGTTGATCGCAATACTCATCGCGTTACTGGCTAACGCTTGCGGGTTGGTTTCAGCGCTTTCTAAGCCACTGAGTTCTTCTTTGCGCCATGCGGCAAATTCAAGGGCGTCAAAGCGCGGGTGTTTCAACGCATCTTCCACCAGCGCCAGCGTTTCCAATAATGTATTCGCGGTGGCTCGGCCACTGGCGACTAAGGTTTGGCCGCTGGCGGCAACGCTTAATTCCGCCTCGTTCGCATTTAAAGCGTCCGTAAACGCAGTGCGGTCTAGCTTTGTTGTGCCACGGCTGAGCATCGCCGACGCCGCTTCCAATGCGTAAGTTTTTCCGGCCAGTGATTTTTCATCGCCCATGCGTATGTTCAAGGTAAAACTCACCGCCTGATTGCGCGATTTTTTACTCAAGGTTACGACGTCGAAACCATCACGGACGTTACTGCGCTTGATGCGCGGCTCCAATGCCATTGGACTGACATCAAGCTGTTCGCCTGCGGCAATCGCGCCTTGGGTATCTGGTTTTAGGCTAGCTAGTTGTGCGCTAAGGTCTGGTGGCGGTGGTATTTCGGCGCGTTTAGGCACGCCTGAACCAGCAACCAGCGGCAAATAGTTCACCGCCGTGCGGTTCGACTCGATTAAATACATCTGTGCCACACGGTTTAGATCATCTAGCGTTAGCGCGTTCAGCTGTTCGGGCTCCACGAAAAACAAGCGCCAATCGCCCAGGGCAATATATTCCGACAGGCTCAAACCCACTTGCGATACATCATCCAAACTGGATTTCAGCTCATTTTGATAGGCGCGTTTGGCGCGCTGGAATTCCGCTTCGGTGAACGGTGCAGGCGCTTCTATTTCACTCAATGCCACGGTTTTGGCTTTCGCTAGATCTTGCTTTTTATCAAAGCTCAAAATAAATGTCGCGATCGAGCTTTCCTGGAACGCCAGCGGAAACGCCTGCGCACCCGTCGCTAAGCCCACATTGACTAAACTGGTGCGCATTCGGCCCGTGCTTTCGTCAGCCAAGATGCGCAGCACGACATTCATCGCCGTGGCATCGGGGTGCGCGCCGCCGGGTAAGTGATAGCCCAACATAATGAGTGGGGAACCAGGTATGCGCCGAATAGTGGATTCGCGCTCACCGTCTTGCGTGGGTTCTTTGGTGTAGAACACCGGCAGGCTGCGCGTGGGCTTTTTGATGCCAGAAAATGCTTTCGCAATTAAATCGAGCGTTTTGTCCACGGCAATGGGACCTGCCACAATTAAAACCGCGTTGTCAGGCTGGTAGTAGGTGCGATAAAACGCCTGCAGCTTTGCAATTGGCACATTTTCCACGTCCGCACGCGCGCCAATCGAATCATTACCATAGTTGTGCCACATAAACGCTTGCGCAAGCATGGACTTCATGGCCACCGAAAACGGATTGGTTTCACCCCGTTCCATTTCATTGCGCACCACGGTCATTTCGGAATCTAAGTCTTTCTTGGCAATATAAGCGCCAGTCATGCGGCTGGCTTCCATTTTTAACGCCCACTCAAGGTTGTCGCCCGTGGCAGGCATCACTTCAAAGTAGTTGGTGCGATCCATCCAGGTGGAGCCGTTATTTTGCATACCGCGTTTCGAGAAATCGCTATCGATATTCTCAAAGCCCGGCGAACCTTTGAACATCAGATGCTCCAGCAAATGCGCCATGCCGGTTTCGCCATAATTTTCATGTTTGCTGCCGACCTTGTAAGTCACGTTCACCAACAGCTTCGCCTTACTTTCATCCGGGTAAAGCAACACGGTCAGGCCGTTCGCAAGGCGATATTCGCTCATGCCACCATAGCTTGGCCCAGCGGTTACACCGGCGGGAAGTGCTGTTTTGCCAGCACGATTCACTTCAACAGGCGCTTTCGCTTGGATGGATGCGGTGCATAGAAATAGGCCTAACAGCAGAGTTGATGCGGGGCGCAGGCGTTTGGCGATGGTGGCAAATGTCATTTTTAAGCTCGTCACAGTTTTAAGTTGGTCACAGTTTTAAGTTGTTCACAGACTGATTTTGAGCCCGGATGATACGGCGCTTGCACGTTGGAATTTGTAAAGCCACGCTTCAACTCAGATTTATCTGAGGCGATATTGCGACACGGTC
>Ga0105048_10010012_pt1 | contig 15031 bp, 13 predicted proteins | sample MAT05_FD_78382 | JGI IMG/M metagenome (GOLD analysis project Ga0105048, IMG submission 78382) | Freshwater microbial communities from Lake Fryxell liftoff mats and glacier meltwater in Antarctica - MAT-05 | ecosystem: Environmental > Aquatic > Freshwater > Ice > Liftoff microbial mat | place... | reverse complement strand
TTAGATACACCTGTCAAACGTTACTCATCAGGAATGTATGTTCGCTTAGCATTTGCCGTAGCAGCACATCTAGAGCCAGAAATTTTAATTGTCGATGAAGTGCTAGCAGTTGGAGATGCTCAATTTCAGAAGAAGTGTTTAGGAAAAATGAAAGATGTGAGTGGAGAGGGCAGAACAGTTTTGTTTGTCAGTCATAATATGGATGCCATTAAATCTTTATGCGCCAGTGGAATATTTTTGGCAGAGGGGAAAATCCACATCCAAAAAGATATATATACAGTTGTCAATTCATATAACAACTTCAATTCAATATCGGAATTAAGTAAGGTTAAGAATTTTGAACTGTCTCAAAATTTATTCTTAGATAATTTTAATTATACTTATAAAGAATTAAGTATTGAAATCTGTCTTAAAGTAACTGCGAAAAATGAAAGCTGCACAATACTATCGTCTGCATTATTGATATATACGTGGTCTGGAAATCGCTTAGCTTTAGTGGATTTAATAGAAGAACATAATCTACCAATTGTACTTGAGCCGAATAAAAGTTTATGTTTTATTTGTACTAGCGATAACTTGAGTCTTATATCTGGATACTATAAATTAGGGTTTGGTATTCAAACTCAGCATGGCTGGATTGATCAGTATCAAATGTTGGATTTTTTAGTTGATGAAAATCATTGGAAAGATCAATCAATAAAATACAAATACCCGTCTGATAAATATCCTGCTGAAATAAAAGGTTTTATCAAATTAGATTTCGATATTAAATCTTTTAAGGATTAAAACTAATACCTAACGACAGATAAAATGCAAACAAAAACATGAAAAGCGAAAATTTAGAAACTACTCTTATTATTTTTTCATGTGAGGGGAGAGAACACTTAATTCAATCCACATTTTTATCATTTACTGGTATTTGTGAATATAAATTTTATAAAAAAATATTAGCGTTAGATGGGACATATAAGTTACAAAATTACAGTTCTATAAATCCTGACTTAATTGTTCAGAACTACAGGCGTAAAGGTTATATTCAAAATATCCTGAATGCTTTGAACTTGGTAGATTCAGAATTTTTCTTCTGGCTAGAAGATGACTGGGAATTTACAAGAAAATTTGACATAGAAGATATGCTGTCATTATTACAAAAAAATCCTGACTGGGTTCAAGTTCGCCTTAGCAAGACTGCTCCTCTAGCTCAAGAAGAAAAAAAAATACGGTTGTTTAATGATATTTATGAATCTGTTTATGGATTTTCCGCTAATCCCTGTCTTTGTAGAACTTCTCATGTCAAAGCTGGATTTGAAGCTTTACAGAAAAGCTCATTAAGTGAAACTCTTGGCTTTGAGAACTTTCTGTCTCATTGGTTTAGTGATAACAGTATAATTTGTACAGTTCTTGATCCTGAAAAATTACCAATGGTAATACATTCAGGATATTTGGAAAGCACACCACGCCAATGGCACATGACTGCATCCTTAGATGGAAAAACTGATACATATTTATCTGCAATGGAACATGCTGGCGAACCCAAGTTTTGGCGAAAGTTCTTAATGGTTTACAAATTAAACCGAGCTGCATTTATTCTTTCAATTCGCATATTTCTGAGCCGTGCTGCCTATGACTTGTCTTTTCGGATTTCGAATGTCATTAAAGAATTTTGTGACTATTGATTAAGTAGGTGGGCATGAGTAAATGTAAAATACGCTTTTATTAAAATCCTTGTAGCATATTCATTTCACCCATAAATATTATTTGGCTTAATTGCAACCAGCTACTTGTCTTAACAATTATTTAAAATAAAAACAATGAAATTAAGTATGCTTAAATTGAAAAATTCTCTTGCTTTTCGCTCTGGCGGTATATATAAGTTTTTAGTCAAGTTTTTGCCGCCACCGACCTTTATTAATCATCCTAAAAGTCAGCTAATATTTATCTCAATGTGTGGGAAAAAGCATCTTGATTTACTCAACCAATGTCTCCAAACTTTGCACCAAACATGGAAAGTAATCCCCAAACTACAAATATATTCAGACGGTACTGTTGAAGTATGTAAAATACTAAAAACTTTATCTTGGTGGAAAGGAGAGAAAGAAATTTTAAATTGGGATATATGTTTTGCTGATTCTCCTAAATCAACTTTTAGTAATAACTTATTACAGTTTGCTCAAAATAATCCTATTGGGAAGAAGTTGGCAGTCATTTTACTGAGTGGAAGAAACAATCCTATTCTTTGGTGTGATACTGATATTCTATGGTTTTCACAACTTCCTGAATTAGATGTTTTACTTAATCTGCGTTCCAATATAGTCATCAAAGCTAGTAGAGACTTTCAACCTGCTTATGGTTGTTTTGTAAACAGCCTACCCCATCTTAAAGAATTTCCATATATTAATACTGGCTTGGTCTATTTAAACGGTGATGTTTTCGACTCTGTAGATTTGAACCACTTATTAGAAAAAGCAGTGAGTTTTTCCGACCATTTTACTGAGCAGGCAATATTAGCAGAATTAATTTATCAAATTGGACTTCCATGCTGGACTCTTGAAGAGATCTTTTGTGGTGCAAATGATAACCAAACCTTAAATATTACTTATAAGTCTAAATCATGGATTGCCAGACATTACGTCGGCTCGGTTCGTCATCTTTTTTGGCGCGATGCATTAGCTTCAAGGCTAGGAATAAAACAAAAACTTTGATCAAAAAATTCAATGAAAGATAAATTTATTAGATCAGTCTTGACGATAGCTACAGGTAAGCCAGTCTACATCCAGATGGCTGTAAATCTCGCCCGTTCTTTTAAGTGGTGGCACAAGGGTAGCTCTATTAAGTTTGCGATCGCTACCGATCAAAAAAACTTAATTCCATCCGATTTGTCAGATGTTGAAATTATTGAACTACAACCTGGTCAGTATGGAAAAGGCTTTTCACCTAAACTACATTTAGACAAAATTACACCAGCGGACAAAACACTTTTTATAGATGCCGATTGTTTGTGTGTAGGTTCTCTAGAGTCTGTTTTTGATCGATTTGCTGGTCGCCCTGTGTCTGTGATTGGTGGAAACATTTCTGAGGGAGAGTGGTTTGGGGATATTGCCGCAGTTTGCAGACGATTTAATGTGGAAGCTTTACCTAAGTTTAATGGTGGTGTATATTACCTCGAAAAAGGTGAAGTTAGCAGCACCGTCTATGCGGCTGCCCGCCGATTAGAATCCCAATACGATGAAATTGGTTTAGTGCTCTTAAGAAATCATCCTAATGATGAGTTGTTAATGGCAATCGCAATGGCAATACATGGACAGTCTGGGATTAATGAAGATGGCTCTATTATGAGTGATCCACAAGCTTGCCCCGGAGTTTTATCGATTGATGTATTAAAAGGCAAATCCCGCTTAATCAATCCACCATCACCAGCTTCAAAGCACCAATCTTGGTATCCTTTTAATGAAGTAAACCCTATAATTGTTCATTTTCTTGGATATCACACAACAACATATCCCTACAAAAGAGAAGAGTTAAGGTTGAAGTTAGTATTTGAGAAGAATTGGACAGTATGGCAAGCTAATTTATGGGCAACTTTATTCTGCTCATTACCTTTAATTAGTAAAACTGCTATTAAAGATATATTCCGACCCATATTCAGAATTCTTTTTGGGATAAGGAAGGTGTCAATTTCAGAGCGGATGTAGCTGTTTTATATATTTGACACTTTATATTCAATAATTAAAGGAACTTATAGATTATGGAATACAATCAACTAAGTCTCATCACGTCAGCATCAGATAATAGTAATTACACTGATTTTTGTGAATTAGCGGTATCTAACGATGAAGTTTTTTTTGACTTTCGTCGTTCTGCAATATACAATTGCATACTTGAACATTTTGACTACGAATTCGGCCAAAAATGCTTGGATTCTGTCAAACTTAATTCAGAGGAATTATTAGATTATTTTTCAATATTTCAAAGTAGTGATTTGTATGGAAATCCTATTACTTTTGATTATAAAAAAGATGGCAATTTCTCCGCATCTACGCTAAGGTATATTGCAAATCTTAGCCAGATAATTAGTGCTTTTGGAGATTTGTCAGGTTCTAACATAGTTGAAATTGGTGGAGGTTATGGTGGTTTATGCAAAATTATTCAAGATCGTTTTCAAGTAAATTCTTATACGGTAATTGATTTACCAGCAGTTCTAAAATTAACGTCAAAATATTTAGAATGTTTTGGGAATAAATATACGGAAAAACTTGATTTACTAACACTGGATAATCTTGATGCTTGTCGTAAATATGATTTGATAATTAGCAATTGTGCATTTACTGAATGTGTTCCACCTATTCAAGATATGTATCTAGAAAAAGTTATTAAGAATGCGACTAAAGGATTTATTATTTATAACTTAAGACCTGAATCTTATCATCCAGTAATTCTTTTAACTAAATTTGAAAGATTAAATCTAAAAAACTTTTACTCAGTTAAAGAAGCCCCAATTACCTGCGAAACAAATTTTGTTTTACTTTGGGACAATGAATCTCAACTTAAAGTTACAAATTCAGTCAGACTTCCATATTTTTATGCAAGATTTATATACAAGTTATCACCTTTTTTATATAGATATAGTGTCAGTATTTATAGGGTTATAAGAAGTATATTTATTTCTTGATCTTCTTGAAACTAAACATATGCAAGTAGATATTTCTGTAATAATACCATCCTATAATAGGCTTTGGTCTTTACCTAAAACTGTTGAATCCTGTCGGAGCTCAAAATATCGGACAGAAATTATAGTTATAGATGATGGCAGTAATGATGGAACATGGGAGTGGTTAATAACTCAAGCAGATGTTGTAAGTCTGCGACAAGATAATTGGGGTAAATGTTGGGCTGTTAATCGTGGCTTTGCGATCGCAAATGGGCAATACATCCGTTTTTTAGATTCTGACGATTGGTTATGTTCAGAAGCAAATGATCGACAGTATGAATTGGCGATAGAAATGAACGCAGATATTGTAGTAGGTGGATATCAAGTATATTCTGAAGATGAAAAATTACAAATTCAGGTTGAATGGACTGATTGTAATGATTTTGTGTCTCAACAACTCGGAGAGTGTAATAGTTCTCACTATTCTGCTTATTTATTTCGCAAAGAATTTATTAAAGGTATTCCACATCGTCCTGACTTTGCATGGCGAGATGATCGGCTTTTTGTTGTTGAAATAGCACTAAAAAATCCCTATGTCGCAATTTATCGTCAGCCTAGCTTGTGCCATCGCCAACACTTTAATGATCGTCTTCAGTTTCCCCAAGGCATGAGAGCTACAGCTACCAATTTACAACATTTGACAATTTATAAAAAATGTTTAGGTTATTTGGATTCAAAAAATGAACTTACCCAACGCCGATGTAAAGCAGCCTGTAAGGTACTCTGGCCACTAGCCCATTGGATCAGTCATACTCATCTTGATGAAGCTTGTGAAGTTGCTGAGTGGATTTATCAACTAGATCCAGATTTTAGACCACCTGAATTAGGTTTATTAGGCAAATTTTATCGATATTTAGGCTTCCGTAAAACTGAACAAATTTTGAAGTTAAGACGTAATATCTTGTCGTTATTTAGTCGAAAATCAGCTTCCAGAATACAGAAACTCCTAAGTTGAGATACGTTAAATTTACACATTAGATAATATAAATTAATTTTATTTTGAATTTTGAATGAAGTTGATTACAGTGTCTGCAAATCCTATATTTTAGAAAAAATTTAATAGGAAATCACTTAAGGATATTTAGATGAGACTTGAACTTTTATATAATCCACGGCTGCTCATTGAGCGCTTAGCTATCGCATCACATCGACGAACAAGGCTAGATAAGTTAAGCAATACCGTTGCATCAGACTTAAAGCTCGGTCATATTGACTCATTAGAACTTTTAGAAATTAATAAAACTTCAAATATTCAGGTTATTTATGACATAGGTGCGAATATTGGAACTTGGACATTATTGGCAAAGGCTATATTCCCAGATGCAAGTATTTATGCATTTGAGCCTTTAGTGATGCATTTTGATGAATTCAACTTAAGAACAAATAATATTCCAGATATTAGCTTGCATAAGGTTGCTCTGGGAGCATACGAAAGTGTTTTGAATATGCAAGTAGCCAGTTTCTCAGATGCCTCAAGTTTACTTCAGATAGCGAAGGCAACTTATGACACTTTTGGGATTGTTAAAGAAAGAGAGGAATCAGTTCAAGTTGTTGCTTTAGATGATTATATAGAACACAATAAAATACCATTACCCGATCTCATTAAACTTGATATTCAAGGGTATGAGCTAGAAGCACTTAAAGGAGCAGAAGAATGCTTAAAGTCAGTAAAATTCCTAATTATTGAGGTTAGCTTTATAGAATTTTATCAAGGACAACCTCTTTTTCATGATGTTGTAGAGTTTCTACATCAAAGAAGTTTTTATCTCTCCGCGTTGGGTGTAAATACACCGACGGGAAAAGAGCTATCTCAAACTGATGCTTTATTCATTCGCAGAAATTAACAAATCTCTAATTCATCAATATGCGAATATTTTTAAGCTGTCTCCAATCTCCATCCAAACATACCATTCCTGCGTATCAATTTTGGGAAAACTACTTCAAGAGAGGTCTTGAAGAATCTGGACATGAGTGGATAGAAGCTCAAGAGGTTGACTGGGCAGAAGGATTGATATACTGTGATGAAAAAGACTTGAGTTATTGGCGTGATCGCACTTGGAACCTGACTCTAGATTTTATAAAGCGACAACACCGCATGAAGACTATTGACTTGTTTTTAAGTTATTTATTTCCTAAGCAAGTTGAGCCAAGTGTAATCAAAGATATTCAATCATTGGGAATACCTTGTGTTAATTTTTTCTGTGACAATGTTAGGGAATTCACAAGAATTCCAAAGTCTTTTTATTGCTTTAATTTGCATTGGGTTCCGGAATTTAAAGCCCTCAAAATGTATCAACAAGAGGGGCTTAAATATGTTTATGCGCCCATGCCAGTTTGGATTCCACTCGATCAAAGGCATTCCGATCATCCAGAGCATTATGGATTGAGCTTTATTGGCTCTCGTGATATACAGCGTGAAGTCCTTTTAGCCCAAGCAATACAATCTCATATTCCTATTGAAATTCGTGGTGCTGGATGGATTGATAATAGTTCTAAGTCTCTAATTAATATTAATAAAAGTCGCAGTTTGTGGCAGACTAGCATCAATCAATGGAACTTTATTAATAGTCAGGGTATACCAGCATGGTTAAGAAAGATCCAATCTAAATCATTGCCGAGAGTTAATGATAGTATTTTTGCAAGTTATGTTAGGCAACAGCCAAGTCACCAAGAATACAACGCAATCATCCAACAAAGTGCTATCACATTAGGCATTAACCGTTATCCTAGCTATCGTTATCCATTCACTCGACCCAATACATACTCTCGTATGCGAGATATCGAAGCACCGATGATGGGAGCTTGTTATTTGACTGAATGGACTGAAGGGTTAGATGATTTGTATGAATTAGGCGAAGAGATTGAAACATATCGCAGTTCAGAAGAATTAGTTGAAAAAATTCAACATTTAATTAGTTCTTCCGCCTTAAGAAATTCTCTGAGACTTAAAGGGCAAAAACGCGCATTATCGGAACATAGTATTACTAAGAGCATTGACAAAATATGGCAAGCCATCAATTAGATAAACAGCATATTAACATTATTGATTTTTTAAGGGGAATAGCCGCTTTAATGGTGGTATTTTTTCACTATTTTGGCACTTCTGGAAATAAGTCTTTAATATCTGAAGTAACAGGTTATGCACAAGGACAACATGGAGTCATGATTTTTTTTGTAATATCTGGATTTATCATTCCTTTTTCATTATCTTCTAGTAGTTATTCTCTCTTAAAAGCTCCAAAATTTATATGGCGCAGAATTTTACGATTAAATCCACCTTACTATGTAGTTCTACTGATTACTGTATTATTTCTGTCAATAATTCGCTATATAAACCAACAAGACTTTGATACGCAGCCACCTATTAATATAAGCAATATTTTTTTGCACTTGACATACCTAGTTCCTTTTACAAAGTATCAGTGGTATAACAATATTTTCTGGACATTAGCAATTGAATTTCAGTTCTATATTTTAATTGCCTTGATATATCCATATATCGAAAAAAACAAAGTCTTAACCATTATATTTATGACTATATTATGCTTTAGTCACTATATTACTAAGTTATCATTTGTCCCTAACGGAATTACTATTCTTAACTACAGTACCGTATTTATTATTGGGATCTTGCTATTTATTTTTAAAAATCAATTAATCAATCGAAAAGAGTTTATAACTTTATCGGTAATTTACTTTTTTCTCTGTAAAGAACAAATAAGTGAGCAGAAAATGATCTTTGTTTTCATAGGATTCATATTTATATTATTTATTGATTTTCGAACCAAAGCGACAGATTTTTTGGGGAAAATATCTTATTCTTTATATTTAATACACTCAATCGTGTTTCAAGTTATCTATAGCATCTTTAAGAGATTGATTGATTTTTCTATTCCTTGGACGCTAGAAATATTTACATTTTTTATTATTTTACCTATTGCTATTTTGTTGTCTTATTTATTCTATTTGTGGATTGAGTTACCTTCTATAAGAATGACTAAAAAATTAACTAGTTAAAATTTTTAGTCGCCATAATTAAAATGATTTACATCTAAAAATATAGTTCTAATTTTTACATCCAATTCCTAATGAGTCGTATTTGTCTTTATTACATCCGTGAACCTGAAAGAGATCGCTGGCTTCTTGGAGATCGCTATGTACGTTCTATAGTACGTCGCTTAGTTCGAGGTATACCTCGCGCTGGTGGTGTTGACAAAGTATTTATAAACCTTTGTCTTGGTCTAGACAAACTAGGTGTTAAATACACAGTAAATTTACCTTTTAATCAAATCAAGGATAGTGATCTAATTGGTGTTTTGGGGCGTGGGCGTAATTGTTTGAATGGATATGGCAAACTAAATCCAATTGTTGCAGGAATTGGTCTAATGACTCATCCAAGTGAATGGACTACTCTTTGTGAAGATTATCCAGTAGTCAAATATTTACAACATTCGGAATGGGCAAATAATATTTATAAGCCATATTTTGGCGATCGCTGTGATATTTGGGCTGTGGGAATTGATACAGAAATGTGGCGAGAGAATTCTCAAGTTCCTAAAACCACTGATTTTTTAATTTACAACAAGATAATGTGGAATTATGAAACAACATCCAAGAGTTTATTAGAGCCAATTTGCCAAATATTGAATAGTAAAGGAATAACATTTACAGAGTTTCGTTATGGTTCTTATCGTTCTCAAGATTATCAAGCTGCTTTAGCTAAATGTCGAGGTATGATCTTTTTGTGTGAGCATGAAAGTCAAGGACTTGCTTATCAAGAATGTTTATCTACTAATGTACCTATTTTTGCTTGGGATCAAGGTGAATATTTAGATCCAAATCGCTTTACTTGGGGTATGTCCAATATCCCAGCTACCTCTGTTCCTTATTGGGATGATAGATGTGGGTTTAAGTTCCATAATATTGACGATTTTACAGACAAGTTAGAGAAGTTTTTGGATAATCTCGACGCTGAATACTTTGCGCCTCGAGATTATATTTTGGAAAATTTAACCTTAGAAAAATGTGCTCAAAATTACCTTGATATCCTATTCGATGAGCAGCAATAATTTTAAGAATCTCAACGTTTTGTGGTAATTGCTATCCAAGTAAGGTTTACTCAAGATATAAAAACTTTTTAGCTAGACATTACTCAAAAACTGTCAAAGGTCAGACATTTATGTTCCAACAGATTTTATTAGCTGTCGATGGTTCTGGGCGATCGCGCGAAATGATGAATATGTTGCTAGCTCTGCCTAGTATGCAAAATTTGCAAATTAATGTATTGCACGTCATCCCCAACTCAATTAACTCTGAAGCGGTTACTGAATACCGTCTGGCGGGTGAAAAGATTATTGAAAGAGAAGTTAAAAGCTTGCGCTTGACTTCAGACAATAGCACCGTAACGCTGCTCAAAGAGGGCGAGCCCAAAGATGTTGTGTGCAAAGTCGCTGAAGAGCTTAAACCCGATCTGATGATTATGGGATCTCGAGGGATGGGACGTTTGCAAGCAATTTTGGCAAACTCGGTTAGTCAATATGTATTTCAGTTGTCTGACGCGCCAATGTTGTTGATCAAAGATGACGTGTATATCAAAACCATTCGTAGCGTTATGGTTTCAGTTGATGGTTCGGATTCGGCTAATAATTGTCTCGATCTGGCTATTAAAATCGTAAGCGGTGCTAAAGATGTAGAAATCTTATTAGCGCGAGTCGTGAAGCGAAAAGATGATGCTAATGCGATCGCTGACCCAGTGTTAGTCGAAGCCAGCAATAAACTCAAGCGGTTGAATATTCCATCACGCTCATTTATCAGTTCTGGCGATGTTGGCAAAGAAATTTGCAAATTGGCTGATGATGCGAATGCCAGTATGTTGATGATCGGTTCACCCGATCGCCGTCCCTCGATCGCCCGCAGTTTGCCCGATCTTGATCGATTACTTGGTTCATCAGTATCTGATTATGTGCGCGTCAATGCCACAGTTCCTGTATTGCTAACTCGCACTATCGAAAAGTAAACTTCAGGGGGCAGCCCTGAAATGTTTTTGGTATTGAAACTAATAAATAAATAAGGAAGACTTCACTAAGTGAGGTCTTCCTTATTTATATTTCTCTTCTTGAGTGCATAATTAAATTTGAGGACACAGTTGGAAACTACGCTCTAAAAATCTACGTCCTAGCTACTTATGAAATCGCCACAACCGCCTTCTCCACCATCACAATCTAAACCGCCTAAATCTAAGTTGATGACCCAGATTCATCAACTCACACAGGTGGTTAATGGTGTCTTAAAAATTAATCCCAAAGAGCGTGTCCCCAAGCTAGAAGTGCGCCGATCGCAAAAAGATCAGCCTGAAATTTATGAATTAGTAGGCGATCGCTACATATTAGGACGTAGTACCAGTAAATGCGATATTGTCGTGCAAACGCCACTGGTGAGCCAAGTCCATGCTCAACTAATCCGCGATCGCTCTCAAAAGAAAGCCCAATTTATCCTCCAAGATCAAGACTCTACTAATGGTATTTATCGCCAAAAGCAGCGTTTAAAGTCAGTGCCACTGCGTCACAATATGAAAATTACGCTGGGTCCACCTGAACTCGCTGAAGCCGCAAATATTCGTTATCTTGATCCGCCACCTTGGTATATTCGATCGCTGCAATATGCAGGAATTGGGGCGGGAGGAATCGCGGGGCTGATCGTGTTGGCGATCGGTTATGAACTTGGTCGCGTTCCCGATCTTAAGCCTTTACCCGTTACTCAGCAAGGTCCCGTTGAGGTTTTGGCAGGCGATGGCATTAAGCGCCTCGATCCGACTGATATTGCCAACCATACCGAATATGGCACTTTTGCTGAGTTTGGGCAATTCATTCCCAAAGCTGTAGTTGCTTCCGAAGATACTTCTTTTTATTGGAATATTGGCGTTGATCCTGTAGGTGTAGTACGGGCGATCGTCACTAATGTTCGCAGTCGGGGTGAGCGCTTAGAAGGCGCTAGTACAATTACGCAACAGCTAGCAAGAAACTTGCTAGGCAAAACTTATGTGGGGACAGATGACTCTGGGGGTCGGAAATGGCGCGAAGCTGCCGCTGCAATTAAACTGAATTTTACTTATAATAAGGAAGAAATTCTTAGGCTTTATCTTAATCGAGCCTATACAGGTAATGGAGTGTATGGTTTTAAAGACGCCGCCAAACTCTATTTTGGCAAAGAAGCTTCAGAACTGAATCTCTCGGAAGCAGCAACCCTAGTCGGACTATTACCTTCGCCTGAAATAATTAATCCATTTAAAAATAAGAACTTAGCGATCGAATATCGCGATCGCATTCTCAATCGGATGGCGGAATTGGGAATGATCACGGATAAAGATGCGGAACGGGCGCGGCGGTCAGTACTAATCCTTAATGAATCTGCTAAAACTAAACTGCAAGGCTCGGTTGCACCCTATTACTACAGCTACGTGTTTGAGGAATTGCAAGATATCCTTGGTGATAATTTTGCCAAAGAAGGCAATCTGATTGTCGAGACTAATCTTGACTTAGCAATGCAAAAATCTTCTGATCAAGCTTTGCGCGATGCTGTTGATCGCGATGGCGCTAATTATGGTTTCAGTCAAGGGGCGATCGTTACGTTGAATGCTAGCGATAGTTCGTTATTAGCAATGACAGGCGGTGTCGATTATACAAAGAGTCAATTTAATCGTGCTGCTCAAGCATTGCGCCAACCAGGTTCAACTTTTAAATTATTTAGCTATGCGGCTGCCGTGGATCGCGGAATTTCACCTAGCACTACTTATTCTTGTGGCGCAATCTCTGGCGTGATTGGCTGTCACAATGGCGGCAGTGGGGCGATCGATATGTATCGCGGCTTTGCCTTATCAGAAAACGTGGTGGCAGTAAGAGTTGCCGATGCCGCAGGTTTGGATAATGTTGTCAAAATGGCAAGAAACTTAGGGATTACCTCTAAACTTGATGCTTCTGGCAACATGGTATTAGGCGGTAATGAAGTAAAAATATTGGAAATGGCAGGAGCCTATGCCACGGTAGTCAATGAGGGCAAATATATCAAGCCCCACGCCATCAAACGCATCCTCGACAGCACTGATTGTCAAAATCCCAAAGATCGGAAAACCTGTCGTGTCATTTTTGATGCAAGTGTTTTCTTGAAACCGCGTCAGGCGATCGATGCTGGAGTTGCTAGCACGATGGTCGATATGATGCGCGGCGTAGTTCAGTACGGGACTGGGCGATCGGCGGCAATTCCTCAAGGTACAGTCGTTGGTAAAACAGGAACCACTGACGAAGGGCGTGATCTTTGGTTTATCGGTGCTGTACCTAGACGAAATTTGGTTGCAGCCGTCTGGCTAGGTAATGATGAAGGTGTAACTAGCGGCTCAAGTGCTGTCGCTGCAAAGGTTTGGAGTGATTATATGCGTCAAGCTGTTCGCTAAATCTATAGAAAAATTGTGGAGGATTCTCTCTATTGATTTGAACAAATTGCGAAAGTTTTGTCAAAAGCGCTTGACGCCTGCCATAGGTGCTGTAGTATTAATTCCGTCTTGTTGATTAGAGCGCTATGAAGCGCTATTCCAATTCTCAAAAATTACGTCTTAACTTCAAGCTAAATAGGAGCTACATCTGTGAATAAAGGTGAACTAGTAGATGCGATCGCCGAAAAGGTATCCGTCTCCAAGAAAAATATCGAAGTAATCGTTACTGCGGCGCTCGAATCAATCGTTGATGCAGTGGCTGACGGCGATCGCGTTACTTTAGTTGGCTTTGGCTCTTTCGAGCCACGCGAACGTCAAGAGCGCGAAGGTCGTAATCCTCGGACTGGCGAAAAGATGGTAATCGCAGCAACTCGTGTTCCTGCTTTTTCGGCTGGTAAGCAGTTTAAAGAAAAAGTAGTTGAATAACAGTTGAATAACAGTTGAATAACAAGTGAGATTGCGCTTTGCGTAATTTTTGACCCTGACAGGAGAGTGCACGCTTCGCCCTATCCTGTCAGGGTTTTTGATATATAATTCGGGTGATCGCTTAGGAGAAATATTGTGTCGGAAATGTTGTGGTCAGTGGTTGTGCCAACCTATAACCGTCTGCCAATTTTACAAAAATGCTTAGCCGCATTAGAAAAACAAACCATAACTCAGCCATATGAAATTCTCGTTATTGATGATGGCTCATCCGATGGCACGGTGGAATTTTTACGCTCTAACAGCGATCGCTATCCTCACCTGCGACTGCTAACCCAAAACCACGCCGCCGCCGCCACAGCTCGCAACTATGGCATCGACTCGGCTCTAGGCAAATATATCGCTTTTGTCGATAGCGATATCACTGTCAATCCTGATTATTTAACAGCGCATACTGACACCTTAGATCAAGGCGAAAAAGTCTATAGCTACGGACGCATCATTGACACTAGTAATCTCGAAGTCCCCGATTCTGAACCTGTCTCCCCAGTACCATATTTTACCGCCGCTCTATTTGATACTTGTAACTTAGCGATCGCCCGTAAATGGTTGCTGGAAGCAGGGAAATTTGATACTGGCTTTTTTCAATATGGGTGGGAAGATTTTGAGTTAGGAATGCGAGTTAAAAAGTTGGGCTTAAAGCGCTTAACCTGTGCAGGAGCGATCGCCTTTCATTACCATGCCCCTTTCTCCATTGATAAAATGCCACGCTTGCTCGATTTAGAAGAACAACGCGGTCGAATGAGCATTATCTTCTATCAAAAACATCCTACATGGGAAGTCAAGTTAATGATCCAAAAAACTTGGTTCCATTTAGCTCTCTGGGGCATTCTCACCCTCGGCGGCACACTCAATGATCGCACGCTCAAACCCTTATTAACATGGCTATGCGATCGGCATAAATCCGAAGTTGCCATGGAAATCTTCCGCATTTATATGAATTGGTACACTGTAATTTGGATGTACCGCAATTGGGATAAGGAAAGTAAATTACTCTTTGGTAGAGCCAGCGCCCAATAATCTACTGATGTTACGTGGAACCTGCCCTCATCCCCCAGCCCCTTCTCCCGCAGGAGAAGGGGAGAAAGAGTTTTTTCTTGTTTCCCCTCTCCTGCGCTACGGTGTACACACAAGTCACCAAGAACTAAAGTTCTTGGCTCAAAGCTAAAGTCAGTTGAAACTGACTGAAGAATATTAACCCGTTTCAACGGGTTTTAGCTTTTAGCCCGCAATTTATTGAACAAAGAGGGTAAATACCCCGCCGCTCTGCGGCGTGAGTATATTCGGTAAAAAAGAATTTAGATACCCCGTCCGCTTGCGGCGGGGTGATTCATTGTTTTAAGTATTATCGACTC
>Ga0105048_10010011_pt1 | contig 15031 bp, 12 predicted proteins | sample MAT05_FD_78382 | JGI IMG/M metagenome (GOLD analysis project Ga0105048, IMG submission 78382) | Freshwater microbial communities from Lake Fryxell liftoff mats and glacier meltwater in Antarctica - MAT-05 | ecosystem: Environmental > Aquatic > Freshwater > Ice > Liftoff microbial mat | place... | reverse complement strand
TCAACGAAGTGCTCGACATGGTCCCAGGCGGCCGCGCGCTGGTGGCGGACTTTGACATCGGCGGCCAACTCAGCGGCTTGATCTCCCGCCTGTTCGGCGCATTCTCGCAGGCGCTCGTCGTGTTCCAGTACGTCGTGGGGCTGTTCAGCGGCCTGCTCGATGTCCTGATGATCCTGCTGCTGGCGCTCTACATCACCACGGACGGTCCGCTGATCGGCCGCTACTTGCGTGAGTTCCTCCCGACCGACCGACATGAGCAGGCGGCGCGTATCGTCAGCCGCATCTTCATCCGGCTGGGCGGATGGGTCAGCGGCCAGATCCTCCTCTGCGTCATCATCGGCGGGGTGTCCTGGATCGGCCTGACGTTGATAGGCGTGCCCTATGCCGTGGTGCTGGCGCTAGTAGCCGGCATCATGGAAGCGGTGCCGAACGTCGGCCCGATCATCGCGGCGATCCCGGCGATCATCGTGGCGGCGCTGTACTCGCCCTGGCAGGCGCTCCTGGTGGCGATCCTCTACCTTGCCATCCAGCAGCTTGAGAACTACGTGATCGTGCCGCGGGTGATGTCCAAGGCCGTCGAGTTGCACCCGCTGGCCGTGATCCTGGCGCTGATGGTGGGCGGCGAACTGATGGGCGTGATGGGCGCGGTACTGTCGGTGCCGGTGGCGGCGGCCATCTCGGTGGTGGTGGACGAGATCCGGTCAGAGCGCATCTCACCCGCGCTGGACGCCGAGGACATCATCTCGGACGGCCTGCTGCCGAAGGAAGGCATCTACGTCCAGCAGGCCCGCGACGACGTGGCACGGGCGCGTAATGTCGCCCCGCTGAAACCCGAGTCCGCTGCGTCACAAGCCGGCGAGGCGGGGACGCGCTCGTAGACGCCCGTCTACCCTCTGGTGAAGTCGTGGCCGACCGTCGCGAGGTAGGTGTGGGTAACGAGCGTGTACAGGTCGTAGATCGGCAGGTTGACTGCGCGGCGCATCGCCTGGCTGTACGGCACAAAGTTCGTGCACTCCAGCACTAGCGCGCCGACATCCGGGTGCTCGCGGACGGTCGTGCGGGCAAGTTCGACCATCTCTGCTTCGAGAATGCTGGTGTCGGCGTCAAGTCCGTTGTCGATGCAGACGGTCGGGAAGACCGCGTCGTCCGGCAACGATGCTACGACGATGGGCACGTCGCGCGGGGACCAGCCCACGCCAGCAAAGTGGCGATCAGTCAGGTGCGGACGCTCGGTGAGGATGGCAACCGTCTGGTCCGGCCGCAGCAGGCGCGACGCCAGCGGCACCTGCAGCAGCGACGACGTGAGCATCGGCACGGAAACGGCGGCAGCAAGCTCCTGGTGGAACGCCGACAGGAACCCGCAACTCGTGGTGATGGCCCGGACGCCGTGCGCTTCAAGGTCGCGGGCGGCGGCAAGGAACGGTGCCAGCAAGGTCAGGTCTGGCTCTGCGCCCATGATGCGCTGCTGGTGCGCCCCGGCGACGATGCGATACTGCGTCGGGAACGGCCAGGTCAACGCATTGCCAACGTCGCCGGGCGGGCGCGGAAACGCCGTGTCAAGCATCAGGATGCCAAGCGCCTGCCCGTAGACCGTCCGACCGCCGCGTAGGAGCACCACCGTCACGCCTCCGCCTGGGCAACTTGACACACCGCCCAGGTTGTCACACCGGTTAAGCGTACCTGGAAGTGTGATGCGCCACCAGACGTGGTATCGTCACGCGCGGGCGGGTACCGGCGGCAAGCAGGGCACAGCGGCGGGTACCGGCGCTATGCGCACCCCAACGACGGATCTCGTGTGGTGCGGCCGGGCAACGTGAGTTACAGGGTGGGCCAATGGCAACAGGGCGATGCACTTCGAACAGCGCCGCAGGGGGAGCGGGTGGAACCGGTAGCCCGGCCGCGTCCGTCCCTGCGCGCCCGGAACCCGTGTCCCAGCCGCCGACCGGCTCCGTGGGCGAGGTCTTGCTCGTTTCGACCCGCCTCGGCCTGACGTCATTCGGCGGCCCGGTGGCGCACCTGGGCTACTTCCGCGATGAGTACGTCAACCGCCGCAAGTGGCTGGACGAAACGACCTTTGCCGACCTGATCGCCCTGTCTCAGTTCTTGCCGGGGCCGGCCAGCAGCAAACTCGGCATCGCCATCGGCATCTTCAGGGCCGGGCTGTTGGGCGGGCTGGCTGCCTGGGCTGGCTTCACGCTGCCCTCGGCCTTCCTCCTGGCGCTGTTTGCGTTCGGCGTGGTGGAGGTCGGCAGCGACGCCGGCTGGCTGCACGGGCTGAAGGTGGTAGCCGTGGCCGTGGTCGCGCAGGCCGTCTGGTCGATGGCGTCGTCGCTGTGCCCGGACCGCCCGCGCATCACCCTGGCGATCCTGTCGGCTGTGCTGGTGTTCCTGCTGCCAGCCATCGGGCTGCCGGCAGCCTTCGGGCAGGTTGCCATCATTGCGCTGGGCGCGTTGGTGGGCTGGTTGTTGCTGGCACCGCCCACACCGGCGAGCGCACCCGCGCGGCACACCGCCCTCCCGATTCACATTCCGTACGGCCACGGCCTCGCCGTCGCTGCCTGGGCGCTGTTCTTCGGGCTGCTCATCGGCCTGCCGCTGCTGCGGACCATCATCGACAGCCCGGCGCTGGCGCTCTTCGACAGCTTCTACCGTTCGGGGTCGCTGGTGTTCGGCGGCGGGCATGTCGTCTTGCCGCTGCTGCAAGCGGAGGTTGTTGCGCCGGGCTGGGTGACGGATGAACAGTTTCTCGCGGGCTACGGCGCGGCGCAGGCCGTCCCCGGACCGCTGTTCACGTTCTCGGCGTACCTCGGGGCGGTGCGCGGGGTCGCCCCGAACGGCTGGCTCGGGGCGGCGATTGCGCTGGTTGCCATCTTCCTGCCTGCCTTCCTGATGGTCATTGGCTCGCTGCCGTACTGGGAGCGCCTGCGGAGCCGCACGCAGGCGCAAGCCGTCTTGCGCGGCGTAAACGCGGCGGTCGTCGGGCTGCTGTTGGCGGCGCTCTATCAACCCGTCTGGACCAGCGCCATCCTGCGGCCGGCAGACTTCGGGCTGGCGCTGGCTGCCTTCGGGGCACTCGTCTTCTGGAAGGTGCCGCCGTGGCTGGTGGTCCTCTGCGCGGCGGTGGCCGGGGCCGTCATCGGCCACTTCGCCTAACGTGCTGCCCCGGTCCCCGTCTCGGTTTGACCGCCGGCGCGCCGTACTTCCCACGTAACCATGAGCACGATGTCACGGTACCAGCGCTCCTGGAAGTCCCGCCCGGCCGCGCTCCTGTCGGCTTGCCTCGCGCTGGCCACCGTGATCCTCTGGCCGTCGCCGACGTTACCGCTCCGCTTCCAGGGGGTCGCACGCGCACAACTGGAGGCCGCGGTCGATCCGATCTCCTCCCCGGACGGCTCAGCCGTCGCGCGCTGGTTCGTGGCCGACCTTGATCCGTCACGTCGCCCGATTCAGGGCTCGCCCTTCCGCGTGGCGGTCGGTGGCGACGACACGGTGTATCTTGCGGACGCCAGCACGGTCCTCAGGCTGTCAGCCGGCGGCGCGGTCTTGTCGCGCCTCGGCACAGACTTCACGACCAGGGACCTCACCGGGCCAGGGCGGTTCTCCCGCATTCTAGACGTTGCCGCCGATGCGAGCGGCAACGTCTACGTGGTCAACGATGCCGGCCGCACCCCGGTCCAACTCCTGCGACCGGACAACGCCGTCCTTGCCGTGTGGGGGCCGCCGACTGACGAACGAGACCCGACTGCTGCGGTGCCGCAGACCGGCGTCGGCCGCATCGCGCTCGGCAATGATGGCAGTGTCCTGCTGGTGGCCAACGACCGCGTCTTGCGGCTTGGCTGTCCGTCCACACCGTAAAAGTCAGGCCGGTAGTGCCACCGACGTGCGCAGGAACTGCTCGATCATCGCGTTCACCTGCTCGGGCACTTCCAGCATGTTGAAGTGGCCCGCGCCAACCGTCTGCCCCAGCACCAGCGTCGGGCACAGTTCGCGAAATCGCGCAAGCTCCGGGTGATAGGTGGCGGCGTTGATGTGCAGCACCGGGACTTTGCACGCCTGCGCCGACGCGGCACCATCCACGTTCCGTAGCTGCTCCCAGGCCGAGGCCATGACGTGCGACGGGCGTGACAGCATCCGCTCGGTGATCCAGGCGCGGCGCTCGGCGTCGTCGGTGGGCAGGAACATGCCGTCGATGGCCGCGCGGATCAGGGCCGGGTTGGAGCCGTCTCGCATGATCCGTGCGAGCGAGCTGCCGTCGCCACCGGGCGGGGGCGGGGCCATCGTACGGGTGCCGCCGTCTACCATGACGATGCCTGACGGGATGGACGGGAACAGCGCGGCAAGCTCCAGTGCCACGACCGCCCCCATGCTGTGCCCGATGACGACGGGCTTCTCAACGCCGAGTTGCCCGCACAGCCACACCAGATCGTCGGCGAAGCCGGCCATCGTGTAAGTCTGTTCGGGGGCGTCGCTTACGCCGTGGCCGCGCAGGTCCACCGCGATGGTGCGGTGGGTACGGCTGAAATGCTCCACCTGGGGCGCAAAGTACTCGTGGTCACACGACCAGCCGTGGACGAACAGCAGCGGCGGGCCGCCCTGTCCCTGCTCGGTGTAGGCCAACGCCACGCCGTCACGCGACAGCATCTGCATGGTGAGCCTCCTCGCTCAGCACCCCCACCCCCGGCCCCTCTCCCACACCGGGAAGAGGGATGCCAGCCGCGTCAGTCGAAGCCGAACACAACCTTCCCCGAATTGGCGTCTGCGGCAATCTCGAACGCCTTCGGGCCGTCCTCCAGCGAGAACGTGTGGCTGACGATCGAGTCCAGCCTAACGTGATGTCGCTTGATGAACTCGGTCATCTCATCGAACTGCGCGTTCGGGTAGATGCTCGAGCCGAACACCGTCAACTCTCGCATCGCCAACCGGAACATCGACATCTGGAATGTCGGCGTGCCCAGGCCGACAATCGCGGCCACGCCGTGCGGCTTGAGCAGTTCACCAATGGCCTGATGGGCGGGCGGTGCGCCGGACGTTTCGGTCAGCTTGTCCGCGCCCATCGGGAAATGCTCGCGAATCTGCTCGCCCACGTCGCCGGCGGTCGGGTCCAACGTGATAGCCGCCCCGATCTGCTCGGCCAGCGCGCGCCGCCCGGCCGACGGGTCGATGCCGACGATAGTCGCGCCCATCGGCTTCGCGAACAGCACCGACAGCAGCCCGACCGGCCCCAACCCCGACACCACAAGCACGTCGCGCCCGCTCACGCCCAGGCGGGTCAGCGGCGCGTATGCCGTGCCGCCCTGGCACGACAGGATCGCCCCGTCCAGGAAGGAGAGGTGCTCGGGCAGGCGCATCAGGCAGGGAGCCTCGACGCGCATGTACTCGGTATGAGTGCCGTCCAGCCCCTGGTGCCCGTACGACGGCCGCCGATTGATGCAGACGTTGCGATTGCCCGCCTGGCAGTAGACGCACGTGCCGCAGGTGCGCCGGAAGTACGGCACCACACGCTCGCCAACGTCCCAGCCGGTCACGCCCGCGCCCAACTCCGCGATGATGCCGCACGGCTCGTGGCCGGAGATGAAGCCGGGGTCAAGGTGCAGCGGCGTCGGGTGGCGGTATGGGTGCAGGTCGCTCCCACAGATCCCGGTCGACTTCATCTGAATGATGACTTCGCCCGGCTCGGGCTTTGGCATCGGCAGGTCCAGCACTGTCACCTGCCGCTCGCCGGACGTACGTAGCGCCTTCACGATGATAACTCCTTATCCGTTGCTGCGCCGGCCGCGCGCTCTCCCGCCCCGGCGAAGCCTGGACTTATAGTCCTCGCGCTGGCACGCGTACCAGCAGGCCCGACCGGGCGTCCCTCACCCCCCGGCCCCCTCTCCCGCTTGCGGGAGAGGGGGCCGGGGGGTGAGGGACGTCGTAAACGGGAGCGGGGGGCTGCGACCGTCAGTCGAAGCGGAAGACCACCTTGCCGGTGTTCGCGTCGGCGGCCACGCGGAACGCCTCCGGGCCGTCGTCCAGCGTAAACGTCTCGCTGACGATGGCGTCAAGCGCGATGTTGTGGCGCTTGACGAACGTCGCGATCTCCGGGAACTGGTTCGGCGCGTAGGCGCTCGACCCGAAGATGCTGATCTCGCCGCCGCCGAAGTGCCGCAGCGGCACCACGAACTCCGGCGAGCCGCCGCCGACAATTGCCGCCGTGCCCCACGACCGCAGCAACTCGCCAATCACCCGGTGCGCCGCGTTTGCGCCGGAGGTCTCCGTCAACTTGTCCGCGCCCTCCGGGAAATGCCCCCGCAGCTGCTCGCCGACCGGGGCGCCGCCGGGTCCAGCGTCACGTCAGCGCCGATCTTCTCGGCCAGGGCACGCCGGCCCGCCGAAGGGTCGATGCCGACGATGGCCGCGCCCATCGCCTTCCCGAACAGCACCGACAGCAGCCCGACCGGCCCCAACCCCGATACCACCAGCACGTCGCGCCCGCTGACGCCCATCCGAGCCAGCGGCGCGTACGCCGTCCCGCCCTGACACGACAGGATGGCACCGTCAAGGAACGACAGGTGCTCCGGCAAGCGGATCAGGCACGGTTCTTCGACGCGCATATACTCGGTGTGTGAGCCGTCGCAGCCCTGGTGCCCGTACGACGCTCGCCGGTTCAGGCAGAGGTTGCGGTGCCCGGCTAGGCAGTTGCGGCACTGGAGGCAGGTCCGCCGGAAGTACGGCACCACGCGCTCGCCAACTTCCCAGCCGGTCACGCCCGGCCCGATCTCCGTAATGACGCCGCACGGCTCGTGCCCGGAAATGAAGCCAGGGTCCAGGTGCAGCGGCGACGGCCGGCGGTACGGATGCAGGTCGCTCCCGCAAATCCCCGTCGCCTCCATCTTGATGACGACCCCGCCCGGCTCAGGCGTTGGCACCGGCAATTCCAGCACATCAACGTGCCGCTCGGCAGAGGTCCGTAGCGCCTTCACGGTAGCGTCTCCTTCCGACTGCTTCACTGCCATACATACCCGGCCGAGCGAAGCGCCCGTTTATACTCCCCGGGCCGCGCAGCCTACCAGACAACGGGCAGCCGCAGGAGGCTGGCGCGGCACGCGATCAAGGAACCGGCTCAATAGGCCATGATCCCGATGTCCAGGCAAGCCCCCATCCTACAAGTCGGACGAGAGGTGTCGGTGGCGGACCCCTACATGTTGTACGCGCCGGCGGGCCGGGCGGCGCTGATCCGTGGCATGTGTCGCATGGCCCGGCTGCTACGGATCACCCTCGGGCCGGTCGGGCGCTCGGTGATGATCGCGCCGCTGATCGGCCAGCGCCCGCCGGAGATCCTCGACAGCGCGGCCATCATCGCGCGGCGCATGACCGGCGTCGGCGACCCGTTCGAAGACATGGGCGCGATGATCGTGCGGCACCTTGCGTGGCGCATCTACGAGCGCGTCGGCGACGGCGTGGCGACGGCTGCCGTGCTGACCCAGGCCATCGTTGAGCAGGCCGAGGTCTACCTGACGGCTGGCGGCAGCCCGGTGCCGGTGCGGCGCGGCCTGGAACTGGCCCGCGATGCGGTGCTAGCAGACTTGCAGCGGCAGGCCCGGCGTGTGGACGAGCCGGAGGAAATCGCGGCGCTGATCGTCGGGACGTTGCGCGACCCGGAGCTAGCCGCCCGCATCGGCTCCATCGTGGAAGCCGTCGGGCCAGACGGCTCAATCCAGATCGAGGACGGCGAGGGCGTCGAAACGACCTGGGAGTTCCTGGAGGGCGTCCGCTGGACCGAGGGCTACCTGTCGCCGCACCTGCTGAAGAAGGGTGAGACGACGGTACGCTTGATGGAACCACGTATCCTCATCACCAACCAGCACATTGAGCGCGTCGAACAGCTCCTGCCGGCGCTCGAAGCGTGCGCGGCGGCCGGCGAACGCACCCTGCTCGTCATCGCCCCGGACATCAAGGACGCGGCCGTGGCGCTGATGGTCCTGAACCGCGACCGTGACCTGTTCGACCACGTCATGGCGGCGAAGGCTCCGCACTTCGGGGACCAGCGCGCTGGCCTGCTGGACGACCTTGCTGTCGTGACCGGGGGACGCTGCATCATGCAGGACCGCCACGAACGCCTGGAAGATGTAAAGCTGGCCGACCTGGGGCGGGCGCGGCAAGCCTGGGTGACGTACAGCCACTTCGGCGTCCTGGGCGGGCGCGGCGACAAGGCGGCCATGCGGGCACGGATCGGCATGCTCAAAAGCGAGTTGCAGGCCATCGCTCGCAACGGCGACGGCGACGACTGGACCCGCGACCGGATCAAGGAGCGCATTGGCAAGCTATCGGGCCTGGCCGCACACATTAAGGTCGGGGCGGCCACCACCAGCGACCGCGACGAGTTGAAACTGCGCGTCGAGGGGGCGGTGGCCTGTGCGCGGGCGGCCGTACAGGACGGCGTGGTGCCCGGCGGCGGCGCGGCGCTGCTGGCGTGCATCCCCGCGCTGGAGGCGCTGCCGCTGACCGGCGACGAGGCCATCGGGGCGAAGATCCTGGCGCGGGCGCTCGCGGAGCCGATGCGCGCGCTGGCCCGCAACGCCGGCCACGAGCCGGCATCAACAGTGGCTGGGGCGCGTCAGCGCGGGCCGGCCTGGGCCTTCGACACGGTGCGCGGCGCGTGGGTGGACACCTGGAAAGCGGGCATCCTCGATCCGGTATCGGTCGTGTCGGCGTCGCTGGACGCGGCGGTCAGCGCGGCGGCGGTCGCCCTGACCAGTGACGTGCTGATCCACCGCAAGGATGCGCCGCTGTCGGTGCAGCCATGACCGGCGTCATCAGGCGAGGGCGTGAGGGCGGGCGATGACGGCTCCGGCGAGCAACTGGGAGCAGATAGCCGCGCACGAAGGCGGCACCGTCAACGGGCTGGCGACGGTGACGGCTGCCGACGGTAGCGTGCGCGTCTACGCGGCTACGGCGGTCGGCGTGTTCTGGTCAGGGGATGGCGGCGCGCGCTGGCAGCCGCTCGCCGGGGCCAGTGGGGGTAGTGGCGCGGCGCGGGCCAGCGCCATCGCCGGGGCCGAGGTCGTCGTGCCGTCGCCGCACCACGCCCAGGATGGCGCGCTGTTCGTCGGTGGGCACAGCGGCCTGTTCCGGTGGCAGCCGGCTCGCCCAGGCTGGGAGCATCTGTTGAGCGGCAGCCGAGTGCTCGCGCTGTCGGTCGTGCCGGGCGGGGCGCCGGGCGATGCCATAGCCCGCGCCGATCTCGCGGGCCTGACGCTGCTGGCCGGCACCGAGGAGGACGGCGTCCTGCTCAGCCGGGACGGCGGCCGGACCTGGACAGGCGCAAATCCCGGCCTGCTCGACCTGACCATTCTGGCGCTGGCAGCCTCGCCCGCCTTCCACCACGACGGGTTGGCGTTCGCCGCTACGCCGTCCGGCCTCTACCGCACCCGCAACGGTGCCGACTCGTGGCGCGCGCTGGAGCTTGACAGCGACGACGTGGCCGTTCAGTGCCTGGCCGTATCGCCCGCCTTCGCTGACGACCGGGTGCTGCTGGCCGGCACCGAGGAGCATGGCCTGTTGCGCTCCGACGACGGCGGACGCTCCTGGGAGTCGGTGGCCGAACTGGCCGAGCGCAGCATCAACGCCGTGGCATTCCTGCCAGCTATCGGATTGGAAGGTTCCGGCGGACGGGCCATCGCGGCGACCGACGCCGGCATCGCGCTCTCCGAGGACGGCGGCGCGTCCTGGCGACCGGTTGGCGGCGCGCTCGGGGCGACGCTCTGCGCGGCCGAGGTGATGTCCAGTGTGCTCCTGGCCGGGCTGCCTGATGCTGGCGTGTCGCGCTCGGTCGATGGCGGCGCGACCTGGACCGCAGCCAACGCCGGCCTGCACGCTTCGCTGCTGGTGGCGCTGGCCTGCTCGCCGGGCTTCGCAGAGGACCAGACGCTGTACGCGGCCAGCCTGGGGCGCGGCGTCAGCGTCTCACGCGACGGCGGCCGGACCTGGGCCGACGCGAACGATGGCCTTGCCGACCTGACCGTTTCGCAGATTGTGGCGGTGCCCGGGCCGGCGGGATCAGCCGGCCTGAGAGAGACGAGCCGGCTGGGCGCGGGCGTGCTGTTCGCCTCGACCGGTGCCGGCCCGTTCGTCAGCCGCGACAATGCCGCGTCGTGGCAGCCCACCTTCCCTGATGACGACGCCGTCGACGATGCGCCCACCGTCCCTGGCAGCGACGCCGCTGACGATGCGCCCGCCATCGTGGCTGCCGCGCCCGGCGGGCGTGGCCTGCTCGTCGCCCACGCTGGCCGCCTGCTCCTGTCCGCCGATGCCGGCGCGACCTGGACGCCCCTCACCTCACCATTTCGTGAGGCCCGCGTGGTGGCACTCGCCCTGTCGCCCACCTTCGACCGTGACGGCATCCTGTACGCGGCGGTGGCTGGCGTCACGCGCAGCGACGGCACCGCCGACCTGACCATCTGGTGCTACGGGCGGCCCGGCGCGCGCTGGGAACGCCTCCTCGACGAGCGCACGTCAGACACCGTGCAGCTTGCCGTCGTCGCAGACGGCTCCCCTGGCGGCACCCTGCTGGTCGGGCTGGGTGCGCGGCTGCTACGACCACGTGCCAACGCCGTCGAGATTCGCGGGGGCGTGCGACGGCTCGTCTGGGACACGACGGCGCTGCCGGGTACCCTGGCCGGGCTGGCCGTCACACCGGCCGACACGCCAGTCCAGACAGGCCACGCGCCGGGCCGGGCCGTCTATGCCGCGACCGGGGCCGGTATCGTTCGGTCACTCGATGGCGGGGCGACGTTCGCCGACTGGGGCGACGGGCTGGGGCAGGCGGGCACGGTGGCGGCGGCCGTCTCCCCAAGCTACGCCCAGGACCGTCTGGTGTTCGCCGTGGGCCTGGGCGGCACCGTCTGGCGGCGACGCAGCGACTGAGACGCCGCCCGGTTCGGCTGGTATCGCAGACTCCCGGCCGTGTCTCGGCTCCGGGCAACCATCCTCGGGGCCGGACACTGGCGGCAGCGCAAAAGTACAGGCAGAACCTGCGCCGGCACGCGCTTTCCAGAAAGTGCTTGACAGGGCCAGCACACACAGATAGGATTGCGCTCAGCGGAGGACGCTGTCCTCACGCGGGTGAACGCTACCCAGCGACGGGAATGCACGCTCGCAATGTGGCACGTTCGTGGGATTCCTCGCGAGGTGACACCGGAGTCAGCGCATCATCCCGCACGGCGGGGTGAGTCTCGATGGCACATTGAAGTGGAGGAGGGGTCAGGTATGGCCAAGCACATGACCTCGCGCGTCTCACGTCGTCGCATGCTCAAGAGCACGGCCCTCGTGCTCGGCGGCCTTTCAGGGTCGGCAATCCTCGCCGCATGTGGCGGAGCCGCCCCGGCTGCTCCCGCTGCCACAACCGCCCCGGCCAAGCCGGCGGCACCAGCCGCGACCACCGCCCCGGCGGCGGCAGCAGCCTCCCCAGCGGCTCCGGCGGCGTCCCCCGCAGCAGCGGCGGCAGCGTCCCCCGCAGCAGCAGCATCTCCAGCAGCAGCGGCAGCCCCGGCCTCGGCACCCGCCGCAGCCGCCAAGCCGGCCGCTGGTGGCCCGCGCATCACCATCCGTGACCACGACTGGATTCAGGGCACCCCAGGCCAGCCGAGCGACTGGTACGACATATTCATCGCCAAGTTCGAGACTGAGAACCCGAACATCAAGGTCGAGCGCGAGTGGTTCCCGCGCGGCGAGATGCATGCCAAGCAGCTTGCGCTCGCTGCAACCGGGCAGATCGGGGACACGGTTCGCATCAACCTGGCACCGATCGTCTCGGAACTGCAGATCAAGGGCGTCATCCACGACCTCGATTCGCTGTTCAAGGACGACAAGCAGTGGACCGATAACGACCAGAAGCAGTTCTGGGCCGGAAACCTGAAGACCTACACGCGCGGTGGCAAGTTGTGGGGATTGCCGGTGGTGGGCCACCCCGGGGCCATCCATCACTTCATCAACCGGACCATGGTCGAGAAGCTCGGGTTGAAGATGCCGCCCGACAACGGCACGTGGGCCTTCGAGGATGTTCACGCGCTGGCGAAGGGGCTCACCCAGAGCGCCCAGGGCCGCACCACGGTCTTCGGCGTGATTCCGCCGGTCAACAATGCCTCGGTCAACGAAGGCATGGTGAGCTTCCTGCGAGCATACAAGGGAGACCTCTTCGACGCCGATGGAAAGAAGTGCCTCCTCAATACACCCGAGTCCATCGCCGGCCTGAAAGCGTTCGCCGAACTGTACAAGTCCGGCGCGGCGTTCCCGTGGGCGGCCAACGTCGATGACCAGCGGCAGGAACTGTTCCAGAGCCAGAAGGTCGGGATGGTCATCCAGACCGCGTTCGCCGCGTCGTCCTGGCCCGGCCAGATCGCCAAGCTGCCGACTCCGTTCGAGATGGAAGTTATCCCGAACCCGATCGGGCCGCTCGGCAAGCACGCGACCCAGGTCTCCTCGGATGGGAAGACCGTTTCCGCAGCCACGAAGAACCCCGCCGAGGCCTGGACAGTCCTGTCCCGCCTCTTCACCAGCCAGCGGCACGGAATCGAGCGGTTCGCGAACGGGCTGGGCAGCCCCGGCAGCCGCAACGACGTCTGGGACAGCGACGAGTTCCGCAAGGTTGCACCGAAGCTCGGGAACATCGCGAAGAACGTGGTGCTTCCGCCGTCGCCGGCCATGGATGCCTGGCATCATCCAGCCAACGGCCGCTTCGTGGAGACCGAATCCATCCTGCTGAACGAGTGGATCAAGGTCACCCTCGGGCAGCTCGAAGTCGAGCGGTTCGCGCAAGACGTAAGCAGGCAGATTCAGGACATCATGGACAAGCCGTCCGTCTAGTCCCGGCGGAGCGGGCGAGGAGTACAGCGGCCGACCAGCACCGGTGCGGGGACGGACCATCAACGGGCAGCACGCTTGCCTCCCGGTGGCCCGTCCCCGTATCGCCGTCGCTGCGCTCTCTGCATCGTTCTCGATCACCGACTCAGGCGTTAGCGGTGAGACACTCTTGCCAGCCGCGCGTCGACGACGGAGGAGTGACGTGGCCGCGAAAGCAGCGACAAGCGCCAAACACAGCACAGCAACCGGCAGTCTGCGCCGTGACGAAGTCTTCTGGGCCTACGTCTTCGTGGCCCCCTGGATTATTGGCCTGGTGGTCTTCGTCTTCGGGCCGATGCTCTTCTCTCTGATCCTGAGCTTCTTCAACTACACACTTGGCCGTGACTACGCGTTCATCGGCCTGGACAACTGGATCCGGGCCTTCACCAAGGATGAGCTGTTCTGGCCGTCGGTCGGACGGACTGTCCTGTACGCAGTCGTGACGGTGCCGCTCAGCGTCATCGGCGCGTTGCTAACCGCGATCTTGCTGAACCAGGGGCTCCAGTTTACGACGTTCTACCGGACCGTCTTCTTCATGCCTCACCTCGTGCCGGTCGTAGCGGCCGTGTACATCTGGGTCTGGCTGCTCAGCGGCTCCTACGGACTCGTGAACGAAGTGCTGTTCCAGGTCAGCTACTATCTGACAGGCAAGGGGATCGTCGGGCCTAACTACTTCGGTGACCCTAGCTGGGCACTGTGGGCATTGATGCTCATCGCCTTATGGGGAGCCATCGGCGGCAACATGATGGTGATCTTCCTAGCCGGCCTCCAGGGGATTCCCCAAGAACTGTACGAGGCAGCGTCGATGGACGGCGCAGGGACGCTGCGGCGGTTCTGGAACATCACCATCCCGATGATTTCGCCGACGATGTTCTTCAATTTTGTACTGGCGAGCATCGCTGCCGTCCAGACGTTCGAAGCTGCGTTCGTCGGGACGGCCGGCGGTCCAGCGTACGCCACCTGGATCTACGGCCTGCACATCTACGAGCACACGTTTAAGTACTTCGACATGGGGTACGGTTCGACGCTCGCCTGGATCATGTTCATCGGCCTGAGCGTGTTCACCTACTTCCAGTTCCGCACATCGCGAGACCTGGTCTACTACGCTGGGGAGGGTCGCTAATGGCCCAGCACGCCGCTCATGTGGACCGCACATCATCGCGGACGAGGTCGTCGTCCGATACGCTGGCGGCGGCGCTGCGCCTGGTCAAGCGATTCGGGTTGCATCTGATCGCCGTCCTGCTCGGCATCCTGTTGATGCTGCCCTTCTACTGGGCGCTCAGCAGTTCGCTGAAGCAAGTGCAGGAAGTTCGGCTGATCCCGCCGATCTTGTGGCCGCCGAATCCCCAATGGCACAACTATGTCGATGTCTGGAATGTGCGGATGTTCGCCGGTTGGTACTGGAACAGTATCGTCCTGACGGTCATCGCCACCCTCGGCACAGTTGTCTCATCGTCGATGGGCGGCTACGCCTTCGCCCGGTTCCGGTTCCCGGGCAAGAACATCCTCTTCAGCATCACGATGGCGACGATCCTGCTGCCACAGTATGTGTTGCTGATCCCGAACTTCCTGTTGTTCTGGAAGCTGGGCTGGCTGAACACGTACCTGCCGCTGACGGTCCCGTTCTGGTTCGGCAGCGCCTTCTTCATCTTCCTGTTCCGGCAGTTCTTCATGACGATCCCCCTGGACCTGGACGAAGCGGCGCGCATCGACGGCGCCAGCTATCCGCGCATCTTCTGGAGCATCGTGCTGCCGCTGTCGGGGCCGGTCTACGCGACGGCCTTCATCATCGACGGCATCTCACAGTGGAATTCGTTCCTGCGGCCGTTGATCGTGCTGAACCAGCCGGAGTCGTACCCATTGAGCGTCGGCCTGCGCTACTTCGTCGTGAGCCCGAACGACGGCCAGCCAAAAGACCACCTGCTGATGGCTGCCGCCGTGATGATGACGCTCCCGGTCATTCTGATCTTCTTCGTCGGCCAGCGCTACTTCGTGCGCGGCGTGGCGATGACCGGCATCAAGGGCTAGACCCAATACCAGTAAGTTAGCGTCAATCCAGGGTCGAATCCGTGCTCACACGGCACTTTCGGCCACGACGTTTCCAGCACACTCTTCCTAGTCAGTGCGCGAGGACGATCTCATCCGACGGGCC
>Ga0105048_10010009_pt1 | contig 15034 bp, 6 predicted proteins | sample MAT05_FD_78382 | JGI IMG/M metagenome (GOLD analysis project Ga0105048, IMG submission 78382) | Freshwater microbial communities from Lake Fryxell liftoff mats and glacier meltwater in Antarctica - MAT-05 | ecosystem: Environmental > Aquatic > Freshwater > Ice > Liftoff microbial mat | place... | reverse complement strand
CCATCGATTTCGAGGGGGATGCGGGCGCAGATGATTTGGTGGTTTTTGGCTCAGTTAACGAGATAGACTTCGGTGGCGGTTCGGATGCAGACGTGTTGACGTTGGGAGAAACGGGAACCGCAATCGATATTAGTTTTGAGGGTGACGCAGGTGCAGATGCTCTTGATGTGTTCGGAACTGTCGTGACGGAGATCGATTTTTCCGGAGGAGCCGATGGTGATCGACTACGAAACTTTTCTTCGGGGGTCGACGTGATCAAGTTCTATGGCTACGACAAGACCTCTGGATCGCATACCTCAGATGGACGAGACCTTTTCCTAAGCCGTGGTAACAACATCGGTCGTATCTTTTTTGTTGGAGATATTGGGGCGGATGTACTTGAAGTCACCGGGACGTCCATCAACGAAATCAGTTTTGAAGGGGATGTTGGTGCCGATGTTTTGATTGTCGATGGAACCTCGATTACGTCGATCGATTTTTCGGGTGGGGCTGATGCGGATGTGTTATCGGTTTCAGGCCTCGAAGTGCAATCGATCAGTTTTGAAGGGGACGATGCAACGGGCGGCGGAACAGGCGATGGTAACGACACATTTATCAACCGCGCAAGCGCATCGACATCGACAGCGGTCGTGTCATCGATCTACTTCCGTGGTCGCGGCGGACTCGACGCGTTGCGGAACGATGGGACCCTCTGGGATCGAATCGTTTTCATTGGCGATGTTGGAGCGGACGTGCTTCAAAACAACGGATCATTTGTTGACGAGATCAGCTTCGAAGGTGACGACGGCGACGACGTTTTTGAAAACAATGGCAACCGCGTTGCAGGCATTGTGTTCAACGGTGGACTTGGCAAGAACATTTTCATCAATGACGGCGACCAAGTATCGAAGATCAATTTTTTCGGTGGAGCCGATAAAGATGTGTTGCTCAATACCGGAAGCTTTGTCAATGAAATCAGCTTCGAAGGGGATGCTGGTGCGGACATCCTAACTAACGTAGGTGACTCCGTGTCCGAGATTTCCTTTGAAGGTGATCTTGGCGATGACCAATTTGTCAATGCAGGGATAAACGTGACCAATGCGCGTTTCTGGGGCGGAGCAGGCAAAGATATTTTCGTCAACCGAAACACAGGAACCAATGCGAATGGACTCTATTTTTACTCGGGTAGTCGATTCACCGGCGCATTGCAAGTCACTCTTTTGACGTATCTAACAACGACGCTGCCCATCGCCATTCCGACTGATTTCGTTGGCCTACCCGATGACTCGTCAGACACCTTTCTCAACTATGCCAGCCAAGTTTCTAATGTCTACTTTGACGGAGCCGCTGGTGATGACTTCTTCCAAAATACGGGCTCGGATTTTTCGTCGGTAACGATTGATGGAGGCGTGGGGAATGATCAGGTTCTCAATACGGGAGACTCGGCTCGTAAATTCACCTTGAACGGCGGCGATGGCAACGACGTTTTCGAGAATCGCGGGGCAAATAACGCGGACTTAATGTTCAATGGTGGGAACGGCAACGATACTCTATTGCAAAGAGGGGTTAACGTTACGGCCAATATGAATGCCTTTGCGGTTACGATGATTGGTGGTTCAGGTATTGATGTCTTGGCCAATTTTGGGGTTGGGACAATGAGTATCAAACTAGATGGCGGTGATGATGACGATAGACTCATGAACAGCGCCGATGGAGTTGGTTTGATTTGTTTTATCGGCGGGGCTGGCAACGATGCGTTGCAAAACAACGGTAACAACGTAGATGAAGTAAGAATGCAGGGGAACGACGGTGCGGACTCGCTCTTCAATAATGGTTCTAAGATCCGTCTGATCGACTTTGATGGCGGACTGGGTGCCGACACGTTGATTAATACCGGCAGCTTTATCGGTGATACCCTTGCGCCATCAACGACATTGACAGGCATTCAATTTGTCGGTGGAGACGGCGCGGACTTGTTGCGAACGCAAGGAAGTGGGTTGGTTCGAGTCCTCTTTGATTCGGGAAATGGTGCGGACTCGCTGCTTTACAATGGCCAGGGAACGCAAGTGCAATTCATCGCGGGCGCAGACAACGATGTCTTTACCTATCGTGGCACCACCAGCAGCGTCGATTTCCAAGGACAAGACGGGGATGATCGAATCATCTACGGCGGTATCGCGCCCAATCCGACAACCGGGCCCTCGACAGTCCGTCTTAATGGAGGTAACGACAACGATCGATACGAGTTTGCTGGAGCACCGCAAGGATTCGTAACCATTGCGGAGAACTTTGCCGGAACATCGGATTTATCCCGAGACACCATTGATTTTTCGGCGTTCACCAGTGGTAATGTCAACCTGGACTTCGCGAGCGTTGCCCCACAACTTCAGCCTGGAAATTTGACCATTCAACTGTCCAATGCGATGGGGATCGAGAATGTCTTGGGAAGTTCGGGAGCGGATACGCTTTTGGGAAATGATCGCGATAATTACATCGGCGGAGCCCAGTTCTACTATCCTGTGGTTACTCCCAATCCTGTCGCACAGCGATCAGAGGCTCAATGGGTTTACCTCCATTTCGATAATACCGCGCAAGCCATAGGGGAGCATTTTTACACTGACACCGAGAAGGCTGAAATTCAGCAGAAGATCGAAGCGGTCTACTATGGCTTTGAGGCGAATGGAATCGCTAGAGCTTATGCAAGCCCAGATCGATGGTTCAACGTCCGATTTACACAGTCCCTCGATGAGATTTTTAATGCAGGAATAGCTCAGTATGTCACCATTCGATTCAATGAGACTCCTTCGACCGGGCGCCCAGGAGGAGAGTCGAGCGAGATCGATTTGGGGAACGAGCGGCTGGACGGCATCGCAACGGTCCAGGTCAATGGATTGCTCGGAGGAATTGAGGTCCCTGTCCCTGCGTCCGAAAATTTCGCTGAGAGTTTGCCCGAAGATGCTGAGCAATCGGTTGGTCAAGACAAACCGCCTGCCATCAGCGCCAATTTTGTCGCCCTGTCGGCCAAGATAGCAGCCCACGAGTTGGCTCACTTGCTAGGCTTGCGTCATTACGATGCTTTCGGGCCTATTGGCTTTGGAATCCACTCGCCACCAGGCGTAGCCGAATTCAAGCCGCAGTACCAAGGTTCGTCAGCAGCCTTCGAAACATTCGATCACATCATCGGTTCCCCCGCTTCGACAGGCTCAACCCGAGCCAACGACGTCGGACAATTGTTTTTTGGCGAAAGAGAATCGGTCAAGATCGCATTCTCGACGGCAGATGCTTCCCAGACCGTATTTACTGAGACATCGAGGCCAATCGTATCGGTCAATCTTCCAACCGGGTCCGCTTCTGCTCGATCGCTCAGTTTGGCCACCCTTCAAGTCCCCAACACCTTAGGTCGTGGGCTCAACAGCGTCAAAAACTTTTACGTGCAGGCAACGAGTGTCGTCGGCATGATCGGCCTCAATGGCGGTACCAGTGAGAACGATTATTACACTTTCTCGGGGCAAGCCGGAGACCTTGTGACCATCGAAATTGCCTCCCGTGCGATGCGGCGTTTCTCGAACAGCGGAACCGATGGTTACATCGACTCGGTTGTTCGACTCCGCGACGCCAGTGGACAACTGGTTCAAGCGTTTAACTCCGATGCTGTCAATGACGACGAGTTCGAATCCTCTGACTCTCTCCTGATGGATATTCGTCTTCCAAGTAGCGGAGTCTATACCATTGAAGTGGATACTTTCTCCCGTGGAGCGAACGATCCTAATTATGGTGATCTGCTAAGCTCAATTGCAACTCTCGAAGCAAAATTGAATCGAACAACTGATGAAAACGCCTTGCTCAAACGTCTGATCGACTCGCGCGATGATACCGATGTCGGAAGTTATCAACTCTTAGTTTACAACTTTGCTCAAGCTAGCCGCTTGGACTTGATCGATAACCTCATTGGTCGAGGAGGGGTCGACATTATCGACGGAGGACCTGGTGAAGACTACTCGTTGCGATTGGGAGGCTTGCCATCGAATGCCAACGCAGCCGAGGGTAGCAACTACTCTGCTACAATTCCATTTTTCGATCCCGGTGCGACGTCTTGGACCGCAACCGTAGATTTCGGTGACAATTCGATATCCACTTACTCAGGTTTTACACCCCAAACCGGCCTCTCTGTGTCACACTTGTACACCGATAATGGTAGTTATCCGATATTGATCCATATCCAAAACGATGATGGAAAGTTTGTCGACAGATCCTTCACCATCACTGTCAACAATGTAGCTCCGACGGCAACGATCGCAGCAACACCTGCCACGATTAACGAAGGTGGAACTTCGACGGTGAACTTGACCGGTGGAGCAGATGCTTCGAGCGTCGATGCAGCCAGCCTCCGATACTTCTTCTCGACTTACGCCACCACTCGCAACGGCGGCACCTACGCAACCAGCGGAACCGTTTCGAGCCAGGCTTTTGCATTCAACGATAATGGTAGCTACATCGTTTACGCGAGAGTTATCGACAAAGATGGGGGTAGTTCCGATTACCAAACGACCATCACCGTCAACAATGTAGCTCCAACTCCGACAATCGCTTCGATCAGCAATCCGCGAGTTACGGGAACAGCGATCAACTTGACTGGGACTGCGACGGACCCAGCAAGGACAAGCGACACACTTACTTTTGCTTGGTCCATTTTTCGTGGGGCGAGTAACACTGCATCCTTCAGTGGCAGTGGCACTACCTACAGTTTCACTCCAACGATTGCCGACAGCTACCGAATTCGGTTAACCGTTTCGGACGAAGACGGGGGCAGCACTTTTGTTGAATCCACGATCACCGTTGCTAGTGGAGCCAATACCAAGCCCACTTTGTCGATTACGACTCCGATCGATGGAGTCTTCTTTGTAAGTTCTACCTTCACTTTTGTCGCCACCGACGTCGATGCGATCGATCAAAGTGGACTATTCACCAGTATACAGTGGGGTGACGGCACTTCGACCACGTTTACTGGAGCATCAAGCAAATCGATTGCACATACCTATACAACGGTTTCGCCAACGGGTGCCTTTACGATCTCTGCGACAACGACCGACCCTCGGGGAATCGCAAGCGACATTGTATCCAAGTCCTTTGTCGTGTTGGGGTGGGCTGTGATGTTCGATCCTGTTCCAGCCAATGCTGGGGATTTCATCCTTGTTGTTGTCGGCAGCCAGGGAGATGACACGATCAAGGTCAAGGACAAAAGTGGTGACTATTTCAAAATAAAAATCAAAGATCAAGAGGAACATATTAGATATCGTGGGACAGTCTACGGGAATGTTGATCGCATACTTGTTTTCGGACACGGTGGCAACGATAACATCATCATTGATAACGACATCGAGGTTAACGCCGTGGTTTGGGGTGGTACGGGGGACGACTTGATTAAGGGTGGCGGTGGAAATGACATCCTATTTGGCGACGATGGGGACGATTTTCTTACTGGTAGATCGGGACGAGACTTCCTTATCGGAGGGAAAGGGAGCGATGAATTGTCGGGTGGGGACGGAGATGACATTTTGATTGCGGGTTATACTTTGTATGACAGCAGCTTTAACAATGCGGCTCCTCTCTCCTTTGAGACTCGGCGAATTGCCATAGAAGCCATCATGGAGGAATGGTCGAACACCACCCGGACGACTTCCCAGCGGCAGGCAAACCTATTGGGTACGGGTACCGGAACCAGTTGGACCAATCGCAAAAACGGAAATTACTTCCTGAAGTCCAATCTCTCTGGTTCCTCCAATAACACCGTTTTTGATGATTTCAGCGTCGATACGATTTGGGGCGATAGCGGAGCGGACTGGTTCTTTGCCAACATCACTGCCGAATCGGGAACTGTGTTGGACAAGATCAAAGACGCAACCAACTCCGACACTCAACGAGATATCGATCGATGGAGTTGAAGTTTTCAGTTTTCAGTTTTCGGTTAGAAGGGGAGTTAGGGATGGTACGATTGTTTCTAATGAATAGTCTTTATGCGAATATCTGCATGCTGACTGGAGACGACGTTGATGATGTGTCCTAATGATCCCAAAAAAAGTGCGAATCCTACGGATCCGACCATCGATCTGAATCCTCATGCAGCCGCACCTGGAGCAGCAGAATCTGAAGTAGCAGAATCTGAAGTAGAAACGATTGGACCGATTCATCAGTCGGCTTTCATGGATACGATGGCACCTATGGTTACTGGTCCTTCTGACGGCGGAAAATCTCCTGACGACACAAATGTGACAATCGATTTCAGTTTAGACGCTTTGGCAGGCGGAGTGTCCGGCTCGACAGGAAAGCAAACACGACCGAAAGTGATCGGCGGCTATGAGATATTGAAAGTACTCGGTCGCGGTGGAATGGGGATCGTCTACCAAGCCAAACAAAAAAAATTGGACCGCATCGTTGCCTTGAAGATGGTGCTCGCTGGTTCGCACGCATCTTCCGAGCAACTAATGCGCTTCATCTCCGAGGCCAAGGCTGTTGGACACTTACAGCATCCCAGCATCGTTCAGATCTTCGATGTCGGCGAACATGACAATCTCCCTTTCTTTTCACTTGAGTTTGTTGATGGGGATAGTCTTGATAGGCGACTGGATGGGAAACCACTAGCGCCCATCGAAGCGGCCAAACTGTTGGAGATACTTTGCCGTGCCATGCAATATGCTCACGATCATGGAATCTTGCATCGGGACCTAAAGCCAGCCAATGTGTTGTTAACTAAAGCTGGCGTTCCAAAGATAACGGACTTTGGATTGGCTAAGCGACTTGAAGATGCGGATGATTCATCCAGTACAAGAACCGGCACGATCATGGGGACGCCAAGTTACATGTCGCCCGAACAAGCAAGCGGGGATGTACGCCAAATGGGTCCCGCGACGGACCAGTATTCGCTTGGAGCAATGCTGTATGAATTTCTAACAGGACGTCCACCGTTTCTTGCAGCCAAACCCATTGAGACAGTGCTCAAAGTCCTGGGCGAGGAGCCGGTACCGCCTCGTCAATTGCAATCGACGCTTCCAATCGACATAGAAACGATCTGCCTCAAGGCGATTCAAAAGGAGCCTGGAAAGAGGTATTCGTCATGTTCCGCGCTTGCAGATGATTTGGGTCGATTTGTTCGTGGAGAGCCCATTCTCGCTCGACCCATTGGCCGACCTGAGCAAGCTTGGAGATGGTGTCGTCGAAATCCGGTTTTAGCATCCCTTATAGCGACAGCCGCCACATGCATCTTGGCGGTCGCGATTATTTCCACTTGGTCGGCATTGATGTTCTCAAGAAAGAACGAAGAGCTTGCGAACACGAATACTACGCTCAACGAGGTTAATGACACGTTGAAAAGCACGAACGCAGATTTGCAAGAATCCAATCAGGAAAAGCAGCGACGCAGTGAACGATTGCAACAGTATGTGCAGGATGTGTTCACTCAAACAAGTCGATTGAACATCCAGGAAAGCCCAAAGGCAAAGGACTACAAGAACGAAATCTTAACCAAGTCTTTACCCTTGGTCGACGAAATACGTCATGAATTGCCAAAGGGTGGACCAGCTGAAGCAACGATGATGAGCGTGTTGCAGCAACTCGGGAATAGTTATGCCGACCAAGGCAAAACTGCCGACGCGGAAAAGGCTCGCTCGATGCTTGTCGAGATGGCGAGAGGGCGAGTGATCATTCAAGCTGGTTCGGATAAATCTCGCCAAAACTTGGTTAACAGCCTGAATGGACTTAGTAGCACGCGAATGGAACTGAATCGAGACTTGGACTCGAGCCTTGCACTTTTGAATGAATCTCTAGCGATCTCGCAATCAATCGTGGACGAACCAAAAGCGGTCGAATCCACTGGCCTTGGAAAAAATCCGATGTATCTCTCGAAATGGGTGCTGGCAAACACGCAAATCGCACTAGGAACAATGCTGTATCGCAAAGGCAATTCGGCGGCAGCTTTGCCACATTATGAGCGTGCGTCCGAATTGTATCTGCAGATTCTTCCAACTCTCGTAGATGGCTCTGCATACGAGAACTTGCCGCCTTCCACCGAAAAGCTTTCGGATGCACAGTGGAACCAGAAAAAGCAGCGAGAGCTTCTTGAACTGCGAGATAATATCAGAACCAGCGCATTGGCGAAGGCAGCCGTGTTGCTTCGAACCAATCAATTGAAGGAAGCCGAAGAGCAATTTCAAGTCGCGTTGGACAAGGCTTCCAATGAACTAAAAACTGCACCTGAAAACGCACCCGCACTGAGAAATGCAATTGGCTTGCTTGGCAACTGGGGCGAGTTTTTGGCTCAAACGAACCGGGTAGAATCGGCCCTCGAAGCATTTCGAAAGGCAGCCGATTACAGCGACAAGATGTTGAAGATGAATAACGAAAGTGCGGACCTAAATCGTGGCGCAGCGGTTGCCTATCATCGATTGGCGCAATGGCTCGCCAAAGACGACCCGACCAAGTCCAACGAGTATGGAGTGAAGGCACTTGAAATTCGACAAGCGATGGTAACCAATGAACCATCCAATGATCGTCGTCAAATCGAGATGATGGTTGCAGCCAGCCGCTTTGGAGAAATCTCCACTGCCAAATCGATCGCGGATCGGTATTTGACGGCAGAGCACAAAGACAGCGAAATGCTACTTGAAATCGCCCAAGCCCTAGCTCAATGTTCCGCTAGGTCGAAAGGGGACGTCAAAATGAACTTCGAATTGCAAGCGATTTCCGCGATCCAATCTGCTATCAAGTTTGGTTTTCGGGATGAGTTCGTTTTGAAGAACGACATCGACCTGGAACCCTTACGAACACTTCCTGAATTTGAGCAAGTTCTCGAGGAACTGCGAGGCAAGTAGTTGCATCTTCGAACTGCTTCAAGTTCTTTGTCGTTCAACGCTCCGTTGGTGCATTGAGTCCAGTTCGTATGGAATCAAGTCTCGCGAACGACCTGCATTGCCTATAGGGTAATTGTAATTACACTATCGTAAACGCATTTACCTATCTCAAAGAAAACAAATCTCTGAGAAAGCACCAATGCCCAAACGAGTTGTGGTTACCTGGATTGGCCACGCGGATTTGATTGCACATAGCCGCTTGGGATGAATTGCACCTAAGTCAAACTAAAGGAAGAGTTGAGTTGCTTTCCGAAACAAACAGTTGGCTTGAAAGGATGGGCGTTGGAGTTAAAATTTTGATGGGACCAGATGTAATCGCACATCGTGATTCAGGCAAGCCAATGAACGTTTTAGCGCGGTAGATGTCGAGACCACGTCCAATTTTGATGGGCCAGCCGTTGTCGATTCGGATCTCGCGGTCATGCATTTGAGGATTGAATTTGACTTCGAATTTGATGTCATGCTCTAATAGACTCTGTGCCAAATCCTTTCGCATCGGCTGAGTTTTGGTTGGGCTTTGGATTGGGGATTTTGGAATGGGATTTTTGGTTATGGCTTTCGGCCGCGTCCTTGAATCATGTCGTTTGCGCCAACCTGAGTCATTTGCTGTCGAAAGGCCTTGCCATACTGGAAGCCTTCCATTTTACGACTCAAGCCGCACTGCTGAAGGATCTCTTCCAATGATATGCCTTGTTCACCAAGATTCAGATTCCCCAGGATTTTGTAGACGATGGCATCGCCGGATGATATTCGACAGTCCTCTTTCACGCTTACTAACATCGCGAGAGATTCAGCTTCGCCATCGTCCAGGTCCGCGAAATAGTTCGCATCGAACTGGGATTTGAACGACAATATCTCTTGTTCTGGCACCTCAAAAACCGTGATTTTGCCAGGCGCGATGTCGTGCGCAAAATCGATATCCTCTCCCCATTCGTCCTCCTTGGCCTGGTGATACTTCGATCCGCGGTGAGCAACAATGGAAGAGAGGTGAACTTCAAATTTATCGATCACTGCGGTCCAAAGTTTCATTTCATGAAGCTTGATCACCACGCCAGCGTCAAGAATCAGTAATTTCAACTTCGGCATTCGCCTGGTACTCCATCCCAGTGTAAATTTCCGTCTCGATGATCTTCATCGCTGCGCGTCGCGAAAGGCCCATGTATTTTGCGAAGACACCAGTACCAATCATTCCCTTTTCGATCGCCTCACGTGCAAGTGCCTCGAATCGAATGGGGCGGGTACTAGGACGCGTCTCGTCTTGTCTTTTTTCCCATTGTTCAACTCGCCCCCCAATCTTTCCGAGCATTTCCGCAGCATTTGATTTTTCGATCAGCTTGTTCGAGACCATTTGCCAAACCAACGCTTGCACCGAGACGTCAAACTGCCTCGCGATCTCGAATAGATCATCGAAGTCCAGGCTCTTCTTGCCGTTCAATTGGGATGCAACGGACAGCTTGAGCGGCTCCGGAGGAACTAGCAGGCTTCCCGCGAAACAGTTGGCAAACTTCTCCTCCTGCTCCGTAGCTTGATCTGCATTAGCACCAACACGAAAAATCTTCCACGTCAGCAAATGAAACAACTCATGAGCAAGGTCGAAATTGCGGCGCCACCGGACATTGTTGCTATTGAGAAGAATAGCCGCGCCATAACCATCGTTTAACGTGCAGGCCGCTGTGCCAGAAGGCTCAAATGGCAGATGAAAGACCTTCACACGACATACCTCTTCGAGAACCCGCAAGAGCGAGCTCCCCGGGCGTTCTCCCAAGGCGTGACTCTTGCGAAATTCATGAGCCAAGCGTTCCGCATCCGTATATTGAAAAAGGCGGCTGCCTGATGAAGCGAATGGTATCTCACAAATAGTGGGGTTTCCAACACATTGTTCCAGCCTTTGGAACTGTCCCGACAACTCGATCAACTTCAGTTCGATTTGAGCCGAATCATCAGCAGGTTTTTCTCGCCAAAGAACGACCTCTTTTTCAGGCTCGCCTACTTGATAAAAGAAGTCCGGGCGGCGACGAACTGCCTCGCCAATAGTGACCATTTGCAACGCTGACGGATCACGCACATCGTTTTCAAACTCCGAAATCGAGGAAATCCCAATCTCCGTAGCTTCGGAAAGCTGCTTTTGGGTCAATCCCGCGGCTTCCCGAGCCCACTTCAGCCGGCTACCAAAACTCATACAAACCTCCAATTATTCTGCTTCCCAGTATTGTACCTTGCTTTATCGGCCGTGGAAGTCAAAAAACTTCTGAAAACCAGAAGTTTGGATTCGGGAATGGGTTACTTGGTTTGAGAGATTTTGGCGATATTGCCTGATTAGGCTTTCGAGACTCCGATTGGCAACCAACGGGCTTAGTGGGATAGGCTTCCAGCCTGTCGAGGGGCTTGTTGAATCAATTACCCGTGCAGGCGCCGCAGCTGCGGCACTTGCAGCTAAAGTAATTTTGGATTCAGGAGCAAACGCCGATTCCGGCTTTAGATCGGTATAAACTATTGAGTGCGCTTTCAAACACCCAATACCCAATACTTGAGTCCCTTCAACTCGGCGAACCAGAGCGTAGATAAAAGATCATCGACCAGAGTCGATCGATTTCGCCACAGTCGATGACTACAATTGGCTTTAGTCCGTCAAAGCATTGTTCGGCTTAAGCAGCCATGTACCAACGGAAGCCGTCTTCATGATTTCCTGCAAAGCCACGATCAATCGAGTCAATTCTTGAAAACGCCGAGTGGTTGACTAAGACGGCGCGGTTCCAGATTCAATTCCTGCCAACGAACGAACCGAGATCGGAAACAACTTAGAAAACTCCGTCTGGGTCAAGTCAATGCTTGTACGCAGAGATGCAAAACTTGCCTTCTCGCCAGACTTAGGTGTGCGTTTTGTCTTTGGTTTAGACGCCGTTCTTGTCATTGACGATTTCTTTGTCCTCTATTGTCTTCATTTATTTTCTTCTCTTTAACGTCTTCCTTTTCTATTTGTCGTAATCTTGGCGTCGATTATCTCCTTGTTCCTTAACCTTGTCACGAATCTCTTGCTTTGCTTTTACCAATCGCTCCGGCCAAACAAACGTTGGTGCTTTGGACGGATCGTATCCCGACATGTGATCGCTCAACCGATCGAGCGGCTTGGTATAGCTTAATTCTTCATCACCGAAAACCTCCTTGCAGATTGCGGCTAGACGTGGGTCGTACTCGAACAACTCCGCTCGCGTGTTCACATGATTGTGATCGTGATCTGGCTCGCGATTGTTATTGAACCAAGACTGAACGCCTTCAGCAAAATACTCCATGTGGTTGACGGATGCATACTTGCCTTTCCACAAGCCTTCGCTCATCGCTTTTTCGTAGCAGTCCTCCAATCGGCTATCAAAAGTCGTTTCAACGCGAATTAATCCACGTAGGTGCATGTTGTGTGCGAATTCATGAATCAAAAGGTTTTCACTGGAATAGGGATCTCCCTGGAAGGCCAGCAAGTTCTCTTCGCCACATGAGCAGATAGCGTCGGTTTTTGATCCACCCAATCCCCGTGCACGCGCATCCCAAAAATCTTTGGGCGTCATGTTTCGCTGTTCCGGCAAATCGGTCGTAAATTCATTATGAGCCATTACAATGAGTCGCGAGCCGCTTTGAATCATGGCTTTGCGAACATCCGGTCTCGCTCGCAACATCCTATTGACGAGGTAAGCCGCTTCCTTGAGGGCATAATCGTCGACCTTTTCCGATGCAACGATCGGATAGCCATCTGCATTGACATATTTCGTATAAAAAGGATCGAGTCCGAGATCCTTGGGAGGTCTGGTTACCGGCTGGGCCATGGAGCACCTGGTAACGCATATCCAAACGAGCAAGGTCAATACACGCAAGAGAAATCGTTTCATATTCAGAGTCGTTCAAATAATGGGCTCTAAGATGGACTGCTATCGGCTTGGCATTCGGACGTCGCAAGCCGTCGCAGAAAATGAAAAAGCCCCTGAAAAACTGGGTGTCCCCAGCGTTTCAGAGGCTCTAAAACGGAGAGGACAGGATTTGAACCTGCGGTAAGAATTTCTTCCTACGCCGAATTAGCAATCCGGTGCTTTCGACCACTCAGCCACCTCTCCAATTAATCGTATTCTGCCGAAATCCGCACAGAATGCAAGGTCGTTTGAAGGATTCCTGAACATCGTCGACCGACGTGGGTACCTGGCAAATGTTCAACCTTGAGTGAAAATGGGTATTTTGTCGATCAATGTCTGAATATCCCAACAGAATAGAATCGATCCCAAAGTTCGAATAAACCATTGCATCCCGCACTGCGTTGGGAATGTAGTCGCAAAAAAACACAAGAAAATTTGCCAGTCATCGGTTCGGGTGCAATCTTTAGCTGTCGATCATGGGCGATCGATTGTGCGAAACCCGCCGCGACTAAGTCTCGCGGTGAATGTGGCTAGACGTTGCCACGGACTAGGGTACCTCGCCATCGCCCATTTTCGTCTTTGAACCGACAAATCACGGACGACTTTCTACAGGTACCATACCATGCGACGCATGATGCACGCAGCAGCCATACTCTTGGCAATCGCTACACAAATTCAAGCTCAAACTGCCCCGACTACGTCAAGTCTCGAGACACCCCACTCGCTTCGACCGGACCTTAACCAGTCTGCGGAAGTCCATAGTCCGCTTGAAATGAACGGCTCGCCAGCGAAACCATTGGTTCGTCAAAGCACCCCGGCGGAAACTCAATTTATACCTCGCGAATCTGGCCGAAATTATTCGCAACTTGCCTCCTATATGAGTTGCAATGACTGGAGCCCGAATCTATGGAACAACTATGCATCCGAACGGGCTGCCATTGCCGCTCGAATTTCGCAGCACGTAGATATGCAGTGCAAATGTTTCGATTCGCATCACTGCAAATTACACAGTCAGGCTGCCGGCTGTGGCGCTTGCGATGTGGGGAATTGCAGAATTGGAACCGGCCACAAAACGATCAATCGCTATCGACAGCCCGTCTCGACGCTTTATGCTGCGTCCTCGGATTCTTGCGGAACGGCGTGCTCGTCGGGATGTGGAGCTCCGAATGCTTGTGAGATCGGCGGGACCGGAGGTGGGCAAAGCCAGGGGGGATCGCTATCCTATCCCGCGTCTGCGATGCGTCCAATGATAGCCAATCCGCCTCGCGATCGAGTTGCATCTCCCGTTATGAACGATCTCAAGGGCTCTTTCTCAGTCCTAAACACTCAACCGAGCCCCTCCACACTTCGCTAATGTAAAAAGTTGTGCCGATTGTATGGGTTCTTGCAACTCGAACCATCTGGCTTATCTTTTTTGTTGGCCCTAGACGATGATTCTCGTAGCACGGATTGGGAAGTCGGATCAGTCGAAAGTCTGATCGGCCGACATCAATGGTCGTGGTGTGACGATGGAGCGGCATACCACGACCTTTTTTTATGATTCTTTCGATCCATTGGGCCGCTTATTCTCGAACGTGGCCATTGCTGGCCGCCTGGCCGCCCAGTTTTAAATGGTTGGCTCCTTTGCCAATTCCGAGGAAGAATCGCGTTTAGATGGCGAAATCGGCGTCCAAGTGAAGGCTCAGTTGTTAGACGAAAATGATCGCGAGGTCGTTCCAGCAACGATGCTGCGGTCTTGCTGACCATTGATGGTTTGACGAGTTTCGCGTTCAGCACTGAAGGTAACTTTGGCAGCCACGTAATATTCCCAGCGGGTCGATTGGTCGACGTCACCGGTTGGTACTTTGCGGCTGACGATACTCGAGCGTTTCTGATCACCAGTTATCCTGAGAGCGGTGCAGGAAAGAAAGGTATTCCAACGTCAAGTGTCGGCGTGATAACCGCGACGTTTGATGCGAGTTGGAAACCAGACGCTACAGCACCATCGGATGAAGTTGGTGCTAGGGGAGTCGATACCGCCACCGGCATTGGGGAGCGAACGGGTCAACGCTGGATTTCGGAGTCGCGAGTGATCGGCAAGCCTCGCAGCGTCGTTAGCATCCGCTACAATCGACCAGAATAGAAAAGCTACGCTTTCAGGGCTCGTTTTGAACCACGAATAGCACGAATGACACGAATGAAGACAAAAACAAAAAACAAAAAACAAAAAACATGAGATGATTTTTAAATAGCAGCATCGAGCACTGGATAATCATT
>Ga0105048_10010008_pt1 | contig 15035 bp, 10 predicted proteins | sample MAT05_FD_78382 | JGI IMG/M metagenome (GOLD analysis project Ga0105048, IMG submission 78382) | Freshwater microbial communities from Lake Fryxell liftoff mats and glacier meltwater in Antarctica - MAT-05 | ecosystem: Environmental > Aquatic > Freshwater > Ice > Liftoff microbial mat | place... | reverse complement strand
CCGATGACGCACCCGATGACGCACATCACCCAGAAACCGGCCCACTGCTCGCAAGGCGAGCGTTCAAGCGCACGACGTTCATCCTGGCGACCCGCCGGCCGCCGCTGGCTGGTGGCGGCATGGCTGGCCACCTCGGCAGCCAGCAGCTGGGCGGCACCACTGGACGACATCCGCCGCCAGGTAGAAGGCAGCCAGTTCGACCAGGCCTACCAAACAGCGCTGGCCAACCCGCAACTGATCGGGGACGTGCACTTCGACTTTCTCTACGGCGTGGCCGCCATCAACGTGGGCCGGGTGCCCGAAGGTCTGCTGGCGCTGGAACGCCACCTGGCGGCCGTGCCAGCCAACGACCGTGCGCGGCTGGAGTTGGCTCGCGGCTACTTCCTGCTGGGCGAGTACACACGGGCCCGATCCGAGTTCGAGTTCGTGCTGCGCTACAACCCGCCGGCCGGCGTTCGAGCCAACATTGCCGGCTTTGTGCAGGCCATGCAGGTGCGCGAGTCCACCGACCGCCGCGCCACCGCCCGCCTGTACGCCGAAGCCGGCGGCGGCTACGACAACAACGTCAACGGCGGCACTTTCCGCGACGAGATCTCGCTGGTCTTCGGCAACATCAGCCTGGCCGGTTCACCCAGCCAGCAGGTGGCCGACGGTTACGGCCAGGTGGCCGTGGGCGGCCAGCAGCTGATGCGGGTGTCCAACCGCCTGTCGGTTTTTGCCGGCGGCGACCTGGACCACCGCGCCAACAGCAAAGAGCGCCTCTACGACTTGAGCAACGGCAGCGTCTACATTGGCTTCACACAACTCAGCGGTGCCGCGCTGTGGCGCGCCACCTTGGGCACCAGCACCTTGCTGGTGGGCGGCAACCGCTACCGCGACCTGCTGCAGCTGTCGGCCGAAGCCAACTTCACGCTCAGCCAGGAGCTGTCGGTGATGGGCTTTGCACAATACGGTGAACAGCGCCACGCCGCCGCCGATGAAGTGCGGGACGCGCGCGCCACCACCTTCGGCGCCATGGTCACCTACAACCCGGCCAACCTGCCCTGGCAGCCATCGCTGGGCCTGCGCGCCAGCTTCACGCAAGAAGACAACTTGCGCCTGCGCCGCGACCTGGCCAAGCAGATGCCGCTGCTGCGTGTGTTTGCGTCGGCCACCCCCATCGATCGCCTGCGCCTGTCGCTGGGGCTGGTCGCCTACCAGCAGAAGTTTGATGGCCAGGACATCGGCTTTGGCACTGTGCGCGAAGACGACGCGGTTGCGGCCGACGTGGTGGTCAACTACGCGCTGGACGCCAACTGGTCGCTGCGGGGTGACGCGATATGGGCCATCACCCGATCCAACCAAGACCTCTACGACAGCAGCCGCAAGGCGGTGTCGTTGAAGCTGCGCTACCAGTTCTGACAGGAGTCTGCATGTCAAGCACCACCGTCATCCACCCCCGCCGCCAGCGAGCCATCGCTACCGCGGCCGCAGCCCTGTTGGCCAGCGCCCTGCCCGGCGCCGTCTGGGCCCAGGCGCAGGACGCCCGCGTCGTGCAACTTCAAGGTGATGTGCGCGCCAACGGCGCTGCCGTCAGCGCCGGCCAGACCTTGTCGGGCGCCACCGTCACCACCGGTGCGGACGGCCAGGTGCAATTGCGCATGGCCGACGGCACGATGATTGCGCTGCCGCCTGGCAGCGAAGCCAGGCTGGGCGCGGCCGATGGCCGTCAGCTCACCCTGGCGCGCGGCGGCCTGCGGCTGAGCACCGTGCCCGATCGCGTCTGGCGAGTGGACCTGCCCGACCGCAGCATCCGCACCAACGGCTTCCTGCGCCTGCAGGACTGTGGCGCGGGCTGCGCTGCAGCGCCTGGCCTCTACGGCCGCATTGCCGGCGGCGAAGCGGTGCTGGAATACCAAGGCGGCCGCTCGGTGCTGCGCAGCCGCAGCTTCCGCTGGGCCAATGCCGCGTCGCGCCCCGAAGTGCTGGCCGTGCAGCCCGCGCTGTTGGACGACACGCGCAACCAGGACGCCGCAGCGCGTGTGCGTGCCGAGGTGGCTCAAACACTCAAGACCGGCATGGAAGCCTTTCGCGACGGCAACGACACCTTGGCCGTGCAGTCCCTGGAAACGGTGCGCCGCCTCGCCCCGGGTGAAACGCTGGTGCCCTACTACCTGGGCCTGATTGCGCTGAAGCGGGAGGACAACGCACAGGCCCTGGCGCTGCTGCAGCAATACACCCGCGAAGACCCCGAAGGCGCCGCTTCGCGTGAAGTGCCCAAGACGCTGACGCTGCTGTCGTCAACGCAGCTGCAACAGGAAGTGGCCTCTGCCGTGGCGCGCGAAAAAGAAGTGGTGGCCAGCCCGCCCGAGCCCGGCAGCATTGCCGTGCAGGCCTTCGTGAACCAGGGCGACGCCAGTTACCGCGCCATGGCCAAGGGCCTGGCCGCGATGATCATCGCCGACCTGTCCAAGGTGCCGGGGCTGAAGGTGCTGGAACGAGAGAAGGTGCAACTGCTGGTCAACGAAGCCAAGCTGGGTGACAGCGGCCTGGCCGACAAAGAATCGGCCGTGCGTTCGGGCCGCTTGATGCGCGCCGAAAAAGTCGTGGTCGGCAACTTCGAGGTGCAGTGATGAGAAGCTTCCGTTCGACCCTGGCCGCCACGGCGCTGGCCGTGCTCTGCGTGCACGCCGGCAACGCTTCGGCGCAGACCTTTTCGCTGGAGGGCGCCGTCATCGACAGCCGCACAGGCGTCAGCCTGGGCGTGGTCACCGAGCGCGGTGACCTGGGCACCGTGTTCCGGGCGCAGAAGGCCATGACCTTTGGCATCCTGCGCTCGGCCGGCATCTCGCTGGAACAGCTGAGCCCCGAGGTGCGTGCGCGCATCGAACGCTTCCAGACTACGAATGTCGAAGCTTTCCGTGCTTTTTCGCAAGGCCTGGAACTGAAGGACCAGGGCAAGTTTGCCGAAGCGCGCGAGTTCTTCAAACGAGCCGCCGACCTGGACCCCAACTTCGCGCTGGCCGCGGAACAGCAGCAGTCCATGCCCGACGTGAACCTGGGCAGCAACGTGCAGATGCGCGCCGTGATGCTGGCTGCAGCCGGGGCCGCGGTGGACCGCGGCAAGGCCGCTTTCGTCGTGGACGTGGCGCGTGCCGTGGCCGCCATCCAGGCCGGGCAGACGGTGATCACCGTGCCGGCCGCCGACACCACAGCGGCGGCCGGTGGCGGCTACACCAGCAACCCGCCGGGCTCGGGCACCCAGTTTGTCGCCAACCAGGTGGTGGGCCTGTCCTACACCTTTGCCGGCGCGGGCGCCCTGAGCTTCAGCCTGACCAACCCCAACGAATGGCGGGCCGACGACGTGCGTGTGAGCGCCGCCGGCGTGCTGGACTCGGTGGGCAGCGCCCGCAGCGGCTTTCTGGCGCAGCGCGGCACGGCCGCATCGGCCAACACTGGCAACCTGAGCTTGAGCGACGGCGCCGTGGCCTACTGGGGATCCTGGCTGTCCACACCTGCAGCCAGCGCGGCCGTCAGCGTGTCGGGTGTGACCGTCACCGCGCCCCAGCTCGGGCAGGTGGACTACCTGATTGCCGATGCGCCGCGGGTCATGCCCAGCACAGGCACAGCCGTCTTCACGCCTGCCGGCGGGCTGATGAACAGCGTGACCGGCACCATCGCCGTCAACTTTGCCAGCCGCGACGTGGCGCTGCGCGACCTGGGCTTCCAGCTCGGCAGCCTGAGCTTTGCCGGCCTCAACGGCAACAGCCGCTTCGACGCCGCCATCGCATCAGGCGCCTTCAACGGCAGCTACACATCGGGCACCTGCACGGGCTGTTCGGCCTTCAACCCGTTGTCCAGCGTCTATACCGGCAACTTCGTGGGGCGCGATGCCAACGGCCTGGTGTTTTCGACCTTCCTGCTCACGGGCGGCAGCGGCACGGCTTCAGGCGTGCACCTCTTCACCCGACCCTGACAGGCAGCGCGGACTGCAGGGCCTGCTCCAGGTCGGCCTGCAGGTCGGCGACGGTTTCCAGGCCCACCGAAAAGCGCACCAGGTGGCCGCTTAGGCCCTTCTGGATGTCGGTGGTTTCGCGCATGCCGGCCAGGTTGTAAGGCACCACCAGGCTCATGGGCCCGGCCCAGGAATAGCCGATGCGGAAGAGCTTCAGCGCATCAACGAAGGCGTGCACCTGGCTCTGGCTGTAGCGCTGGTCGATCAAGACAGAGAACAGGCCTGCTGCCGCGGTGCAAGTCTTGCGCCAGTGTTCGTGGCCGGGTGAACCCGGCAGCGCCGGGTGCAACACCCGCGCCACCTCGGGCCGCGCGGCCAGCCACTGCGCCAGCGTGCGCCCGGCCAGGTCTTGCGCTGCGTAACGCACGGCCAAGGAAGGCAGGCCGCGCAACACCAGTTCGACGTCGTTGCCGGCCACGCCATAGCCCAGGCGCATGTCGGTGCCCTTGATGCGCTCGTACAAAGCCTTGTCGCGAGTGCACACCGACCCCATCAGCACATCACCGCCACCGCTGGGGTACTTGGTCAACGCCTGCATGACGATGTCGATGCCGTGCTCGAAGCCGCGCAGCGCCACGCCTGCGCCCCAGGTATTGTCCAGCGCGGTGGTGATGCCACGTTCTCGCGCCACACGCACCAGGCCCGCCAGGTCAGGGAACTCCATCGTTACCGAGCCAGCTGCCTCCACCCAGATCAGCCGCGTTTGCGGACCGATCATGGCCGCCAGCGCTGCCGCGTCCATGGGGTCATACAGGCGGTGCGTGATGCCCCAGCGGGCCAGTTCCTGGCGTGCCAACTCACGGCTGGGGCCGTAGACGTTGCTGGGCAAGAGCACCTCGTCGCCGGGGGCCAGCAGCGCCAGGTCCACCACCGCCACGGCCGCCAGGCCACTGGGCATCAACAGGCAGTAAAGGCCGCCTTCCAGCGTGGCGATGCGTTCTTCCAGGTGGTAGCGCGTGGGCGTGGTGTGCAGGCCGTAGGTGTAGCCATCGCGCCGCCGCCAGTCCCGCGCGTGCAGCGCGGCGGTGTTGGGAAAGATGACGGTGCTGGCCTTGTGCACACCCGGCGTGGTCGCCGCAAAACCGGCCGGCGGCTGGTAGGGATGGTGGATCAGATCGGTGATCAGGTCTTGCGGCATCTTTGGATCCGGTTCAGATCGGCTGCGCCACCAGGTCGTGGCCGTCGGCAGCGACGATGCGGGCACGGGTGAACTCACCCACCTTCAAGGTCTTGCTGGCCTTTTCGGGTGCCAGCAGCTTGACGGTGCCATCGATCTCGGGTGCGTCGGCATAACTGCGTCCGACACCGCCCTTGCGGCCCAGGGCCGGCGCGTGGTCCACCAGCACCTGCATCGTGGCGCCGATGCGCTGCTTCAGCTTGGCCGTGGACACGGCTTCAGCCACCGCCATGAAACGGGCACGGCGCTCTTCGCGCAGCACTTGCGGCAACATGCCCGGGATGCCGTTGGCAGCAGCGCCGTCTACGGGCGAGTAGGCAAAACAACCGGCCCGGTCGATCTGCGCTTCGCGCATGAAGTCCAGCAGCGTCTCGAACTCGGCCTCAGTCTCGCCCGGGAAGCCAGCGATGAAGGTGGAGCGCACGACGATCTGCGGGCAGATCTCGCGCCAGCGGGCCAGGCGTTCGAGGTTGCGTTCGCCACTGGCGGGTCGCTTCATGCGCTTGAGCACATCGGGGTGCGCATGCTGGAACGGCACGTCCAGGTAAGGCAGCACACGCCCGTCGGCCATCAGCGGCAGCACCTCGTCCACGTGCGGATAAGGATAGACATAGTGCAAGCGCACCCAGGCGCCAAAGGGCTCGGCCAGCGCAGCCAGGCGTTCGCACAGATCCAGCATCCGTGTCTTCACCGGCTGGCCGTCGAAGAAACCGGTGCGGTACTTGATGTCCACACCGTAGGCACTGGTGTCCTGGCTGATGACCAGCAGTTCCTTGACGCCGCTTTCGAACAGCGCGCGGGCGTCGCCCAGTACATCACCGATGGGCCGCGACACCAGGTCGCCGCGCATGCTGGGAATGATGCAGAAGGTGCAGCGGTGGTTGCAGCCTTCGCTGATCTTCAGGTAGGCATAGTGGCGCGGCGTGAGCTTGATGCCTGCAATGCCGCGAAACTCAGCGCGCGACTCGGGCACCAGGTCAACAAACGGATCGTGCGGCTTGGGCACGTGCAGGTGCACGGCGTCCATCACCTCTTGTGTGGCATGCGGGCCCGTCACGGCCAGCACCTTGGGGTGCACGGCACGCACCAGGTTGCTGCCGTCGGCACCTGCCTTCGCGCCCAGGCAACCGGTGACGATGACCTTGCCGTTGGACGCCAGCGCTTCGCCGATGGTGTCCAGACTTTCTCGCACGGCATCGTCGATGAAGCCGCAGGTGTTGACGATGACCAGATCGGCGCCAGCGAAGGTCTTGGATGTTTCGTAGCCCTCGGCGCGCAACTGCGTGAGGATCAGTTCGGAATCGGTCAGCGCCTTGGGGCAGCCCAGGGAAACAAAGCCCACGGTCGGGGGCCTGGTGGCGGCAGTGTTGGCCGCAATCGGAAGTGGTGTGCTCATTGCGCGATTTTGATGCACCGCGCGCCGGCGCCGAAAGAAGGCTATTTTTTGGCCGGCGGGAAGCCGCTCATGCCCGGAAACAGCTTGCCTGCTTCCTGCATCTTCTCCAGCATCGCCCGGCTTTGTTCGACATAGCTGCCCATCAGGCCCTGCAAGGCCGTGGGCTGGGCGCTTATGAACTGGCTCCACATCTCAGGGTTCAGGCGCTTGGGGTCGTACAGGCCCGCGCTCTGCGCCACGAACTGCTTCTGCAAGTCCGCGAAGGTAGTCATGTTCTGTTCCAGCATCGAACCCATCACGCCCTGCATGGCATGACCATAAAAACGGATGATCTGGCTCAGCGTGGCGGCGGTGAACATGGGCACACCACCCGACTCTTCTTCAAGAATGATCTGCAGCAGGATGCTGCGCGTCAGGTCTTCAGCGGTCTTGGCGTCCCGCACCTCGAAGTCCTCGCCGGCCAGCACCATCTGCTTGACATCTGCCAGCGTGATGTAGCTGCTGTTGTGCGTGTCGTACAGACGCCGGTTGGGGTACTTCTTGAGCACACGCACCGACTTCGGGCCTTCACCATCAGGCGGTGGAACCTGGGCTCGTCGGGATGTGGGCATGCGGGCCTTTCTTCAGCGGCGGTGTCGGTCCATTCTAGAAGCCCCACTTCAGACCCCGGTTGGGGGGTTTTCCCCTCGGGCCCAGCCCAGGGGCAGGTGATGCGCCGTTCAGACCAGGCCGTGGGCAACGAAGTGCGGGTTCTCGAAACCGGGCTTGCCGTAACGCAAGGGCTTGCCTTGCAGGTCCAGCACCTGGCCGCCAGCAGCGCGCAGCACGGCGTGACCGGCCGCAGTGTCCCACTCCATGGTGCGGCCCAGGCGCGGGTAGAGGTCGGCCTCACCGGCGGCGAGCAGACCGAACTTCAGCGACGAGCCCACCGCCCGACGCTGCAGCACCGGCCGAGCGCCAAGCCAGGCGGCCATCGCCACTTCATCGCCGTGGGAGCGGCTGCAGGCCAGCACCACGCCGTCGGGCGAAGGCCGGCGACACTGGATGGCTCGCCGGCCCGCTGCATCCTGCAGCCAGGCGCCCTGCCCCACCAGGCCCGCGTACATGCGGTCGGCCACCGGCTCGAAGACGACACCCAGCACCGGTTCACCGGCTTCGATGAGCGCGACGTTGACCGTGAACTCGCCATTGCGCGAAACAAACTCGCGCGTGCCGTCCAGCGGGTCCACCAGCCAGAAACGCGCGCCGGGCAGCGGTATTTCGCCGCGTGCAGCGGCCTCTTCGGCCACGATGGGCAGGTCCGGCGTGAGCTGGCGCAGCGCGGCCACGATGCAACGTTCCGCACGTTCATCGGCTACGGTGACGGGCGACGCATCGGCCTTGCCCTGCACGGCAAAGTCAGTGGCGTAGACCTGCAATATCAGCACGCCGGCGTCGCGGGCGATTTTTTCAACCGCTGACAGCAGTTGGGCGTTGTTTGTCATGCCGGCTGCTCACCCGGTCCGCGCCCCGCGCCCCGCGCCCATCCAAACAGTTGCCTGAGCAAGCGCCAGATGAAGCGCAGGAACAGCAGCGTGAACACCGCTTCACCCAAGGTCACCAGAAAGGCAAGCAGGGAGTTCCAGCGCACTTCGCGCTGCCTGAACTTGGCCACCGCACGGTCGCGCGAAGTCTCGATGCTGTCGTAGAAGCTGGGGATGACCAGCAGCGTCAACACGGTGCTCGTGATGATGCCGCCGATGATGGCCACGGCCATGGGCCGATAGAATTCTCCCCCTTCGCCGATGCCAATGGCCACCGGCAACATGCCGGCAATCAGCGCAAAGGTGGTCATCAGAATGGGCCGCAGCCGCTTCTTGCCGGCGGCCATGAGCGCTTCTTCGCGGTCCACACCTTCGGCCTCCAGCACACGCGCCGCGTCCAGCAGCAGGATGGCGTTTTTGGCCACCAGGCCCATCAGCATGATGATGCCGATGAAGCTCATCAGATTGAGCGTGCCTTTGGTCAGCAGCAGCGCAATGACCACGCCGATCAGGCTCAGCGGCAGCGACAGCATCACCGCCAGCGGCGCGCTGAAAGAACCGAACTGCATGACCAGGATCAGGTACATCAGCGCGATGCCACTGAACAGGGCAATGCCCATCTCGCGGAAGACCTCTTGCTGGTCACGCGAAGCACCGGCCAATTCCAGCCCGTATCCGGGCGGAAAGTCCATCGCACGCGCCAGCTTCACGGCCTCGGCCGTGACCTCGCCCGGGCTGCGGCCCTGCACGTTGGCGGCCACTGAAATCTGCCGCTTGCCGTCGCTGTGCTGGATCTGCGAAGGCCCCTTGCCCATGGTCACGGTGGCAATCTGCTCCAGCGGCACCATCTGGTTGCTGCCGCCGACGGCGATGGGCAGGCGTTCGATGTTGGCGGCGTCCACGCGGTCGTCCGGGTGCAGGCGCACGGCGACGTCGCGCGTCTGACCCGAGGGGTCGACCCAGTCGCCCACCTCGACACCGGCAAAGGCCACTCGCAGGGCCTGCGCCGCGTCGTTGACGCTGATGCCCAAGGTGTTGGCCAGGCCGCGGTCCAACTGGATCTGCATCTCGTCCTGCGGGTCTTGTTCGCTGAGGCCCACGTCCACCGCACCGGGCACCAGGCGCAGCTTGTCCATGAAGCTGTTGGTGATCTCCAGCAGCTTGCGTGAATCCGCGCCCGTGAAGCGGATCTGCACCGGTTTCTGCGCGCCGTTGTTCAGGTCGTCCAGCACCACGTATTCCGCGCCCACCAGGCGTGCGGCCAGGGTGCGCAGTTCCTTGCCCACTTGCACCGAAGAACGTTTGCGTGTCGTGCTCTTGCCGATGTCCACATAGACCCGGCCGCCACCCACACGCACCTGGCTGTTGGTGGCCTTGGTTTCAGGCAGCGTGCGGGCCAGCGCGGCCACGGCCTCGAGCTTGAGGCGTGCGTACTCCAGGCTGCTGGATGACGGTGTGCGCACGTCGATGGCCAGCGTACCGGCATCGGCCGAAGGCAGGAAGCTGGAGCCCCCGAAACGGGCCTGCAGGCCGACGGCCGCCACCAGGCTCAGCACCGCAAAGGCCGCCATCCACTTGCGGTGGTGCAGGGCCCAGGCAATGACGGTGCCGTAGCGTTCGCACTGGTGATCGAACCACACATTAAAACGCGCCAGCACCTTGCTGATGCCGCGTTTGGGCGCCAGGTGGTGCCCGGGCGGGTCACCCCAAAAGGCCGACAGCATGGGGTCCAGCGTGAAGCTGATGAGCAGGCTCACCATCACCGCGGCCACCACCGTCAGCGCAAAGGGCCTGAACCATTCACCGCTGACACCGGGCATGAAGGCCACGGGAACAAACACCGCAACGATGGAAAACGTGGTGGCTGCCACCGCCAGGCCGATTTCGGCCGTGCCATTGAGCGCCGCCGTGCGCCGGTCTTCACCGCGCTCCATGTGGCGCACGATGTTCTCGCGCACCACGATGGCGTCGTCGATCAGCACGCCGATGGCCAGCGACAGCCCCAGCAGGCTCATGAAGTTGAGCGTGAAGCCGAACAGCCACACTGCGATGAAAGCCGCGATCACGCTGGTGGGCAAGGACAGCGCCGTGATCAGCGTCGAGCGCCAGGAGTTCAAGAACAGGTAGACCACGAACACCGTGAGACCGGCGCCAAACACCAGTGCGTGGATCACGTTGTTGAGGCTGCTTTCTGCAGCGTCACCTCCGTCTTGCACGACTTCGATCTTGGTGCCAGCGGGCAGCGTCTTGGCGATCGCGCCGACTTCCTTGCGCACCCCGTCGGCCACGCCGATGGTGCTGCTTTCGCGTGTGCGCGTGACCGACAAGCCCACGTTGGGGTTGCCGTTGCGCACCGAAAATCCGCCGATCTCGGCAAAGCCGTCTTGCACCGTCGCCACCTGGCCCAGGCGCACCAGCTGGTTGCCACGGCGCTTGACGACGATCTGCTCGAACTCAGCCGGGCTTTCCAGGCGGCCGACCAGGCGGATGCTCTGGTCTTCCAGCGTGCCGCGCACCTTGCCCACCGGCGCGGTGGCGTTTTGTGCGCGCAAGGCATTCGTCACCTCGGTCACCGAGACTTCAAATTCGCGCAGCTTCTGCGCACGCAACAACACCGACAGCTCGCGCCGCAAGGCGCCGTTGACATTGACCACGGCCACGCCGGGCAAGCCGCGGAAGCGATCGGCCAACTGGTCTTCGGCCAGACGTGAGACCTCGGCAAAGCTGAGCGTGGTGGACGACACGGCCAGTTGCATCACCGGTTGCGCCGAGGGGTCCACCCGCTGCAGGATGGGCTCGCGCATTTCCACCGGCAGCTTGTAGCGCACGCTGGCGATGGCGTTGCGCACATCGTCGGTGGCTTCGATGAGGTTGCGGTCGTAGTCGAAGAACAGCACAAACTGCGCACTGCCTTCACGCGCCGTGGCCTGCACGCGGTCGATGCCCGAAATGCCCTGGATGCTCTTTTCGATGCGGTTGATGATTTCCCGTTCAACCGTGTCCGGGCTGGCGCCGGGGTACGGGATGTTCACCACCAGCACGGGCGGCTCGATGTCCGGGAACTGGTTGACACGCAGCTTGGACAAGGCCAGCAAGCCCAGCGTCATGAGCGCGATCAGGATCACGACCATGGACACGGGCCGCTTGATGCTGAAGTCTGAGAGGAACATGTTCTGCTCCTGCTTACTTAGGGGCTGAAGCGGAGGCAGCGGCCGACGCGGGCGTGGCCGACCGGGCGAACTCCACCGCCTGCCCGTCCACCAGGCCGCCGCCGGGGTTGCGCAAGACCTGTTCCCCTGCGGCCAGGCCCGACAGCACCGGGTAATCGCCGCTGCGTGCGTCGCGCTCGCCCAGCTTCACCGCGACCTTGTTGATCCGCCCGCCAGCCACGCGCCAGACATGGGCCGCATCCCTGCTTCTGACCACCGAAGCCTCGGCCAGCATCAGCGCCTGCGCACCACCCGTCTCCACCCGGCCCTCGGCAAACAGGCCGGACACCTTGGGGGCATCCGCTGCGTCGCTGAAGGTCACGATCACCTCCACCTGCCGCGTGGTGGCGTTGGCTGAAGCGTCGATTCGGCGCACCAGGCCCGCAAATTCCTTCTGCGCAAAGCCATTCACGCGGAAGCTGACCTTCTGGCCCAGCTTCAGCTCGTGCATGCGGTCGGCCGACACCAGGCCCTCGAAGCGCATGCTGCGCGGGTCGATGACTTTGACCAGCTCCTTGCCGATGGCCGCCGTGTCACCCACAGACACCTTGCGATCGCTGACCACCCCTTCAAAGGGCGCCCGTACTTCGGTGCGGCGCAGCTGCTGGCGTGCAGTGGCCACACGGCCACGTGCGGCCACAAGATCGCTCTGTGCGTTGTTGCGGCGCACCTCGGCGTCTTCCAGCGCCTGCATCGACGTCATGCCCTGCCCTTGCAGCGTCTTCTGCCGTTGCACCTGGCGCTGGGTCTGGTCGAAGGCCTGCGACGACGCACGCAAGGCTTCTTCCGCCGAGGTCAGGCTGTCGCGGATGGAAGTGTCATCCAGCCGCACCAGCAGGTCACCCTGGCGCACGGGTTCGCCGTTTTCCTTCAACACCTGCTGCACGATCGCGCCGACTTCGGCGCGCAAGTCCGCACGGCGTTGGGGCTGCAGCGAGCCACTGATGACCGGGCCCGTAGCCAGCAGGCTGCTGTCCACAGCGCGCAAATCTTCGGGCGCCAGCAGCAGCGTGGAGACTGGCTTGGCCGGCGCCGAAGCGGCCTTGCCGGCGGACTTGGCCTCTTTGCTTTCGGTTGATGGTGACCGGTCACAGGCCACAAGCACAGCAGCGGCCAGGGCCGCCAGGAACAGTTGACGCATGAGCGGTGGCCCCTTGCGCACGGCGCAGGTCGGCCTGTTGGTTTGAACAGCCGCAAATCTAACCGGGGGAAGCCGCCGCCCCAAGAACCTTGCGACGAAACCACGTCCTCACCGCGCCAGTGGCAGCTGGGCGCGGCCAAGGACAGCGGCGGCCTGCCATGCAGATAGCGCTGTCATGCGGACGTCATGCGGATGTCATGCACACAAGGTATCATTTCTACATTACTGGAAATATCGTGGGTATGAACTTCAGGCGCAAGAAGGCAGTGACAGCATGAGAGTGGGCATCAATGGCATGGGCCGCATCGGGCGGCTGGCCTTGCGCGCCGCCATGGGCGCAGCCGAGCGACCGTTGGACGACCCCCGACGGGCCAACCGCCTGGAGGTGGTGCACCTCAACGAACTGCAAGGCGGTGCGGCCACCACCGCCCACCTGCTGCAGTTTGACAGCGTGCAGGGCCGCTGGCGGGCCGAGCTGGCGGCAGAAGGCGAATCCAGCATCCGCATCGACGGGCACCGGCTGAGCTTCTCTGCGCACGCCGCGGCCGCCGACATTCCCTGGGGCGACCTGGGTGTGGACCTGGTGCTCGAATGCACCGGCAAGTTCCTGACACCCGAGTTGCTGCAAGGCCACCTGGACCGTGGCGCCAAGCGGGTCATCGTGGCCGCGCCTGTGAAGGTGGGTGGCATCCTGAACATCGTGGTCGGCGTCAACCATGACCAGTACGACCCCGCGCTGCATGCCATCGTCACCGCAGCGTCGTGCACCACCAATTGCCTGGCGCCGGTGGTGAAGGTGGTGCACGAGAACCTGGGCATACGCCACGGCCAGATCACCACCATCCACGACCCGACCAACACCAACCTGATGGTCGACGCGCCGCACAAGGACCTGCGGCGCGCACGCAGCGCAATGCTCAGCCTGGCGCCGACGACAACCGGCAGCGCCACGGCCATCGCGCTGATCTACCCCGAACTGAAAGGCAAGCTCGACGGGCACGCCGTTCGTGCACCGGTGCTGAACGCGTCGCTCACCGACTGCGTCTTCGAACTCAAGCGCGGGACCACAGCGGAAGAAGTCAACCAGCTCTTCGCCGCAGCCGCCAAGGGCCCGCTGGCCGGCATCCTGGGCTACGAAGAACGACCCCTGGTCAGCGCCGATTACGCCGGCGACACGCGCAGCGCCATCGTCGACGCACTGTCCACCCTGGTCACCGACGGCACGATGTTGAAGGTCTACGCCTGGTACGACAACGAGATGGGCTACGCCTGCCGCATGGTGGACCTGGCCTGCCACCTGCGGGCACGCGGCATCTGAGCACCAGGGCCGGCGCATGAACACGGGCACTCGAAACTACGCCATCGTCACGGCCGCGTATTGGGGCTTCACGCTCAGCGATGGCGCCTTGCGCATGCTGGTGCTGCTGCACTTCTACCGGCTGGGCTATTCGCCTTTCACGCTGGCGTTCCTGTTCCTGCTGTACGAAGCGATGGGCGTGGTGGCCAACCTGGTCGGCGGCTGGCTGGCCACACGCTACGGCATCGCGCGGATGTTGACGGTGGGGCTGGCCACGCAGATCACCGGCTTCCTGCTGCTGTCGGCGCTGTCGCCGTCCTGGACGGCGGTGATGTCGGTGGCCTGGGTCGTGTTGGCGCAAGGCGTCTGCGGCGTGGCAAAGGACCTGACCAAGACCGCCAGCAAGTCGGCCATCAAACTGACGGCCGGCGACGCGTCGGGCCAGCTCTTCAAGTGGGTGGCCTTCTTCACCGGCAGCAAGAACGCGATGAAGGGCGTGGGCTTCTTCCTCGGCGGTGTGCTCCTGCAGACGCTGGGCTTCCAGGCCTCGTTGTGGACCATGGCCGGCCTGCTGTCGCTGGTCTTCATCGGCGTGGTGAGCTTCGTGCCGCCGCTGATGGGCAAGAGCAAGGCGTCGAAATCGGCCAAGGAACTGTTCGCCAAGAACCGCGGCATCAACCTGCTGGCCGCCGCCCGTGTGGCGCTGTTCGGCGCACGGGATGTGTGGTTCGTGGTCGGCGTGCCGGTGTTCCTGTACGCATCAGGCTGGACCTTCACCATGGTCGGCGCTTTCCTTGCGCTGTGGACCATTGGTTATGGCGCGGTGCAGGCGCTGGCGCCTGCCCTGGTGCGGCGCAGTGAGGACGGCCTGAGCACCGAAGTGCCGGCGGCGCGGATGTGGTCGTTGCTGCTGGCGCTGGCGCCCATCGGTCTTGCGGTGCTGGTGGCGATGAACGTGCCGAACCTGCAGTGGGTGGTCGTGGTTGGCTTGGGGCTTTTCGGCTTCGCGTTTGCCGTCAATTCGTCGGTGCACTCCTACCTGATCCTGGCCTATGCCGGCTCGGAGAAGGCGGCCGAGGACGTGGGCTTCTACTACGCCGCCAACGCCCTCGGTCGCTTCCTTGGCACGCTGCTGTCGGGCCTGCTCTACCAGTGGGGCGGGCTGCTGTCCTCTCTCAGCGGATCGGCCGCGATGTTGGTCACCTGCTGGTTCATCACCTTGGCGCTGCCCGCCGATCGGAACTCATGATGGAAGAAAAGACGGCTGTCGCCTCGCTTGCTGCGCTGGCCCAGGGCAT
>Ga0105048_10010007_pt1 | contig 15036 bp, 12 predicted proteins | sample MAT05_FD_78382 | JGI IMG/M metagenome (GOLD analysis project Ga0105048, IMG submission 78382) | Freshwater microbial communities from Lake Fryxell liftoff mats and glacier meltwater in Antarctica - MAT-05 | ecosystem: Environmental > Aquatic > Freshwater > Ice > Liftoff microbial mat | place... | reverse complement strand
GTTCCCAGGAGATGGCCGTAGTCCTTCATTGCTGCGCCGCACCCTGCGGAGTTGACGAGCACGGGATTGCTGCCGGGCATGCTCGAGATCGTGCGCTCGGCAAGGCGCTTGGCTTGCATGGTCAGTCCGGCGTGCACGTGTAGGGCGCCGCAGCAGTCGCCACCCTTGGCTGCGACCGAACAGGTGGTACCTGTTGACCGGATCACCCGTTCTGTCGCTCTGTGGGTTGCGCGTTGCCACGCATCCATCACACACCCGGTGAACATCCACGTCTGGGCATCGATGTCGACGGTGCTGGCGGCGACCGTTGGACCACGGCGGATCGGCAGCCTGCCGAGTCCCAGTCGCTGTGCCAGTTGCTTCGGAACGAGCCGCAGCCGTTGGGCGATTGCCAACATCGAGGATCCGGCGAGCAGGAGCCGATGATGGCCGAGCACCCAGAAACCAGCCCGCTGCCACCACGGCGTGGTGCGCTTGGCATCGGCGAGGCTGTGGCGGACACCTTCGATCAGGTTGCCGTACGGCACCCCGGATGGGCAAGCCGGCTCGCAGCCGCGGCACTGCACGCAGGTCTCCATGAACTCGACGAACTGGTCGTCGACCGCAGCACCCTCCCAGGCCACCGTGCGCATGGCAGCGATCCGGCCACGCGGCGACAATCCCTCCTCGCCGCTCACCCTGTAGGTCGGGCAGTGGGGTAAACACAATCCACAGCCGACGCAACTGGCGAGCTCGGCGTCGTTCAATTGCAGCTTCACACCCTGCAACCTAACGGTCGGCTCGGTACCGTCGACAGCCATGCCCGAGGGACACACGATTCACCGCATCGCCAAGGACCACGGCGCGCTGCTCAACGGCCGCATCGTCGCCGTCAGCTCACCGCAAGGGCGGTTCGAGGCCGACGCTGCACGAGTCGACGGACACGTCCTCACCTCGATCGAAGCGTACGGAAAGCACCTCTTCTACCACTGGGACAACGGCGACGTCGGCCACGTGCACCTCGGGCTGTTCGGCAAGTTCCGCGTCGCGACCGGGCCGCAAGCGCCACAGCCGGTCGGCATGGTGCGGATGCGGCTGCAGTCGGATCTGGCGACGATCGATCTGGCTGGACCGACTGCGTGCAGCATCGCCTCCCCGACCGAACGGGCGGCGATCATCGCCCGGCTCGGCCCGGATCCGCTCCGCCGAGATGCAAAGCCCGCAGTCGCGCTGGCCAGGATGGCGAAATCGAAGCAATCGCTCGGTGCAGTGCTGCTCGACCAAGCGGTGTTGGCAGGGGTGGGCAACGTGTTTCGCGCCGAAGCGCTGTTCGTCAACGGCATCAATCCACACCGCGCCGGCCGGGACACGGATCCGGTCGAGCTCCAGGCGCTGTGGACCACGATCGTGGCGATGCTGCGTCAGGGTGTCAAGGACAACCGGATCATCACGGTGGATCGGTCGGAGCTAGGGATCCCGAGGGGCAAGCCATTGCGCCGGGGTGAGGCCAACTACGTCTATCACCGCGACGTGTGCCTGCGCTGTGGCACGCCGATCCAGATCGCCCAGCTTGCCGGTCGGGCCTGCTACTACTGCCCGGTCTGTCAGCCCAACTGACCGAAAGTAGGGTTGGGCCATGACCGCTGTGGAATCGAATGTCGAAGAACCAACCGAAACCGCAAAGCCATCGACGCTGACCGAGAACCAGCCCCGGGAGCAGAGCGGGCCCTCGCCGATTTCGAGCATTGTCGCCGACCTGCGCGCGTCGTTCGACGCCGGGATCCTGCGCACGCTCGAATCGCGCCGCATTCAGCTCGACCAGTTGCGACGGATGCTCGCCGAGCACGAGGACAAGATTCTTGCCGCGCTCGAGATCGATCTCAACAAGGCTCCGATGGAGGCCTACGCGACCGAGATCGGCGTGGTGGTCGCCGAGATCAAGTACGCGCTCAAACATCTCGACACGTGGTGCGCGAGTGAGAAGGTCAAGGTCGGGCTGACGTTCAAGCCCGGATCGGCCGAGATCCGCCCCGAGCCGCTCGGCGTCGTGTTGATCATCGCGCCATGGAACTATCCGGCCCAGCTGTTGCTCGCGCCGCTCATCGCCGCCATCGCGGCTGGTAACACCGTGGTGCTCAAGCCGTCGGAAGTCGCCGCGGCGACGTCGAAAGTGATGGCCGAGCTGATCCCGCAGTACCTCGACGAGCGCATCGTCACGGTGGTGACCGGCGGGGTCGACGAGACGACGCTGTTGCTCGCCGAGCGGTTCGACCACATCTTCTACACCGGCAACGGCACGGTCGGGCGGATCGTGATGGGCGCTGCGGCCAAACACCTCACCCCGGTGACGCTCGAGCTCGGCGGTAAGAGCCCGGCGATCGTGACAGCCGACGCCGACATCGAGGTCGCAGCCCGACGGATCGCCTGGGGCAAATTCGTCAATGCCGGCCAGACCTGCGTCGCACCCGATTATGTGCTCGTCGACGCCGCCGTCGAGGATCGCTTGATGGGCGCCCTCCTGCGTGCCGTGCACGACTTCTATGGAGACGATCCGAAGGCATCGTCCGACTACGGCCGGATCATCAACGAAAAACACTGGGACCGACTCACCGGGCTGCTCGACAGCGGCGGATACGACTCCGTCATCTGTGGCGGCCACGGCGACCGTGCAGCGAAGTTCATCCCGCCGACCGTGCTGGCCGGCGTCGATCCCGGCGCGGCCTTGATGCAGGAGGAGATCTTCGGACCGATTCTGCCGGTGCTTCCCGTCGCCGGTCTCGATGAAGCGATCGCGTTCGTGAACGGTCGCGACAAGCCGCTCGCGCTGTACGTCTTCAGCGCCAATCAGACGAGCATCGATCGCACCATTGCGCTCACGAGCGCGGGCGGAGTGTGCGTCAACCACACCGTGTTGCACGTCGGGGTCGGCGAGCTACCGTTCGGAGGGGTGGGGGCCAGCGGGATGGGCGCCTATCACGGCAAGGCAGGATTCGACACCTTCACTCACCGCAAGTCGATCTTGACCAAGCCGGTGCGGCCCGATCCGCCGATCATGTACCCGCCCTACAAGGGCTGGAAGTACAAGCTGCTGCGCCGGGTGATGTGACGTCGATGATCACGTCGATGATCACGTCGATGATCACGTCGTGTGAGGAGCAAAGTGCTCGGCGTGGTGGCCGACCGAACAGCGACCGCGGCCGCCACCCGTTCGGCAAAGCCCAGCGCCACACCCATCGGGGCAGTGGCCCGGCAAACACGGAGCACCACATCGCCACATTCGAACACTCCGTTCGCTCCGACCCGGACCAACTCTGGAGAGCCGAGCCGCCACAGAGATGCAACCTGCTCGGCTGCAGCGACGAGGTGGTCGACATCGCCCGGCGTCTCGACCACCAGCGGCACCGGGTCGAACACGAGGATCAGCCCGCGGCAGTGAGCACGTCGACGCCGGGATTGAGCCGACCGGTCGGATCGAACTCGTGCTTCAACCGCTGGTGGACAGCCGTGATCGCCGATGACACGGATCGGCGCGGGGCCGGTTGAGTGTGGTGCACGACACCCACCCCGATCTCGGCGACGAATCCGGCGCTGCCGGCCAGCGAGCGCCGGTCCGATGGCCTCATCGACCAGCGGGCCTTGGTGGGGAGCTCGGGCGGGCCGTCGGAGAGATCCAGATCGGCGATCCGGGACTGTTCGACGAGGTCGTCAGGGTGCCCTTCGAGCAGCACTCGCGTTGTCTCGCCGTCCCACAGCACCGAGACCGGGCGGTACAGATCGGCCAGGATCGTCCACGGGTCGCCGCTGCTCTCGAACCACTGCGATGCCGCCGGCAGCGGCCGGGTGCGCAGGATCACCGAACCAAGAAACCCGAGCGTGCCGAACGAGCCGACGAGCAACCGGCAGAGATCGAACCCTGACACATTCTTCACCGTTGGACCACCGGCCTTGACGATCTCGCCGGCCGCCGACACGTAGTGCGCTTCGAGTAGCACGTCGCGCACATGGCCGTAACCGAGCCGCCGGATGTCGCTGTGGCCAACGGCGAGTGCACCACCGACAGTGCCCGATGGTGGCAGCGCCACGCGCTGACCGTGCTCGGCGAGGGCGGCATCCAGGTCGGCGACGAGCGTTGCGGCTCCGCACGAAACGATCATCTCGTCAGCCTGGATCCAACCGATCCCGGCCGGCGCCGAGACGGCGCAGACACCGTTGACGGAACCGCCACGACTCCCGGATCCGGCGATCGTCACGAAACCGGCGTCGCAACCCCCGACCTCGGCGGCGAACGCGGTCAGATCCACGCGCCCTCCGGCACATGATGGACGTCGCCGCACGACGACGGGCTCGGCAACACCTTGGTTGGATTGGCGAGCCCGGTCGGGTCGAACGCAGCGCGCATCGAACCCTGTGCGGCGAGGTCGGCCGGGCCGAACATGAGCGGCATGTAGTCGCGCTTCTCGAGCCCGATGCCGTGCTCGCCGCTGAGCACTCCCCCAGCGGCCACCGAGACCTCGACGATCTCGCGTCCAGCAGCGTGGACACGGTCCATCACGCCGGGCTCGCGCTTGTCGAACACGAGCAGTGGATGCAGATTGCCGTCGCCGGCGTGGAACACGTTCATCACCAGCAGCTGGTATCGCTCGGCGATCTCGTAGACCTTGTTGAGCACCTCGGGCAGCTTGCGTCGCGGCACGACGGTGTCGTGCAGGTAGTAGTTCGGCTTGATCCGGGCAATCGCGCCGAACGCGGTCTTGCGACCCTTCCAGAGCAGCGCTCGTTCGGCTTCGTCCTGGGCGACCCTCACGGTGCGCGCCCCATGAGCGCTACCGATCGCGATGATCCGAGCGACCTCGTCCTCGAGCGCGTGCGCCAGACCGGCGACCTCGACGAGCAGAATCGCAGCCGCATCCGTCGGCAGCCCGGCATGGATGTACTCCTCGACGGCGCGGGTGCACAGCGCGTCCATCATCTCCAGCGCGGCAGGCACCATCCCGTCGGCGATGATCGCGCTGACCGTGGCCGCTCCTGCTTCGACTGTGTCGTAGTCGAGCAGCATCGTCCGCACTGTCGGAGGGGTCTGGGTCAACCGCACACAGATTCTGGTGGCGATGCCGAACATCCCTTCGCTGCCGACGAAACAGCCGCGCAGGTCGAACCCGAGGGGATCTGCGTCCTCGCCGCCGATCGTCACGATGTCGCCCTCCGGAAGCACGACCTCCATCGCGAGGATGTGGGCCGAGGTGACCCCGTCGGCGAGGCAGTGCGGCCCACCGGAATTGTTGGCGACGTTGCCGCCGATCGTGCAACTCTGCTGACTGCTCGGGTCGGGCGCAAAGTGGAGGCCAAGGTGTTGCACGGCCTTGGTGAGGTCGAGGTTGAGGACCCCCGGCTCGACCCAGGCCGAACGCGACGCCGCGTTGACCGACACGATGCGGTTCATCTTCGCCAGCGAAATGACGACCGCGCCGTCGAGTGGTGTCGCGCCGCCAGCGAGGCCGGTGCCGGACCCCCGGGCGACCCACGGTCGACGATGGCTGACGCACGCGAGCACGACCGCCTGGACCTCGGCGGTGGTCAGCGGGAACACGACCACCGATGCGTTGCCATCGAAATTGGAGGCATCTCGACGGTACAGACTCAGTTCGGCGGCGCCGATGCGGACTCGATCGGCGGTGACCGCCCGGCGGAGATCATCGAACAGATCGGTGTCGATCGCACCGGCGGCGGCGCTGGCAGGCAGGGTGGAGGTCATGCCCCGCGGCGAGTGCGGCGACTGCTGCGGCGCGGCCCGACCTGTTCGTTGTCGCGCACCTGACGTAACACGATCACCTGGCCGGGCTGCACCGGGCGACCATCGACGAGGATCTGGTCGTCGGCGGAGAGTTCGTCGACGAGTTCGTCGGCGAGCGGTGCTGCCGTGCCGTTCAGCTTGGCCTTGAGTTCTGCTTCCTTGGACTTCATGGCCTGGCGGCCGTCGCGTACGGCATCGACGACCTCGCTGCCCCGGTCGCGCACCTTGGCGACGGCAGATTTGGCGACGTTCACGGGCGCAAGCTGGGCGGCAGTCGCCTTGACCTTCTTCTTCGCGTAGCCAGCCCCAGCGACTCCGGCCACTGCACCGCTCACGAACCACGTCACTCGCTTCATCATCGGGACATCATCTCCTCAGTCATAGGCGAAGCTCCTTGTCGGGTTGGCGATCGAGTTGGCGATCAGGCTGGCGGCGCAACCGGCTCAACGTGCGTTTGGTGCCGGTGGCGATGCCTGCAGCCTTGATCACCGGGGCCGACAATGCGGCGCGGGCAACCCGGCTCCCGCCGCTGACCGCTCCGCTGATCGCCTCCGCCGAGCCGAGCACACGGTCGAACCGCTCGAGATCATCGCGTGCCTCGCGCATCGCAGCCCGCGCCTGATCGCTGCTGGATTGCAGTTCTGCGAGCAGCGGACGGGTCTCGTTGCGCAGCGATTCGACTTCGCCACGCAACGATCGCAGGGTGTCGAGAACCCGCAGCAGCACCACGATGAGCGCGGCGAAACCAATCGAGCACAGCACCGTCGCCAAGACCATGGCCAGTTCGCCGGCGGTCATGTGATCACCTCGCCGGGATCCGAGGAAATTTCGGGCCGCTCGGACCGATCGTTGTCTCGTGCTTGCATCCGGTCGGCCACCTCTCGTTCGAAACCGTGCTGAGTTGGTTCGTACAGCGAGCCTTTGGCCAGTTGGTCTGGGCCATACTGCTGCGGAACCCACCCACGTGGATCGTCATGAGGGTACACGTAAGCCGTCCCGTGCCCGAGTGATGTCGCCCCCTGATAGTGCGAATCACGAAGGTGAGCAGGTACTTCGCCGATCATCCCGTCCTTGACGAGCGTGCGCGCGCTCCAGATTCCGAGCGCCGCCCGATTGCTCTTCGGCGCAGTGGCGAGATGAACGACGGCCTGGGCCAGGTTGAGTTGGCCTTCCGGCAGTCCAACGTGCTCGATCGCGTGAGCGGCGGCCACGGCGACGACGAGTGCCTGTGGATCGGCCATCCCGACATCTTCGCTGGCGAGGATGATCAGCCGCCGGGCGATGAATCGGGCGTCCTCGCCCGCTTCCAGCATCCGGGCCAACCAATACAGTCCGGCGTCGACATCGCTGCCGCGGATGCTCTTGATGAACGCGCTGATGACGTCGTAGTGATCGTCACGTCCGTAACGCAGGGCACTGGTGCCGAGCGCCGATTCGACGTGCTCGACCGACATCTGGTCCGGGTAGGCCAGTGCGCACGCCACCTCGAGCGCCGTCAGTACCTGTCGACCATCGCCGCCGGATCGATCGGCGAGCAGGTCGATCGCATCGGCTGATGCGGTGATGCTCTCCGATGCAAGACCGCGCCGAATCAGTTCGGCGATGGCAGTCCGATCGAGCGGCTCGAGCCGGAACAGGGTGCTGCGGCTGCGCAGGGGCGGGTTGACCTCGAAGAACGGGTTCTCGGTGGTGGCGCCGATCAACGTGAGCGTGCCGTCTTCGACGGCTGGGAGCAACGCATCCTGTTGGCTCTTGGAGAACCGGTGGATCTCGTCGAGAAACAGGATCGTGCCTCGGCCGTGTTCGCCGAGCCGCTGCCGAGCTCGCTCGATCACTTCGCGAACGTCCTTGACCCCCGCCGTCACTGCGGAGAGCTGCTCGAACGCACGCTTGGTGCTGCCGGCGATCGCGAGTGCCAGCGTGGTCTTGCCGGTACCGGGTGGACCCCAGAAGATCGCCGAGGTCAGCCGGTCCTGCTCGACCAACTTGCGCAGCGGCCGACCGGGCCCGACGAGGTGGGTCTGGCCAACGACCTCGTCGAGTGTGCGCGGCCGGAGGCGTGCTGCGAGCGGCGCCTGTTGGCGGAGGCGATCGGCGGCTGCGGCGCTGAAGAGGTCGCTCACATCGCCGCCAGGACGAGTTCGTAACCGGGCTTGCGGAAGGCAACCGCATGCTCCAACATCCACTCCCGTGTCACCCACTGCCAGGCCGTGAACTCGCTGCCATCAGGGGTTGGTGTGATGTCGGCCCGTAGCGCGTCGAACAGATACCAGCGGTGCGCCTGACCGAGCCGGCCACGCTTCTCGCGCAACCCTGGCGGATACTCGTAGACCACCCAACCAGGATATTCAGCGACGGCCATCACATCGGTGGGGCCGAGTCCGGTCTCTTCGGCCAGTTCGCGCCACGCAGCCGCCACCGGCTGCTCACCGTCGTCGAGGCCGCCCTGTGGGAACTGCCATTGGCCGGGGACATCGGCGCGTTCGAACGCGAGGACACGATCGTCGAGGCCACGCACGACGATCACGACACCGGCGCGGAAATGGGGGCTCGCCATCCGGCGAGGCTATCCGCCGACGACTTCGTCAGACCTTGGGTGGCAGGACCCGGATCCCGAGTTCTTCCAATTGCTTCGCCGCCGGTGGCGTCGGGGCGTTGGTCATTGGGTCCTGGCCGCTCTGGGTCTTCGGGAAGGCGATGATCTCGCGGATGTTCTCCTCGCCGGCGAGGATCGCGACGAGGCGGTCGATGCCGAACGCGAATCCGCCATGCGGCGGCGCGCCGTACTCGAACGGGCGCAGAAAGAAGCCGAACTTCTTCTCCGCGTCCTCGGCGCTGATGCCGAGCGCGGTGAAGATCTTGCGCTGGAGGTCGCTCTCGTGGATCCGGATGCTGCCCGAGCCGAGCTCCCAACCGTTGAGGACGAGGTCGTACGCCATCGCCCGAACCTTCATTGGTTCTGTCTCCATCAGATGGACGTCTTCGGGGAAGGGTCGGCAGAACGGGTGATGACCGGGCTTGGGGTTGCCGGTCTCTTTGTCGACACCGACGAACAGCGGGAACTCGGTGACCCACACATAGCGGTACGGACCCTGCCACACCGGCGGGCGACCGAGATCGTTGCGCAGCGTGCCGAGCACGTCGCAGGTGACGTCCCATGTGTCGGCGACGATGAGGATCAGGTCGCCCGGCTTGGCGTCGAGGCGAGTCTTCAGCTCGGTCTGCTCGACCTCGCTGAGGAACTTCGCGACCGGCGACTCGAACACGCCCTCGGCGTTGACCTTGAGCCAGACGAGACCTTTGGCGCCCATCTGTTTGGCTCGATCGGTCATCTGGTCGAGCTTGTTACGACCCAGTTCTTCGGCCTTGCCGGCGGCGTTGATGCCCTTGATCGATTCAGCGCCGGTGAACGCCTTGAACTCGGTGGCGGAGAAGACGTCGGTGAGCTCGGTGAGTTCCATCCCGAACCGGAGATCGGGCTTGTCGACCCCGAACCGGTTCATCGCGTCGTGCCAGGTCATCCGCTCGATCGTCGGCGGCTTCTCGCCGGTGACGGCTTCCGCCGCTGCCTCGACGGCGCGGCTGATTGCTTCGAGCACGTCGTCCTGGCTGACGAAGCTCATCTCGGCGTCGAGCTGCATGAACTCGTACTGGCGGTCGGCGCGGAGGTCTTCATCACGAAGACATCGCGCAATCTGGTAGTAGCGGTCCATGCCGGCCACCATCAACAGCTGCTTGAACAGCTGCGGGCTCTGCGGCAGGGCGTAGAACGAACCCGGCTCCTTGCGGCTCGGTACGAGGAACTCACGTGCACCCTCGGGAGTGGACGGGACGAGCATCGGTGTCTCGACCTCGACGAAGTCCTGCGCTTCCATCGCCCGTCTGATCGCAGAGTTGACCTTGGCCCGCACGCGCAGGTTCTTCTGCATCCGCTCGCGGCGGATGTCGAGATAGCGGAACTGCAACCGCGTGGTCTCTTCCACTTTGTCGGCGCGGGAATCGATCGGAAACGGCGGCGGCTCGGCCTGGCGCAGCACCTCGACGACGCACTCCCCCAACTCGACCTCGCCGGTCGGCAGATTCGGGTTGATCGTTCCTTCGAGCCGGCCACGGACGACGCCGGTCACTCGAAGCACGTACTCGCTGCGGACATCGACGTCGTTGTCGACGACACACTGGATGACCCCCGTGTGGTCACGGAGGTCGACGAACGCGAGCTGGTTGCCGTGTTCGCGGCGGCTGGCGACCCAGCCGCAGACGCTGACCGTCTGGCCGATGTGCTCGGAACGGAGTTCGCCGCTCATGTGGGTGCGCATACTCGTGGCGCTCATGCTTTTTCCTTCGGGGATTGGGTCGAATGTGCCTGGGCAAGTGCGGCTTTCACATCCGAGATCAGGGTGTTGCGTGCGACGTCGCGCTGCTGGGAACCTTCGGTGATCGCGGCTCGGAGTGGTCGGATGACAGCCGTATCGGCTTCGAGTTCGTTGGACCCGATGATGATCGCGATCTCGGCACCGCTGCGATCGGCGCCTTTCATCTGGCTCTTCATGCTGCGGTTCTCGAACGCCCGGTCGGCGCTGATGCCGTTGCTGCGCAGTTCGTTGCAGATCCGCAATGCTTCGCGACCGCCGGTGGTGTCGACCACGAACACATCGACGGCAGCGTTCGGTGCAGCGAAGACGCCCTCGTCGTCGCACGCCAACAGCGTTCGATCCAGACCGAGCGCAAAGCCGACGCCGTGGGTTGGTGGCCCGCCGAGGGATTCGACGAGGCCGTCGTAGCGGCCGCCGCCGCCGAGCGCGTTCTGGGCGGATCCGAGCGTCGCGCCCTGGAACTCGAACGTGGTGCGGCGGTAGTAGTCGAGTCCCCGGACGAGCTTGCCATCGATCGTGAACGGGATACTCAGGTCGGTGAGACCCTGCTGGACGGCCTCGAAATGTGACGCAGCGTCGGGGCTGTAGAAGTCGGCGATCTTCGGCGCCGCCGATATCACGGCCTGATCCGGCGCTCGCTTGGAGTCGAGCACCCGCAGCGGGTTCTTCTGCATCGTGATCCGGCTCTCTTCGGTGAGCGCGTCGAGGTTGGCCTCGAAGTAGGACTGCAGCGATTCGACGTACGCAGCGCGATCTGCAGGCTCACCGAGGCTGTTCAGCAGCAGATCCACCTGTTGCAGCCCGAGCCGACGGTAGAACTCCCAGCCCAGCGCAATGACCTCGACGTCGAGGTACGGATCGTCGGCGCCGAGCACCTCGATCCCGACCTGGTCGAACTGGCGATAGCGACCCCGCTGGGGCTTCTCGTAACGGAAGTTGGGTCCGGCGTAGAAGACCTTCCAGGGGGTCAGCGGGCGGTGCTGGGCGAAGGCCCGACACACGCTGGCGGTCTGTTCCGGCCGCAGCCCGACATGACGGCCACCCTTGTCGATGAAGTCGTACATTTCCTTGGTGACGACGTCGGTGGCATCCCCGATGCGTTGGAAGACCCCCAGGTCTTCCATCATCGGCGGGATGATCTCACCGTATCCAGCAGCCTCGACAACATCCGCGAACACCTGTTGGAAGCGACGCCAGCGAGTGGATTCCGGCGGCAGGATGTCACGCATCCCTGGGCTGGTCTGGAACTCGGGCATGGGCGTCAAGGCTAGAGGAGCCCGTCCCCATTCGGGTCAGAGGTTTCGAGCGCCCACGAGTCATCAAGCAGTGAGGGAGGGCTTGCCCGACCGATCGGTGCACTCGTGAGCCAGCGCCAAAGGGCGCCCAGCGCCCAGAGGCAGACATGTCAGCAGGGAGGGAGGGCTTGCCCGACCGATCGGTGCACTCGTGAGCCAGCGCCAAAGGGCGCCCAGCGCCCGGAGGCAGACATGTCAGCAGGGAGGGAGGGCTTGCCCGACCGATCGGTGCACTCGTGAGCCAGCGCCAAAGGGCGCCCAGCGCCCGGAGGCGATGCGCGAACTACCAGAACAGTTCAGCCGCCCTTGCCGGGGACGAGGCGGTAGGCGTCGTAGACGCCGTCGATGGTCTTGATCGTGCGCAGCACCGAATCGAGGTGGCCGGGGTCGGCGAGCTCGAAGTCGAACCGCATCTTGGCGACACGGTCGTTTCCGGTATGGGTGCTGCAGGCAACGATGTTGACGTGCTGCTCGCTGAGCGCATTGGCGACATCTCGAAGCAACTTGGATCGGTCGAGCGCAACGACCTCGACGCCGGCCCGGAACACCGTCTTGCGGTTCTCGCCATCCCATTCCACCTCGATCAGGCGAGAGGCTTGGTCGTTCATCAGCGAAACGGCGTTGGCGCAATCCGAGCGGTGCACGCTGACGCCACGGCCGCGGGTGACGAAGCCCATGATCTCGTCTCCTGGCACCGGGGTGCAGCATCGCGAGAGCCGGACCAAGACGTCGTCGAGACCCTCGACACGGATGCCGACCTTGGAGCGCGCCCGCTGGAAGCCACGAGGACGAAGGACCGGGGCGACGGACAGTTGTTCTTCCTGGTCGCCCGTTCGGATGTCGCGGGCGACTTTCTGGACGAGCGAACGGGCGGACAGATGTCGCTCGCCAATCGCGACCAGCGCCGTGTCGAGATCGACGTAACCGTGGCTGTGGATCTCCGCGATCAAGACGTCGGAGGTCCACATCCCCTGCACGGGCAATGACTCACGGCGGAACTCCTTGGCGAGCTCGTCGCGACCGGATTCGAGTGCGTCGTCGCGCCGTTCACGGCTGAACCATTGACGGATCTTGTTCCGGGCCCGAGGTGACTCGACAAAGGTGAGCCAATCGCGTGTCGGGCTGGCGGTCTCGAGCTTGGAGACGAAGATCTCGCACGTGTCGCCGCTGCGGAGGCGATGATCGAGCGGCACCAGTCGACCGTTGACCTTGGCCCCGATGCACTTGTGGCCGACCTCGGTGTGCACGGCGTACGCGAAGTCGACCGTCGTCGAATGGATCGGCAGGGTGATCACCCGCCCCTTGGGTGTGAAGGCAAACACCTCTTCCTGCTCGAGGTCGGTCTTCAGGCTCTCCATGAACTGGTTGGGGTCGCTGACCTCGGCCTGCCAGTCAATGATGCGGTTGAGCCAGTCGATGTCCTGTGTCGGTGCATCTTCTTTGTAGGCCCAGTGGGCCGCAACACCCCACTCGGCCCGTTGGTGCATCTCGCGGGTGCGGATCTGGACCTCGATCACCTTGCCGTCGGGACCGATGACCGTGGTGTGCAAGCTCTGGTAGAGGTTGAACTTGGGCATCGCGATGTAGTCCTTGAACCGGCCAACCACCGGCTTCCACCGACCGTGGATGCAGCCGAGCGCGGCGTAACAATCCTTGATCGAGTCGACGATCACGCGGATTGCGACGAGGTCGAAGATCTCGTCGAAATCGCGATTCTTCTGGATCATCTTTTCGTAGATGCTCCACATGTGTTTGCCGCGACCGGTGACTTCGGAGTTGATGTTGAGATCCAACAGCCGTCCTCGAACCTCGGCCAAAGCCCTGGCCAGATACAGATCTCGCCCGGGGCTGCGGGTGGTGACCAGGTGATCGAGTTCGGCGAACCGCTTCGGGTACAGCGAGGCGAAGCTGAGATCTTCGAGTTGTTGGCGCAGCTCCTGCATGCCCAATCGGTGGGCAAGCGGCGCATAGATGTCGAGCGTCTCCTGGGCGATCCGGCGCTGCTTGTCGGCCGGCATCCCAGCAATGGTTCGCATGTTGTGCAGCCGGTCGGCCAGCTTGATGATCAGGACCCGCAGGTCGCGAGCCATCGCGACCAGCATTTTTCGCATCGTGGCGGCCTGCTGGGCCTCCTTCGAATCGAATTGCAGCCGTTCGAGCTTGGTGACGCCATCCACGATTGCTGCGACGTCGGCACCGAATTCTTTCTCGACTTCGATCAGGGTGATCTCGGTGTCCTCGACCGAGTCGTGTAGCAAGGCCGCGGCGAGCGACGTCTCGTCGAGGCCGATGTCGGCGACGATCCTGGCGACCGCGAGCGGATGGTTGATGTAGCCCTCGCCGCTGCTGCGCAATTGGTGGCGGTGGGCCTCGTTCGCGGTGGCGAACGCCTTGATGATCATCGCGGTCCCCGCCTTGGGGTGACGCTTCTTGTATGACGCGAGGATGGGCGCGAGTTCGTCGTGGGTCACCTGCTGCTGACGGCGCCAGGGAAGTACACGATCCACGGTGCCCATCCGGTCAGTACACCGCCAGGCTCTCGACCATTCGGTCGCCGAGCTTGGCTCGACCGTCGAGTTCCGAGATCTCGAGCAGGAAGCCGAGGCCGGCCACGACACCGCCCAGTTCCTCGACGAGGCGGCACGTCGCCGACGCCGTTCCACCGGTGGCCAGAACATCGTCGATGATGAGGACCCGCTCGCCGGGGTGGATTGCGTCACGGTGCATCTCGAGCTTGTCGGTGCCGTATTCGAGCGTGTATTCCTCGCGGACCACCGCCCACGGTAGCTTGCCCGCCTTGCGCACAGGGACGAACCCGGCGCCGATCCGGAATGCAACGGGTGCAGCGAGGATGAAGCCCCGTGCCTCCATCCCGAGCACCCGATCGACGGGCACGCCGTCGAAGCGATGAACGAGGTCGATGACTGCTCGCTGGAAGCCCTCAGCGCTGCCGAGCAGCGGGGTGATGTCGCGGAACGTGACCCCTGGACCGGGATAGTCGGCGATTTCTCGGACCAGCCCCTTGATCCATGCACTGTCGGTAGTTCGCACGTCGGAGACCATGTCGTGCAGGTTAGCGAGCTGGACCACCGAAGTTCGTGGAGCGTTGGCGCCGCTCCGACCGTTGCGTCAGCGGCGGGTCTTCTTCCGCGGCCGGGGCGGATGCGAGAGCACCGCTTCGGGTGTCACCGACTTGCGCACGACAGCAACCTTGTCGTCGTTGTCAGCTGTGACACCAGCACTGGCGCGGTGGCGTACCGCTTCACGGCGAGCGGCCGGTGACCCACCCAACACCAGCCGTTCGAGTTCGACGCCCGTTGCGTGTGGAACGCTGCGCAGAGACTTCCATTTGGCGGTCTTGACCTTGAGTTGGGCCAGGACGGGAGCGGCGATGAAGATCGACGAGTAGGACCCGGTGATCAGGCCGACGAACAGTGCGAGGGCGAAGTCGCGGAGTGCGATTGCGCCCATGATTCCAGCACCGACGACCAGCAGGGAGAGCACCGGGAGCACAGCGGTGATGTTGGTGTTCAGCGACCGCATGAACACTTGGTTCATCGACACGTTGATCACGTCGTCGTACGGCAGGCGGGCGCCG
>Ga0105048_10010005_pt1 | contig 15039 bp, 10 predicted proteins | sample MAT05_FD_78382 | JGI IMG/M metagenome (GOLD analysis project Ga0105048, IMG submission 78382) | Freshwater microbial communities from Lake Fryxell liftoff mats and glacier meltwater in Antarctica - MAT-05 | ecosystem: Environmental > Aquatic > Freshwater > Ice > Liftoff microbial mat | place... | reverse complement strand
GCGCCGAGCGTGCGCATCACGTCCGGCAGGCGGCCGCCGAATAGCAGCAGCGCGACGATGCCGACGACCACCATCTCGCTGAAGCCGATTTCGAAGAAGGCGAGCGCGTTCATCGTGCGGCTTCCGCGGACGGCGCGCCGACGTCGCGCGCGCCGGTCTTCACGTTGTACGAGAACCACCGTCCGCGCAAGCGGAGGCGCGGCCGGGTCACGAACACGCCGTCCGGCCCGTCGAGGCGCAGTTCGGACGTGGTGCGGTCGAAGGTCAGGTTCTGGCCGGTCGCGCTGATGGCCCCCTCCTCGCTCGGGATCTCCACGCGGGTCCCGGGCCCCGTGGCGATGAATCGCTCCGGCGTGGCGTCGCCGACGCCGAGGAGGCCCTTCATCGTCAGCTCGACGCGGGGGCTCGCGAGCTTGACGGGGGGACCGAACTCTCGCGCCCCGGCGGCGCGCGTCGAGCGCGCGAGCACCACGGGATCGGCCTCCGTGCCGGTGAGCGTCACGACGGTCAGGCCGTCCTTGCCGACGCTGCGCCGCTCCACCGTCAGCGGACCGGCGTCGGCGCGCAACGCGAGGCGCTCGAGCGGCGCGTCGGCGGGCGTCTTCGCCGGGCTCGCCGCGGGCGGCGGCGGCGCGGCCCCGGGGAGACCGGCGATGCCCTCGAACATGCCGCGGCCGTCGAGCCGGTGATGGAACCGCGCCGACACCGGCGGGGCGAACGTCGCCGACACGATCGACACGCCGTCGAGTACGAAGTCGACGGTGGGCGCGGAGATCCACTGCGGGAGCGACGCGTCGGTGGCCGCCAGCGTGGCCCGACGTTCGCGCGTGCCTTCGAGCCGCCCACGATGCCCGGCCCCGTCGGCGCGGAGCGTCAACTTGTCGCCCTCGAAGCGCTGCGACGAGCCGTCGGCCTGCGCGTCGCTCGACGCCTCGACGCGGCCGGACGCGACGAACGCCCGCAGGGACGCGAGGCCTTCGCCGCGACCGGCGAGGTCGACGTCGACCTCCTCGCAGGCGAGGGTCCAACGCGTCACCACACCGCCCGAGAACGGCGCCGGCGCCGCGGCGGGCGCGACGACGCGTGGGCCCGCCGCAGCGGACGCCCGCGCCGCAGGCGGCCGGGGCGCGGTGGGGGCGCGGCGCGCGAGGGTCACGGTGAGCGAGCCCGCCTCGAGGCGGTCCCCCGCGACGCCGTCGATGCGGTTCTCGAGCGACGCGCCGTCGCGGGCGGCGACGGTGACCGTGGCCTCCGAGGCCGCGGTGCGGCCCGCGCTGATCTCCAGCGAGGATCCGCCGCGGAGCACGACGGTCCGGCGCGCGCGCCGCGGCGGCGGTACGTCGTCGCGCGGGTCCGTCCACATGACGGCCTTCGTCCCGCCGCGGGTCCACAGCGTCGTCGTGTCGTCGCCGACGCGGAACCCGACCACCGGCGCCTCGACGCCCTGGTCGCGACCCTTCGCGCCGGGATAGGTGAGGCGTGCGCGGCCGCCGGCGGGCCCGCGGAGTTCGCCGCCTTCGGCTTCGGTGTAGGTGAGCGTCTGCGCCGTGAAGCCGACCGGCACGTCGCCCGGCCGGGGCGCGAGGGCGCCGCGCACGCCGCCGGTGGCCTCGAGCCGGTCGGGGACCCACGTCTCGCGGGCGCGCTTCGACGGCGCGCCGTCGGCGGCCGCCGCGGGCGCGCGCGGGCCCCCGGCCTGGGCCGTCGACGTCGCCTCGTCCACCTCGAGGTAGGCGTCCGGGCCCGTCAGCACGAGTCTCCATGCCTCCGGGCGGTCGAGGTCGAACGCTTTCATCTCGCGGGCACGACCCGAGACGACGGGCCCGGAGATCCGCACGTCGTCGCCGCTCGCGAGGAACGCGACCGCGACGAGGTCGGTGGTCGGGCCGCGCGGGAGCGCGGGGGACGCGGCGGCGGTCGTCGCCTTCGCCGCGCGCGGCGCGTGACGGAGCATCAGGCGGACGCGCTCGGCTGTCAGCCGTTCGCTGCCCTCGGCGGGCGGCACGGTCCCGTCGAGTTCGACGGCGCCGACGAGGTCGACCACCACGTCGCAGATCCGCGCGTCCGCCGCGGAAACTGGCGGGCCGTACGTCACGCCCTGTCGGCACCGCGCGATGACGGTCCCGCGCGCGCCGGCCCCGCCGGGCAGCGTGAGCAGGCCCGTGTAGGTGAGCACCGTGCGCCCCTCGAGCGTGGCGACGGCGCGCGCCGGGTCGTCGAAGCGGCCCGAGAGCCGCTCGGTCTCGATGGTGACGACGCGACCGTCCACGGCCGGGTCGGTGCCGCGCTCCTCGCCGCGCACGCGGACGTCGCCCTCGGCCACCATCGACCGCAGGCGCCATCGACCCTTCGGTGCCGCGAGGAGCCGGGCGTCCGCGGCCGACGCCGCCTTCGGGGCGGCGGGCCTCGCGTCGTCGCGGGGCACGATGTCGAGCACGACGCGCTGCGCGGTGAGGCGGCTGCCGTCCGCGGCCTCCACGCGCACGTCGTCGGACAGGACGGCCTCGTACGTGACGCGCTGCGGTGCGCTCTCGTGGCGCACCAGGATCACGGACCCGGCGGTGCGCAGCAGCCGTGGCTGGAACGGGCCGGCGCCGAGGTCGAGCGCCGGCATGCGGCCGCGCTCGTCCGTGAGCTGCTCCGCGCGGAACTCGACGTTGCGCACGAGCTCCACGCGACCCGAGCGCTTGTCGAGCCGCAGGCCCGTGCCGGTGGCGGTGAAGGCGGGCCCGGTGGCGACCAGCGTGGCGGCGCCTTCCACGGTGCCCGCGCTCTGATCGATCACGAGGTCCGACGTCTGCACGTGGACGTTGTCGGGCACGACGTGGATGCGCACGTCCTTCGTCAGGCGCAGGACGAAGCGCGGCGGCAGCGGCTTCTCGCCGTCGGCGATGGCGGTCAGCCGTACGTTCGCCGAGCCCTCCGCCGCGTCGATCTCGTAGAGGACGAGGTCGCGCCGGTTCGCGGGGTCGCGCAGCACGGCCTCGACCTCCTTGCGCGTCAGCGTCGAGGGGTCGCGGTAGCCGGTCACGTGGACGCGGTCCCAGCGGAACCACGGGACGCCGGCGCCGGGCGAGGGCTCGGCGGACGGGGCGTCCATCCGGAGGGAGAGCTCGGTGTAGTACGGGATCGTGACCCGCTCGCGCGTGACGGGATCGACCCACTCGTACGGCTTCGTGATGGAGGTCCCGAACGCGCCGAGGGGCTGCACCTCGACGCGCGGGGCGTTGCGCGGCTTCGCGGCGCCGAGCGGCAACGCGTCCACGCGGACGGTGGTGGTCGGGCCCGCGGCGACCGGGGCCGGGCCCAGCGTCACGGGCGACGCCTCGGGGCCCGTCTTCGTGCCGCTCCAGCCCCCCGCCGCGACGACGAGGGCGGCGAGGCCGCCGGCGGCGAGCAGCAGGAAGACCGCGAGCCGCCTCACGACAGGTTCCCCGCGCCGGCGAGGCACCGCGCCAGCACCGCGTCCCACCGGCCCTCGCGGCGGAGCAGCGCCTCGACCGCGTCGCGCACGGCCCCGTGCCCGCCGACGTTGGGCGCGACGAACGTCGCTGCCTGGCAGACCTCGGGCGCGGCGTCTTTCGGGGCCGCGGCGAAGCCCGCCTCCCGCATCGGCGGCACGTCCGACAGGTCGTCGCCGATGTACGCAACGTCCGTCGCCGCGAACCCGAGCCGCGTGCGGAGCCGGCGCACCTCGCCGGCCTTGTCCTTCGCGCCCTGGACGACCTCGCGGATGCCCAGTTCCTGGGCGCGCCGGTCGACGATGTCGCTCCGGCGGCCGGTCACGATCGCGGGCACGATCCCGGCCAAGTGCAGGAGGTGGACGCCCATCCCGTCGCGCGCGTGGAACGACTTCCACTCGCCGCCGTCCGGGCCATAGGTGAGGGTGCCATCCGTCAGCGTCCCGTCCACGTCCATGACGAACAGCCGCACGCCCCCGGGCGTGGGGGTCAGGCCGTCGGGGGGAGGGGCGGAGGGCGTCGTCACGGAGGAATTCGACCGGGGGCAGCGCAGCCCCCGATTGTAGGTCGGTCGGCGCGGGGCGACCCGGGAAGGGCGCCCGATCGCCGGGGGGGGCCGGTACGCTACCGGCGCCGTGGACTGGACACCCCTCCTCGTCGCCTTCGGGGTCTTCCTCTTCTCGCTCTCGGTCCACGAGAGCGCGCACGCGCTCACTGCGCGTTGGCTGGGCGACGACACGGGCTACCTGCTCGGCCGGATCACCCTCAACCCGGTCCCGCACATCGACCCGGTAGGGACGCTGCTGCTGCCCGCGATCCTCCTCTACACGTCGAACGGGCAGATGGTGTTCGGGTGGGCCAAGCCGGTCCCCTACCAGCCGTTCCGCCTGCGCAACCCGTTCCTCGGCTCGGCGGCGGTCGCGGCGGCCGGCCCCGGAAGCAACTTTCTCCTCGCGACGTTGTCGGCCGTGCTGCTCGGGCTGACCACCCGGGGCGGCGCCGGCGGGACGCTCGGCCACGAGGTCCTGCAGCAGCTCCTGTTCCTCAATGTGCTCCTGGGCCTGTTCAATCTCCTTCCGCTCCCCCCGCTCGACGGCGGCACGATCGTCGGGGGGCTGCTCCCGCGTCGCGCGGCCGCGACGTGGGCCCGGATGGACACGCTAGGCCCGGTGATCCTCCTCGTCCTGATCGCGACGCGCTCGCTCGACCGGGTCCTCTACCCGGCCGTCGAGGCCGTCCTCCGTCAACTCGCCGTCCTGGTCCGAGGGATCCGTGGCTGACCTCCGCATCGCGCTCGACGCCTTCGACGGCCCGCTCGACCTGCTCCTGCACCTCGTGCAGCAGGCCGAGGTGGACATCCAGGAGCTGCCGATCTCGCAGATCGCCGACCAGTTCGTGCGCCACGTCGAGCAGGGGCTCGCGGGCCTCGACGTCGACCGCGCGGGCGAGTTCCTCGTGATGGCCAGCCACCTGCTCGTGCTCAAGAGCCGGGCGCTGCTGCCCCGCGACGCCGAGGTGGACGAGGAGGAGCTCGATCCGCGCCTCGACCTGGTGCGCCAGCTCCTCGCGTACAAGCGCTTCAAGGACGCGGCCGGCGGCCTCGACGCCCGTGCCCGCGCGCAGGAGGGGCGCTTCGGCGTGCGCGCCACGCCCGAGGACGCGCGGCCCGAGGACGCCCCGATCGAGGTCGACCTCTTCGCGCTCGTCGACGCGTTCCGTCGGCTTCTCAAGGAGACGGGCGACGACACCGTGGTCGCCATGCCGCGCGAACGGCTGCCGATCACGCACTTCGTCGGCATCATCTTCGAGCGCCTGGTCGCCGAGGGCGGCGCCATGTCGTTCCGCGCGCTCGTGGGCGCCAAGCCCGACCGCGGCTACGTCATCGGTGCGTTCCTCGCGCTTCTCGAGTTGGTCAAGCTCCGCAAGGTGCGCGTCGTGCAGGAGACCTCCACGGGCGACATCGAGGTGAAGGTCCACGAGGACGCCATGCAGCCCGAGGGCGCCATCGACCGCGACCTCGCGGCCGTGCAGGCCCTCGAGGCGAGCGAGCCGAAGGCCGCCACGGGGATGCGGGTCGTCTTCATGGGGTCGCCGGCGTTCGCCGTGCCCGCGCTCCGCTCGCTCTGCGGCGCGGGGATGGCGCCGGTGCTCGTCGTGACCCAGCCCGACCGCGAGGCGGGCCGCGGCAAGCGCCTGCGCGCCACCGCGGTCGCGCTCGCCGCCGAGGAGCTGAACCTCGCCGTGCTGCGCACCGCCGACGTGAACGGCCGCGACGCGCGCGACGAGATCGGCTCGTCGACCCCGGACGTGATCGTCACCGCCGGCTTCGGGCAGAAGCTCGGGGGCACGCTGCTCGCGCTCCCGCCCCGCGGGTGCGTCAACGTCCACGCAAGCCTCCTGCCGCTCTACCGCGGCGCGAGCCCCATCGCCGCCGCGATCCGCGATGGGCAGCGCACCACCGGCGTCACGCTCTTCCGCATGGACGAACACCTCGACCGAGGGCCCGTGATCGCCTCCGTGGAGGTCCCGATCGGTCCGGACGACACGCTCGACGACGTGTCGAGCCGTCTGGGCGAGGCCGGCGCCGACCTGCTGGTCCGCACGCTCCCACGCTGGGCGGCCGGCGAGATCGACCCGGTCGAGCAGGACCACGCGCGCGCGACTTACGTGAAGAAGCTCGCGAAGGACGACGGCGCCGTCGACTGGACGCGCTCGGCCGAGCGGGTGCGCGACCACATTCGCGCCATGGCGGCGTGGCCCGGTGCGTCCACGCGCTGGATGTCGCCGAGCGGTCGCGAGCCGCTGCCGCTCGTCCTGCACCGCGCGGTGGTGCTCGAGGGCGTGGCGCCGCCGGTCGCGGTGGGCCCCGGCTTCGTCCTCGCTGCGGGCAAGGACGGCGTCGACGTCGCGTGCGCGACGGGTGTGTTGCGCGTCCTGCGCCTGCAGGCGCCGGGCGGCAAGCCCATGTCGGCCCGCGAGTTCCTGAACGGCCGGCCGATCACCGGCGGGGACCGGTTCGGTTGATCCGCCGGGGCGTCCCGGGTAGGTTCGGGGTCTCGTGAGCTCCTTCCGCCGCGTCCTCGTCGCCGTCGACTTCGTGCCCGCCGCGGCGCACTGCGTGGAGGTCGCCCGCGAGTTGACCGAGCCGGGCGGCGCGCTGCGCCTCCTCCACGTCGTCGAATGGGTCCCGTCGGTCGTCGAGGGGTCGGTCGCGGGCTACGGCAGCGCGCGCGACCTGCGCGCACTGCACGCCGCGTCGCTGCGACGCCTCGAGGAGATCGCCCGCGGGCTCGTCGGGGTCGCCGTCGACGTGGAAGTGGTCGAGGGCCAACCGGCGGGCGCGATCCTCGATGCCGCCGAAGAGTGGAAGGCCGATCTCGTCGTCGTCGGCGGGCGCCGACGCGCGCGGTTCGCGGGCCTGCGCGTGGGCGGCGTGGTGGAGCGGCTGCTGCGCGACGCGCGATGCCCGGTGATCGTCGTCCCGACGTGACGGCGTCGCGGGCGGCAGCCCGGCGGCGCGAGACCCGGCGGCGCGAGACCCGGCGGCGCGAGACCCGGCGGCGGGAACCCGCGGGCCGCCGGGCCTCGCGTCCCCGGGACCCGGTCCGCGGGACCCTACGTCGCAAGGCGCTTCAGCAGGTACGCGAGGCCCAGGGGGTAGCGGTAGTCGATGGCGGCGTGCGTGGCGTCGAACAACTCGAAGTACACGTCGGTCACGCCGACGGCCGCGAGGGCGCGGCGGAAGGCCTCGGCGCCGAGGTCGAGGAAATACTCGTCGCGGCGGCCCGCATCGACGTAGATCGCGCGCATGCCGCGCAGGCCCGCCGCGTGCCTCGGCACCATGCGGACGGGGTCGCACGCCAGCCACCGCGCCCAGACCTCGGGCACGGCCTCGCCGGTCGCGGGGTCGAACGGCAGGCGCACCGTGCCGTCGGCGTCGGCCGAATAGCAGGCGGCCATGCACCAGGCGTTGAGCAGCACGATGTCGGCGCGTTTGCTGAGCGCGGGCCGCGCACGGAAGTCGGCCCAGAAGCGGTCGAACGCGCCGCCGTACTCGTCGCGGAGCGCGCGCACGGCCTCCCGGAGGTCCGGGAGGAGGCTCACCTCGAAGAGCGCGTCGCCCGCGTGCGTGGCGAGCCCGCCGAAGAGATCGGGGCGCCGCATGGCCGTCACCATGGCGCCGTACCCGCCGCTCGACTTGCCCGCGACGCCGCGATGCGCCGCGTCGGGGCGCGTGCGATAGCGCGCGTCGACGAACGGGACCACCTCGTCGCAGAGGTAGGTGTGGTAGCGGCCGGTGGCGGGGGAGTCGAGGAATTGGCTGCCGCCCAGCGACGTCCACGCGTCCACGAGCACGACGATGCCGGGCGGCGCGTCGCCGCGCGCGAACATCGCGTCCACGAGCTCGGTGTAGGTGGGTCGGAAGGGCGCCCGGTTCCGCCACATGTCGAGCTGCCCCGTGAGCCCTTGGAGCACGTACACCGTCGGGTAGCGCCGCGCGGCGTCGGCGTCGTAGCCGGGCGGGACGTAGACCCAGAGCGGGCGGGACGTCGGGTCGCCGAGGGCGTTGCCGCGGAGCACGCGGCTCTCGAGCACGAGTTCGTCGACGCGACCGGCGAGCGGGGCGGACCAAGGCAGCATCGGGGACCTCCGAGGCGCGGTCCGGGCCCCGGAAACGAACGGGGGCCGGACGCTTGCGCGCCCGGCCCCACCCTAACCTCGGAACCCCTCGGACATACTCGGCCATGGGCCACGAACGCGGGCCACCACGCCCGCCTTGCAGAGATCAGTCGATGCGATTGCGCTCCAAGACGGTGCCGACGCCGTCGTCGGCGAGCCCGCGACCGCCGCAGCGGTCGATGGAGTTCGAGAACAGCTGGTTGTCGCGCCCCGCCGCCACGACGATGCCCTCGAGGCCGGCGCGCTCGAGGCGGTTGTCCTGGACGAGGCCGACGTCGCCCGTGAGGCGGATGCCCGCGCCGGGGACGTTGGCGATGCGGTTCGCGACGGCCTGGTGATAGTCGCCGTCGAGGACCAGGCCGTTACCGTTGCCGCCGCGGACGACGTTGCGGGCCACGAGGTGGGCGGTGCCCTCGAGGACGAAGGTGTCGGCGCCGCAGGGGCCGACGTTGTTGCCCTCGACCGTGTTGCCCATGCCGGCGAGGCGCACGGCGCTCCCGGCGGCGGAGGCCACGACGTTCTCGACGATCCGCAGCGAGAGCCCGTCGCCCGCGACGGCGGTGCCGAGCACGCGCCCGAGCGCGTTGCGCTCGACGGTGTGCCACGCGCCGCGCAGGACGAACGCGTCGCCGGCGGTGCCGGCCGTGCGGTTGCCCTCGATGCGGGCGTAGATCGAGCCCTCTTCGGTCAGGGCGACCGTCTGGAGGTCGCGGCCGTCGCAGCGCTCGAGGGCGCAGGTGTCCGACGTCGCGGCGAACCGGGCGAGGAGGCGTGTGCCGCGGAAGGTCACGCGGGAGGCCGCGATCCGGAGCCCTTCGAAGACGATCCCCTCGGCGCCGCCGGTCGAGGACGCGCTCGTGAGGACGACGTCGGAGCCGCGCAGGCGGGCCGCGGCGCCGCCGTTCTCGCGGAACGTGCAGCCGGTCACCACGCCCCCGGTGGCGTCGAGGTCGAGACCGTCGCCTGCGTTACGGTCCAGCACGCATCCCTCGACGCGTACGTCGGTCGAGCGCTCGACGCGGATCCCGTCCCCGAGGCAGCGCTCGACGGTCGTGCGCGCGATGCGGAGCCGGGCGCATCCGGCGCCGGCCGCGATGCCGTCGAGGTCGGCGGTGGTGACGTAGAGCCCGTCGAGCGTCACGTCGGTCACGCCCGGCAGGATCTCGATCGCGGCGCGTCCGAGCCCCTTCGCGTCGAGCCGGGTGCCGCGCGGGTGGCCAACCACCGTCAAGGGCCGGTCGATCACGATCGACGTGCGGAACGATCCGAACGGCAGCACCACCGTCCCGCCGGCGGGCGTCGCGGCCAGCGCCGCCTGCACCGACTCGTCCGACTTCAGCCCCGACGTCGTGGTGCTCGCCACGAACGGCGACGCCCGCCGCGAGCGCCGCGAACTGCCCGCCTCGGCGATGCTCGGCACGGCGACGATCGCGGCGAGCGCGAGGAGAGCGAGCCGAGCGAGGCGACGAAGGTTCAAGCGGGGCTCCGGGGCGACGGTTGGCTGGGAGGCCAGCGCGTCGCGGACGAGGATCCCTTCACACGCCGTGTGCCGTCCGACGCCGAAACGGACCCAAGTCCAAGCCAGCGAAGCAGATACGGTCGTTCTTGGCTAGATCCCCCGGGACATCGGATGTCTAGTTCCCCCAACATGGCTGTCGACGCCACCAGCCCTAACGAGCTGAATCTAAAGGACTTATGTCCATTTCCTCGACCGCGGACAACGTCCGAGATCCGGGGGGGCGGATGTTGTCGATTTGCGACACCGGCGCGGGCGTCGGTATGCCCAGGGCCCCGGGGAGCGTCTGCACGAGCGCGTCCACGCGGGCCTCGAGGTCGGCGCGATGCGCGTCGTGGGCCGCGCGGCGGAGGGCCGCGATTCCTGCCGCAGCGGATCCTGCGGCAGCGGATCCTGCGGCAGCGGATCCTGCGGCGAGAGCGTGGGAAAGGGGAGCAGGCGTCGTCCCAGCGTGGGGAAGGTACGAGGCCCGAAGGCTGCCGGCGGCGAGCGCCTGCCCCCCGAGAGCGGCGATCACCGGGGCGAGCGCGACGAGACGACGAGCGAGACGGCGCAGGCGGCGGTGCATCGACGACCTCCGCCGCTCCTAAGGCACAGGGCGTGCCGCCGCACGTCGGGCCTTGCGTTGTGGAGAACGGAACGTAACTCCCGACGCCACAAAGGCTTCCGCCCATGGGAAGAAAGTGGAGATGTGGAGAGTTGCCGCCCGACAGGGATCCCGGGCCCCAATCGCGCCAAATCGCGACAAGCCGCGAAGCCAAGCTTGCGACGTCGGAGGCCGCCGCGCGGCGGCTATGCGCGGGCGTACCGGCGGGCGCGGGCCTCGCCGAGGGCGCGGATCCAGCCCCGCTCGACGAGGGGTGTCAGGAGGCGGTTCACTGTGCGGGCCGAGACCCCCAGTCGGACCGACAACTCCGGCGCGGACGACCAATCGGTGCCGAGCGCGGCGAGCAGCGCTTCGACGCGGGGTTCCGCCACGCGGCCCGCGGCCGCGGCGCGGATCTGGAGGTGCTGGGCGATGATGCCGCGGACCGTCTCGGGGGTGATCTCTGCGCCGTCGCTCAGCACGGCGGCCGCGCGCAGGACGTTCTCGAGCTCGCGGACGTTCCCGGGCCAGTCGTGTTGGAGCAGGACGGGGATCGCATCGGGGTGGAGGGTCGACGGCTCGCGGAGTTTTCGCACCAGGTGGGTGGCGAGGAGGGGGATGTCGTCGCGGCGGTCCCGGAGCGGCGGCAGGTCGATGCGCACGACGTCGAGCCGATGGTAGAGGTCGGCGCGGAAGCGGCCGATCCCGACCTCGTCGAGGAGGTCGCGGCCGCTCGCCGCGACGAGCCGAACGTCGACGGGGACGGCCTGCGTGCCGCCGACGGGCCGGACCTTCCGCTCCTCGAGGACCCGCAGGAGCGACACCTGCATGTCGGCCGGCATGTCCGCGACCTCGTCGAGGAACAGCGTGCCGCGGTGGGCGCGCACGAACAGGCCCTCGTGGGAGCGGTCGGCGCCGGTGAATGCGCCGCGGACATGGCCGAAGAGTTCGCTGGCGAGCAGGGCGGAGGAGAGCGAGCCGCAGTTGAGCGCGACGAACTCTTGGGCGCTGCGGCCGGACGCCGCGTGGAGGGTCCGCGCGATGCGTTCCTTGCCGGTCCCGGTCTCGCCGACGAGGAGGACGGTGGCGGTGGTCTCGGCGACGCGACCGACCTGGCGCAGGACCTCGCGCCAAACCGCCGTCCGACCGACGAGGCCGTCGCGCACGCCTTCGGCTTGGGCCGTGGCCGGCACCGGGGGGAGCAAGGGCAGGGGGCTGTCGGGACCGGCGGCGGCCTCGTCCGCGAGGGCGGCGAGGCGGGCGTCGAGGAAGCGCAGCACCGCGCGCACGGCGTCGCGCTCGCGGCGGTGGAAGCGTCGGTCGCGGGCGATGCACGCGGTGCCGCCGGCGACGGGGAACACGATCACGGCGCGCGGTCGGCGCTGGTCGGGGCGCCAGAACTCGGGGCAGGGTCGGACGCGGAACGACCGGATGCGGCCCATCCGGGCAAGGCGGCGAACGGTCCAGCCCGAGAGGGTGTGTTCGCTCTGCGGACGCAGCCGCAGCCATGAACGTTGTCGGCGGACGAACAGGACGCGTCCGCCGAGCATCGCCGCGATCTCGCGCACGACGCGCTGGACGAACCGTCGTTCGACGGTGCTCCGGCCGACGCTGACGAGGGCATCGAGCGCGGCGATCGTCCGGTCGGGTCGCGGTCGCCGCCGGGGGCGCAATTCGCGCGCGATGCGGACCACGGTCTCGACGGGGCTCTTCCCCGGCTTCCGGGGCGGGTCCAACGCCGCGAGCGCACGTGCGCACGTCTCCTCGTACTGCTTCAGCAGTTCATGCGTCGGCGGCTCGCCGATCGACCGCAGCCAGCGCCGATAGCCCCGCCAGGCGGGCGCTGATCGTGCCAAGACTAACGTTGCACGCTGCGGTCGCAGGCTTCGAATTGCGCCCGTAGATGCCGCGATCGTCAGGACGACACGCGTGAACCACCGAGTCTCGCTTCCGAGTCGACGCTCGAGTTCCTCGATGGCGAATCGATCGGCGACGAGCGCGCGCTGAATCAAGTGCTCGATGTAGGCGGTCTCAGTCCGGATGTCCGTTGGGGACGACGTAGGATCAAGTATCTGTCCTGACCCTTGGGACGTCAGGGCCTTGGCCAGGGAGGCATCAGGACTAGGCTGTGCGCGAAGTTGAGACTCTGCAACGGCGACGGGGCGGCCGTGCAGATCCGGGATCGTCGATGCGAGCTTCGACAGCGATACGGTCTCAACTTCCTCGATAGCGCGGGAAACCCAGATGCGCGAAAGTGGATCTAGCCTACCATCCTTCAGCGTACTTCCGAATCGCCTCACCAGCCCGTGGGCGGCGGAGAAGCGATTGTGTCTGAGCAATTCCTTCGTTCTAAACCAGAGTGCGGCACCGGCGTCACTCGCTGCGGCGATGGTGGGGGGGAATGCATCCTTTCGCGGAGCGCTCCGAAACGCATTCAGCAGTCTGCCGAGAGACCTACTCCATGCCGGTGACTCGGGGGCGAGGGTGTTAGCGGCGGCGAACGCCGGTCCGATGGCCTGCAGGGGGGTTCGCCCTTCCTCAAGATACTTGGACAGCGTTTGGATAGCTACAACGGCGAATCTCGCTGGTTGCTGGGTGATTGCGAACGCGCGGAGGGCCGCCCCGATCGCTCTCCGCATTGCATCAGGGAGAAGTCGGCTCGAGAGGATGCGACTTGTCGCTCTCGCGTAGTGTGCCGCCTTCTGTGACCGCACCCTGCCTGCAAGAGCGACGAGGCGATTCCCAGTTCGGCCTGGGCCAACGTGAATCGACGCCGGCCTTCCAGCGATCCAGACCAGTGCGACGGCGCAGCGGATCAGATCCCGATTCGACTGTCCGGCTTCGATCAGTGCATTGGTGTACTCCCGCCTCCACTCCGGCCAGGGCCTTCCGCCGACAATCTGAGCGGAGCGGCGAAGAAGTGTAGACAGTCCGGGATACGTCACAAGTGCTTTGGAACTCGCGGCGTGACGGCAGAGGTCAATGAACTCTGCTGATCGTCCGGTAGATGTCGACGGCTCTTGCGTCGCCTTCCAGAGGATCGAAAACGCGGTTCGGGGCGTCGGACGGCGATCGAGGATTCGTCGCATTCTTGCGAGCGCGCTCCGCCCTCGACCGAGAGATATCAGCGCGCCGACTGGCAGCAATCGGTCCATTGCGACGGAAGGCGGTCGCGTTGCGGCGACCAGCAACTGCGCGTGGTCCGTCGGACGACAGTCGGAGAGTGTGCGGATCAGGGTCAGCGCGAGGAGATCCGATGGCGCGCTAGCGTCCACCTCGAAGACGATGCGAGTCGGAAGTCGTGCGCCTCGCTGACTACGGTCCAACAAGTCCGCGAAAGCGAGCAACTTCGCGCGCACCTCAAGTCCGCGACCGAGTCGCCAGACTGGCTGGGCGAGGTCGAAGCGACGGACTTCACGGAGAGCCGAAGGTCGTATCGACTCCCGAACCCGACGTCCAGTCGGCCGCGCCGCACTGAACCGAATGATAAGTCTGGGTCGGTGCCCCCGCATTGGCGTGACCATCTCGGAATTTGAACCGCAGGTCAAGTCCCAGGTGAAGGTAGGTTTACGTTAGGCTTTGTTCGGTGCTGATGCGACGGTTGTGAAGAGCGAGTTAAGAAAGTGGCGATGCCGTGTCCCGTTTGATGGACACTATTCGTTGACACAGTGCCACTGATGTTGTGCAATATGGACAGTCCTCCGGAGTACACCCGATGAAGCGCATCCTCTCGATCGCCGTTCTCCTCCTTGTCTCCGCATTCACCGCGGCCGCGTGGATCTTGCCCACCGCCGAGGCGGAACTGACCGCGAGCGCGGTCTACAGCGGGAGTGATGAGGCGGGCGTCATCGCCATCCAGGCAGCACCGATGACGCGATTCCAGGTCTTCGCCGAGTTGCCCGATGGTTCGCTCGCTCAACTCTGTGCCGGGATGGTGCCCAACAGCGGATCTGCTTGGATCGGTGCAGTCCCGACGGGCGTGCTCGGCAACGGCATGCCGATGTTCATGGTGCGCGTCTGGGACAGCAGCGGCGACTCGCTCTGGCTGTCGGTGCCGATCAGCGAGAGTGACGACTACCTCTGGGGCTGGCTGTAGCCCTACCCGCCAGCGCCATTGGCGGGCCGTCGATCGAGGAGCCTTGCGAGTAGGTCAAGGACCTGCCGCATGGTGAAGGGTTTGCCTAGAACTGCGGCGGCCCCGCAAACGGCGGGGTCCAAGTGCTCCGTCGACGAATGCCTGCCGGTCATCAAAATCACGGGCATCGTCGGGAATTGGGCCCGGAGGCGAGCGCAGAGTTCAACTCCGTCCATACCAGGCATCCCCACGTCGCTGAGGACGAGATCGGCGGGAGCCGCTCCGAGTAGTTGAAGCGCCGCGTCGGCAGACTGCGCCCCGCGGACCTTCAATCCAGACTTCTGCAGATATGCGCACAGTGGTTCGAGGACATTCGGATCGTCGTCCACGATCACTACGCTCAAGCCGGTCGTTCCAGCGGCGTTCTCGTCCGCGACTTGTACTGAATTCAGTGATCCCGCTGATGCGATTGGCAGCATGAACTGAGCACGCGTACCACGCGCGGGCAGCGAGTCGAGGCGAAGTTCGCCACCATGCCGCTCGATGATTTGCTGAGAGAGGCAAAGCCCAAGTCCGGTTCCCTTCTCACCTTTTGTCGTGAAGAACGGCGTGAAGAGTCGCCCCTTGAGTCCGGCTGGGATACCCGGACCATCGTCATCAACGGCAACCAACACCTGCACTGCCCCCTCGCCCATCCAGAGCACTACATTTCCGGGGCCGT
>Ga0105048_10010001_pt1 | contig 15041 bp, 11 predicted proteins | sample MAT05_FD_78382 | JGI IMG/M metagenome (GOLD analysis project Ga0105048, IMG submission 78382) | Freshwater microbial communities from Lake Fryxell liftoff mats and glacier meltwater in Antarctica - MAT-05 | ecosystem: Environmental > Aquatic > Freshwater > Ice > Liftoff microbial mat | place... | reverse complement strand
CTGTCGGCGCAGGGGTCGGAACCTCCGTCGGCACGGCGGTGGGCACAGCTGTCGGCACGGCGGTGGGCACTTCCGTCGGCGCAGGGGTCGGCGCAGGGGTGGGTTCGGCGACCACACAGACCGCCCGAGTGATGGTGTTCGTGTCCATGGTCACGGCCGCACTTCGAGCCAACGCGCGACCCCGGATGGTCGCGCCGGCCCCAAGCGTGATGGAGGCCGAGGCCAGGATGTTGCCCTGGAAACTGGTCGTAGCGCCCAGTGTCGCGGAGCTGCCGACCTGCCAGAAGACATTGCACGCGTCCGCGCCATTGATGAGGTTCACCACGCTGGCGGCGGCCGTGATGAGGGTCGTGGAAGTCTGGAAGATGAACGCCGCATCGGGGTCACCCTGGGCGTCCAGCGTGACCGTGCCAGTGATCCCGAAGGTCCCGGAGGCAGAACCGTAGACACCCGTCGTCAGGATCTGGCCAGCAAGCTCGGTGCCGATCACCGTCGCTGGCCCTCGGCCAGCAGCGGCGGCGTATGCCGAATCGAGGTCTGCCTTGGCCTGTTGAGCCACCGCATCGGCGATATGGACGGTGCCGCTTTGGGTGACCGTGCCAAACCCGGTCACTGCGCTGCCGGGATCGAGACCAACATCCCCGTTGATGGTCGTGAGGCCAGTATTCGTGATCGTCGACCCAGCCAGGACCGCGAAGTCTCCGGAGGTACCCAGCGCCACCGGCGTCTCGGCGAGCACAGCTGGGCCAAGGGTCATGCTCGCCAGCAGGCCCACGAGGGCGGCGGCGCCCGCGCGGCTGGCACGCTCCGTCCATCTCCAGCCCCGCTCAGCAGGCGCTTGAGTGCCATGGCCGCGTCCGTTCATGGAGCGCCTCGGACGTGCACGGGTGCCGCGCCATCAGGGCTTGGCCGCGATCGCACCCCTGGAGATGGAACGACGCGCCGGGCCTGCAGGGTCATGGTCTCCCTTTGTCGCGCGATGTCCGGGCCTGGTCGTCGACGACTGCGACGACCGCTGCGAGCCGCAGGGCCAGTTGCTCGGGGACGAGGCCGTCTGGTTCTCGCCTGAGCCACAGTGGGAGATGTGACTGCCGGAGTCATGACAACCTGTCACGACTCCGGCGCCACCACCCCAGGCCAAGCCGTAGCCGCCTGACACACTGACGCCTTTGGGTCAGAGGTCGGTGGCTGGTGGACCCGCACGCACGTGGCAGTCTCCATCGGCCCGATCCATCGATGTCGGGTGGTACCCTCCACCTCGCGAAGACGGACATGGGCCACGCTCACACGGTTGGAGCGGAAACCTCTGGAGTCTCGTTTCACGCTCACGCGGGAGTAGCTCAGTTGGCAGAGCGGCAGCCTTCCAAGCTGCATGTCGCGAGTTCGAACCTCGTCTCCCGCTCCAATCCCCTCGTGGGAGATGGTGACCGGTGGTCATGGGACGTCAGGGACTGATACCGACACCCCGCCATCCGCGGCAGGTGCGGGTGTTGCATGGCGAGCGCCGTGTCACGACTTCCCTGATCGGCCCAATCGATCCGTGCCCGACGAACATCGACCACTGTGTCGTGGCCGACCACGACCGCGGACCGGACGCTCACGACAACGACCATGTGGATCCGGCAGTCGCGAGTGGACTCGCTGGCCTACCGCCGTGGCTGTCGACCGGCATCGAGCCGACGAATGCACGACCCATGAGACGTCCGTCCGTCGTGGGCGCGTTCGGCATCGCGATCGTCATCCTGCTCGCGATCGCCCCTGGGGCCGTGGCTGCCCAGGGTCGTCGCGCACAGGCCGCCACATCGAGCGACCCGGACCATGACGGGCTGTCGACGACGTGGGAGCAGCGCCTGGGGCTCGACCCGCATCGGGCGGATACCGATGGCGACGGCATCCGGGACGGCGCGGAGGACCCTGACCGAGATCGTCTGTCGAACCGCTTCGAGATCGCCCGCAGTGATACCGACCCTCGCCGCGGCGACACCGACCGCGATGGCATCCGCGATGGAGCCGAGGATCCCGACGGCGACGGCCTGGCCAACGCGGGCGAGGAGCGTTATTCGACGAGCCCGACCCGCCGCGACACGGACCGCGACGGCAAGGATGACTGGCACGAAGATGCCGACCACGACAAGCGAACCAATGGCACCGAGCAGGATGCGGGGCGCGTCCCTGTCAGCCTGCTCCATGACTGGTACGACCTGGTCCACGAACGGCCGGTGTCCTACGGAGATGGATGCCACAAAGTCGGCGCACAGACGGACGCGACGCCCTGCGTCTATGGCGATGCAGGTGGTGCAAAGACCGTGCTGCTCATCGGTGATTCACACGCGGCACAGTGGCTGCCGGCCCTCCTCGTGCTCGCGAACAAGCATCACTGGAGACTGCTGAGTCTCACGAAGTCTGGATGTCCCGCTCCCTCGACCACTGTACTCAAGAGCGAGGATCGCCCCGACGTCAGCTGCAACACGTGGCGTGAGGCCGCGTTCGAGGCAGTCGAATCCGCCCACCCTGACCTCGTCCTCGTCGCGTCCCGCATGGACTACCACCTGGACGGCTCGTGGCTCATCAAGAACGACACCAATCGGGCCATCTGGCGGGCGGGTATGGTGACCTCGCTCGAGCGGCTGCGCGCCGGCGCCGGCGCCGGCGCCGGGAAGGTCGTGCTCCTGGGAGACACGCCACAGTGGGCGCAGCCCGTGGCACGCTGTCTCAAGGATCACCCCGAGGACATCAGTCTGTGCTCCAACCCACGTCGCAACGCAGTCGACACGGTCCGGCTCGCCAACGACGCGTCTGCGGCAGAGGAAGCAGACGTCCTGTACAGGCGGACGACCTCACTCGTCTGCCACTACGAACCGTGCCCGACGATCATCGATCGTTGGCTCATCTCCAGTGACGACGACCACCTCACGCCGATGTATTCCCGGCTCATCGCCCCTGGTCTCGACCGACTCCTCCCATCATTCGGGAACTGACCTCCGGTCGTCCCTGCACTGCCAGGGCGGCGCTCGTCCCGCACTCGAGTTCCCGGACGTCGCCTCAGTCGCCCGTGGACGTGGGCGAGTCCAGCTCCTTGAGCGCCTGGTCGAACAGGCCGTTGAGGATGCGCGACGTGGATGGGAAGGCATGGATCGTGTCCGCCAGGACATCCATGGTCACGCGCGCCTTGATGGCCAGGACGCACTCGTGGATGGCCGCGGATGCGTCCGGCGTCGCCATCGCGGCCCCCAGCAGCTGCCGTGAGTCACGGTCGACCACGATGGTCACGTGCCCGAAGGTCGCCTCCACGGAATAGCCCTTGGAGGTTGTCGCGAAGTCGGCCGTCTGCTCGAAGGCGTCGAACCCCGCAGCCGTCGCACCGGCCAGGTCCAGCCCGACGAAGGCAAGCTCGGGGTCGGTATAGGTCGCCCGCGGCAGCGCCCGGTAGTCGGGCGTCACGTCGTCGCCCAGTGCCATCCGGACCGCCAGGGTGCCCTGGTAGTGTGCCTGATGGGTGTGCAGCTCCGGTCCAGCGGGATCGCCCACCAGAAACACGCCGTCCGCGATGCGCAGCCGGCCGTCATGCGGGACGGCGCCCCGCTTGCTCACGTCGAAACCGAGCGTGTCCAGGCCCAGGTGTTCCAGCGGGAAGGTCCGCCCGACCGCCAGGAGCGTCACGTGCCCCTGGACCGCCGACCCGTCATCGAGCGTGACGGTGTCCGGCGCACCATCGACACCCGCCGTCGCACGCAGCGCACGAACACCCAGACGCACCGTGACCCCGTCACCCAGCAGCGCCTGGAGTGCCGCGTCCGAGTTCCGCGGATGGTCGCTGGGGATGAGCCGCGAACCCGACTGGACGACAGTGACCGGCACCCCGAACCGGGCATAGACCTGGGCCAGCTCCACGCCGGTCGGTCCACCGCCCAGGACCAGCAGGCTCGCCGGCAGCTCGCGCGCCCCGGTCGCCTCCGCGTTGGTCCAGGTCCGGATGCCCGCGATACCCTCGATGCGCGGCACCTTGGTGTCCGAACCGACCGCGATGACGATGTTGGTCGCCGTCAGCTCGTGGCTGACACCGTCATGGCTGACCGCCACCCGGCTGGGGCCCAGGATGCTGCCCGTGCCCCGGTACGTGATGGCGCCGACGTCCTCGAGCCGGCTGACGTGGCCCGAGTCGTCCGGATAGTCGCGATCGACCCGGTTGATCATGTAATCGCGGCGGGCGGATGCGCGGGTCCAGGGATAGTCGCCGCCGCCGGCGTGGATGGCAGCCCCGTGCAGCAGCGACTTGGACGGGATGCAGCCCCAGTACGGGCAGGAACCGCCGAACAGGTCACGGTCGACGACCGCCACGCTGGCGCCCCGGGCGCGAGCCTCGTTGGCAGCTGCCTCTCCGCCGGGACCGGCACCGATGATGACGAAGTCGAACTGGTCCATGTCGGCGACCTCCTGGTCGGGGTGGGCTGCTCGATCGGTGTCCGGGATGCGGTCAAGCATCGTCACCAGCCCAGGGTGCCCGGGCTGCCCTTGAACGGGCCGACGACCCTGGATGTGACCCAGCCGCCGTAGAACCGGCCGGGCTGTGGCGTGGCGAGCTCGTCACCGACCCACGCCTCGTCCACGAGTCCGGCATAGAACGCGATGTGGTCGCGCATGACCTCATAACCCTGGTTGGGGCGGGCATACGACCACGCGGCGTTCCCGATGACGCGTGTCGGCAGCACGATGTCGAAGTAGCCCGCGAGGCCCTTCCACTCGCACACGCTGCCATGCTCCGTGGATCGCAGCAGGTCCATGCGGACATCGGCACACGGCAGGTAGTAGACGGGCGCGCCCGCGGTCTCCAGGACCCGCAGGGCCTGCGTGGTGTCCCCGATGGTGATGCCATCGACCACGACCCGGATACACTCGGTGACCGGTTCCGCGCGCGGTGGTCGGGGGTAGTCCCAGCACGACTCCTGACCGGGCCCCGGGATCACCCGGTCGACGGGCGGGGGCACGGTGCCCGCGAAGACCTGTGTGCCACCGATGAGGCGCCGAAGTGAATCCATGGGGGCATGCTACCCGGCATCCGCGACCGTGTACGAGTTGCTGTTCGTGTGGCGCGAGGCGTACGCGGCCGACCCGCGCTTCGCGGCTGCAGGCCGAGGTGGAGTTCCACGACGATCTCGTGGGGTCCGGTGGTCGATCGCGAGAGCGCATCGGCGGGGGCGGCGCCCCGGCGCGGACGCGCGCTACTTCATGCGGTAGGTGATGCGTCCCCGGGTCAGGTCGTAGGGTGACAGCTCGACCTTGACGCGATCGCCCGGCAACACCTTGATGTAATGCACACGGAGCTTGCCACCCAGGGTGGCCAGGATCCGATGGTCGTTCTGGAGGGTGATCCCGAACATCGCGTTCGGCAGGGCCTCGGAAACGACTCCTTCGACCTCGATCATGTCTGCTCTGGGCAAGCTGGTTCTCCTTGCAGGTGAGATGTCATGTGCGATGTGACGGAGGCAACTCCATGGGACGGCAACGCGCCGACTCACAGTGCGCCCGTCCGGATCTGGTCCGCCTTGTGGTCAGGATATCATCTCGCCGCCCGATGCCCGCGGGCGGGACGCAGGGATCAGGTGACAGGCGCGAGCCGCAGCCGTGCCAGCGGCACCGGCGCCTCCTGGGGTCTGGCCAGCCACGGCGCGACCGCCTCGCCCGGCATGGGGGATGCGAGCAGGTATCCCTGCGCGGCGACGAAACCGAGCCGCCGGACCAGCTCCAGCTGGCGGGTCGACTCGACCCCTTCCATGACCACGCACAGACCCAACGAGGTTCCGAACTGGAGCACCGCGCTCAACATCCGCTGCTCCCCGGCCAGCAACGAGCGGTCGATCTTCAGCTCCCGCACGGGGAGCTCCCCCACTCGCGCCAGCGACGAGTAGCCGGTGCCGAAGTCGTCGATGGACAGGCCGATGCCGGACGTGCCCAGCAGCTCCAATCGCGTGCGCACGTCATGGGCGAGGTGAAGCACCGACTCGGTCACCTCCAGCACCAGCCAGTGGGACCCGATACCGGCCTGCTCGAGTGCCGTGTGGATGTCGCCCGGGAGCCCCGGATCCCGCAACTGGCTGGGCGCCAGGTTGACGTTGACCGCGACGGCATGACCGAGGGCCTGCCAGCCAGCGGCAGCCCGACATGCCTCCCCGATGACCCACCGTCCGATGGGCACCATGTGGCCGCCATGCTCCGCCACCGACAGGAAATCGGCCGGTGTCAGTCGGCCAAGCTCCGGATGATCCCAGCGCAGGAGAGCCTCGAACGCCAGCGGTCGAAGCGTGTCGAGGTTCACGATGGGCTGGTACTCGAGCACCATCTGGCCCCGCTCCACGGCCCACGCCAGGTCGTTGCGGATGACCAGGGTGCGCACCGCCTCGCGGTGGAGCGCCTCGTCGTAGACCTCGAACGGCCGCTCGGGGGCCACCTTGGCGCGATACAGCGCGACGTCCGCGTCGCGCATCAGGCTGACCGCGTCGCTGCCGTTCGGACCCGACAACGCGATGCCGATGCTGACGCTCGTCTGGACAGTCACGCCATCGATGTCGATGGGGGCGCGGATGGCGGCCAGCAGCCGCTGGGCGAGTACCGTCGCCGGCTCCGGACCAGAGCAGTCGGTCATGAGCACTGCGAACTCGTCGCCGCCCAGGCGCGCCACGGCATCCCGGCCCCGGACGCTGCTGCGCAACCGCTGGGCCACGGCGACCAGGACCGCATCACCCGCCGGGTGGCCCATGGAATCGTTGACGACCTTGAAGTCGTCCAGGTCGAGGCACAGCACGGCGACCTGGTGCGGATGGTGCGCAAGAGCGTGGCTCAGGCGGGCGCCGAAGCCGCGCCGGTTGCCGAGACCCGTCAGCGCGTCCTCGACGCTGAGACGCTCCAGGGCACCCTGCATCCGGGCGCGCTCATCCAGGAGGCGACGCTGGTTGCTCACCACGCCCGACAGCCGTGCCACCACCAGCAGGAACATGAACGCCGAGGCGACGATGGCCGGCAGCGGCTCCACCACTGCCTGTCGGAACTGGGCCGTGACCGCGATGAGCAAGGGCACCATGGAGACCACGGCCAGGGCGGCCAGACGGCGATTGGATATCCGACCATCGAAGGTCGCGCGGGTGACCTCCCTCGCCATCGACGGGTGCAATGCGGCGGCGCCCCACAGGGTGTAGCCCATGATCCAGCCAAAGTCGACCGGCCCCACGCTGTAGGTGCCATCCACGGCGAGCACGCTGTAGATGAGGTCCGAGACCAGGAACGCGCCAACGCCCGATGCGAACAGCAGCAGCGCCGGATCGGTGCCGTGCCGGTCAAGCAGGATGCGCAGCAGCAGGCCGAGCATGACGATGTCCGCGAGTGGATATGCCGTGGCGATGAGCACCTGCAGGGGTGCCTGCGTGCTGTTCGCGACGATCGGTTCGATGACCAGCATCCACAGGATGGAAGCCGCGGCCGTGGTCAGGATGGAGGCATCCAGGATGGTCCCAAGACCGGCACTGTGGCGCCTCGAGAACGACAGCATCGCGCCGCACATCGCGCCATAGCCCAACAGGTAGAGCATGTCCGCAAGGCCCGAGATGCCGTCCTCGGCATTGACGATCCAGGTGATCTCGCCCGCTGCCATGAGGCCGGCGCCCAGACCCACCAGCGCCCACGCACGATGCGCGGGTCGATAGCGGTGGATGCCGACAGCCACCGCCACGGGCGCAGCGACCGCGACGGCCGCGTACACCACCGACTGGGCCGCCGCGGAGAGCAGCAGGTATGGCAGGCACAGCGCCAGGCCGCCAAGCGTCCAGATCAGCCACAGTGGGGCGGGCACGGACGCCGTGGTCGGTCGCCAGCGCCGGGGTAGAGCGACGACCGGCTCCACGCCTTCGTCCGCAGGGAACGTCATGATCGGAGTGTTGGGCCCGGTGCCGGCATGCACCATGGTCCCTTCGTCCGCGGAGGTCCCACTCTCGGGTACCGTGCGCAGTCCCTGGGCGGACGCGAGTCCACCCGTCGCACTGCGTGATCCGTACGTCGAGCGCGTGAAGGGTGTCGGAGACGCCAGCGTGAGCTGACCGCCGGTGCGAGCTGACCGCCGGTGCGAGCTGACCGCCGGTGCGAGCTGACCGCCGGTGCGAGCTGACCGCCGGTGCGAGCTGACCGCCGGTGCGAGCTGACCGCCGGTGCGAGCTGACCGCGGGCGCGATCGCCCGCTGAGGGGGCCGCGCGCCCGACGAGACGCCGCAGACATGTGGCATCGCGGCCATGGCACCGTCGGTATCCTAGGCAGGCCCGTACCGGGCACCGTGCCCAGCCGCCCGCGAGTCCAATGGGGGAGATGCACCGATGGCAGGCCTGTCCTACGCAGTGCCCTTCGACGTCGTGCTGTCCCGGACTGCGTTGCTGGTCGTGGACATGCAGAACGATTTCGTTCGCGTCGGGGCGCCCCAGGAAGTGCCCGACACACGCTCCACCATCCCGGTCATCCGGATGCTCATCGACCGTTTCCACGACCTTGATCGGCCCGTGATCTACACCCGTTTCATCGCAGGTCCAGAACCGACCCTCATGTGGCGCTGGTCACCCCAGCTGGAACCACCGCTGCGGAGCTGCTGGCCGGGGACCATGCGCACCTACCCTGACGCTGCGGGACCGCGAGAGGGCATCGCGGTCATCGACGAACTGGCGCCACGCCCCGGCGACCTGACCGTGGACAAGATGGGCTACGGCGCCTTCCATCGGACCATCCTGCTGGACCTCCTGCACGCACGCGGCGTGGATACCGTGGTGGTCACCGGGACCGTGACCCAGATCTGTGTCGACGAGACGGTCCGGGGCGCCTTCGAGGCCGGCATCCAGGCCGTGGCCGTGCGGGATGGGGTGTCCTCGTTCGATCCCGAGCTGCACGAGGCGGCGCTGCGCAACCTCGCGCAGAAGTTCGCGCGTGTCATGACCGCCGCGCAGGTGCTCGCAGAGCTGACCGCAACGTGATCGCGTTCTCCGCTCCTGCGGAGAGCCTGATGCGGGCGCGCCCGCAGCTGCGCGACCTGATGGCTCGATACGGTGTCTGGCTGGCCCTGTGCCTGACGCTCGCGGTGGGCGTCGTCGCGGTACCCAACTTCGCGTCGTCGGCCAACGCCGATGCGGTGCTGCGCCAGGCCGCGGTCCTGGGCGTCGTGGCCCTGGGCCAGACGTTCGTGGTGCTGACCGGCGGCATCGACCTGTCCGTGGGCATGCTCATGGGCCTGGTCACGGTCCTCGGCAATGGGCTGATGGCTGGGAACGAGGGCATGATCGTGCCCGTCGTGCTGCTGGCCCTGGTCCTTGGCGCGACCACGGGCCTGCTCAACGGGCTGGGCGTGGTGGTCGCCCGGGTCGACCCACTCATCGTCACGCTGGCGATGCTGTCCATCCTGCAGGGCATGATCTTCATCTACACCGACCGCACGGTCGGCAGCGCCGCGGACGCGTTCCGGCAGCTGGCATACGGCAGCGTAGGGCCGGTGCCGGCACCCGCGATCCTGCTGGGCACCCTCGCAGTGGCGTCGTGGGTGATCCTGGCCCGCACGCCCCTCGGTCGCTACATCCACGCCGTCGGCAGTGACAGACCCAACGCCCGACGGGCGGGCATCCCGACCGGTCGCATCGTCATCGCGGCGTACGTCATCTGCTCCCTGCTGGCAGCCGTCGCGGGCCTGCTCCTGGCCGCGCGCCTGGGCTCCGGGTACACCGGCGCCGGTGCCGGCTTCGAGCTCAGCAGCATCGTCGCGGTGGTGCTGGGCCGCACGGCCCTGTCGGGCGGCCGAGGTGGCGTCGCGGGCACCATGGCGGGTGTCTTCCTGCTGGCCATCATCGCCAACATGCTCAACCTCCTGGGTGTCTCGCCGTTCACCCAGCGGATCATCAATGGCCTGATCATCATCGCCGCAGTCGCCATATATACCTCCCGGCGTCGCGACCCGTGACCGCCGGATGACAGCGCCGGCGCCAACGTCCGTCCCCGCAGCCAGGCCCCGCGTGCGCATCGGCAACCTTGGCCTGTGGCTGGGCCTGTTGGCTATCGTCCTGTTCGCGGGGGTCATGTCACCCGGCTTCCTGACACCCATCAGCCTGTTCAACGTCCTCCGCCAGGCAAGCGTCGTGGGTATCGCGTCCGTTGGCGTCACGCTGGTCATGATCACCGGGGGCGTGGACCTGTCCATCGGTGCCGTCATCGTGTTCGGCTCGGTCCTCGCCGCGTCCGTCATGGACGGCCAGGACGCCAATATCCCGATGGCCTGCGGTGCAGCTCTGCTCATGGGCCTGACCGTGGGCATGCTTAATGGCGTCATCCTGACCCGCTGGAAGGTGCCCGCGTTCATCCTCACCCTGGGCATGGCCACGGTCATCAGCGGCGTGACCCAGCTGTACACCGGTGGCACGGCCGCGGGTGAGGTCGCGCCTGCCTTCCGACAGGTCGTCAATGGGCGCATCGGCGTGGTGCCCGTGCTGGCCATCCTGTTCGGCGTGGTCATCGTGGTGGGTCTGGTCATCCAGGACCGGACCACGCTCGGCCGGCGGATCTACCTCGTGGGTGCCAATGCCCGCGCCGCGCACCTGTCGGGCGTGCCTGTGGACCAGACCCGGATCGCGGTCTTCGCGCTGTCCGGTATGGGTGCAGCCATCGCAGGCCTGGCCCTGCTGGCGCGCTCTGGCGTGTCCAGCAACTTCGCGGGCCAGGGCTTCGAGTTCGACGCGCTGGCGGCCGTCGTCCTGGGCGGCACCACGTTCCGGGGTGGTCGCGGCGGCATCGGCGGCACCATAGCGGGGGTACTCATCCTGGCCACCTCGTTCAACCTCGTGAATATCCTTGGTCTGCCATTCAACATGGAGCTGCTCGTCAAGGGCGGCATCATCTTTGGCGTCGCGGCCCTCCAGGTCGCCTCGCAACGCAGGGAGGGGATCACATAGCCACGTTGCATCCGCATCGCGGCCGGCTGGCCCGGTCATCCACCACGTATGGAGGCGTCATGAACCATCGGATCCCCGCCATCGCGACCACCCTGGGCATGGCCCTGGCCGTCGTCGCAGCACCCGTGGGTGCCCAGAGCCCGAGCGCCGCAGCCGGTGGCAGCGGCCAGCCCATCTTCGTGCCCGACACGTATGTCTCGCCCGAAGGGGCGACCGCAGCCACGCCCGTGGACACCACAGCGTTCAAGCAGGACGGCCCCTGGAAGCTGTGTGTCAGCGCCGGCTACCTGACCAACTCCTGGGTCGTGTTCGCGCTCCAGAACGTCAAGTACCAGGCATCCCTTGAGCCCCGCTTCGCGTCCGACATCGTCGTGACCGATGCCAACTTCGACGCCAACAAGCAGATCAGCGACATCACGGACCTCATCAACCAGGGCTGTACCGCCATCGTGTACTGGCCCATCGATGACCAGGCCATCGAGCCCGGGCTGGAGCAGGCCGTGACCAAGGGCATCCCGACCGTGAACATCGGCGGTGGCTACGCTGACCTGCCGGGCATCGTGTCCAACGCCTACATCGACCAGTACGAGCTGGGTGTCGCAGGCGCCATCGCGCTCGCGGAGTCGCTGGGCGGCACCGGCAAGATCGTGTCCATGCTGCCCATCGCAGGCACGACCGCCGCGGTCGACCAGGACAAGGCGCTCCACGACGTGCTCGCGAACTATCCGGGCATCGAGCTGCTGGACACCCAGAACGGCGACTGGAACCGGGCCAAGGCCAAGACCATCACCGAGACGTGGCTCCAGAAGTATCCCCAGATCGACGGCGTCTTCTCCCCTGCCGGGCAGATGTCTGCGGGCATGGTCGAGGCTTTCGACGAGTCCGGCCGCCTGGCGGAGGTCAAGTTCTCACCCGCCGACGAGTACAACGGCTGGCTCAAGTGGATCGCGGCACATCCCGAGATGGACTCGGGCCTGGTCACGTTCCCGCCCGCCGCAGGTGGCATCGGCGTCCAGCAGATGACCCGCATCCTGTCTGGCGACCCGGTCACCAAGGGCATCCATGTACCGTCCCTGTGGTACGCGCCCGGTGAGGGAGGCGCCCTCGCGGACGCCGCCGCACCCGACGACTGGTGGGCCAACGACCTGCCGCCCGAGTTCCTGCCGGCGCAGTGACCCGTTGGTCGTGAACCCGGATCGGGAGCCCAGCGCGGCTCCCGATCCACCACTCCTGCAGCTCCGGGACATCGCGCGGTCCTTTGGGGTGGTGCATGCCCTGTCGGGTGTGGACCTGGACATCCGGGCCGGCGAGGTCCATGCCCTGGTGGGCGAGAACGGGGCCGGCAAGTCGACACTCATCGCCATCTGCGCTGGCGTCCACCAGCCCGATCGGGGCGAGATCGCGCTGCGCGGCAGACCCGTCCGTTTCGGCGGGCCGGCGGATGCCGAAGCGAGCGGCATCTCCGTGGTCTACCAGGAGCTAAGTCTCATCAGCGACCTGGACGTCGCCCAGAACATCTATTTGCATCGGGAGCCACGGCGCGGCCGGGTCTTCCTGGACGGCGGCGCGCTCTACGCCCAGTGCCGCGACCTGCTCCGGCGGGTCGAGGTGGACGTCGACCCGCATGCCCGTGTGAGTTCCCTGTCCGTTGCCCAGCGGCAGCTGGTGGAGATAGCCAAGGCCCTCTCCCGTGACGCGGCCGTGGTGTTCATGGACGAACCGACCGCGTCGCTCACCTCCGTGGAACAGGAGTACCTGTTCGGGGTCATCGCGCGGCTGCGCGCCGCGGGCACGGCCGTGGTCTACGTCTCGCACCGGCTGGACGAGATCTTCCGTGTCGCAGACGTGGTCACGGTACTCAAGGACGGTCGGCTGGTGCGCACGATGCCTGCGGGCGCCACGGATCACGACGAGATGGTCGGCCTGATGGTCGGCAGGGAGCTTGCCAACGACCTGTACCCGCCGCGGCCCAAGGGAGTCGTGGAGCGCGACCCGGAGGTCCTGCAGCGCGGTCCCGAGGTCATGGAGCGCGACTCGGAGTCGGCAAGCGGAACCCATCCAGGGCCGCGACTGAGCGTCCGCGGGGCGTCCAGCCCAGGCCGCATTCGTGACATCGCGCTGGACGTCTGGCCGGGTGAGATCGTGGGCCTCGCCGGACTCATCGGCTCTGGACGAACCTCGCTCCTGCGCGCCATCTTTGGCGTCGATCCGGAGGCGCAGCGTGCGGTCTTCGTGGATGGGCAGCCCGTGGCGGCATCCCCAGCTACGGCCATCCGTGCTGGTATCGGGTTCGTGTCCGAGGACCGGACCACGGAAGGTCTGGCGCTCGACCTCACGAACCTGGCCAACCTGGTATCCACCACCCTGCCGACGCGACGAGGCCTGTACCAGCGGCGTGCTGGTCGTGGCACCGCGGAGCGTGCTGCGGCACAGACGGGACTCGCGCCCGGGGCCATCGACCTGCGTGCCGGTTCGCTGTCGGGTGGCAATCAGCAGAAGGTGGTCATCGGCAAGTGGCTGGCCACCGATCCGCGGGTGCTGCTGTGCGATGAGCCGACACGCGGTATCGATGTGGGCGCGAAGGCCGAGATCTACATCCTGCTGCGCCGCCTGGCCGATGCCGGCCTGGCCATCGTGCTGTCGAGCTCGGAGCTGCCCGAGATACTGGGCATGGCCGACCGGGTCCTCGTCATGCGCGAGGGCCGCCTCGTCGCGGAACTCGCGGGTGGCTGCAGTGAGGAGGAAGTGATGCGGGCGGCCGCCATGGGATCGTTGGCGACGGTGGCGGCGATCGGGGGATAGGCCAGTCTACTGATGGGCGCGGCGCACTCGTGGTCTGCTCCTGACCGCCCAGCGTCGCGCCTCGCGTGTTGATCTGCATCGCGGTGGCGGCAGCGCGACGAAGCCTGTGCGATGATTGCGGACGCAATGATGTCACCCGAGGCCGTCCGATTGCCCTCCGCCGTCGTCGTGGCGTCGCCCAGCCCGGCACTGGCCCTGTGGCTGGCCATGAACTGTGCGCACGCGTCGCTGGTGGAGCGTCTCGACCCGGAGCCGGGCGCCTGCGCGATGCTCGGCTCTGATGCGGTCGCTGTCCTGCTGCCCCTCGCGGACGCGCCGGATCACCAGCTGCGGATGCACGAGCTCGCCGAGCTGTCCCATCTCACGCGCAGTGGCTTGACGCGACGCATCGACCGGTTGGTCGCGGTTGGCCTGGTGGCTCGTGTCACGTGTCCCACCGACCGGCGTGGCGCGTATGCGCAGGTCACACCTGCTGGTCTGGTCGAGCTGGGCAACGCGCTACCCCATCACGTGGCGACCCTGGAGCGCCACATCGCGTCACGCCTGACGCCCGCCGAGCTCGAGACCCTCACGGGATTGTTGCAGCGCCTCGAGGATCGCCGCGGACCCGGGTGACCGCCGTGATCCCGAGGCTGGTCCGACGCTCCGTGGTCAGTCGTCCCACGACTGAATGAGCCAACGAGAGCCAAGACTGGAGCCCAGATCCGGCCGAGTCGAGCCAAACCGGGGCCTTCGTTGGCAGTTTCAGTGGCCTCACGACTGAGACGGCCAGCGAGAGACCGTTCGTTGACTCGTTCAGTGGCCCCACAGCTGAGGGCCTGCTGCCGTAGCCCCGCAGGTGCGGCGTCTGCCGAGGAGTCAGCGGGCTCAGAGCAGCCACTTCAGCCACCGACCAGGCGGCCGCAAGGGCCCACTCAGCGGAGCTGAGGGCCTTGCAGGTGCGGGGCCGGCACCCAGCGTGAGTCGCCTCAGCCTATCTGAAAGGAACGCTTCGACAGCCCGAACCAGAAGCCCTCGGTGGCGGTGTCGGGCGTCTCATCCGGCTATGTCGCAGCACCCAGCGCCACGGACACGGTCGCGAACTGATCCACGGTGGGGTGAGCGTAGGGCATCCCGGGCGCGCGATGACGGAGATCGATGAGGCTGTCGATGTCCTTGCGGTCGAGGGCGTTGGTGACCCAGCGGTCGAACTCGATGGACCACTCCAGTGCGCCGGTCTTGCCGGTGCCCATGCATTCCGGATACATCGCGACCAGGGAGTCACTCATGGGGCGCCGGGG